>Ga0163144_10014901_pt1 | contig 16091 bp, 14 predicted proteins | sample OliLak19BULKMAT1_FD_123175 | JGI IMG/M metagenome (GOLD analysis project Ga0163144, IMG submission 123175) | Freshwater microbial mat bacterial communities from Lake Vanda, McMurdo Dry Valleys, Antarctica - Oligotrophic Lake LV.19.BULKMAT1 | ecosystem: Environmental > Aquatic > Freshwater >... | reverse complement strand
TGCTAAGCCCGGGCAATGCCCAGCCCGGGCAATGAAATGCCCGGTTTGGACAGCCAGCCCGGGCAATGAGTTGCAAGTTATGACAACCTACCGGTCGATACCCAGGCACGAGCAGATGAAGATGGTCGAATCAACCCGGAGTTGCAGGTGAGCGTCGGCGTGTTGCTGGTCACCCACGCTGGCGTTGGCAATGCGCTATTGGAGACCGCTCGCGGCGTGGTGAACCTAATGCCGCTGAAGATTGCCGTGCTTGAGGTGCCATGGAAGGTCGATGTTGCCGCGATGGCGTATCAGGCAAATCACTTGCTGCGTGAACTTGATGACGGGCACGGAGTCTTGATTCTTACTGACCTTTACGGGGCATCGCCGGCCAACGTCACGGAGCACCTGGAGCCGTGCCGTAAGTTAAGGCGCGTTTCCGGTCTTAACCTGTCCATGCTGCTTCGCGTTTTAACCTACTCCGACTACAAACTGGACGCATTGGCCGAACTTGCCTTTGAAGGCGGCCGTGCCGGGATCATTTCTGACCATGCTTGAACAAGAACTCATTATTCCCAACAAACTTGGCCTGCATGCGCGCGCCGCGGCCAAACTGGTGCAAACCGCGAGTCGCTACAAGAGCAAAGTTGAGCTGATTTGCAAAGGCCGCGAGGTCAACGCCAAGAGCATCCTCGGCGTCATGATGCTGGCCGCCGGTAAAGGCACGCCGATCAAACTGCGCGCCACCGGCGACGATGCCCAGGAAGCGCTCGCTGGCGTGGTGGATCTGATCGAACGCAAGTTTGACGAGGGCGAATAGCATGGCGTTGGTACTGACCGGTTTGCCCGCCTCTCGCGGCATCGCGGTCGGACACGCTCGCCTGCTGGAAGGTGGGGATTTCGAAGTCCCGGAGTACCAGATCGAGTCCGAAGCGGTACCGGCGGAGATTCAGCGCTACCGCAACGCCCTGCTTGCAGCCCGGGTGGAAATGCAGCTGCTGTTCGAACGCCTGCAGGAAGCAGTGGCGCACGAAGTGACCGAGCTGATCGAAGCGCATATGCTGATGCTGGAAGACTCGGCTTTATCGGACGGGCCGCTGGAGTTCATTCGCTCGCGCTCGATCAATGCCGAATGGGCGCTCAAGATGCAGCGGGACCAGCTTGTGCACGTGTTTGAGTCCATGGATGACGCCTATCTGCGCGCCCGGGTGGACGATATCGACCAGGTGATTGCGCGCATCCATCACGCGCTTGCCGATCGACCTACGGCGCGCTTCGACAGCAATCTATCCGAGTGCGTGGTGGTGGCACACGATCTTGCGCCCGGTGATCTGACCCAGATGGCGCAGCTGAAGGTCGCCGGATTTATCAGCGAAGCGGGTGGACCGCTGTCGCATAGTTCGATCTTGGCGCGCTCGCTTGGCATTCCCTATATCGCGGGAATCAAGCAGGCGCGCCAGATGATCCATGAAGGCGCCTTGCTGATCGTTGACGGTGATCGCGGCCTGGTGTTGATCGATCCCGACCAGGAGCGTCTGACCCGCTATCGCGACAAGCAGGTCGACGCCAAAGTTCGTGCCGAGAAGCTCAAGCGGCTGAGTCGCGAGCCTTCGCACACGCTGGACAGGGTGGAGATTCGCCTGAGTGCCAACGCGGAGACTCAGATTGATCTGCGGCTTGCGATCGAGAACGGCGCGCACGGGATTGGTCTGTACCGCTCGGAATTCTTGTTCATGAGTCGCGGCGATGCGCCGAGTGAGGATGAGCAGTTTGAGCACTATCGGGAGGCGGTAAGAACGCTGGATGGGCTTCCGCTGACCCTGCGTACGCTCGACATTGGCTCCGATAAACAGCTGCCTTTTGGGCAAAAACTTGAGGAACCCAATCCGGCGCTGGGCCTGCGCGGCATTCGCTTCAGCCTTAAGCAGGTCGACATGTTCAAGGCCCAGCTGCGAGCGGCGTTACGGGCAGCGACCTGTGGTCCGCTGCGCATCATGCTGCCGATGCTGATCGAGGTGAATGAGGTGCTCAAAGTGCGTCGGCTGCTCGCCGAATGCGCCGCTGAGCTGAGCGAGCAAGGCATCCCGCATCAGGCAGCTTTGCCGATCGGCGGCATGATTGAAGTTCCGGCCGCGGCCATCATTGCGCCGCAGCTGATGGAAGTACTCGACTTCGCCTCCATCGGCACCAACGATCTTGCGCAATATACCCTAGCCGTTGACCGCGGCAATGAGTGGGTCAACCCGTGGTACGACCCGCTGCATCCGGCTGTGCTGCGGCTGATTTCAATGACCATCGATGCCGGTCGCGCGGCCGGAAAGCCGGTCGCCATGTGCGGCGAAATGGCGGGCGAAGCGCGCTACACCAAGCTGCTGCTCGCCTTAGGCTTGCGTGAGTTTTCCATGCATCCGCGCGTCTTGCTTGAGGTGAAGGAAACCGTACGCAGCGTCAGTCTGGCTGATCTTGAGGCTAAGCGTTCACACGTGCTGCATGCGCCATCAGAAGCCATGCGGGCGCTGGACGTGCTTTAGCCCGGTTGCTGTAACGCTGAAATTGGCATCCCCGCTCAACGGCCAAAGCGCAGTCGCGCCGCGCTCAGCGCAGCATCCAAGCCGCCTGCCACCGCCACAAACACCGTGTCATCGCCTGCGACAGTGCCGGCCTGACCGGGTAGTGGCTCGCGGTCCAACTGCACGGCGAGCGCATTGGCAAAACCGGCCTTGGTCTTCAATACGATCAAATTGGGCGGCACCGGCTGCACGGCGGCCTGGATGTCCGTGTCGCCACTCAAATGAGTCCAAAGCCCTTCGCGCTTGAGGTAGCCAAGCCGCTTGAGCATGCGCGAAAGCGTCGACTGAGAGATTTGTACGCCTTGCGCACGCATCTGCTCGCACAGTGCGGCTTGATCCAGCTCCGGATTGGAGCGCAGCAATTGGCGCAGCCGAAATTCCTGATCCATGATCCACTTCCCGCTTGGGTGTTGCATATTATGCGCTTCCTATGCATAAAATGCAGCCATGAGCGCCCTCTTTCAAACCTACACGCCGTTTCCCCTGGTCATGCAGTCCGGCAAGAACGACCGCATTACTGCGGCTGACGGCAGCGAGTACTTTGACTTTTACGGCGGTCACTGCGTCGCTTCGACCGGTCACTGCCACCCTGAAGTGGTACGCGCGATCAGTGAGCAGGCAGCGCGCCTGCTGTTCTATTCCACCGCCGGCGCCCTCCCGCTGCGCGAAGAAGCGGCCGGTGCCCTGCTCGGCTTCGCGCACGGCAGTGGGCTGAGCAAGGTTTTCTTCTGCAATTCGGGCGCGGAGGCGAACGAGAATGCGCTGAAAATTGCGCACAAAATCACCGGTCGGAAAGTCGTCATGGGAACCGTCGGTGGCTGGCACGGACGCACCTTGGCATGCCTCAGCGTGACGGACGATGACAAGATTACGCGCCCAATGCGCCACTGGCTGCTGCCGCGACGCAGCCTGCCGTTGAACGACTACCAGGCGCTTGACCAGGCTGACTTCAGCGATGTTGCGGCATGCATCGTTGAGCCAATCCAGAGCCTGAGCGGCATCGTGGCCTGTGATCCGACCTGGCTCAGGTCACTCGCTGACAAGCTGCGCGCCTCAGGCGCACTCCTGATCATGGATGAAATTCAGACCGGCGTCGGCCGCATTGGAACGCCGTACGCCTGTCATCACTTCGCTGTACAAGCGGATTTGCTGTGCAGCGCCAAGGGCTTGGCCTCTGGCGTGCCGATCGGCGCAGTATTGATGAGCGCCGAAGTTGCGGGCGCGCTGTCGGCTGCTGACCTAGGCTCCACCTTTGGCGGTGGTCCCTTGGCCTGCGCCGCGCTGCTGGCAACGCTTAAGGTGATCGAACAAGAAGATCTGCTCAGCAATGTGCTCAAGCGGGAGGCGCAAATCCGGGCCGGACTGCAGGGCACCGTGGTGCGCGCGGTGCGCGGACGCGGCCTGCTGCTTGGGCTTGAATCAGAGCATGCGGCCGAGCTCAAAAAGCACCTGTTCGAGGCGCGCATCTTGGTCGGTGGATCAAACAATACACAGGTGCTTCGACTCATGCCACCCATGACTTTGAGCGAAGAAGCAGTTGCGGCTTTGCTCGCCGCAGTTCATCGTTTCGCTCCCTAACGTTTGCGGACCCATCCCATGCGCCACTTTACTCATATTGCTGACCTCGGACCCGACGGCGTGCACGCCTTGCTTGCGCGCGCCGCAGAACTGAAGTTGCTCCAGGCTGGTTCTGGCCTAAGTTCTGGCCTAAGTTCTGGCCCAGGTTCTGGGACAACTCATGGGCAGGCACTGCCCAAAACCATGCGTGATCTCTCGCTGGGAATGCTGTTTTTAAATCCAAGTCTGCGCACGCGCGCGTCCTTTGAGATGGCGATGCACAAACTGGGCGGGCATGCCATCGCGATGGACACCGGTGCGGTCTGGAATCTTGAATCCGATGAGCAGGCCGTGATGAACGCCGATCGGCCAGAACATGTCAAGGAAGCCGCTGGCGTGCTTTCGCGCTATTTCGACGTGCTTGCAGTGCGCGCTTTTGCCAAGAGCAGCACGCTCGGGGAAGAACACGCCGACGCCACAATCAACGCCTTTCGGCGCCATGCCAGCGTGCCTGTGATCAGCATGGAAAGCGCGCGCGAGCACCCGTGCCAGGGCTTGGCCGACATGCTCACAGTACGCGAGATACTGGGCCAAACACAGGGCGCAAAAATCACCCTGGTCTGGGCACCGCACATCAAGGCGCTGCCCCGCGCCGTGCCCAATTCCCTGCTGCTGAGCGCCGCAGCAGCTGGTGCCGATATTCGTATTGCGCATCCGCCCGGCTATGACTTGGCGCCTCAGGTACTTACCGAAGCACGCGCCCTGGCGCAGTACAGTGACGGCAAGATCAGCGTGACCGATGATCGCAATGAGGCGCTGCAAGGGGCGCAGATCGTGTACGCCAAGAGCTGGGCGCCGAGCGCCGAGTTTGCGCGCGCCCCTGACAATCCGGTGCTCAAAGCCTGGATGCTGGGTAGCGAGCACTTTGCCCAACATTGTCCAGAGGCATCCTTCCTGCACTGCTTGCCGGTCCGACGCAACGTGGAAGTTTCCAGTTCTCTGCTCGACAGCGTGCATGCGCGCGTGATCGATCAGGCCGCCAATCGGCTTTGGGTGCAGATGGCAGCGCTGGAGTGGCTGCTCGCCTGACGTCAGTTTTTTGCCCCCATCGTTTGCTCAAAGCGCGCGCGCGTGATTTGCGCCAAGCACCTCGGCCTTACCCTTTTCACCGGAGACCATCATGCCCTTTGCCGCCAATCCCTATGACGCCCTGAAGGGCTTGAGCAAGTATCTGCGCGTGTTCCGCGGCAAGACGTTTGTGATCAAGCTCGGGGGCGAAGTGCTTGATGATCCAGACGCGCGCAAGGCGGTGTGCGAACAGATCGGCGTGCTTTGGACGCTTTCGATCCGCATCGTGATTGTGCACGGCGGCGGCGCGCGTCTGGACTCCTTGTGCAAGGACCTGAATTTACCGGTGGAAAAACAGCACGGCCGCCGCGTAACCACCCCGGACGTGCTGGAAGCCGCCAAGATGGTGTTGGCGGGATCAACCCACACCGATTTGCTTGCGCACTTGAACATGTTTGGCGTTCCATGCGTCGGGCTCAGCGGTATCGATGCCGGCATGATTAAGGCGCACAAGCGGGCGCCGCTGTACCTCGGCGAAGAGAACGGCATGCCCAAGCTGCTCGATTTCGGTCAAGTCGGAGATATCGATCAGATTGATCCCAAACTGCTCAATCTCTTGCTCGATCATCAGTATGTGCCGGTGATTGCGCCGCTGACCGGCAATCCCGATGGCAGCGTGTACAACACCAACGCCGACACGATTGCGGCGATGGTCGCGCAAACCTTGAACGCCGAGAAATTGTTCTTCTTGCTCCGCGTACCGGGCCTGCTGCGTGACGTGCAGCAGCCGTCATCGCTGATTACCTATGCGCCGCTGTCAAAGCTCGATGAGATGGAGAGCCGGGGCGAAGTTTCCGGCGGAATGCTGCCGAAAGTCAGCGCCATCCGCAGCGCCATCCAAGGTGGCGTGCGCAGCGTCCACCTGGTCAGTGGCATTCAGCCCGACGCAATGCTGGTGGAGATCTTCACCAACGAAGGCTCAGGCACCCAGATCACGCGTGAATTGGGCAATTGATGCCCAGCCAGGCGCAAGCTGACTTTCCTGACGCGCACGAGCAAACCTACGCACATGAATGATTTGCACGCTAAAGCGGCACAGCCCTTGTGGGCCAAGGATCTGCCGCTCAATCAGCTGGTACATCGGTTTACCGTCGGCAATGACCCCGAACTTGATCGCCGACTGCTGGCGCACGATTGCGCCGGCAGTGCCGCCCACGCGCGCATGCTGCACGCCATCGGCATACTCAACGCTGGCGAGCTGCACGTCTTATTGCTCGCGCTTGAGGAACTGCATGCGCAGGCGTGTCGCGGCGAACTCACCATCCCGGCGGCGCTGGAAGATGGCCATACCTTGATCGAGTCGGAGCTAAGCGCACGCCACGCCGAAGCCGGCGCCAAGATTCACAGCGGTCGTTCGCGCAACGATCAGGTGGCTTTGGCGCAAAACCTTTACCTGCGCGCCGAGCTGCTTGCGCGCTGCACGCAGCTGCTCGACTTTTCCGCGCTGTGTTTGGCGCGTGCGGGCAAGCTCAAGAAAAACCTCTGGCCGGGCTATACCCACCTGCAGCGCGCCATGCCATCGAGCGCGGCACAGTGGCTGGCCAGTTTTGCAGAAGCGGCCCAGGAAGAAGCCCAAGCCGGGATCGCGCTTTGGCAGCGTATGGGACGCTGCCCGCTTGGCGCCGCCGCGGGCTACGGCGTGCCGTTGCCTCTGGATCGCCATATGGTGGCGCGTTTGCTGGGTTATTCCGGGGTTCACGTGTCGCCGATGGATGCCCTGGCAGCCCGTCAGCGGCACGCTCAGGCGGCACTTGACTGGTTCAGCAGCTGCGGCAATCTGCTTGAGCGGTTCGCTTGGGATATCAGCCTGTACTGCACGACCGAATTTGGCTTTCTGGGATTGCCCGACAGCCTGACTACCGGCTCCTCGATCATGCCGCAGAAGCGCAATCCAGATGTCGCCGAACTGCTGCGCGCGCATGCGCGAAGCCTGCGCGGACTCGCGGCCCAACACGCGCAGTCCAGTTTCGGTCTCCCCAGTGGTTATCACCGCGATTGGCAACTGGGTAAAGCGGCGCTGATCGAAGGCAATGAGCGTCTGCAGCAGTTGCTTGCGATCGCCGGCCACGTTTTGGGAGAGCTGCGATTTTTGCGCCAGAAAGCCCTGCGTGCGCTGAGTCCGGAGCTCTATGCCACGGCTGCGGCCTATGCCTGCGTGCGGGATGGCCAGCCGTTTCGCCAAGCCTATCGGGACATCGGTCGTCGCGTCCTCAACGCAACATTCCGCGCCACGGCGAGTGATCGTTGCGCCGAACCGAAGCAGGTGTCGCTGGGAAGTCCCGAGCGGCTCGGCTTGGGATTGATGCATAAACAGCGTCTTCGTTTGCTGCGCAAGCTGGAACGACTCGCCGCCCGATACGCCACCTGCGTGCAACAACTTTGGCCACTGGAACCTCAACACCGATGAACAAACTTTGCGCCCTCGCCTACTCTGGCGGCCTGGACACGTCCTACCTGATCGTTTGGCTGCAGCAGCGCGGGTATCGCGTGGCTACGGTCAGTGTCGATACCGGCGGCTTCTCGGATGCCGAGCGGGTTCGCATTGAGAGTAATGCGCTCAAGTTGGGCGCGGTGATGCACCGAACCATTGATGCGCGCGCCGAGCTCTGGCAGGACTATTTGCGCTACCTGCTGTTTGGCAACGTGCTGCGCGGTCAGATGTACCCGCTCAGCGTATCCGCCGAACGGGTCTGCCAGGCCAAGCGTGCGGCCGATTTCGCGCGTGAGATCGGCGCCGATGCGATCGCCCACGGCTCCACCGGAGCGGGTAACGATCAGGTGCGCTTCGACGTCGCGTTCCGCGCATTGATCCCAGGCATAGAGCTGCTGGCACCCGTGCGCAGTGAGGCGATCAGCCGCGACACTGAGCTGGCGGCGCTGCAGGGCATGGACATTGTGCTGCCCGCGCGCACCAGCAAGTACTCGGTCAACGAGGGCATGTGGGGCACTTCGGTGGGCGGCGCAGAAACGCATGACTCCTGGCAGCACCTGCCGGAAACCGCTTATCCCGGCGGCGCCATTGACGCGACCAAGCCCGCCAAAACGATCATCCTGCGCTTTGAAAACGGCATCCCGGTTGCGCTGGATGGAGAGTCCTGTGATGCGGTCAAGCTGATCGAGGCGCTGAATCAGATCGGCAACGAATACGGCCTGGGTCGCGGCATCCATTTGGGCGACACGATCCTGGGCATCAAGGGGCGCGTGGGCTTTGCCGCCGCCGCTGCGAGCCTGCTGATTCAGGCGCATCGCGAGCTTGAAAAGCTGGTCCTGAGCGGCAAACAGCTGTTCTGGAAGGAGTCGCTGGGCAATCTCTACGGCTCGCTCTTGCACGAAGGGCATTACTTCGATCCGCTGGCGCGCGACCTGGAGGCTTTCCTGGCTTCATCGCAGGCGCGCGTGAGCGGCGAAGTTCGTATGCAGCTCAGGGCTCACAGTGCTTTCGTCGAAGGCGTGCGTTCACCGCACTCGCTGATGAACAGCAAGATTGCCAGCTATGGCGAAGGCTCGAAAGCCTGGACTGGCGAGGAAGCTGCCGGATACTGCAAGATCTTCGGCATGGCGCAGCAATTGGCGCTTGCGGCGGCACAGCCTTAAAGCTAGCCGGGCGTCCGCTCGCGCAAGACGTGTTCAGCAGGCTTAGCCAACGCAATGCGCTGCCAAAACCCTGCCAGCTCAGGCAGTACAAGCGCTGGCGAGTCCATATGCACGTGGTGCCCGCCGGGCACCAGCACCTCATTGAACTGCGGCCACGCTGCGCGCCGCGCAGCCATCGCAGGGCCGTCAAGGTAGGAAGTACGCGGCGTTGCCAGCACCGCGAGCGTTGGGCATTGCAGCGCGCGAATTGCCGTCAGCATTTGCCCTTCAGTACCGCGCGTGGCGGAAGGCAGCAAATGTCTTGGATCGGTGCGGAAGCGCACGCCAGGCTCCAGCTCCTCGCAGCCCCGGCGCATCAACAGCTCAGCTGACGCCGGATCAATGTCCTTACGCTGCGCCCTCGCCGCAATCGGCAGCTCCAGACTTGGATAAAACCTGCGCCGATCCTTGAACGCCAGACGCTCCAGGGTGGCGCGTCGAATTTCAGACACGAATCGCTCTTCTGAGTGCGTGAGCGGCCCTAAGGATTCAAGCAGCACTAGGCTGCGCACGCGCTCCGGAAACGCGGCTGCGAAGACCACCGCCACGGCGCCGCCCATCGAGTGCCCAAGCAAGTCAACCCGAGTCAACTGCAGCTGATCGAGGGTTTCCAGCAGATCTGCAACGTGGTCCCAAAATGGCCCAAAATTTCCCGCGCCGCGATGATCTGAATGACCATGCCCAGCAAGCTCCAGCGCCAGCCAGCGCCGCTCGCTCAGTGCCATCAGCGGCAGGAAACTGGCCGCATTATCCAGCCAGCCATGCAGCGCCAGCACGGGAATGTCTTCAGCGCGGCCTTGCGTTGACCCAGGAATTGGCCCAGAAATCGGCCCAGAAATCGGCCCAGAAATTGGCATTAGCCCAGAAATCCGCCCGTGCAGCAGTCCGGACAACCTGCCCCAACCCAGCGCCACGCTGAACGGCTCTGCTTGACCGACCATCATAATGTGCATATCCTCACAGGTATTCCAGTTTTTCGGCTTTGTGGCACAGTCCGACCACTCCCTGCCCAGGGAGCGTTTTTAGACCGCGCCCGTTTGGATTTGAACTGAAGATGAGTGAAGATGAGTGACACCCTACGCTCGGCGCTTGCATCCGCGGTCATTCGCATCCTGCGACCGTTGGTACGCACCGTCTTGCGCGGCGGTTTGTCTTACAAGGCATTCAACGACCTGATCAAGTGGGTCTACGTCGATGTCGCGATGAAAGAGTTTCGCATAGTAGGGCGCAAGAACTCAAAATCACGCGTGGCGGTACTCACCGGATTGACCCGCCGCGAGGTTGATCGCCTGGTGCGTATGCCGGAGCCCAAGGAGGGTATGCCGGAACGCTATAACCGCGCCGCTCGCGTGCTTTCAGGCTGGTCCGAGGACCCGCACTACCAGGCGGATGGCAAGGCGCGCGAACTCTCGGTTGACGGTCAGCATAGCTTCTCGGAACTGGTGCGCCTGTACTCTGGCAACCAACCCGTGCGCGCCGTTCTGGATGAACTGGTGCGCGTCGCGGCGGTAGAGCGTGTGGGACCGGAACAGGTGCGGCTGCTAAAGTCCTATTACGAGCCAGTGAGCGGCCGGCAGGAAGAAGAGAAGATCAACATCTTTGGGATCGCAACCGGCGACCTGATGGAAACCATTTCACACAACATCTCGCGTCAGCCGGAAGATGGCGGCAACAGCCTGTATCAGCAGGAAGTGTACGAGCGAATCGGACCCGAGAAGCTGGTCCTGTTTCGCGAGCTGCTGCGGCGCCACTGCGACCGCTTTGCCGACGAGACCGATCGTTTCCTGTTTCGCGAAGTGGGAGACTCCCGGCTTGAAGCCACCAAACCTGGCGACAAGCGCGTCGGCGTCGGCATCTATTACTTTGAAGCAGATTGGGAGGGCACATGACGCAGAGTGCTGATCTGTCCATAACTGCGCAGTTAACTCGTTGGAGTCAATGCATGAATTTTTTCCGAGCAGCCACACTCGGCATCTGCACGTTCGTTGCTAGCCAAGCCCAGGCTGTGGTCGTCACTTCCGCTTTTAACGGCGGCTGGTTCGATCCGGATTCGTCGGGTCAAGGCTTCACTTTCGAATGGGTAGACAACTTCGGTACGCCGGAGCTGCTAGTGTACTTCGGCACCTTTGATGTCGACGGCGCCCCAACTACGCTTGTTGCGCAAGGCCCGATCGACGGCCGCAACACCCTGAATCTGACTCTGTTTCGGCCTGTGATTGAGGGCGTATCGGTCACGCCGGGTGTTTTTCCCAGACCGCGGCTGCTAGCTTCTGGCAGTATGAAAATCACCATGTTCGGCTGCCAGGACGGCCAAGTAGACGTGAATGTCGTGCCGCGGCCCGGGGTGCTTGGCACGCCATCCAAAATTCGCGTTGGCACCGGCTCGTTCAAGATCAGGCGCTTGTATCTGACCAATCTTGATTCTCAGCGCTGCACGGGCGGTGTGGTCGACGACAACCCGCGGCTACCACCGCGTGGTTTCCGCACTTTCTACGGCGATAACCAAATCAAGGCGCGCGTGGAGTATGAAGTGTCCACCGAACGCGCCGAGCTGGAGTTCGATCTGCGTCGGCTGGCCCCCGGCCAGTACCGTTTGCGCGTTGACGGAGATAACGTAGCCGAGTTCACTGTGCCGCCGCCCGTAGGCGGTGAGTCCCGGGTTCGATTGCGCTTCGCTTCGCCCGCGCGTGCGGATGCTCCGCTGCTCGACTATGACCCGTCGCAGCGCAGGATCGACATTCAGCAGGTAGCCAATGGCCAGATTCGAACCAGCTTTAGAACCGCCAATGACCTGATACCGCTGGATCAGTTGAACGGCCAGCTGTCACCCGAGGTCAATCTTGCGTCGGTCGTGGCCAGCGAACAGCGCGCCGGTCCCGACAGTTTCCGGGTCGGCTTCGGAATCGAGTCGGAGCTGATCATCATTGAATCCGAGCTGCGGCGGATCCAGAGCGAAACCGAGCTTGAGCTGCGCATCGAAGGCGCTCCGGAAGGCACTTTCGATGTGTTCGTGGCCGGCATTCAGCGCGGCAAGCTTGTGGTTACCCGCACCGCAACCGGCAGCTATGGCGAAATCAGCTTCAGCAATCAGGTTCGTGGCGGCAGCTATCCGCTCGACTTTGAACCGCGTGAAGCCAGTTTCAAGTTCCTGCAGAATCAGCAAGAAGTCTTTACCTACACCACGCAGCGGTGATTGGCGGCCGCCGGGCTCCAGGCGGAGCCCGCTTCCGCCGCTCCCGCGAAGGCGCGCATTGCCCATTCGGCGCTGTGTAAACTCCGCGCCGGTGGCGGCTTGAGCCACGCCCGATGAGGTTTGCATGAGCGACGCGTTCTCCGGTTCCACGGCCCTGGCAAGTAGCGATCCGCTGAGCGACCCTGAGGCGCAGTCACGACTCCAGCACTGGCTCCAGACGCAGCTAGGAACGCCACTGGGTAGCCCGGCAACCTTCGCGCTGAGTCGCTTTCAAGGAGGCCAATCCAACCCCAGCTATCGCATTGATCTGGGTGACAAGCGGTTCACCAAGTCATTCGTTCTGCGCAGCAAACCGGCGCCAGCGGCCAAGCTGTTGCCCTCCGCGCACGCAATTGAACGCGAGTACCGCGTGTTGCGTGCGCTTCAGCATAGTCAGGTACCCACGGCGCGAGCGATTGCTCTTTGCGCCGATGAGTCGGTGCTTGGCCGCGCCTTCTACCTTATGGATTTTGTCCCCGGCAAAGTCTTCTGGGATCCCCGATTGCCTGAGCTGAACAGCGAACAGCGCGCTCAGGTGTTCGCAGAGATGAATCGCGTGCTGGTTGCCATTCACGGCTTGGACCCCGGCGCGGTTGGGCTGGCCGATTTTGCCGCACCGGGAAACTATTACGATCGCCAAATCGGCCGTTGGACCAAGCAGTACCGTGCTTCGGAACAGGATCGCATCGAGGCGATGGAAAGCTTGATTGCGTGGTTGCCGGCCAATCAACCCAAGCCCGAGCAAATCGAAACCCGCCTGCTGCACGGTGACTATCGACTCGACAACTTCATCTTTGACCCGGCCTCACTTCAGATCAGCGCGGTGCTCGATTGGGAACTAGCCACGCTGGGTGATCCGATGGCCGAGCTGGCGTACAACGCACTGGCCTGGTATTCGCCGCCGGGCGCGATGCGCGGCATGGCTGGCTTCGACTTGACCGGACACGGCATTCCATCGTTGCTTGACTATCGCGCCCAATACGAACGCGCAAGCGGTCGCACGGTGGGTGCGCACTGGAATTTTTACCTGGCCTACAACCTGTTCCGACTGGCTGCAATCATGCAGGGCGTTGCTGCGCGTGCACGCCAGGGCATTGCCTCAAGCGCGGCCGCAAGCGCACAAGGGGCACTTGCGCGTCCAGCGGCAGAGCTTGGGTGGACGCTCGCCAACGAAACTGCCACTTATTGATTGCAAGAGGAACAGACATGAGCGAACTTTGCTTTGAGTACAGCGCGCGCACCAGCGAATGGCTGATGCGCATTGATGCCTTCATGCGCACCCACATTGAGCCCAGGGAAGCCGAGTTTCGGGCCGAAATTGCGGCCAACACCCTGCTGCAGAAGCGCTGGACGCCCACGCGCGTAGTGGAAGAACTCAAGCTGCGCGCAAAAGCTGAAGGTTTGTGGAATTTGTTCCTGCCCGATAGCGAGCACGGCGCGGGACTCACAAACGTCGAATACGCACCGCTTGCCGAGCGCATGGGACACGTGCCCTGGGCCAGCGAGGTGTTTAACTGTTCGGCCCCGGACACCGGCAACATGGAAGTGCTGGCGCGCTATGGCAGTGAGGCGCACAAGCGAACTTGGCTGATGCCGCTGCTGGCCGGAGAGATTCGCTCCGCCTTTGCCATGACCGAACCTGAGGTCGCTTCTTCGGACGCCACCAACATCGCGACGCGCATTGAGGCGGATGCCGGTGACTTGGTCATCAGCGGGCGTAAGTGGTGGATTTCCGGCGCGGGTGATCCGCGCTGCAAGCTCTTCATCGTGATGGGAAAGAGCTCGCCAAACGCGGCCACGCATGCCCAGCAATCCATGGTGCTGGTCCCGGCCGGCACGCCGGGCGTCACGATCGTGCGGCCACTGCCCGTGTTTGGCGCCGATGACGCGCCGCATGGACACTGCGAAGTGAACTTCGAGCAAGTGCGCGTGCCAGCGGATCACCTGCTTTTGGGTGAAGGGCGCGGGTTTGAGATTGCACAAGGGCGACTCGGCCCTGGACGTATCCATCACTGCATGCGCTTGATCGGGATGTCCGAGCGCGCCCTGACGTTGATGTGCCGACGCCTGGCGAGTCGGGTAGCATTTGGGCGTCCGCTGTCGCAGCAGAGCATCTGGCACGAACGCATTGCCGAATCCCGCTGCATGATTGAACAGGCTCGCTTGTTGACGCTGAAAGCGGCCTCGATGATGGATCGTGTTGGCAACAAAGTGGCGCGCAACGAGATTGCCATGATCAAGGTGGTAGCGCCCAAGGTTGCCTGCCAGGTGATTGACTGGGCGATTCAGGCCCATGGCGGTGCGGGCGTCAGCGATGTCACGCCGCTTGCCGAGTTTTACGGCGCAGCGCGCTCACTGCGCTTGGCCGATGGCCCGGACGAGGTGCACCGCGCCAGTATCGCCAAACAGGAACTGGGCAAGCACGCGCGCTGATCCGATAGCCGTCCGATGCGCATGCCTTCGACACGCAGCCCAGACCAACCCCACGTTCACCCTGGATCTTGCAGCTCACCTCACGCTGCCGTAGCGGCACGATTCATCGCGCCCGTACCAGAGCAAACGGGTGCTAGCTAGCCAAGGCGCAGCTTGCAGATCTCGGACCACCGCAGCAGGCCGTCGGCTGCGCGCTTGCCGCTGGCAAAGCACGCGGTCAATAAATAGCCGCCGGTTGGCGCTTCCCAGTCCAGCATCTCGCCGGCGCAAAACACACCCGGAAAGCGCTGCACCATCAGGTGCTGGTCAACCGCGTCACGGCGCACACCGCCCGCTGAGCTGATGGCCTCCTCAATCGGGCGCATGCCGTGCACCTGGATGGGCAAGCACTTCAGGGCGCGCGCCAGTTCAGGGCCAGACAGGCCAGATGAGCCAGACAGGCCAGATAAGCCAGACAGGCCAGATAAGCCAGATGAGCCAGACAGGCCAGACAGGCCAGATGAGCCAGACGGGCCAGATCGAACAGGCAGGCCAGGCAGGCCAAATCTCGGGCCCAAACACTCATGCACCAAAGCCAGCCGCACGCCGGTCAGCGACAGGCTGCGACGCAGACGTTCGCTCAGGCTTCGCTGTGCGGAGCTGGTATCAAGCCGGCTGGCGAGCTGCTCAACGCCCTGAGTAGGAAACAGATCCAAGTGCAGCAGACAGTGTCCTTGGGCGGCCAAACGCGCGCGAATCGGCGCGCCAAGGGCATATAGCAGACTGCCTTCAAGCCCGTAATCGGTGACATTGAATTCACCCTGCCGGCTGGTATCGCCGGCGTCCAGGCTGAGCGCGCAAGGTTTGACCGCCGCACCGGCATGGCGGGCGCGCAGGTGCTCAGACCAAGCGACCAGAAAGCCGCCGTTCGAGGGCGTGAATGGATTGCAAGCCACACCGGCACGCGCCAGCTCCGGCAGCATGGCGCCATCTGAACCAAGCTCGGGCCAGCTGGCGCCGCCCAGCGCCAGGATTACTGCGCCAACGCTGCAGCGCAGCGTTTGCTCGCCGTGCTGCAAGGTGAGGAGGATGCCGTCGGCATCCTGAGCCAGCGACACCAGGCGGTGCTTCATCCGGAACTGTACGCCGCCGCGATGGAGCTGACGAACCCAGCCGCGCAGCAGCGGCGCGGCCTTGAGATCGCTCGGAAACACCCGGCCGGAGCTGCCAATCATGGTCTGAATGCCCTGCGCGTGCGCCCACGCACGCAGCGCGTCGGCATCGAAATCCGCTAACCACTGCGCGACCCATTCCGCCTTCTCGCCATAGCGAGCCACAAAGGCCGGTTTAGCCTCGCTATGGGTCAGATTGAGTCCGCCCTTTCCCGCGAGCAGAAACTTGCGCCCCACCGAGCCCATGGCGTCGAACAGTATTGGCTTAAGTCCCGCACGCACCAGCGTTTCCGCGGCCATCAAGCCGGCCGGGCCGCCACCTACGATGGCGACCCGCTTGCGCGCATCTTCAGTCAGCAGATTAGCGTCCGCTATTGGGAGTTTCATGGGGGAAGTTGCATGGCGCGA
>Ga0163144_10014900_pt1 | contig 16091 bp, 9 predicted proteins | sample OliLak19BULKMAT1_FD_123175 | JGI IMG/M metagenome (GOLD analysis project Ga0163144, IMG submission 123175) | Freshwater microbial mat bacterial communities from Lake Vanda, McMurdo Dry Valleys, Antarctica - Oligotrophic Lake LV.19.BULKMAT1 | ecosystem: Environmental > Aquatic > Freshwater > Lake... | reverse complement strand
GCGGGCCGAAGCCCATAAACCAAGCCAGCGGTTGGCCCGCCGTGCCGGTCAGCGCGGTGGCGGCGTAGCCGTTCGTCAGCAGCGGGCGCACCTGGGCCGCCGCCGCCGCCGCGAGCACGCGCACCGGTTCGCCCGCTGGTGCCTCCGGCCGCCACCCGCCGTCGGGGTCCTGGGCCGCCAGCACCAACTGCGGCACTGGCATCTCACCGTCGCGGGCCAGCGCCGCCACGGCCAGCGCCAGGTGCAGGGGGGTGATCGTCAACTCGCCCTGGCCGATAGCGGCCACGCCGACGTCGTCCGCCGGCGCCTGGCCCGCGCCCGTGGCGGCTGTAGTGGGCAGGCTCAAAGCGTGGGGCGTCGTCAGATGGAAGGCGGCGAAGATGCGTTGCAGGGCCGGTGCGCCCAGGGCCTCGCCCAGTGCGCCGGTCGGGCCGGGGCAGCCGAAGTGCAAGCTCTCGCGCAGCGTGATGACTTCCAAGCGCGGCGGCACGCGGCAGCCGAGCAGCGCATCATCCACCCGCAGCGGCTGGTCGGCCGGGGCGTAAAGCGTGGTCAGGTCAAGCTGGCCCGCCTGGGCCGCGCCCGCCGCCACCAGCGGCCACAGCGCACCGCCCGGCTGGTACAGCGCCAGCGTGGCGCGATTGAGCAGCGGCGCGGCCGGGTCGGCCACCAGGTCTTCCCATTGGTCGTCGAGCACGTTGGCGTTGAACGTGGGGTGCGAGGCCAGCGCCAAGATTTCGCCGGTCTGCGCGTCGAGCAGCACCACCGCCCCGGTCTGCGCCGCGAGCGCCACGTCGGCCTGCCGTTGGAGCGCGAGGTCCAGCGTCAAGCGCACGCCGCGCCCGGCCGGGAGCGTGCCCAGCACGGTGGTCTGCCAGAACAGGTCTACCGGATCAATCCCGGCGTCGCCGTGCAGCACCGCGTCTAGGGCGGCCTCGATCCCGGCGCTGCCATAGAAGGGCGAGACATAACCCAACACCGACGCCAGCGCCGGGTAGGGATAGTTCCGGGCTAGCGCGCCCGGCTCGCCCACGGTTTCCGCCAATAGTTGGTCGTGCCGGTCATACACCGCGCCGCGCGGCGTGCGCAGCTCGGCCAGCACCCGGCGCGGATTGTCGGCCCGCGCCAGCAGGTCATCGCGCTGCACAAAGCCCCAGTAACCGGCGGCCAACGCAATCGCCACGAAGGCCGCCGCCACGGCCAGCGTCAGCCGCTTCAGTTGCTGGTTCATGCCGGGGCCAGGTCGTCGCGCGGGCGCTGCCAGCGCGTGTCGGGGCACGAGAGCCGCAGCAGCAGCCCTACCAAGCAGAAGGCCGAGACCAGCGACGAGCCGCCGTAGCTTAGAAAGGGCAGCGTCAGGCCGGTCAGCGGAATGAGCTTGATCACGCCGCCCATGATGAGGCAGGCTTGCAGCGCCAGCAGCGTCGCCAGCCCGCCCGCCAGCAGTTGCCCGAACAGGTTGGGCGCTTCGAGCGCGATACGCAGCCCGCGAAAAACCACCACCGCCAGCAGCCCCACCACCGCCAGCAGCCCGAGCAGCCCCCACTCCTCGGCCAGCGCCGCGAAGATGAAGTCGGAGTGCGCCACCGGGATGAGGTTGGCCGCGCCCAGCCCCGGCCCGCGCCCCACCAGCCCGCCCGCCGCCAGCGCGATGAGCGACTGCACGATCTGGTACGACCGCCCGCTGGGGTCGGCCCACGGGTTCCACCAGGCCTCCACCCGCAGTCGCACCACATCGAACAGGGCGTAGCCCAGCAGCGCCGCCAGCAGCAGCAGCGCCGCCCCCGCGATGACATACGACACTTGGCCCGAGGCCAGGTAGAGCATGACGATGAAGACGCCAAAGAACAGCGTACTCATGCCCAGGTCGCGCTGCGAGATCAGGATGAGGGCGCTAAAGCCCCACATCAGCAGCATCGGCATGAAGTACACCGCCGCGCGCGGGCGGGGTGAGCCGTCGGACCAGGTGCCGGGGATGACGGTGGCGAACAACTGCTCGCGCCGGTCGGAGAGGTACGAGGCCAGAAAGACCACCAGCAGGATTTTGAGGATTTCGGCCGGCTGCAAGTACAGGCCGCAGCAGCCCAGCCACAGCCTGTCCCCCTGGCCGGAGGGGTTGACGCCCAGGAACAGCGTCAGCGCGGTCAGGATCAGCCCGGCCGCCAGCCAGGTGTAGCGAAAGCGCCGCAGCCAGCGCAGGTCGCCGGGCAGCAGCACCAGCCCGAGCAGGGCCGCGGTCGCCACGCCCAGCCAGGCCGTCTGCCGCAGGCCAAAGGTCGGGGTCAGCCGCCAGATCAGCACCAGGCCGAAGCCGGAGAGCAGGTAGACGACCGGCAGCAGGTAGGGGTCGTGCGTGGGCAGCCGCCGCCGCACCAGCCAGGTGGCGACCAGCACGCACACGAGCCACGTAGCCAAAATGATGAGGGGGTCCGCGCCGCCGAACGGCAGCCACGCGCCGGCCCGCGCCGAGGGGATGAGCGCCAGCGCCGCCACGGCCGCGACCATAAACAGCCCGGCCAGCAGCAGCAGGTTGGTCTCGCGCCGGCGTGTCTCGCTAAGGGACATACTTCTGAATCAGGAGTTTCAACTTGTCCTGGGTGGCGGCCGGCACGCGGCTGGTATCCGTCATCAGCGCCGCCGACAGGGCGGTGGGGCAGGGGCAATGCTCGCGGTCGGCGGTTTTGCCCAGCAGGTTCACCAGCGCCTGCTGCGCCACGGCGGTGTTCTGGTTGATGATGCGAATGACCATCTCCACCGTCACCGCCTCCTCCGACACATGCCACACATCGTAGTCGGTGACGTGCGCCATGCAGGCGTAGCACATCTCGGCCTCGCGCGCCAGAAAGACCTCGGGCGAGGTGGTCATGCCCACCAGGCTCATGCCCCACTGGCGGAAGGTGTGGCTCTCGGCCTTGGTGGAGAAGCGCGGCCCTTCAATCGTGATGAATGCGCCGCCTTTATGCACGGCCGCGCCGGTCACCTCCACGGCGGCAAACAACTGCTCCGACAGCGTGGGGCAGAACGGCTCGGCCGCGCCGACGTGCGCCACCAGCCCGCCGCCGAAGAAGGTGCGCTCGCGGCCTTTGGTGTTGTCGTACACCTGGTCGGGGATGACGATGTGGCCGGGGGCGTAGTCCTCGCGCAGGCTGCCGCAGGCGCTGACCGCGATCACGCGCTCGACGCCCAGCATCTTGAACGCGAAGATGTTGGCCCGGTAGTTGACTTCCGACGGCGAAATGCGGTGACCCCGGCCGTGCCGCGCCAGGAAGGCCATGCGCTGCCCGGCCAGCGTGCCGACCACCACCGGGTCGCTGGGCTTGCCAAACGGGGTAGTCAGGTCATGCTCTTCGACGGCGCTTAGCCCGGCGATGTTGTACAGCCCGGAGCCGCCGATGATGCCCAAAGTCGGAATGCCTAAGGTGGGAGTGTCGGTCATGCGGATTGCCTCCACGCGAATGGTCATCTGGCCGCCATTGTACCGCAAAGGTTAAGGTAGAATGGGCCTCGCCCCGCTGCTTGGGGGCGCCGCCCCCCCGCTCCGGGACACCACTGACGCCCGTCAGGAGGCACAGGTGAACATCCGCGAAATCCAAGAACACGATATCGAAGCCGTCATCGAGTTGTTCCGCAAGAACTACGGCGACGACTATGCCATCCCCGAGTTCTACGACCCGCAGTGGGTCAAGCGCGGCATCTACTCCGACCACATCATCTGGCTAGTGGTCGAGGAGGACGGCCAGATCCTCGGCTCGGGCGCGTGCATCCTCAACTACGGCGACTACAACGACCAGATCGGCGAGATCGGCCGGCTGGTGGTGGACCCCGACGCCGGCGGGCGCGGGCTGGGCCGGGCCATCCTCTCGGCGCTGGTAGACGCCTCCGACGAGCGGGTGGAGTTCGCCTTCGCCGAGGCCCGCACGGTGCACCCCAAGACCCAGCGGATTGACGACCGCATCGGCCTGATGGCGCTGGGCTTCCTGCCGATGTATTACCTGATGAGCTGGCGCGAGAGCCTGGTGCTCAGCGGGCAACTCTTCGGCAACGGCCGCCTGCTGCGCCGCCCCGGCACGGCCGAGGTGATCGCACCGGTCCAGCCGCTGGCCGCGCTCTCGCTCAAGAACCTGGAGCTGGACGAGACCGTGACCGTGCGCGAAAACGCCCGCGCCTATCCGTTCGATGGGGCGCTGTCGGTCGCGCCGCTGACTGGCATGTCGCTGGTGCGCCTGTTGCGCATCGAGCAGGGCCGCGTCTACCAGCCGGAAGTGTTCGGCTCGATGCAGATTGACCAGGGCCTATCGGCGCTGCACGCCAAGAAGGCCGAATACCTGGTGGCCTTCGACGGCGAACGCACGCTCGGCGCGGTGGGCTACGTCGGCGACGCGCACAACCACAGCGTCCGCATCACCGAGTTGATCGCGGCGGACGAGGCGGTGAAGGGCAGCCTGCTGCGCCAAGCGGTCGAGGCGGCCGAGGAGCGCTTCGAGGCCGAGATCATCAAGTGCGACGTGGCGGCCACCAGCCCGCGCGCGCAGCAGACGCTGTTCGAGATGGGTTTCCTCCCCGCCGCCTACGTGCCGGGGATGGTCTTTCACGGCACCTCGCGCTGGGACATCGTGCGGATGATCAAGCTCAACGTGCCGTGGGACTTGGGGCCAATCGAGCTAACCGAGCCGTCGCAGAAGTACGCCGACCTGGTCACGCCCGCCTTCGTGCGCGCCGACGCGGTGCGCGACCGCCGGCGGCTGGCCGTGCGCTCGCCAGTGCTGGCCGGCCTCACGCGGCTGGAGGTGGAGTTCTTGCAGCACGTGTGCGCGGAGAGTACGCCGGCCGCTGGGGCCACGCTGGCCGCCGACAGCCTGCACATCGTGCTGGGCGGCGCGCTGACCAGCGGCAGCCGCACGCTGGGCCAGGGCGACTTTGCCGGGGCGGGCGGTTTGCTGGGCCAGGGCGCGCACGACCCCGTGATCGCTGGGCCAGAAGCGCGGGTGTTGACCCTCGCCTCGGCCGGGCTGGCGCAACTCAGCCAGGCGCACCCCCGGCTGGCGGTAAAGCTGTACCAGAATTTGGTGAACAACCGCATGTTTTAGAGGCCGTCTATGCCTGACACTTCAACCCCTCCGCCTTCGCTAAAGCTCGACCGCTCGTCCGACATCCTGCACTACGACGTGCGGGCGCTCGACGCCATCGTGTCGCCCAAGAGCGTGGCCGTCATCGGGGCCACCGAGAAGGTCGGCAGCGTCGGCCGCACCATCGTCTGGAACCTACTCAGCAGCCCGTTCGGCGGCACCATCTACCCGGTCAACCCCAACCGCGCCAACATCCTGGGCATCAAAGCCTATCCCACCATCGGCGCGATCCCCGACAAGATTGATTTGGCCGTCATCGTCACGCCCGCGCCCACCGTGCCGGGCATCATCAAGCAGTGCGTCGAGGCCGGCGTGCCGGGGGCCATCATCATCTCGGCCGGCTTCAAAGAGACTGGCCCGGCCGGCGTGGCGCTGGAGCAGCAAATCATGGCCGAGGCGCGCCAGGGCCACATGCGCATCATCGGACCGAACTGCCTGGGCGTGATGAACCCGTTTAGCGGGCTGAACGCCACCTTTGCCAGCAAAATGGCGCGCCAGGGCAGCGTCGGCTTTATCAGCCAGAGCGGCGCGCTGTGCACCGCTGTGCTCGATTGGAGCCTGCGCGAGTTGGTGGGCTTCAGCTTCTTCGCCTCCATCGGCTCGATGCTTGACGTGGGCTGGGGCGACCTGATCTACTACCTGGGCGACGACCCGCACACCGAGAGCATCGTCATCTACATGGAAACCATTGGCGATGCGCGCGCGTTTTTATCGGCCGCGCGCGAAGTGGCCCTCACCAAGCCCATCATCGTCATCAAGCCCGGCCGCACCGCCGGGGCCGCCCGCGCCGCCGCCTCGCACACCGGCTCGCTGACCGGCAGCGATGAGGTGCTCGAAGTCGCCTTCCGCCGCAGCGGCGTGCTGCGCGTGAACAGCATCAACGAGCTGTTCTACATGTCCGAGATCCTGGCGAAGCAGCCCCGGCCCAAAGGCCCGCGCCTGACCATCGTCACCAACGCGGGCGGCCCTGGCGTGTTGGCGGTGGACGCACTGCTGACCAGCGGCGGCGAGTTGGCCGAAATCTCGCCTGCCACGATGGAGCAGCTCAACGCCTTCCTGCCGCCGGCCTGGAGCCACAACAACCCGATTGACGTGCTGGGCGACGCCGACCCCGGCCGCTACGCCAAGGCGCTGGAGCTTGCGGCCAAAGACCCCAACAGCGACGGCCTGCTGGTGATCCTCACACCCCAGGCCATGACCGACCCAACCGAGACGGCCGAGCAGCTAAAACCCTTCGCCCAAAGCACCGGCAAGCCCGTCATGGCGAGTTGGATGGGCGGCGGCGACGTGGAAGCGGGCGAGATGATCCTCAACCGCGCCAAGATACCGACCTTCCATTACCCCGACCTGGCCGCCAATATGTTCACCTACATGTGGCGCTACACCAATAACCTGCGCAGCCTGTATGAGACGCCCATGCTGCCGGTGGGCCTGGCCGCCGCCGACGCCGGTCGCCACCAGGCCGCCGAGATCGTGGCCGGGGTGCGAGCCAGCGGCCGGACGATCATGACCGAGGTCGAGTCGAAGGCGCTGCTGGCGGCCTACGGCATCCCGACCGTCACCACGCGCGTCGCTAAGTCCGAGGACGAGGCCGCGCGTTTAGCGGACGAATTCGGCTACCCGGTGGTGGTCAAGATATATTCCGAGACCATCACTCACAAGACCGACGTGGGCGGCGTGCAGCTCAACCTGCGCGACGCCGACGCCGTGCGCCGCGCCTACCAGTCCATCAGCGCCGCCGTGACGGCCAAGGTCGGGGCCGAGCACTTCCAGGGCGTGACCGTCCAGCCGATGATCAAGCTCGACGGCTACGAGGTCATCATCGGCAGCAGCATTGACCCGCAATTTGGGCCAGTGATCTTGTTCGGCACCGGCGGCCAGTTGGTGGAGGTGTTCAAGGACCGCGCGCTGGCGCTGCCGCCGCTGACCACCACCCTGGCCCGCCGCATGATGCAGCGCACGCTAATTTACACAGCGCTCCAGGGCGTGCGCGGCCGGCCGCCGGCTGATATGGACCAGCTAGAGCAGTTGTTGGTGAAGTTTAGCTGGCTGGTCACCGAGCAGCGCTGGATCAAAGAGATTGACATCAACCCGCTCATCATCTCGTACGACCCGGCCAGCGGCGCTCCGCCGATGGTGGCGCTCGACGCGCGCGTGGTGGTCTTTGGGCCGGAGGTGGCCGAGGCCGACCTGCCGCGCCTGGCGATTGTGCCCTATCCGTCGCAGTACATCGGCGCGTTCACGGCCCGCAACGGTGAGGCGCTCGCGCTGCGCCCGATCCGCCCCGAGGACGAGCCGCTGATGGTCAAGTTCCACGGGCTGCTCTCGGAACGCAGCGTCTACCTGCGCTACCTGCACCCGCTGCAACTGACGCAGCGCGTGGCGCACGAGCGCCTGAGCCGCATCTGCTTCATTGACTACGCCCGCGAGATGGCGCTGGTGGCCGAGCGCACCGTGCCGGCGGCCGACGGCGCGGCCGAGACGCGCGAGCTCGTGGGCGTCGGCCGGTTGAGCAAGACCAGCGGCGGCAACGCCGAGGCCGAGTTTGCCATCCTGGTGACCGACAACTTCCAAGGGCAGGGGCTGGGCACCGAACTGCTGCGCCGGCTGGTGGCGATTGGGCGCGACGAAGGGCTGGCGCGCATCGTCGGCTACATCTCGTCTGAGAACGACGCCATGCAGGGCATCGCCCGCAAGCTGGGCTTTACGGTCCACCGGGCGAAGGACGAAGACTTGATGGTGGCGCAGTTGGATTTGGTTCCTTCGGAAGGCTGACGGTATGCGCATCTTGATTTTGGGCGGCACGGTCTTTCTGGGGCGGCACCTGACCGAGGCGGCGCTGGCGGCCGGACACACGGTGACGCTCTTCAATCGCGGCCAACGCAACCCGGAGCTGTTTCCGCAGGTCGAAAAACTGCGCGGCAACCGCGACGGCGACCTGGAAGCGCTGCGCGGCGGCCGGTGGGACGCGGTGATTGACCCCAGCGGCTACGTGCCGCGCCTCGTGCGCGCCTCGGCTGAGTTGCTGGCGAACGCCGTGGGGCATTACACTTTTATCTCCAGCCTGTCGGTCTACGCCGACACCAGCCAGCCCGGCATTGACGAACTCTCGCAAGTCGGCACGATGCCCAACGGCCTGCAAAACAGCGAGGAGATCACGAACGAGAGCTACGGCCCGCTCAAGGTGCTGGCCGAGCGCGCGGCCGAGCAGTGTCTGCCGGGCAGCACGCTCGTCATTCGGCCGGGCCTGATCGTCGGCCCGCACGACCCTAGCAACCGCTTCACCTATTGGCCGGCGCGCGTGGCGCGCGGCGGCGAGGTGCTGGCCCCCGACCGGCCCGCCCACCCGGTGCAGTTTATTGACGTGCGCGACCTGGCTGAGTGGATAGTGCGGCTGGTGGAGGCCAAGACCATCGGCACGCTCAACGCCACCGGCCCGGCCGGCCCGCTGACGCTGGGCCAGGTGCTGGACGCTTGCAAGACTGTCACCGGGAGCGACGCCGCCTTCACCTGGGTGCCCGAGTCGTTTCTGCTGGAGCACAAGGTCACGCCCTTCACCGAGATGCCGCTGTGGGTGCCGAGCGCCGACGCGGGCTTTGGCCGCTTCAACCTGGCCCGCGCGCTGGCCGCCGGCCTGACCTTCCGGCCGCTGGCCGACACCATTCGCCACACGCTGGCGTGGGACAGCGCCCGCCCGGCCGACGCCGAGCGCCGCCACGGCCTCAAGCCCGCCCGCGAGGCCGAACTGTTGGCGGCCTGGCATGAGCGCGCCGCCGAAAATCAGGTCGGCTGAAACGCGCGCCCGTTTTGGATAGAATACTCTCAGCCTGCGCGCACGCCGGCCGGGCCGCACCGCACCCGGCCGAGCCGCCGCCTAGCGCTCGGCCCTAGAACTGACGCCGATGGACTTCCTCGAAGGCACGGTCGAGCGCATCACCTACCACAACGCCGAGAACGGCTACTCCGTTATCCGCCTCAAGCCGCCGCGCAGCCCCGACCTCGTCACGTTGATCGGCACCCTGCCCGAGCTCTCGCCGGGCGAGTATTTGCGCCTGCAAGGGCAGTGGGTGTCCAACGCCGACTACGGCCGCCAATTCAAGGTCGAGCGCTGCGAACAGGCCCTGCCCGCCACGGTCGAGGGCATTCGCCGCTACCTCGGCTCCGGCCTGATCAAGGGCGTTGGCCCCAAGACCGCCGACCGGATCGTGGAGACGTTTGGCAAAGACACGCTCGACGTGATTGACGGCGAGCCGCACCGCCTGCGCGAGGTGCCCGACATCGGCCCCAAGCGCTACCAGCTCATTCGCGAGGCCTGGGAGACGCAGAAGCACATCAAGGAAGTGATGGTCTTCTTGCAGGGCCACGGCATCACCACCGGGCTGGCGGTCAAGATTTACAAGCAGTATGGCAACGAGTCGCTCAACGTGGTGCGCACCGACCCGTATCAGTTGGCGCGCGACATTTGGGGCATCGGCTTTCGCACCGCCGACAAGATCGCCCGCGCGCTGGGCCTGCCCCCCGACGCGCCCACGCGGCTGGAGGCCGGCCTGGCCCACGCCCTGAGCGAGGCGGCCGACGACGGCCACGTCTACCTGCCGCTGCCCGAACTGCTGCGCCAGGCGGCCGAGCTATTGGAACTGCCCGCCGACACGCTGCCGCCCGCGCTCGACCGGCTGGCGGCGTCTCGCCAGATCCAGCGCGAGGTGCTGACGCCGGGGGGCGAGCCGGCCGTCTACCTGATGCCGTTCTACCAGGCCGAGGTCAAAGTCACCGAGCGGCTGCTGGGGCTGCTGAACACGCCGGTCTCGCGCCTGCCGGATTTCGTTCGCCTGGATTGGGCCAAGACCTTTGACGGTCTGAAGCTCGGCGGCGCGGCGGTGACGCTCTCGGCCGAGCAGCGGCTGGGGGTGCAGACGGCGCTGACCCACAAGGTGTGCGTGCTCACCGGCGGCCCCGGCACCGGCAAGACCACCACGCTGCGAACTCTTATGCACCTGTTGGAGCGCAAGCAGCACCCCGTGGCGCTGGCCTCGCCCACCGGCCGGGCCGCCAAGCGCCTGGCCGAGGCCACCGGCCGCCCGGCGCAGACCATCCACCGGCTGCTGGGCTTCTCGCCCCAGGGCGGGTTCGAGCACAACGAGCAGCAGCGCCTGCCGGCCCACATGGTGGTGATTGACGAAGCCTCGATGCTCGACCTGGTGTTGACCAACAATCTGCTCAAGGCCATTGACCCGGCCGCGCACCTGCTGTTCGTCGGCGACGTGGACCAGCTGCCGTCAGTTGGCGCGGGCAACGTGCTCAACGACCTGGTGCAATCCGGCCGGCTGCCCGTCATCCGCCTGCAAACCATCTTTCGCCAGGCGGCCGGCAGCCATATCATCACCAACGCCCACCGCATCAATCACGGCGAGCCGCCGGTGTTCGAGGCCGACTCCAACGACTTCTTCTTGTTCGCGGAAGAGGACCCGGAGGCCGCCGCCGTGCGCCTGGTGGATGTGGTGCAGAACCGCATCCCGCGCCGCTTTGGCCTCGACCCGCTGACCGATATTCAAGTGCTGGCCCCCATGCACCGGGGCGAGGTCGGCGTCGCCAAGCTCAACGAGCGCTTGCAGGCCGCGCTCAACCCGCCCGCGCCGGCCAAGCCCGAACGCGCTATGGGTGGGCGCATCTACCGCGTGGGCGACCGGGTGATGCAGATCCGCAACAACTATCAGAAAGAAGCTTTCAACGGCGACATCGGCCGCGTGGCTGATATTGACGCTATCAATCAAACGCTGACGGCCGTGTTTGACGGCCGCCCGGTGTTGTATGAGTGGAGCGAGATGGACGAATTGGCGCACGCCTTTGCGGTGAGCATTCACAAGAGCCAAGGCTCGGAGTTTCGGGCGGTGGTGGTGCCGCTGTTGACGCAGCACTACATGATGCTGCAGCGCAACCTGTTGTACACCGCCGTCACCCGCGCCAAGCAGTTGTGCGTGCTGGTGGGGACGCGCAAGGCGATTAGCATTGCGGTGCGCAACGCCAAAGTGGCCCAGCGCTTTTCGGGCCTGGCCACGCGCCTGGCGGCCACGCGCCCGGTAGGAGCAACCCCATGAGCAGCCTCGAACGACCCGATCTGAGCAGCGCCGACCCCGCCGTGCGCGCCTACGTCGAAGGGCTGGAAGCCGAAGTGGCCCGCCTGCGCGCATCACCGCTTGCAGCGCCGCCCGGCGAGGAAATTGAAAACGCCGTGCCGCTGGAACCGCAGGAACCGCCCACCACGCTGAACGTCGTGACCATCAGCGCGGGCGGCGCGGCCAAGCGCACGCCCCGCCACCTGTACGACCGGCAGCGGCGCGGCGGCATGGGCATCTTCGACCTGGAGCTGCCCGCCGGCGACCCGCCGGCCTTCGTGGCGGTGCTTGACCTCGCGCACGACCTGGTAGTGCTCACCAACCAGGCGCGCGCCTTTCACGTACCGGTGGACCACCTGGCCGAGATGCCGGTGCGCGGGCGCGGCCAACCGCTGCTGCCCAACGTGGCCCTGCTCCCCGACGAACACATTGCCGCCGTGCTGCCGGCCGGGCGGGGCAGCACCGTGGCCCTGTTGAGCGAACGCGGCTATGTGCGCACACTGCCGGCGCACGTCGTCGGCCAGTCTATGACGCCGGGAACCACGCTGTTTCGGCACGCCGAGTTTGGCCCGCTCACCGCCGCCTGCTGGACTTCCGGTTCGGGTGACCTGTTCGTGGCCTCGCAGCGCGGCCTGGCGATTCGCTTTCCCGAGCGCGGGCTGCCACTGGCCGGCGGGCTGGGACTGCGGCTGGAGGCGGGCGATCGGGCCGTGGCGGTGCAGGCGGTGCAGCCGCCCGACGGCGAGGCGCTGTTCCTCCTCAGCGCCGACGGGCGCGGCACGATTCGGCTAATGGCGGGCTTCGCGGCCAACAAGGCCCCCGGCGGCGGCGGTAAGACCGCGCTCAGGACCGGCCACCTGATCGGCGTGGTGGCGGTGGAGCCGGGCGATGATCTGTTCATGCTCTCGCGCCTGAGCAAGATGATCCGCTTCCGCGCCGGCGAGGTGCCCGGCAAGGAAGGCGTGGTGCAGGGCGTCAACTGCATGGCCCTGCGCGCCGACACCTGCGTGGCCGTCGTCGCCACGCCCGCCCAGACGGCCGCGCCGGAGGGATAGGGCGGCCCACTGCTTGACGATTGTTGGCTGATCAATAGCGAGCACGAGCGTTTAGTCCGAGGGTGGGATTTCTCACCCGCATCATGGCAGCGTTAGGGCGAATGGCCTGAGGCGGGTTCGAAATGACAGGTAGTGCGAGGTGGGGTGGGGCCGCGTTCGCGTTGGTCGGAGTGCCAGTTCTCGGCGCGTGGAGTGATTGGTCAACTTACCATGACCTGTCATTCCGAAGCCCCGCTCGCAGCCTGATGGCAACATTGCGTAGTTGGCGGGGTTACGCTTCGCAGTCCCACCGGCTGACCTGCAAGCGGCCTCCTGCCGCCTGTTTGTGTCTTGCCCAGCACCCCGCGCCCGCTACGGCCCGACCGGCGGCGTGCCGTTGCGGTAGTATGTCCCGCGCCCGGTGCCCCACAGCACGCGCGCGGCGCTCGTCCCCGGCAGGTCGTAAGCCACCAGGCCGGAGTTGGCGGTTTGCAGCACGATCTCCAGGTCGGCGTCGGCGTCTATGTTCGCCAGCGTCGGCGCGGCCAGCGCCCCGTTCCACGACTCGCCCAGCGCGGCGGGCAGGTTGAGCACAAACAACTGTTGGCCGGTGGCGCTGACGACGTACAAGCGGCCAGGCGCGTTGCTGCCGGTCTGCGACCACGAGCTAAAGATCACCTCGGCCTGGCCGTCGTTGTCCAGGTCGGCCACCACCGGCTCAGACGGCAGGCGGTAATAGCCCTCCGCCGGTTGGTAGACCTCGAACGGCCACGCCCCGTGCTCCGTGCCGTCCAGCCAGTAAGCGTGCACCCGCCCATCGTAGGAGGGGTAGAGGATTTCCAACTCGCCGTCGCCGTCCAGGTCGGCCGTCACCGGGTTGGGCTGGGCGTTCTCAATCACAGCGTAGTCCTCGTCCAGCGGTGCGGCGGCCCCATCCGGCGCCGGGATCACGGTCCAGTTGTAGCCCGAAGCCGCCCAGCGCGTGCGGTCGCGGTTGAAGATGAACAGGCCCTGGTACAGCCCCGGCGGGTGGCCCACGTCGCAGTTGTAGATGTTGCCGACGACCACAATCTCGATCTCGCCGTTGTCGTCCAGGTCAGCCAGCGTCGGCGCGGTGCTGGCGAAGTTCGGCCGGTGCTCGACGCCACAGTCGGCATAGCCAATCAAATCCACATAGTGGTCCACGTGCACGCCCACACGGCTCCACACCCTGGGGGGTTGGCCCTGCGGGCTGTAGATGGTGCTGGCGAGCATCTGCGTGCCGTCATCTTTGTAGGCGGTGATGTAGTGCACGTCCGACGGGCCGATGATCTCGCCGCGTCCGTCATGGTCCAGGTCGGCGATGCCGATGTTCTGGTTGTATGCGCCCGCCGCATAGCCGTTCGTGTCGCTGTTGGGGCTGTGCTGCGGCCAGTGGCCGGCCCGCACCGTGCCGTTGTCTTCGTACACATACCATTGGTTGCTGGAGCGCGTGGCGGCCACCACGATCTCCAGGTTGCCGTCATTTTCGAGGTCGGCCACGGCCAGCGAGCGCAGTTCGCTGCCGGCGGCGGGCGTGCGCGTCAGCGTGATGTGGCCGGTGCCGTCAATCACGTCGAAGTAGCCGTCGCTGTGCGCCGCCACGATCTCCAGACCGCCCGCGCCGTTCAGGTTGGCGATCACGATGTCCGGCCACACGCGGTTGCCGTCGGACTCCACCCGCCATTCCAGCGCGCCGGTCGCGCCGGAGAGCGCCACCACGTCGTAGCTGCCGCCCACAACCTCCGGGCTGCCGTCGTTGTCAATGTCGGCCACGGCCGGCGAGGCGTACCAGCCGGTCTGGCAGCCCCAGTTGAAGCAGCCGCCGTAGGCCCACTTGAGCACGGGCGCGTGCAGCCCGGTGCTCACCACCGGCAGGTAGAGTGTGATCGCCTCGCCCCCCGGCGACGCCGCGACTCGCGTAGGCGCAGCGCGCCCGCCCAGCAGCAACAAGGCCAACCCGAACACGGCAATTCGCAATTTGGTCATCAGCCGTTCGCGCCCCAATGTAAGCCCGGCGGCCCAATCGCACCGGCGCACGGTGGTACTGCTACCATTGTAGGAGAACCACAGTATTGTGCTTGTTGCTGCCTCGCGCTTCAAGTCGCCCCCGCTTCACATCACCTCTGTCCCTCACTCCTTCCGCTGCCCTTGCCAAATCTACGCCCCCGAGTATCATGGGATTCACTGGGGCGTCCACCTAGCCCCACTACCAAGGGCCTCTGCTGAAACTATGTTTGAATTCGCCCGGCTAGAAACCGTGCGGCGCTATCATGTGCTCGATACGCCGGCCGAGGCCAGCTTTGACGATCTGGTTGCCCTGGCGGCGCAATTGTGTCACACCTCCATGGCGCTGCTCGGTTTTTTTGATGCCGAGCATTTGTGGGTCAAAGCCAACCACAACCTGCCGCTGACCAACATCCCGCGCCCGTACGCCTTCATGTCGCCTAGCGGCCACGCGCCGGCCCTGCTGGTCATCAACGACACGGCCGCCAGCGAGCGCTGGGCGCAGCATCCGCTGGTCACGATGGGGCCGCGCGTGCGCTTTTATGCCGGCGCGCCGCTGGTGGCTGATGGTCATTGGCTGGGCACGCTCGAAGTCATGGACCAAGCCCCGCGCGCGTTTTCGGACGAGCAGCGCCAGGGACTGCTGGCGCTGGCCCGCCAGGTGATGGCGCTGCTCGACTTGCGCCGCGTGACCGCCGACCGCAACGCCGTCGCCCGACAGTTGGCCCACGCCAACGCCGAACTGAATGCCGCCTACGACGCCACGCTCGAAAGCCTGGCGCGCGCCCTCGACCTGCGCGACAAAGAAGTGGACGGCCACCTGGCCCGCGTGGCCGACATCACCGTGCGGCTGGCGCGCGGGCTGGGCGTGCCCGAAGCCGAGTGGGTGCATCTGCGGCGCGGCGCGCTGCTGCACGACATCGGCAAGATGGTCATCCCCGACAGCGTGCTGCTCAAGCCCAGCGCCCTGAACGACGACGAGTGGGCAGTGATGCACAAGCATCCCACCTACGCCTACGAGATGCTCTCGCCCATCCCGCTGCTGAGGCCGGCGCTGGATATTCCCCTGTGCCACCACGAGCGCTGGGACGGCGAGGGCTATCCCCGCCAATTGAAGGGCGAGGCCATCCCACTGGCGGCCCGCATTTTTTCAGTGGTGGACGTGTGGGACGCGCTGCGCTCAGACCGGCCCTACCGCACCGGCTGGAGCGAGGCGCGCGTGCGCGATTACATTCAGAAGCGCGCCGGCGCTGACTTCGACCCAGACGTGGTCGAGGCCTTCTTGAAGTTGGAGCTGTAAGGCCCCCATGTCACCTGCCAAAGTGTTCGTCACCCGCGCCATCCCCTCGGAAGGGCTGGCGCTCTTAGCCGCCCAGGTCGAAGTGGATCTGTGGCCGGACATGCTGCCGCCGCCGTATGCGGCGCTGACCGAGCGCGTGCGCGGCTGCGCCGGGGTGCTGACTCTGCTCAGTGACCGGGTGGACGCGGCGCTGCTCGACGCGGCCGGCCCCGATCTGCGCGTGGTCAGCCAGATGGCCGTCGGCTACGACAACATAGACATCGCCGCCTGCACCGCCCGCCGCCTGCCGGTCGGCCACACGCCCGGCGTGCTCACCGAGGCCACCGCCGACTTTGCCTGGGCGCTGCTCATGGCCGCCGCCCGCCGCGTGGCCGAAGGTGACCGCTTTGTGCGCGCCGGTCATTGGACTACCTGGCACCCCAAGTTGCTCGTCGGGCTGGACGTGTATGGCGCGTCGCTGGGGCTGATTGGCTTTGGCCGCATCGGGCAGGCG
>Ga0163144_10014899_pt1 | contig 16091 bp, 14 predicted proteins | sample OliLak19BULKMAT1_FD_123175 | JGI IMG/M metagenome (GOLD analysis project Ga0163144, IMG submission 123175) | Freshwater microbial mat bacterial communities from Lake Vanda, McMurdo Dry Valleys, Antarctica - Oligotrophic Lake LV.19.BULKMAT1 | ecosystem: Environmental > Aquatic > Freshwater >... | reverse complement strand
CCGTTGCGCGTCACGGGAAGCGTGTGACACGCGCCGTTGAAAGCCGCGCCGCCACGTCTTCCAGCATCTCGTGGACCTCTGCGGTCGCGAAGTCCCGGCGCATCACGTCGCCCACCCGGCCGTTGCTGCCCAGCGCGCCGAGCGGCTCCAGGCCCGACGTGAGCTGGAGCAGGGCAAAAGAGCGCGGCGGCGATTACCAAGTTGACCGCCGGTCCGGCCAGCGCCACGAGCAGCTCCTGGCGCGGGTCGTCCGGCATCCGCTCCAGGCGCGCGACCCCGCCGATTGGGAGCAAGGTGATGTCGCGCGTGCGGATGCCGAAGCGACACGTGCGGTGCACGTACACGTCGATGCCTGCAAGCCGCGCGAGGCGCCAGGACCATTTCATCGCGTGGGTTTCCTCTCTCAGAGCCGTCTCGGCGATGTCGACGCCGCGCGCGCTCGTGCCGCTCGCCGGGCATGGAGATGTGGTCAAGCGCGAGAGCACCCGAGAGAGCACCCGAGCACTTTCGCGCTACGGTTGATCACCAAGGCCCTAGACGCCCTGCCGAAGGCGGTCGACGACATCGACGCCGACGAGTGGATGGCTGGCGAGGTCTTCGGCGAACGTCGCGCGGAAGCTCGGCACCGCCCCGGGCGCAGATCCGGCTCCAATTTTCGAGAGCGGGGGCGAGCCGATTTTCTCGCCGTTGCGAAAGCTCGACTCAGTGCTCGTGCGCTGCCAGGAGGGCAATCCGCAGACGCGTCCGCTCGCTCCGGCAGCGGCGGTCCGCCTCCGCGAGCAGCAGGTGATGATGGCCCGTGCTCTCCGAACGAACCGTCGCGGAAAAATCCGGGTAGCGAGCAAGCGGAGAGGCCTGCAGCAACTTCGTATAGATGGCGTCGATCTCGCTCGCCTCGAGAGCGAGCGCGAGCGCGAAGGCTTCCTCTTCGTCCGCGTCACGCGCCGCCAAGCAGCTCTGCGCCAGCAAGTCCTCGACAACGGTGACGTCTGCGCCGAACCCACTCGCCTGCGGTCGATGCTCGGGCGGCTCGGCAGCCACGAGCTCACGCCAGGTCGCGAGCTTGCGCGCGTGCTCATGCTCGTCGGCCGCCATCGACGACCAGAGCTTCGCGAGCGTCGGATCGCCGGCGAAGCGCTCCGCCAGGGTCTCGTAGAACTCGGCGGCTTTCCGCTCGAGACCGACGCAGCGTTCGAGGAGCGCGAGCATGTCCATGACGTCTCGAGGACTTGCAAGCCACGCGCCAGACCTCGCGCAAACGGGCACGCGAGTTGCTTCCATTTCGTCCTATGGCGCCCACCCTCCAGCGCGTCGAGCCGACCCACTGGGCCAACCTTCTCATGCAGGGAGCCGGCGAGGCCCTCCGCCGCTACCATCGTCATGCCGTCCATGGGCTGCACCATCTAACCGACGTCCTCGATGCGGGGCGACCGGTCGTGCTCGTCGGGAATCACTGCCTGGACCTCGCCGATCCGCTGATGCTCACGGTCGCGGTGTATCGCACGACCGGACGACTGCTCCGCTTCATCGCGCACGGCAATCTGTTCTTCACGCTGCCCGTGCTGCGCACGCTGGCACCGATCTGGGGGTTGATCCCGAACCGCCACGTCGAGCTCGCCGACGCGGCGCTCACTGAGGCCGGAGCGCTCATGCTCTATCCAGGGTCGGGAACCGAGGCGATTCTGCGTTCGTATCGTCGCGAGCCCTATCGCCTGAAGTGGGACGGCAAACTCGGGTTCGTGCAGCTCGCGGCACGCCATCGCGCCACCATCCTCTTCGTCGCGGGCCTCGGCATCGACGAGATGTACTACCAAACCGACGTGCGGATGCCGGCGAGTGCCATCCGCTACGGCAACGCCGGCGACGCCGACTACTACCGCGGCGCCCGCCTCCAGATTGGCGCCGCCGGTATCCATGTCCTTCCAGGCGTACTGCCGCTTCCGGTTCGCGTCACGCACGTGATCTCGCCGCCGCTCACCACCGACCCGGGGCTCGATCCCGACGATCCCGACGCCGTTGCCCACGCCCACGTCGCGCTCTGGGCCGAGTCGCAGGCGTTTCTCGACGCGGCAGTGGTCGCACGCGACTCGGATCTCGTCGACCGCGGGCTCCGCAGCGCCATGAGCTGGCTGCAACGCCTCGGCGTATGAGCACCCGCACGGGTCAGAACGAGAGCGTCGTCTCTACGAAGCCGTAATCGAGGTCGGAGCGGCCGGGGAAGCCGTGCTCGACCACCGAGCCGCCGAAGGTGTGACCGTAGTAGGCCGCGAGCTCCAGCACGGGAATCGGCTTCCAGCTGACGCTCAGCTCGGTGACGTAGCCGATCTGATGATGCCCACCCGCTGCGGTGCCGCCGTAGCCGAAGAAATCCTGCTTGGTCGCTCCGCCCCCGAAGTAGAGGGCGTCGTCATGATCCGACACCTGCAGCCAATGGAAATCGCTGCGCACGAAGACGGTCGCGAGCGGTTTCATGAGGAGCTGCACGAACGTGTCTTGGTTGTTCATCAAATTGTAGAACGGCGTGAACGCATAGGCGCGCGCCGTCGGGATCAACTGGAAGAACGTGTGATGGTCGTCGTCGGTCGGGTCGCCGTCGCCGGAGCTCCGAAAGAACCCGGCGCGGAGCCAGGGGGCCGCCCACACGTTCGGAAGCTGGTAGCCGACCTCGACCGCGGTCGCCCACGAGCCCTGTGCCTGCGACTGCCAGTCGCCGACCTGCCCCGCAAACCAGAGCATGCCGTCGGCCTTGCCGGGTCCGAGCGGCTCGACGTGCAGCACGTCGAAGCCGAAGGTGTGGATGTCGAGGTCGCGGCGATCACCTTGACGTGCCGGCAGCGGGCGATTGTCGAGCACGACGACGTCACCGTTCGAAGGCCGGCCGTCGTGGTAGTAGATCCAGAACGCCCGCGCCTCGCTGCGCGCGAATCCCGGGTGATCTTTCACCGTCGCCGAGAGCCCCGCGAGGTTCACGTCCATGCCGCGGCCGGCGCTGATCTCGAAGCCGCCGGACGTCGGCCAGAGCGCGAAGCCGGTGAGGTTCAGCGCCTCGGTGTCGCCGGCGAGACGGGCACCGTCGAAGCTCCGGCCGATGTGCGTAAAGTCAAAGGGCCCGATCAGGCGCTCGGCGACACGCTGGCTCTTCACCCACTGCATGTTGGCATCGGGGGCGACCGTCTCGCTGCCGTCGAGGAACCGGAGGCGGCCGCCTTGCGCCGTGATGCGCCAGTCGCCGAGCTTCGGCGTCGCCTGGATCCACCCCTGGCGCAGCCAGCCTTGCTCCTGGAAGTGCCGACGGGTGTTGGCGAAATACGTGCTGTCAACGCCGGTCGCGCCGGCGGGCACGTTCACGAGCTCGGTGTGCTGATACTGGAGGAAGGCCGAGAGCGGACCGCGCGTCACGCCGATCCCGAGCTGCGAGCGATTGCCGACGAAGTCGTATCGATTGTTGTCGTTCGGCTCGGCAGCCTGGAACCAATCCGAGAACTCGCCGCGCAGGCGATTGCCGACGGTGAGCTGCCAGTGCGTGTCCCAGGGGCCGGCGGCCGTGAGATCTGGCTTCTCGACGCCGCACGCGTGTCCGGGCGTCAGCCCGAGCACCGCTGCGACGGCAGCCACCGCCACGGTCGACCAGGCGGGCCGTGTCATCGGAAGTCCTCGATCGAGGCGTCGAGACCGACGAGCTCCTTGGTGATTTCGCCGGCGCCGTTCAGCAGCACGATCTTGTTGTCGTGCATGATGTCGCCCGAGACGGGATTGCGCGAGTACTTGATGCCGAGCAGCATCGCGAGCGTCCGCGTGTCGTCCTCCGAGCCGACGACGAACGTCCAGTTCGGATTCCCATGGTTGGTGTCGCGGCGGTATTGCGCGAGCTTCTCCGGCGTGTCGCGCAGGGGGTCGAACGACACGATGACGAAATGCGCGGCGATCTTCTCACGATCGAACCGCTCCTGAATCGCGACGAGCTTGCCCATGGTGACCGGACACGTCGCCTGACAGGAGGTGAAGATCATGGTGAGGACGACGGGTTCGCCCTTCCAATGGTCGAGCGCGACCGTCTCGCCGTGGTCGGTACGCCACGTGAGCGGGGCCTGATAGAGGCTCCGCGAGGCCCCCACGGCTCCGCCGATCGACAACAGCGCGACGGCTGCCCACAGTGCGATTGCACGTCTCATGAGTCCCTCCGCGGCGCGTTCGCCGGCTCGCGATCGTAGGCACAGCGGAAGCCGAGATTCCCGAGGGCGAACTCGGCCCCGAGGCTGCTGCGCATCGCGTAGCGCATGAAGGCCGCGTAGTCTTCACGGCGGCTGGCGCCGGTGACCCCGCTGCCGCAGAAGAAGCTCTTCGAACGGTCGCCGTCGGCGCGATTGTCGGCCGTGATGAACGACGCATTGAAGTCGCTCGTCCACTCCCAGACGAGCCCGTGCAGATTCTCGATGCCGAAATAATTGGGCGCGCTGGCGCCGACCGGCCCGAGCCCGAGATCGCCGCGGCTCGGCTGCGCGTACCAGCCGAGAATGCTCTCGACGAAGGCGCGATTCTTCGCTGCGTTCGGCTCGGTCTGACTCGCGGCTGCGACGTATTCCCACTCGAGCGTGCTCGGCAACCGTCCGTCGTGGGCGCGGCAGTAGGCCGTCGCGGCGAACCACGACACGTGGGTGACCGGGTACTCCTCCTGCCCGTCCCGCGGCCGGTCGCCGTCCCAATTCTGGAGATATTGCGCGTCGGCGTAGAGCTCCGACACCCCACTGTGGCGCCATTCGGGACGCACCGCGACGAAATCCGCGTAGCGCGTCCGGGTGACCGGCCGGCGGTCGATCCAGAATTCCCCGACGCGGAACGCGTTCTGCCCCTTGTCGAGCCCGAAGAGCGGCGCGAAGTCGCCGGGCGGAACGTGCGCCGCGCCGAGGGTCACCGCGAGGAGGACGACCGCGATCATGGCACCTTCGCGGTGACGCTCGCGCGCGCCTTCTTCACCTCGTCGACGGTGAACGGCGGCGCCCCGGCGTTGCCCCAGTTGCTGGTGACGAAGCTGAGGACGGCAGCGATGTCCTCGTCAGTGAGACCCGCGACGGGCGTCATGACGCCGTTGTACTCGATGCCGTTCACGGTGAGCGCGCCGGTCTTGCCATTCAGGATGAGGCCGACGAGCTCGCTGCGATCGGCCGACTTGGCGCGCTCCATCAGGTAGTCCGCCTTGGCGAGCGGGGGGAACACGGCTTCGAGCCCCTGCCCCGCCGCCTGATGGCACATGGCGCAGTTGCTCTCGAAGATCGCCTTCCCGTCGGCGCCGGCGCCAACGGCGGTCGGCTTCGCCGGCTGAGGCTCCGATCCCTTCTTGAGTGCCGACGCGACCGACTCGTCGCCGAGATAGATCTCGTCGAGCTCCTTGCCCGAGTAAATGTCGTGCACCTGCTCGCCGTCGACCTTCAACATCGCGAGCGAGCCCTTGTTGAAGGTGCGGAGGATACTGTGGTCGACCAGGAGGTAGGTGCCGTTGGTGTCGAGCTTGAACTCGACGATGGCCGAGCCGCCGGCGGGAATCAGCGTGGTCTGCACGTCAGTCTGCGAATGCTGGCCGCCCTCGAAGTAGACCGTGTCGAAGATCTCGCCAATGACGTGGAACGACGACACGAGGTTCGGACCGCCGTTGCCGACGAAGAGCCGGATGCGCTCGCCAACCTTGGCTTGCAGCGCCCGGTCCCCGACCATCGAGAGCGCCGAGCCGTTGAACACCACGTAGCTAGGATGCTCGTCGATCGCCCGTTGCATCGAGAAGGCTTGGTGGCCTTTTACGCCGAACGGCGCGTCCGTGTAGAAGTCGCCCTGTACCACGTAGAATTCGTGGTCGACGGGGGGCAACGGCTTGATGGGCTGCACGTAGATCAAGCCGTACATGCCGTTCGCGATGTGCATGCCGACCGGCGCGGTCGCGCAGTGGTAGATGTAGAGACCAGGATTGAGCGCCTTGAACGTGAAGCGCGTTTTGTGGCCCGGCGCGGTGAAGGTGCTGGCCGCACCACCACCCGGACCCGTCACCGCGTGCAGATCGATGTTATGGGGCAGCTTGTTGTCGGGGTGGTTGGCGAGATGGAGCTCGACGGTGTCGCCCTGGCGCACGCGAACGAAGCCGCCCGGCACCGTCCCGCCGTAGGTCCAGAAGCTGTACTCGACGCCGTCGGCGAGTTGGCCGACCTTCTCGATCACCTCGAGCTCGACCACCACCCGAGCGGGAGTCGTTCGGGTGATCACGGGTGAGACGTTCGGCGGCGCCGTGACGACGGCCTTTTCCACGGGAAGATCGGCGGCCGCGGCGCTCGCGGTGATCGCCCACAGCACCATGGTCCACCATCGAGTCGTCGTGGTCATGCGGGAAGCGTCGAACATGTGATCTCCTCTGGGTTTCTCGGTTGGCGTGATCGTGACGTGGTCATCGCATCGCCTCGGCAATGACCCGGGCGAGCGCTCCCGTGAGCGCGTCGGGCCGCGGCAGCAGCGCGTAGTTCCCCTTCCCGAAGAGCTGCGGCAGGTAACCGCGCGCCGCCGCGTCGACCGCGAGGGCAAAGAGCCCGATCGCGCGCCGCTGCGCCTCGCGCACCGCCTGGCGCACATCGGCGACGCCGTAGCGTCCCTCGTAACGATCGTAGTCGGTGGGTTTGCCGTCGCTGACCAGCAGTAACAGTCGCCGCCGGGCTGGCGCACGTTCGAGCACGCACGTCCCATGGCGGAGCGCCGTGCCGATGCGCGTGTAACCGGCGGCTTCCACCGACGCGAGCCGGCGCGCACCGTCGGCCCAGGGCTCGGCAAAACCTTTGACAGTCGCGAAGCGGCAATCGCGCCGCGTGTGACTCGCGAAGGCCGCGATCCCGACCGTGATCGGCGTCGTCGCGAGTGCCTCGCCGAGCACCAGCACCGACTCGCGCGCGACATCGAGCACGCGCCGGCCCGCCACCCACGCATCGGTCGAGAGGCTGGCATCGAGCAGGATCAGGATCGCGACGTCGTGGCCGTGGCGACGGCGCGCGGCGTAGACCCGCTCGGGCGGCGCATGGCCGCTGCGGAGGTCGGCATGGCGCTGCACGAGCGCGTCGATGTCGATGTCGGGACCGTCCGGTTGACGGCCCTTCCAGCACCGCGCCTGCTCGATCCGCGAAAAGGCCGCACTGAGGGAACGGATCTGCGCCCGGTGGCGAACCGCGGTCGCTCGGCACCAGCCGGCCGCCTCGGCGGGCGAGAGGCGCTCCGCGAGACGACTGGCGCGCAGGCTGCACCAACCCGGACGATAGCGTCGCTGACCTGCGTCCCACTCGTCGTAGGGAATGGCGTCGAGCGCAGGCGTCGGGCCTTCGAGATCGCCGACCCCGCCGTCGAGCATGAGGTCCGCGCGATAGACCGAGCGTGGGCGTTCTCCCGAGCGCACCACCTCGCGAAGATCCAGCTCGTCGAGAGCGTCAGCGTGCTCGGCGAGCTCGTCCTCGGCATCCACCCGCTTCTTGCCGCCCCGATACTCCTCGGCCGTGCGCACCTTCTCGAAGGAATGCACGGCCGGGTTCTCGGCCGCCGCATCGGTCCCGAGCTCGACCGGACGCGGCTCGACCGGCGGACGCGGGCGCTCCCGTTCGGTGCACGACGCGGAGGGAAGCGCACCGGGCCCATCGATCGCCGGCGCGGACGCCTCGCGCTCGCGCACCGGCAACGCGCCCCAGAACACCACGGGCGCGAGCCGCCCACGTCCGAAGTCCCCGCGGCGGCACTCGCGCACGGCGAGGCGAAGCGCCGCCGGCGTCATCGGGGCGCGCGCAGCCGCTGCTTCCGCCCACGCGAGCGCATCCGGACGCACCCGGGTCGCGAGCTCGCCGGCCGGCCGGCCGAGGTGGAGCTGCGCCAGCATCTCGAGCGCCGCGTCGCCCGCCGAGAGCCGGGCAGGATCGGGGCGCGAGGCCAGCACCACGCGTGCGAGCGCAGTCCGGATTGCCGGGACGCCGGGAAGCTCGCGTGCGCACGCCGCGAGGATGGCGGGAACCGCCAGCAAGGCATGGAGCGCCGCGAGGTTTTCCTCGGCATCGTCCGGAACCACCAAGCCGAGCCGCAGCGACGCGGCGGCATGCGCGACCCGCAGCTGGAAGAGCTGCGTGTTCTGCTCGCGCGTCGGCGCCAGCGCGATCGCGGGTGGCAACGGGATACGGTTCCCACACGGCGCCGCCTCCACGTCGGCCGCCACCAATGCGACGTCGATGCCGGCGAGCGCACACGCCAGGAGCCGGAGCCGCGGCGCCAGCGCGTCGAGCGTCGCAGCCTCCACCCCGAACGGACGCCCACGCCGTTGCCGTCGCGCGATGGTGAGGGCCCGGTGCAGGCGACCGAACAGTCGTTCGTCCCACGCCATGGCGATCAGAAGACGAGGTCGGCGAGATCTTGGAGCGCCGCAGCCACCACGGGGTCGTCGGTAAGGGGCTGCACCACGGCGACGTTGCAGGCCAGACGCGGGGCGAGGCCGCGGCGGATCAGGGTTCCGGCCCCCACCAAGAGGCGCGTCGACACGGTCTCGGCGAGGCCGAGCTCCTCGAGGGCGCGGATCTTGCCAGCGAGCGTCACCAGCCGTCGCGCGTCTTCGCGCGCCACGCCCGACTCGGCGCACACGATCTCCACCTCGATCGCGGGAGCGGGATGACCGAAGGCGAGCGCGACGAAGCGCTGGCGCGTCGACGGCTTCATCTCTTTGAGCGCCCGCCGATATCCCGGGTTGTAGCTCACGACCATCATGAACTCGGGCGGTGCGTGCAGGGTCTCGTCGATGCGATCGATATAGAGCGCCCGACGATGGTCGGAGAGCGAGTGCAGGACGACGATCACGTCCTCGCGAGCCTCGGCGATCTCGTCGAGGTAGAGGAGCGCTCCGCTCCGGACGGCGCGCGTCGCTGGGCCGTCGTGCCACACGGTGTCGCCGCCCCGCACCAGCCAGCGCCCGAGCAGATCGGTGGCGGTCGTCTCGTCGTTGCACGCGACGGTGACGAGCGGGCGGCCGACGGCCGCCGCCATCGCCTCGACGAAGCGCGACTTGCCGCAGCCGGTCGGTCCCTTGAGCAGCAGCGGCAAGCGGCTCTCGTAGGCGTAGCGGAAGACCTGCACCTCGCTGGCGATCGGACGGTAGTACGGCAGGCGGCCGGTCTCCGGCGCTGAATCTTGGGGTTGCGGCATGGCGTTCATGTGCTCACAGCGATCCGTGCACTGAGATCGTATGGACGCGCACGTGCACCTCCTCGACCTCCCCCGTTGCGAGCGTGTCGACCGGCAACCCGTACGAAATGAAGTTCCAGATGAAGAGCGCGATGCCGCTCGTGAAGAGCAGCGCCGCCAGAATGAGACCGTAGAAGTGCACCTCGATCTCCTTCTGAACGGTGACGAAATCCATGCCGATGCGGCGCTCGAGGTAGACTTGCGTGACGCCTGCGACCGCGAAGGCGAGCGTCATCGCGATCATGCCGATGTTGCTGATCCAGAACGCGAGGACCGCACTCGGCGCCTCGTAGCACTTGCGACCGGTCAGGAGCGGCATGGCGTAACTGATGATGCCGAGCACGATCATCGCGTAGGCGCCCCAGAAGGCCAGGTGCCCGTGCATCGCCGTCACCAGGGTGCCGTGGGTGTAGAGGTTCACCTGCGGGAGCGTGTGCGCGAAGCCGAGAAACCCTGCGCCGACGAACGACATGATGGCGCAGCCGACCGTCCAGAGGGTCGCCACCGTATTGGGATGGTTGCGGCCCCCCTGGCGGGCCATCGCGACGGCGTAGATCGCCATTCCGAGGAAGGCGAGTGGCTCGAGGGCGCTGAAGACGGCGCCGATCCACATCCAGTACCCGGGTGTCCCGATGAAATAGTAGTGATGGCCGGTGCCGAGGATGCCGGAGAGGAACGTGAGGCCGACGATCACGTACAGCCACTTCTCCACGACCTCGCGGTCGACCCCGGTGAGCTTGAGCAGCAGATAGGACAGGATGCCGCCGAGAATCAGCTCCCACACCCCTTCGACCCAGAGATGCACGACCCACCAGCGCCAATACGAGTCCTCGGTCTGGTTGGTGGTCGGAATCATGCCCGGCAGGTAGAGCAGGGCCGCCGCCAGAAGCCCGAAGAAGAGCACGAGCGATGTCGTCGTGAAGCGCCGCCCGTACCAGATGGTCGCGCCGATGTTGGCGATGAAGAGCAGCACGTCGACGACGACCAGGTAGTCGAGTGGGCGTGGGATCTCGAGGAATTTCCGGCCCTCGAACCAGCCGAGATGGAACCCCGCGATCGCCGTCACGCCGACCGCGACCAGCGCTCCGAGCTGCACGTAGGCGAGCGTCGGCCACATCAGCTCGCGATCAGACTCCTCGGGGATGATGAAGTAGGCCGCGCCCATGAAGCCGCACAGCAGCCACACCACGAGCAGGTTGTTGTGCGCCGCGCGCGCGACGTGGAACGGCACGATCGGATGCAGCACGTCGAAGCCGGCGTGCGCGAACGCCATGATGAAGCCGTAGACGATCTGCAGGCTGAGCAGCAGCATGCAGGTGGCGAAGAACCAGTAGGCGATGCGCTGAGTGCGATACTTCATGGGGTCCCTCCGGTCTTGAGGTGCGAGAGGAAGGCGACGAGCTCGTCGACCTGTCCGGGAGTGAGCGGCAGCTTCGGCATGCGCGAATCGGCTTTCACGGCATGTGGATCGACGAGCCACTGCTGCAGATAGGCGCGATCACGGCGCGCCCCGACCCCGTCGAGCGCGGGGCCCACCGCGCCGCCCTGACCGCCGAGAGCATGGCACGCGATGCAGAGCTGGTTGAAGATCTGCGGACGATCGACGATCGCCGCCACCGACTCACCGGCGCCCGGCACCGCGACCGGCATCAGCGACGGTTTGGGCGGGAATCCGTTCAGGTCGACGTTGCCGCACCAGCGGAGAAAGGCGAGCAGGTCTTCGATCTGCTCGTCGCCGAACCCGTAGTTCTGCATGCGGCGCTGTCCGGGATACATCGCCTCCGGATCGCGCAACATGGCGCGGATGAAATCGGGACCACGCCGCTCGACGACTTTGGTGAGCTCGGGCGCGTAGTACGCGCCTTCGCCGAAGAGCGTGTGGCAGCCCATGCAGTTGCTGGCTTCCCAGAGCGCCTTCCCCCGCTCGACCTCCGGCGTGATGGCGTCGGCATGGGTCTGCTCGGGAATCTTCCCGAACGTGTCGACCGTGAGGCCGACGAAGGCGAGCGAGCACACGGCGGTGCCCACCAGAAAAAACGCACGAGCAGCAGATTTCGACAGCATCGCCACCTCTCTCCTAGGCTTCGGTCACGCAGCGTCGCCCGCGGGACCTAGATCGACAGCTCGCCATACCCCGCCCGCGCCAACGCGCGGCGCGTCGCAGCCATGACCCGCGCGTCGTCGACGACCTCGTGCACGGGGACGTCGGGGGCCGTGCCAAGCTCCGCTGCGAGCGCAGCGGCGTCGGCACCCACGAGCCGCTCGCACGCCGCATAAACGCCGGCCGGGCCTTCTTCGAGCTGGTTGTGGCCGGCGAGGATGAAACGAATCGCGGCAACGATCGCTGGAGTCGGGCGCGCCACGAGCAACGCGGCGAGCGCTCCGTGGTCACTGCGCAGCCTTGCAGCGGCCGGCACCGGCGTGCCGCCGGGCGCCCGTGCCGCCGCGGGCAGCAAGATCTTCTCCTCCATGCCAATGTGACGGAGCAGGCCGCGCCGGAATTCTCCGTACGCCACCTGGTCGATCTCGGCGGGGCGGGCCACGGCGCGAGTGAGGAGCGCGTCGAGGCGCACGTGGTCCGCTACCATGTAGGCGGCCACTGGCCCGAGCGAGGCCGCCGCCTGGGCACGCGGCGGCGCCGGCGCGCAGCCGATGAGCTTCGGTCCGAGAAATCCGAGCCAGACCGTCGCGCCGCCGAGCCAGAGCGCCGAGGCCCACCCGAGATGATCGAAGTAGCTGGGGGTGAAATCGGCGCCGACGCGCGCGAGCATTGCGAGCAGCAATAGAAGGCCGAAGGCGGCGACGGCCGGCGGGCGGCCGAGCGCCAGATGGTCGAGGTCGAGGTGGCTGAGTGACACGTGCGTCGCGACACCAAACCCCATGAGGGAGAACCCACCGATGAAGAGCACGTGCAGCGCCGCCACGCGCAGGTCGGGCGCGAGCCCGGCCCCCAGCAACCCGACCGGCATCAGCCAGACCGCGAGCCAGACCAGGCGGCGATGGAGACCGGATTTCCGCGGCAGGCGCGCCGCGCCGCCGCCGAGCACGAGACCGGCCGTGACGACGACGGCGCGCGCGATCGGCCCGAGCCGGACCCAGCCCGCCGTTTCCAGAAGAATCGAGCCGAAGAGCGCGAGCCCGAGGGCGGCGTAGGCCATGAGCTTCCGACGTTCGAGCGACGAGGCCCCGAGATCTGCCGGCGGCGGCTCACCCGCCATGAGCGGCAAGACCAAGCTGCCGATGCCGATCGCGAGCGAGAGGAACACGCCCTGCTCGACCAGCAGCCGACCGAGCCCGATCGCCCATGACGGCGCACCGGGCCGGGTCGCGACTACGATCGCAAGCGCACCGACGAGCCCCTGAGCCACGCCGATCGGCACCAGCACGAACGACGCAGGGGGCCGGCGTCCCGCGCCATGGCCGAGGAACCGCCGCACCGCGAACTGAAGGAGCAGGATGAAGAGCCCGGCATAGGCGCCCTGGGCGAGGGCCCAACGCCCGGCGAGCACCGCTGCCGTGATGGTCCCGAGCGCGAGCAGCGCAATCGTGATCTCGAGCGCAGACGGCGGGGCTGATTGGGTCCGCCGCGGAAGAGCGGTCAGCAGAAATCCGACTGCGAGCGCCATCATGAACGCCTGGGTCATGACCTGCCCGTGCAGGAAGCCCGAGTAGGTCGTGGTGATACCCGTCGCATAGAGGAGCCAATGTCCGACGCCGATCCATCCGAGCAGCACGGCGAGGGGAAAGAAGATCCGGAAGGGCTCGCGCCGCCACTCGATCGGCCGGGTCGTCGCGCGCACGGGCGCCATCGTCATCGGCATTTCACCGCAGCCCATGACGCGCTGACGTGCACTCGCCGTACCAACTCGTCGCAACGGGGAACCGCACGATTTCCGGTCGGAAACCCGCCCACTCTCGCGACTGAGAATAATCCGCCTCGAAATTCCCGCGCCTGGGATTCCCATCGCTGCGAAGCGCGCAAATCCACCGCATTCAGTGAGCGGAACGCCGGAACGCCAAAGGCACGCAGGTTGCTGCGCTTTTCCAGGCGAGCTTTCCGACCGCGAATAGGAGGAGTGCGGCATGCCAGACTTTCTTCCGCGTACATGGTGCGCAACGAGGCGACGGGAGAGCTCGAGGCCCACGCCGCCTACTCGGATCCGCTGTCGAGGAGCTACGTGCTGACCGCCGGAACATCGCCTGCGGCGCTATCTGGTGGCGAGACTCCGCACCTGGGCGCGGAGCGCACGGACTACGTCGGGCTTGGACTCGAGATCGGGATTAGCGGCCATCAGCGGGCTCAGCTTCACAGCCGGGCCGCCCTTCAAGATGATGGTTTCGATGTGTTTGTCGTCGACCGAGGTCTGCCATTTTTTGTCGGAGAGGTCTCTCGGCTTGGGGTCGAGCGCCGCCGAGGCGACGCCATCACCCTTGCCGCGGGCGCCGTGACAGAGGGTGCAGCGCGAAGCCCATATCTCCGAACCCTCGGCAACGGCGGGAGCAGGAATGTCGGCGGCGCCGCCGACGGCGACGGGCGCGAGAGCGAGCATCACTGCACACAACCCAATCATTCGAGATCGCATCACATCCTCCCCTTCGGCTGGTTCGGAAGAGACCTCGCAAGCGCCGTGCCGCGGCGCGACCGCACGAATCGCGAACGAAACTCAACGCGAGCACGGCGGCGACCGACGGGCGTTCCGAATTTCGGGAATCGCATTCCCGGGAGTCGGAAATGTCAATGACCGTACGGCGGCTGCACGGGCTCGACGCCGTCTTCTTGTATCTCGAGACCCCGAGCCAACACATGCACGTGACCGCGACGATGGTTCTGGAACCAGTCGCAAATCCGGACAACGGTGCGGACGACGGGCAGCGCGCCACAGCGGTCACCGAGACATTGCTGCACCGTCTCGGTGCGGAGGACGCGTTTCGGCGGCGCGTCGTCGACGCCCCCCTCGGCATCGCGCACCCAGCCTGGATCGATGCCGGGCACTTCGATCCGCGTGAGCACGCCCGCCGCCTCACCCTGCCGGCACCCGGTACGATGGAGCAGCTGGCAGAGGCCGTCGGGCGCATAGCCGCGGAGCCCCTCGATCGCCGTCACCCGTTGTGGCAGCTCTGGACCATTGATGGCCTCGCGGGCGGACGCATTGGCGTGGCGCTGAAGGTCCACCACGCGATGCTCGACGGGGTCGCGGGCCTCGGCGTCCTGGGGCGTCTCTTCACGAGCGAGCCCACGTTCGACTCCGTAACGCCGGCGCGGAAGTCCGCCGAGGATCTCGAGGAGCCAACGGCGCTCGGGATGGCCGGCTGGGCGCTCCTGGCCGCGTTGCACGCGCCGGCGAGCGTCGCCAAGACCTTGCTCCACACCGCCCGCGCCGTGGGGCCGCTCGTGCGCGGCGCGATCGAGCGCGCCGCCGCGAGCGTGCCGACGGTGCTGCCGTTCTCCGCGCCCCGCTCGTTGCTCAACCAGGCCTTGACGCCCGCTCGGGTCGTCGCCTTCGGCCGCGTCCCTTTGGCGTCCGTCAAGGAGATCAAATGCGCCTACGGCGTCACGGTGAACGACGTCGTGCTGACGGCGTGCACGCGTGCGCTCGGAGACTACCTGCGCGCACACGACCAGCCGCCGACGCGGCCCATCGTGGCGAGCGTGCCAGTCTCCGAGCACGGCGGGGACGATGCGGACTCGCCGAGCAACCGCGTGTCGGTGATGTTCGTCGGCTTGCCGGTGCACCTGACGTCCAACGACGAGATCGTGGCGTTCATTCACGCGCAGGCGGCAGGTGCGAAGCGAATCTACGCATCGTTCGGCCCGATGATGCTCGCGGACTGGGCCGAGCTCACGCCCCCGGCGCTGTTCGCCGCCGCGGCCGGCCTGTACTCCTGGTGGCAGCTCGCCGACCGGCTGCCGCCCCCACACAGCGTCGTGATCTCAAACGTACCGGGCCCGCCCGTCCCCTTGTTCGTCGGCGCCCTTCGGCTCGTCGCCGCCTACCCGCTCGGACCCGTGCTCGAGGGAGCCGGGGTCAACATCAGCGTAGTGAGCTACGCCGGCTCGATCGACATCGGCTTGGTCGCTTGTCCGCGCATGGTCGCCGAGCCCTTCGAAATCACCCGCGGCTTCGAGGATTCCATTGCGACGCTGCTGGCGTTGGTGCGTGCGCGCGCAGCATGAGCGAGCCGGACCGGCTATCGCTGCGGCAGAGTATGTCGCGCTTGGGTTGCGGCGCCGCGAAGTCGGACGCCCCCAATTCCCAATCGAGATATCGCGCGCCCTGGGATGCGCACGGGCGCGCCCTCTTGGCCGCGTTTTTGTTTCCCGCCGGAAACGTCTCAATGGACCTGACGAGGATTCCGGCGCTCAGCGGGTTGGTCGATGAGTCCACACGGCAACGGGATGAGATCCGGATGCTGCTCCACCTCGCCAAGGCGGAAGCTGAGGAAGCTCGGCTTTCCTAGCACGCTCGCGGCGCGGCGAGGCGCGAGTCGGCCGACACCGCCCGCTGGTCCCGTCGCTCCGTCAACGAACCGCTAGGACGACCTTGCCGAAATTCTTGTTGGCCGCGACGTACTCGTGGGCGGCGGCCGCGTCGGCGATCGGGTAGACCTTGTCGACGATCGGCTTGCACGTCCCGCTCGCGAAGAGCGGCATGACCTCGGCGCGGAAGGCGTCGGTAATGGCGACCTTCTCCGCGAGCGAGCGTGTACGGAGCACCGAGCCGACCACGCGGAGCCGACGCGACACCAGGAGGCCGAGATTGACGTCGGCCTTGGTGCCACCCATCAGGCCGATGATGACGAGGCGGCCCCGTGAGCGCAGCGCGCCGATGTTGCCTTCGAGGTACGAGCCGCCGATG
>Ga0163144_10014898_pt1 | contig 16091 bp, 14 predicted proteins | sample OliLak19BULKMAT1_FD_123175 | JGI IMG/M metagenome (GOLD analysis project Ga0163144, IMG submission 123175) | Freshwater microbial mat bacterial communities from Lake Vanda, McMurdo Dry Valleys, Antarctica - Oligotrophic Lake LV.19.BULKMAT1 | ecosystem: Environmental > Aquatic > Freshwater >... | reverse complement strand
GCCTATCCTCCGGAAACGGTCGTCGCCGAAAAACTGGAAGCTTTGGTCACGCTTGGTGTGCGTAATACGCGGATGAAGGACTTCTTCGATCTTTGGGTCATCGCCAGGATGTTTGCCTTTGATGGCGCCACGCTTTCGGCGTCCGTTGCGGCAACGTTTTCTCGGCGCAAGACTGTACTGACGGAGGAGTTGCCATTCGCGCTCACCGAAGGATTTGCTCTGGATGCCAGCAAGCAAGCACAATGGAATGCGTTTCTGAAACGCACGGCGATTGCAGTGCCGCCCGCGCCGTTTCCAGAACTGGTCGGCTTCATTGCGACGTTCGTGAAGCCGTTGCTTTCGCCGGACGCCGCCACCACCATGTCTTCACAGCAATGGCCGCAAGGCGGCCCATGGACAACGCCGACAAGTCCGGCGAAAGACGCTTGGATAGAATGAACTGGGGAAGTTCGTTCCATGAGCCGGGAGGCGGTGTTCGGCACCGTTTTCCGGATCGCCGCCTTCGGGGATCAACCCCCTGAAAAGGATGCGATATTTAACTCAATCGAACTCGCGTCAGAAACTTCGGACAGGCGATAGCTTGCGGACGGATTTTTGGATGATAGCGAATCTAGCAATCGGGCCAAGTCGGCTCCGATCATTAGGTCGGCATCCGGCAGAGCCGCCTCAGTCCTGTGAACGAGCTGTCTCAGCAGCGCAGCGAAAGTGCCCGGCGAGTACTCGGCAGGACGATCAAAGTGACCCAAGGTCTGGCATCTCGTCGTTCTGCGTTTGCAAAGTCAGGCGGTTGGTTCGGTGATCAATCCTTTGCTGAAGTTGAGCGCTTCTTGAAACTCGCGGAGGCATTCGAGTCTAGCACTTCAACGAGCAAGCAGATCAGTGCCGGCTCTGGCGCCACGCTGGTTTCGGCCCAAATGGTGAGCTTGCTTGAGAAAGCTTTTCCCGATTTGAAAGAGCTCGACCTTCAAGATATCGTTGCCTCGCTGCCAGTCGCTGGGGCTGATGACCTTGCCGAGAGTCTCGGCGTCATCGGCGAGATTGGGGCTGGCGAGCTTCTCGGATTCGTAGGCCTGCTACTCAGTGGCGCGGCTCTTCTGAAGGCTCGGGAGGAAGCTGCCGAGATTCGAGCAAGAGCGCTCGTGATCAGCACCAATGCCGTCAAAATAGAAGAGGTATCGTGCCGGCTTAAGGACGTAAAACGGAATTGCGACAGCGTCCGCGAACAACTTCGCATTCGGGATTACCATCAGTTTAAAATGAGCTGGTGCACTGAGCAATTGCTTAAGCGCCATCCGCGCGAATTCGGATTGCCGAGGCGATACCGTAAAATTGTTGACGCATTCGCTGCCCACTCCGGACGCTATTGGGAAACACTAGAGCAGATTCACCTCAACCACAGTCATAGCCGCAGGCGTTGAAGTAGTTGGCGCATTCGTCGGGCTTGATGAGTGGGATTGCGTCGGCGATTGCAGCCCAGAGCGCAGTGATTGACCGGGCGGCGGTCTTCTTGAGGAAGGCTTTCAGCTTGGAGAAGGCCATCTCGATGGGATTGAAGTCTGGGCTGTAGGGCGGCAGGAACCGCAACTCGGCTCCGGCAGCTTCGATGGCGGCGCGGACAGCGGTGGGTTTGTGAGCCGGAAGGTTATCCATCACCACGATGTCGCCCGGGGCGAGCGTGGGCACGAGCACCTGCTCGACATAAGCCAGGAAGGCCTCACCCGTCATCGGTCCGTCCAGCACCATTGGTGCTGTCAGGCCGCCAAGCCTCAGAGCGCCGACAAAGGTGGTTGTCTTCCAATGCCCGTGCGGCACGGGCGCCCGGCAGCGTTCGCCGCGAAGCGCGCGGCCACGCGTGCGTGCCATCTTCGTTGAGGCCCCTGTCTCGTCGATAAAAACCAGACGCTCGGGGTCGAGATCCAACTGGTCGTCAAACCAGGCTTCACGCGCCAGCAGGACATCGGGGCGTTCCTGCTCAGCTGCGTGCGCGGTTTTTTTTTAAAGGTGATCCCGCGCCGGTCGAGGAAATACCAGATCGTCGAGGGGACGACGTGAAGGCCATGCGTCTCGCCGAGCTGCTCAGCGATCTCCGCCAGCGTGATATCCTTGTCGGCCGAAATCAGCCCATCAATGAAATCCGTATAGGGATCGAGAACTGAACCAAAGCCGGACCCCTGCGGCTTGGGCAGGACATCGCCCGTCGCCCGCTTCAGCCGCGCCCAGGCACCCGCCGCTGCCTTGCTGACCGCAAACCGCTCAGCCGCCGCAGCCGTCGGCATACCATCTTCGATCGCCGCAACCACGCGCCGGCGAAGATCCGTATCCAAAGGCTTGCCCATACCTTCCTCCTGTCGCTCCAACAGAAGGAATCGAATCAGACTTAGCCCGATCTGGGAATCCCAAATCGACTCGCTTTGCGATCAAAACGCTCTAGCGGATGTCAATCCTCAGAGCAGACCGGCTGTTTAGGGCCAGGTCGGCTCTGATCAGCATCGTCTACGAACGGCAAGGTCAACCCGATCATGTCGTTCGGCCAGGCTGCCGACGCCGGGCCGGACTTCGCCGACAGCGGTCATCGAGGCACTGCGGCTGGTCCGAGAAACTCAGGGCATGTCAGTTGAAGTAGCGGAACGAGTTCTTGCTCATTTTTGAGACTATCCTGTTGGTCGCCACAAAGCCGGTTCCTCTGACATCACCCTCTCAAAGAACTGCGGGGACAAGAAACAGGGCGATGACCGAGATGAGAATGATCGCGACAATGTTGAGCCAAAATCCAGCCCTCACCATATCAAAGATCCTAACTGCGCCCGTGCTGAAGACAATCGCATTCGGCGGCGTCGCGACCGGCAGCATGAACGCACAACTTGCCGCAATGGAGACCGGCACAACAAACATTAGAGGATCCATCCCGAGTTCGACAGCCAGCGCCGCGACGACCGGGAGAAGTGTTGCTGTTGTCGCAACGTTACTCGTGAGCTCCGTCAGGAACACGACAAGCGCGGTCAGGACGACCACGAGGAGCACATGATTTATTGCCCCGAGGGGAGCGAGCTGCTGACCCAACCACAGAGTCAGACCGGAGGAGGAAAGCGCTGCAGCGAGTGCAAGGCCGCCTCCAAACAGGACGAGAACGCCCCATGGCAGGCGCTTGGTATCTTCCCATGTCACCAGCGCTTGACGGTCTGTGCCGCTCGGAATGACGAAGGCAAGTATGGCGGCGGCCAGTGCTATACCCGTGTCGGACAGCGCATCAAAACCCGTCCAGACGGAAATCTGTTCGCGCAACAGCCAGCCTGTCACCAGTAGCGTGAAAAGAAATCCCGTGCGCCATTCAGCCTGTGACATCGATCCGAGCGCATCATGCCGACGCTTCAACTCCAGTCTCGTCTCTGCAGATGACATGAAACGTACCGGGAACAAAACGCGAGTCAGAAGCAGCCACCCCACGGGAAGTAGTATGATCGTTACCGGAAGGCCGATCAGCATCCATCGGCCGAAGGGTATTTCAACCGCATACTCAGACTGTAGGAATCCGACCATAAAGGCGTTGGTCGGTGTCCCGACCAGCGTGGCAACACCACCAATCGAAGCGCCATATGCCAGGCCCAACAAAAGAGCGATCTGAAAGTCTCGCTTTTCCTTTGGAGAGAGCTGCGAAGATGTCTCGCTGACCACGAGTCCGAGCGAGGTCGCGATCGGAAAGAGCATCAGAACGGTCGAGGTGTTCGAAATCCACATGCTGATGAGAGCAGAGACCAGCATGAAGCCGCCCACAAGTCCTGCCCCGCTGCGCCCAAGCGCCCCGAAAATGAGAAGTGCGACGCGGCGATGAAGCTGGCTGCGCTCCACTGCGAGGGCGATAAGAAAGCCGCCAAGGAACAGAAAGATTATCGGATTGGCGTAGGGCGCCGCACTTTCCGGCAGCGTCATGACGCCTGTGATGGGGAATACGACGAGCGGAACGAGCGCTGTGACCGGAAGCGGGATCGCATCTGTAGCCCACCATATTGCCATCAAGACGCCGATAGCGGCAACAATCTCGGCTGACCGGTCGAGATTGTCTGACCTGAACCAGACCATCATGGCGGCGAACGCGGCAATCCCGGCAATCAAACCCAGGAGGTTCAGGTTCTGAGACTCGCCGACTGCAACGTCTTCTGCTGTTTCTGTCATTCTGGGACTGACCCCCTGTGAAGGACGGGGCCGACCTGCGCCACCCACTCTGTTACCGGGCGCGTCTCATGCGGTTCCCTCACTTGGGCGCTTCCGCGAGTTTCTCGCCGATGAAAGCCTCAACCGAATCCCGTGCAACGGTCTGCAAGAACAGAACGGTTTCGGCATCGATAGCCGCATAATAGTCGTAGCTGTTGCCGACGGGAGATATCCCATACAGGCTTGCAAACACGGTCGCGGCAGCAAGATAGGTGCCCGGTAGATCGGGGTGGGATCCATCGAAGGATTTGTGAAGCTGGAGATCTGGTCTGCGTCGATACGCTTCCTCGAAAGCAAGGCCGACCGGCACAACGAGGGCGCCAATCCTGTTGCCTGTCTCTATGTACAAGGACGAGATATCGTCGATCATGTCCGAACGATGTCGCGGATGCGGTGGGACATAGGCGTGTGTCATGTAGAGGACCGTTTCGCCGCCCTTTTGCGTGATCTTCTCGGAAAATTCCGCTGCTGTTTCAGCAAAGCGTCGGCGCCGTTCCTGCGACAGGGGCGCGGCGCTTCCACCCTGCAGAACTACAACTTCAAAAGGTCTGTCCACCCGAAGGTTTTCCGGCTCGATCAGGTGATCGATATTGTGGTCGAAGAGCGCTGCGCCGCCGATCGTCGAGGACTTGAATGACAGCTCAGACTCTTCCAGCAGGCCCGCGGCGACGACCATTCGTGAGACGTGATTATGCACGCTGTCGCCGTAATAGAGGTAGCTGTTGCCTACAAACAGGATATGCGTCGGCCTCGCTGTGCGAAGCCGCTTGATCTCCGGTTCCGCAGACCACGAAACGTCTGCTGCCGGACCCGGTTCCGCAGCAAGGTCAGCAGGCGAAGCGCAGCCAACAGCCACCAGCAGTAGCCCTACGAGCGCCCACGTCTTTCCTGATTGCTTCATTCTTTCCTCCCGTCCCAATGCCCATTCAGACTATGTCGTGGTCGGATGCGATTCTTCACGCGCTTCAAACACACCTCGGCCTTCGCCGAGCGTTTCCTTCTGAAGGCTCGGCAATGCTACCGCAATGGCTTGGCCGACTTCGCTGGTAGATGCTGTTCCGCCCATGTCGGGCGTTCGGGGACCATCAGCCAAAACCAACTCGATGGCGCACATAACCGCCTGAGCGGCTTTACGCTGGCCGAGGTGTTCCAGCATCATCGCTCCGGACCAGATTTGGCCGATTGGATTGGCGATGTTGCGACCATAGATGTCGGGAGCCGATCCATGCACGGGCTCGAACATCGAGGGATGCTCCCGCTTGGGATTGAGATTGGCTGAAGGCGCCACGCCGATTGTTCCGGTGCAGGCTGCACCAAGGTCGGAAAGAATGTCGCCCATAAGGTTTGAGGCCACGACAACATCGAAGCTTTCGGGCCGGCTCACAAAATGGGCTGCAAGGATATCGATATGGTACTGTTGTGCACGAACCTCCGGATACACCTGCGCCATGAGTTCGGCGCGCTGGTCCCAATACGGCATCGCAACAAAAATGCCGTTCGATTTCGTGGCCCAGGTCAGCTTGCGATTCCGATGCATCGCGGTTTCGAAAGCGTAGCGCAGTATCCGGTCAACGCCCTTCCGGGTGAAGACGGAATGCTGAATGATGGTTTCTTCAGCCGAGTCTGGCGCCAGAACCATTCCCTGGTCGGAGTATTCGCCTTCAGTGTTTTCGCGCACGATAAGGAAATCGATTTCACCGGGCACGGCCCGCGCCAGAGGAGAGTCCATTCCCGGCATCAGACGTATCGGACGAAGATTTACGTACTGATCGAACTTTCGGCGAATGGGGAGCAACAGCCCCCACAGGGACACGTGATCTGGCACGCCTGGAAATCCGACCGCACCGAGAAAGATCGCATCATGACGGCGTAGCTGGTCGATCCCATCCGGCGGCATCATCCTGCCATGGCGTGCATAATACTCGCAGGACCAAGGGTACTCCGTCCAGTCAAAGCTGAAACCGTAAATCTGAGCTGCTCTGTCGAGAACCCGAACGCCTTCGGGGACCACTTCCTTGCCGATGCCATCGCCAGGGATGCAGGCGATCGAGTATGATTTCTGGGCAGCCATGCAGGCCTCACTGTTTCCAAACCCGCCGGCTCCGTCTGCCGGTGCCGCAAGCTTCCCACGGGGGACAATTCGCTACCCCGAGCTTTACAGCCAACTCTCTTTGGTGAACAATTCTCCCTATCGTGCTTTGTTTGGATACACATCATGCACAATCTGCCACGTCCTGAAGACCTTGCGGTATTCTGCGCAATTGCCCGGCTTGCGAACTTCAAAACGGCGGCCAAGGAACTCGGGATGTCGCCAGCATTCGTCTCAAAACGCATCCGGCTTCTCGAGGAACAGCTTCAGACGAAGCTGTTTCATAGAACGACACGCAACGTGAAGCTGACGGATGAGGGGGACCGCCTTGTGTCCTTGTCCGCTGAGATTCTGGACAAGCTCGATCAGCTGATCGTTGAAAGCGGCTCAGGTTCAGAGTCCCTTCGGGGACGGCTCCGCATCTGCAGCAGCTTCGGGTTTGGCCGGAACCACGTAGGCCCCATAATATCCGAATTGGCGGCCGCTCATCCTGAACTGCAGGTCAGGTTTGAAGTGCTCGACAGGGTCATCGATCCCGGTGCGGAAGGTTTCGATCTGGATATCAGGATCGGAGACGAGATTGCTGCGCACCTGATTGCAAGAAAACTCGCCGACAATAAACGCATCATCCTTGCTTCTCCGGACTACCTCGCGCGAAATGGCACGCCAGTGCGGCTGACCGACTTGTCCGCCCACCGCTGTATTGCCATCAAGGAGCGAGATCACCCGGTTGGCGTCTGGCGTCTCGAACGGAAGGGCAATGAGGAAACGGTCAACGTGAACGACGCGCTCTCGACCAACAATGGCGAGATCGCGGTTGACTGGGCCTTGTCAGGCCTCGGCATTCTGCTTCGGTCCGTATGGGACGTTCACCAGCATCTGTCTTCGGGAAAGCTTGTCCACATTCTCACCGACTATTCACAAGCGGCAAACATCTGGGCGGTCTATCCGCCGGAGCTGCGCGATACACGCAAGATCACCACCGTCGTCGCCTTCTTCAGGGAAAGCCTTGCTCCGCTCAAGGACAGTACAGCGCGCCACCTTTCCTGATAATGCAGGAAGGCCACCCGGCGTCACTGGGCGGCCTCCGAACACCAAACGTCTGCTGGCTCAGAAGTTCTTGCGAACTTCTATTGAGTAAAAGCGTCCCTTGGCACTGTGATACTCGCCGTAGAAACCGTTTGTTTCATCCGCAAGCGGAGGATCCTCGTTGAACAGGTTGTTGACGCGGAAGCGCAGGCGCGTGTCCTTGAGCGCATTGTCGCCATCGAACGTGTAGCTCAAAGAAGCGTTGGTGACGAACCAGGGCTTCACTTCCCAGAGGGAACCGTCATCGTCCTGAATCGCGCTTGGGTCATAGAACCTGCCGACATAACGGCCGAACAGTCCTGCATCCCAGTTTCCGGCGCTCCAGTTCAGCCCAGTGCTGAATTGCCATTTCGGCCGGCCGTCCTCTTCCAGCAACTCTCCCAGACCACTTATCTCGACATCATTCGGCAGTGCACCGGAGTCGACCGCATCGAGCAAAGTCTGGCCAAGCTCGCCGGGTGTCTGGAAGAATGTATAAAACCGCGCGGCGTTGAACCGGAACCGGAAGTCTCCCAATGCCGTATCCTCGAGGTCGTAATAGACACCGAAGTCAGCGCCCTCTGTCTTGCGTTGATCGAGGTTCACATAGGTATCGGACACAAAGTCAATTTCACCGGCGGGCGAAAGCAAGGTGCCGGCGAACAGATCAATTGTATCCTGATCAGGCGCATCGCGAATGACCGCCGGATTGAAACTGTCTTGCTGGCGAAGCAGCAGATCGAGCGCGATGTGGTTTTGGGTTCCGAACAGTCCGACGATGCCGCGCTGCTCAATCTCCCAATAGTCGGCCGTGAACGTCAGCCCTGGCAGGAATTGAGGCGAGAAGACGACGCCCAGATTGATGCTTTCCGTGTCTTCAGGCTCAAGACTTTCGCTGCCGCTTCTCAAATCCGTTGTACGTTGCCCCGCACAGGCCCCCAGGCTGCTGAGAAGTCCCTGCTCGACCTGCGCCTGGCAGCGGACATAATCGTCGCGAACGTTTGAGCGCTGAACGCCCTCATCGTTGACCTGGACGAGGTTTGGCGCGCGGAAGCCTTCTGACCAGGCAGCCCGGAACAGGAGACCGTCTGTCACGCCCCATGAAGCAGCCACCCGCGGGACAAATGTTTCGCCTGAGTCAGAGAAACTTTCAAAGCGACCGGCGAGTTGAACATCGAGACTCTGTACCAGCGGGATGTCCATCTCGTCGCTGATGAGAGGCACAAAGGCTTCGACATAACTGGAGAACACGTCGCGTTCACCGGAGGAGTCCGGCGTGGGGCTGTTGCTCAGCAAGTCTCCGCCATAGACTTCACCCGTTATGGCGTTGGTGAAAGTGATAGTGCCATCAAGTCTTGGGTCGCGGTCGTCGACAAAGGATTCCTGCCGGAACTCGACTCCCGTTGCCACACCCAGATTTCCGCCCGGTAGCACGAACAGGTCATCGCGCGAGAGTTTGAAGTCTGCGAGGAAAAGGTCCGTTTCGCCCTTTCGGAAAACATCAACCTTGATGGCCTCGATCGCGGCCGGATCACTGGGCGTGCCGTCGCCGGAATTAAAGTTCTGCAGACCAGTTCCATTGAAGGGGTTGTAAGCGTCGGGAGTCGACCGGTTGATGGAATCCTGAAGCGCTGTCAGTGACGTTGAATTGCGCTGGATGTCATCGACTTGGGCCTTCGAATAAAGAACAGCGGTATCGTAATCCCAATCACCCCAAGCGCCGCGCAGCCCGCCAAGCAGTCGGTAGGTATCGCCGGTCACATCGACGCGTCGCGGCCCGGAGTCCGCAACCCGGTAAGCAATCGCCTGAATTGAGAGGCCTCCGGCCGGAACGCCAGTAAGCCCAGGTATGCGGCTCGTATTTGGCGAACCATCCGGACGCAGCACAGCTCCGAAGGGGTTATAATAAGCGTCTGGCGTGATGCCGATTTCCTGACCGGAAAGGATCTGCCCGCTCTCCCGCTCCCGCAAGGAGTCGAATGTGTAGTAGTGGGCCTCAGCATATATCTCGGTATCTGCATCGACTTCATGCGTGAAGAGGGCGTTCAGGTTCAGGCGTTGGCGTGCCGAAAACAGATCTCTGTCTGTTGAGACATCATACCGGATGTCCCGGTCAATCGTTGTGCTGCCGTCATCGATGCAAATTCCATTGCCGAGGGAGAGCCGGCAACCGGCCAACGTGTCGGGTTGAATATGAAAATCGTCATCATTGACGCCCGGAATGCGGGCCGACGCTCTGAACCGTCCCCATGGCGCACCAACGCTCCTGCTGTCAAAATTTACATCGCCTTCAAAAGGAGTTCCAACGAGGAATGGCCGTTTGTCATCGTTCGCCGAAAAGTCCCGTTCGCCGGACAAGACCGTGTTGGTGTCGAAATAGTCCGCATACAGCGTGAGATTGCTGCGCTCGCCATTGAAGTCGAAGCCGTAGCCAGCGGACAGGTTCACTTCATATTGGCCGGTCTCTTCCGCCTCGCCGTATTGCCCGGTCGCAAAGCCACCTTTTCTGTTCGACTTCAGGATCGTGTTGACAACGCCGCCGACTGCATCGGCGCCATAGATGGCCGAGGCGCCGTCACGCAACACTTCAACCCTTCGCACGCCGCTGGCCGGAATCGTATTGGTGTTCGGTGAGACAACCGGCACAAGAAGCTCAGTCTGGAAGCCGGGATTAAGAACCATCCTGCGGCCATTGATGAGCAGCAGAGTGTTGCCAGTACCCAATTCCCGCAGATTGATAGAGGCAACGTCGCCGCGGGCATCATTTATGCCGCCCGAGGTCTTGTTGTCCTGAAAGTTGACAGCGCCGGCCTGTGGGATCGAGCGAAACAGCTCGTCGCCTGAAACCACGCCCGACGTCTCGATATCTATCGTATCAACTTTCGTGACCGGCAGGACATCATCGATCTTGGCGCCTTTGATCTGCGTTCCCGTGACGGTGACAGTTTCCTGGCGGCTTTCTTCTTCTGCCGGCGCGCCCTGAGAGAAACTCGGGCCTGCAATTGAAAGGCACACCGAGGACAATAGGACTGATTTCAGAGCCGTGGCTGCCAAGCCTGTTTGAGTTGTTGTCTTATGTTTCATGATGTACCTCCCGCACTCGTCATTTTCTGATCGTTCGCCGCAAGGTCGCAGATATTTTAATCGTGCACAATTCGGCCAGTCGTAGAGCTTAAGCGTACGCTTCGTGTTCAATAACGATTGTGCTCTTTCTACGATTTTCCGGACTACTTGCCCGATGAAATCGCCAAACCGCTTTTTTTGATTGAGGACCTCCGCTCAGGGCGGTCCGCCGGTTCCTGTGCCCGCGCCGCCTGTAGCGGTGCCCGTAGTGGCCGCTTCGACACCCGCAGTGGGGGGGGGCCTACCCGTGATCACGGCACACGGGCCAACCAAGGCGAAACTGCCTCTGCCTTTGGCCGGAGCGTTGCCGCTGTCGTGCAGGAGACCGGTGCCGGCCAAGCCCTACGCGATATAGCCTTGTCGAATGGCAATGCTGCCGCTCCGGAAACCGCAGAAGTTGGAGGAATCGCCCCGATCGGAATGTCGTTAAAGGGCCAGGGCAACGACGGTCGTCGGGGGGCATCCGACTCGTGCCATTCGCGGTCTCAAAAACGGCCGTTCGGCGGGGCGGGCGGGGATGCACATCGGTTGGCACCAGAGTTCGACGGCGGCGCCAGAGGAAGGACTGTGATCCGTTCGGGCCGCCGGTGTGACTGCCTTCAAATATTAGGGCAGATCCGCCTCAGGTGTCGTCAATTGACCGGCCATCATTGGATGGCGGCTTTACCCCGTCTTCCCGGAAGTCTTGCAGCAAAGCGGTGTGGCGCTTCAAATTGGCGAACTTTTTGGGGCCTGAATTGCTCGTGCAACGGCTCAAAACTTGCACACCGCCCTTCATGGATACCGGCCCTGTTCCGTTGTGCCATTTGACGCGCGTTCGCCTGCGAGAAGCAAAGCTCAAGGCGCGTGACCGGCTGGTGTTTGGCGTGCCAGTAAAACGGCTTCCGTTTGCGCCGGGCTGTGAGCTTGTCTGCTTCGTTCCGGGTCAGATTTTCGGCTTCGTACGCTGGCGCGGGGATGGATATGGCACGCAGACTTGGCGGATTGTGGTCTGCGAAGCGGCCGACACGGGCACCGAATTGACGAAGATTCCGGGCGTCGAACCGGCGGCGGCTTTGCTCCTGCACGCCTTCGGAAAGACCCGGGTGGTGCGCGCGCTGACTATGATCGACGCCCTCAAGAAGCAGCATGAATTGCCAGATATCGCCCCCGATTACTGGCGGCATTTGCACCTCTGCATTGAGCAGAATATCGAGCCCGATGCTTATGATGCGACCGGCTTTAAAGCGCTGCGCATCGCACAGGAACTGCGCTCTGGTCTCTGAGGCGTCAAAGGCGGTGTCAGGGGATGCGGAAAGAGAAGCGGCGTAATGCAAGATAAAAGAAGTTGTGCCCTGCGGGCTCGCTTTCTGGTGACGCCGCTTCAGGACCGTGCGAGTCGTTGACGATTGCGGCGCGAGTCGCCAAAAAAAATCTTTGCACGGCAGATACTGCAGAACACACGCGAGTCATTTGGCTTGGCGCATTGGCGCCCTGTTGCATGCGTACCAGCGGCCCTTCAGTGTGCGCACAACAGGAGAGGCAGGCGCCCTTTGAGTGAGACGAGCGATGACTTCCGGCCGAGGCTTGGCCGCGTCGGCCAGGACCGCGCGAAGCCCCCGCGCAGTCTTGCGTCCTCGCTGCGCAAGGGTCGCAGATCCGGCAGCACAGCGCGCAGGAGATCGGCACCGAGGGTTCAAGGCTGGCAGGGCACGCGCCGCACCATCGTCAAGGCGCGTGTGGTGCGGCTCGGCGGCAAAGGGATCGCCCTGCAGCGCGCGCACCTGGCTTATCTCCAGCGCGAAGGCGCTGGGCGCGGCGGCGAGCGCGCCGCGTTCTACGATGGCGAACGTGATGGCGTGGATGGCAAGGACTGGCTCAAGGTCGGCGCTGAAGACCGCCACCATTTCCGGTTCATCGTCTCAGCGGAAGATGGCGAGCAGCTGTCAGACCTGAAGCCATTCATCCGTGCCCTGGTCAAGGACATGGAAGCCGACCTTGGCACGCGGCTCGACTGGATCGCGGTCGATCATCACAACACCGATCATCCGCATTCGCATATTATGGTCCGCGGCGTGCGGGACAATGGCCGCGACCTCGTCATCGACCGGGACTATTTTTCGTCCGGCATCCGCGCCCGCGCCGGTCAAATCCTCTCCCGAGAGCTCGGCCTCGAAACGGCCGAGGAAATCGAGCTCAAAGTCAACCGCGCGATCCCGTCCCGGCGCGTGACAAATCTCGACTGGCAAATGTTGAGGCAGAGCGGTACGGGCGGCATCATCGAACTCGACGATGTTCAGCGCCGCCGGATGCACTATCGCGCCAGGCTGCAAGTTCTGGAACGCCTTGGCCTCGCCGAGCGCGCAGGCGCCGGGCGCTGGCAGATCAAACCCGACCTGCTCGATTCCCTTTCGAGACTGGAGCAGCAGGGCGTCGCGCAGGCGCGCATCCGGGTGCATTTGCGCGAAGTGGGACCGAACCGCGCCGAAGGTTTCACTTTTGATCCGCAGGCGAAGCGCCGGGATGTCGTTGGCCGGGTGTTTGCGATGGGCCTCGCCAATGAGCACACCGGCAGCGTTTACGCGCTGGTCGATGGTCTCGATGGCCGCGTGCATCATTTCGAGTTCGCTGGCGATAAGGATCTGAAGTCCGGCGAATGGGTGAGGATCAAACCCGACTCGATCGGACGGCTGGGTGCGGTCCCGCCGCTCGGCGAGCAGGTCCAAGCAGCCGGACGAACGATGCTCGATGAGTGGCTAGCCGGGAAGCAAACGTTCGACGCCTCACGCGCAGGCCTCGGGGCGGAGTTTTTGTCAGCCGCCCGCGACCGCCATGCCGACCTTGTCCGGCGCGGGCTCGTTCAGCCGCGCGAGCTTCCGGACGCGCAATTGCTCGCGAAGCTCGATTGGGAAGCCATGCACACCGAAGGTGCGCGCATCGCGGCAGAGATGGGCAAGGCCTATCGGCCCGTAAAGCCGGGAGAGGAGCTTGAGGGTTACTTCGAACGCGAGTTCACGAGCCAGGCCGGGCGCTTCGCCGTCGTGGAGCGAGACCTGGAGTTTTCGCTTGTGCCCTGGAAGCCGGAGTTCGAACACCGGCGCTACACTCAAATCGAGATGACCATCGACCGTGACCTGACGATCAGCCGCCTGAGGCAGCGCAGCCTCGGTCTTGGCCGCTGATACCGGCGCCTATCAGGCGAAAACGCACGCCCGATTTCGCGTGCGTTCTCGAAACTTGAGGCCTTTTGCGACCTGCCGCGCGTCGAAGGCTAAAGCAGTCAAAAAAATCTTCATAAAAGAAAGTATGCCGGATTGCGCCGCGAAATGCAGGGCCTTGCTGGCAATGGCCTGCACGCATACTTGACAGTCATGACGCGCGAAAATGGGTAAAGTCACTCGCGCGGCGCTGATTTGACAAGCCGTGAAGACGCGCATTTTCTGAGCGCTGTCCATTGCCAGAAAGGCGCCTCATGAAGTCCCGCGCGATCTGTTACCTCGATGCCACGCTTGACGCCAAGGTCTCTGCGGCGGGCGCCAAGAAGGGCTGGTCGAAATCCTCCGTTATCGAAGCGGCGCTGAAGTATTTCTTTTCTTCCGCGATTGAGCACGAGCGCGACGGGCTGATTATCAAACGCCTCGATGACATGAACCGGCGGCTCGCCCGCATGGAACGCGACAGCCAAGCTTTGATGGAGCTCTGCGATCTCGGTGTCCGGTATCAGATCGCCTTCGGCCCGCGCCTCGATGCCGCTGCCGTAAAGTCGGTGTTCAAAGAAACCGTCCCAGCGTTTGAAAACTATCGGGTCCAACTTGAACGCCGCCTCGCGCCGGGACGCAAGCTTCTCGGAGAAGCGCTCGCCGATGCCATCTTCAATGAAGACGATTTTATCAAGGCGCCCGTCCGCGCCGAGGAGAAGACGTGACCGCTCAGCTCGCCGGGAAACGCGTTTCCGGCGCCGCCTCCTTGCGCGCCCCTTATCCTGGACGGAGGGTCTGGCAAGGGACGCTTGCGCTTCTGCCCTTGCCAGACCCTCTGTCCGGGATCACCTTTCGGGAGCAAGGCGGCTCCGGGACACGCGGGGAAGGGCGCTTGCAGATCAGATGAGCGAGCCGCCGGTTTTTTCGGAGTTCCACAAAGCGATTGCTGAAGCGCACGGCATTTCGCTTTTTGGGCGTTATTCCGAAACCGATGCGGCCGCCACCTTGCAGACGTCGCTTGTGTCTTTGAGGCGTTTGCGTGCAGATAGGCGCATCGCCTTTGTCCGTATCTCGCCGCGCAAGATCGGATTTTTCGGCTATCAGCTCATCGATTTCCTGCTGCAGGCCGTGGAGGAAAAATCATGCCCCGATACTCAAATGACCGGGAATTCCAGCTCGGAGACTTCTGGCTTTCCAAACGGCGCGGCTCCGAAGCTTGGTGCCGCACCTGGTTTGATCTCGAGGATCGACAGACAAAGCGCATTAGCCTCGGCACAACGGATCATAACGAAGCCCGTCAGGCGCTGACCGACTGGTTCGTGCTGAACCACGCCAAGAAGGATGAAAAGCCCGCCGACGCGACGCTGGCAGAAGTCTTCGCGCGATACTTCGAACACTATGGTTCAACAATCCGGAGCAGCGGAAACATCCAACGCGCTTTGAATTTCTGGCTCGACTTTCACGGCGCTGCGACGGTCGAAGAGGCCTGCCAGATGGCTCGCCAGCAAGCCTTTCAGAAGTATCTGCGCAGCGAGCGCCGTCTTGGGCCCAGCACAACGCGCCAGGTGCTCACGATCGGCAAGGCGGCGCTGAACTGGACGTGGAAACGCGGAGAGATTGCGTCTGTGCCTTATATCGAACTGGTCAAGGTGCCGAAGCCGCCGCCAAAGGGGCGACCCCTCGATGTTCCGGAAGTCGCGCGGCTGATCGAGGCGTCGGAGTATCACCTTCAGGCTTTCATCATCCTGATGATCGCAACGACGGGCAGGAACGAGGCCGTCCTCAGCCTGACCTTCGATCAGGTCGATTTTGCCAACGACCTGATCCACCTTAATCCAGACAAGCGGGAACAGACCCTGAAGTTCCGTCCGACGATCAAGCTGCCGCCGAGTCTGAAGCCGTGGCTCGAAGCACAGTCGAGGCGGTCGCGGTCAGGCCGCCTCATCGAGTTTCGGGGTGCGCCCGTGGCAAGCATTCGCACGGCCTGGCGCTCGGTTCGGGCGAAGCTGGAAATGGACAAACAGGTTCAGCCCTATGGCATCCGGCACACGATGGCGCGTTGGCTTCGCAAGAGCAGCGTTCCGGCCTGGGAAGTCGCCGCGCAGCTTGGCCACAAGAGTCCCGATGTCAGCACGACGGAGATCTACGCGCCGTTCGATCCGACGTACCTATTCAAATCGACCGCAGCAATCGACGACTTCCTCCAGCGCGTTGCGTGTCAGTTGCGTGTTAGTTCGATCTCCGAGTTTTTGATCGGCCAGCTAAAAGATGATCAAAATCAAAGCGGTGAGTGGTGGTTCGGGGGAGACTTGAACTCCCGACCTCGCGATTATGAGTCGCGCGCTCTAACCAGCTGAGCTACCGAACCGTTCGCCGCGTCAGCGAAGGCGCCTGATACACATTGGGGCGGGGCCGTGCAAGCG
>Ga0163144_10014897_pt1 | contig 16092 bp, 13 predicted proteins | sample OliLak19BULKMAT1_FD_123175 | JGI IMG/M metagenome (GOLD analysis project Ga0163144, IMG submission 123175) | Freshwater microbial mat bacterial communities from Lake Vanda, McMurdo Dry Valleys, Antarctica - Oligotrophic Lake LV.19.BULKMAT1 | ecosystem: Environmental > Aquatic > Freshwater >... | reverse complement strand
TCGATGCAGCCCTTCGACCAGGGCGACACGACGATCCTCGTGCTGCGCAATCCGCGCTTGCGCTACGGCAGCACGCAGCTCTTCGCGGACTGGACGTTGTTCTGGGTCGACCGCGACGAGTGGCAGCGCCGAGGCAAGAAGGCGATCAAGGCGACGACGGGCGACTCCGATCTCCAGGTACGCATGCCCAACGATCCGGCGCGTCCCGCGGACGCGGATCGGCCCGCGCCGAACAAGTGGCAGGCCAAGCTCGAGGAGATCCGCGAGAGCCCGATCTTCCGTCTGCTCTCCGAGGTCTACATCGAGGGCAACGTCGAGGTCTACCAAGTGGGCGACCGCTCGGCTCGCGCGGGCGCTCTCTACTTCGACCTCGTCGAGGAGCACGGCTGGATCCAGGACGCGGACGTCGTCGTCGATCTCGAGATGCGCGGTCAGCCGAACGCCGTGCGCGCGAAAGCCGAGTGGATGCGCATCTCGGGCGGGCCGACGCTGCGCGCCGACACGGCGGTCCTGACCGCGTGCGACTTCGACGAGCCGCACTACGTGATCGAGACGACCGATCTGCGCTTGACACCGCAGGTGAACGAGGGCGACGACCGCGTCGCGTTCCAGGTCACGGCGGAAGGCAACGCGATCCGTTTCGAGGACGGGCTACGCCTGCCGATGCCGCCGCTCGTCTACGAGTCGGACGCCGAGGGCAATCCGCTCGTGGACCGGCTCGTGCTGGGCAACAGCGCCAAGTTCGGAGCCGCGATCGGCGCTTCGATCAACGCGCAGCTCGGCGGGATCGGACTCTCGCTCGGCAAGATCGCCGGCTTCGCGTTCGGGCTGCCCAACCTCCCGATCAAGGGCGGCTGGAACTTCGACGTGCGCTACCTCGGTTCGCGCGGTCTCCTGCTCGGCGTCGGGCTCGATCTGCGACTGGGCGACAAGCTCGATTTCCTCGCGCAAGCCGACGGCATCCCCGACCGGCGCGACGACTCGGGTCTGGTGCGCGTCGATCGCGACGACCGCTCGCTGCTCCGGACCTGGCTGCACACGCGCGGCCGGTATTGGATCGAGCGCGGCGACGATGCGGAGTGGGTCGACCTCGCGCTGTCCTACCAGACCGACGCCGGCGTCCAGTCGGAGTTCTTCGAGCGCGACTACCTCGCGTACGAGCAGAAGGACAACTACCTCCATTGGCGCAAGGCCAAGGGCAATGATTACTACTCGGGCAGCGCGAAGATCCTGGTCGAGGAACGCACGGACACCGCGGAGTTGCCGTCACTGGGCGCGTTCCGCGGGCGCACGCAGTTCGACACGTGGTGGGAGAATCCCGTCTATCACACGGGTCATCTCGACGCCGCGTACCTGGAGCGCGAGGACGGCGATGCGCGCTACTACGCGCCGTTCCCGGATGGTCTCGGCGATCGCGAGGTCCTGCGCGCGGACACGCTGCAACGTGTCGAGATGCCGGTGAAGCTCGGATTCCTCAACGCGAACATGACGCCCTACCTCGAAGGGCGCGGCTCGATCTGGAGCGAAGGCGTAGACGAGGAGGAGGCGCCCGCTCGCGCCGCGCTCATCACGGGAATCGAGGCCACGACGACGTTCTGGAAGCGCAGCTCGGGCGGCACGGCGCACACGCTGTCGCCGATGGTCGGCGTGCGCGGCGACCTGGCCGACGTCGAGACCGGCGGCGATCCCGTGCGCTTCGACCGGACCGAGGACGCCTACCTCGGCGGCTTCGTCGACGTCGGGATGCGCGCGCGCTGGTGGAGGCCCGACGCGAAGGATCGTCTGAGCCTCGACGTTCGTGCTTCGGTCGGCGACGGAGTCCAAGGGCCGGAACCGGATGGACTGCAGCCGATCGCGTTCCTCGGCGGCTACTACACGATCCTGGGCGGGTTCCCGTTCGCGATCACGCACGACGGGCGGTACGACTTCCGCGAGAGCGAAACCCAGTATTCGGCGTCGGCGTTGGGCTTCGAGCCGTTGCGCAACGTGGGCGTCGAGTTCGGACACAACTACGGCCGCGACGCGTCCGACGAGACGCTGTACGAGGCCGCTTCGATCCGCGCGCGCTGGCGCTGGTCGACGAAGTGGGAGCTCGAAGCGTCGCAAACGCAGTCCTTGATCGAGAATCGTTCGCTCAACTCGGACTTCGTGCTCCGCCGTCTGGGACACGACTTCGTGCTCGAGATCGAGCTCAGCAACCGGGCCGGCGAGGGGACGAGCATCGGTTTCGGCTTCGAACCGCGCCTTTCGTGGACGCGCTCGTCCTTGGGCGTCATCGATCAATGGCTCGGCATCTACCACTGAAAGCGCGCGTGCCGATAGGATCGTGCCCGTGTTCGCGCTGTTCGAGAGTCTGGGCGGGATCGAGCTCTTGGTCGTCGGCATCGGCGCCCTGCTGCTCTTCGGGAAGGATCTGCCCAGGGTGGCGGCCGAAGCGGGCGCTCAGTTCACGAAGCTGAAGCGCACCCTGAACTCGACTTGGCGCGACAGCGGGCTCGAGCACGAAGTGCGCCAGATCCGCGACGCGATCCCGCGCGATCTCTCGCTGACCGATGTCGCGCGCACGGCCAGCGAGAAGCTCTCGATCCGCCTCGAGGACGAGGCTCGCACGCGCGCGGCGAACCCCGGAGCGCCAGGGCCGGTCGCGCGCGGCATCACGATCTACGATCCCTTGCCGGAGCCGATCGAGCACGCCGCGTCGCCGGGCATCGATCCGGCGTCCGAGTTCCGTGTGCCCGCGCCGCGCCCGCTCCCGGATGCCCCCGCGGAAGCTCCGTCGAGCGACGTCACCGGGACGGATGCGGACGGTGCTCCGCGTCCGCCCGCGGGCTGAGGTCCCGCGTGTTTCGCATCGGATACAACACGAACGGCCTCGCGCACCACCGCTTGCGCGACGCGCTCGATCTGCTCGCCGGCCTGGGATACGCCGGCGTCGCGTTGACGCCCGACGTCGGCGAGCTCGACCTCTACGATCTGCGTCCGGAGCGCGTCCGCGCGCTGCGCGAGGAGCTGCGCGAACGCGACTTGTCGGTCGCCATCGAGACGGGCGCGCGCTTCGTGCTCGAACCCTCGCGCAAGCACCGACCGAACCTGATGGACCCGTCGGCGCGCGGTCGCGAGCGACGCATCGATTTCTACCGGCGCTCGATCGACCTGGCCGCGGACCTCGGTGCGCCGCTCGTGTCGATCTGGTCCGGGGCCGCGTACGAGGCGGCGTCCGGCGACGCGCCCGACTCCGACCGCGCCGCGGTCGAGCCGCTGTGGGACCGGCTCGCCCAGGGCGTGCGGGCGGTGCTCGACCACGCCGGCTCGCGCGGCGTGCGCGTGGGTTTCGAACCCGAGCCGGGCATGTTCCTCGAGCGGCCGGCGGGGTTCCTCGAGCTGGTGAGGCGCTTGGGCGAGCGCGGCGGCGAGTTGGGCTTGACGCTGGACCTGGGCCACCTCGTCGTGACCGGCGACGTCCCCGTCGGGGCCCGAATCCGCGCCCTGGCCCGCCATCTGATCCACGTCCACGTGGACGACGCCCGCGCTGGGGTCCACGAGCACCTGCAGCTCGGCCAGGGCGAGCTGGACCTGTCTGACGCGCTAACTGCCTTGCAAGCGGTCGGTTACAGCGGCATGGCCGCCGTCGAGCTGTCGCGCGACAGCCACCGAGCGCCGGAAGCGGCCCGGACGGCCCTCGAACGCCTCCGCGCCGCGCTGCCTTGCGCGAGCCGGACGTGCGGTTGACCTGACGCGATCTTGTGCCGGCCCTTTGCGCTGGTTCACAATGAGCGCGCGGCTCCCCCGGCGGCCATCCACGAAACCGGGACGACGCCCCTGCGTTGACGCGGGGCTCCTGCTTCCAGGCCCGATCGAGGACGAGCATGACGGACGTGACGAATACGAACCTGCAGATGTGCCCGTCTCGAATCGACGCGGCGCCGGTGCTCTTCGCGCACAAGGTGACGCAGGGCCAGTGCCAGGATCGCCAGCGCGGCAGCTACCACAAGTGCTTCACGTGCGCGTTCAACAACGCCTACGTGGCCAAGCACGGCAAGACGGTTCCGGTCCTCGCCGGGGCCGAGCGCGCGCAGGTCGGCTGACTCGACGCATGGGCCGCGGGTGCGCGCGGACCCCTGCTCACGCCCTCATTGGAACCGGGACTTCAGCCCCGGATGGTCCTTCGGGACGCGCGTCGCGTGGAACAGGGCCGACTGCGGCGCGAAGCCGCCGCGCCCGTCGCCGACAAAGGGGCTCCAGTAGTCCCACACGACGTGACCGTCGGGGCGGACCTCGAACACGCGGCCCTTCGCGCCCTCGCAGATCAGCGTGTTTCCGTTCGGCAGCCGCTGGGCGCCGGAGATGAAGCCCGAGTAGAAGCGCGCGGGGTCCGAGTAGGTCCAACGCGCCTGCGCGGGCCCGAACGGACGGCCGGGCTCGCGCGCGAAGCCCCGCGCGGAGTCGAACGGCACCGCGATCTCGTCCACGGTCGAGTAGTCCTGCCCCGGGCCGCGCGGGCCGTTGTTGAAGACCAAGATCGCGAGGTCGTTCGGACCCGCGCCGCGCTGCCACGTGACGTCGTGCTGGAGGAAGAGCTGCTGCTCGGCCGGTCCGCCTTGGCCGTAGCTCTTCGGGTTGCCCCAGCGGTAGAGCACCTCGCCGCCGCGCCCGAAGCGACCGCCTTTCGACGTGGCCGCCTCGGCGGTCGTCGTCGAGTGATCGATGACGAGGAGCTCGGACAGATGGCGCGAGCTCAGCACGATCAGGTCGTGCTCGGCCAGGTAGTCGATGCCGTTCAAGTGCAGCCAGTCCTCGCCGGTCAGCGCGGTCCCGGGCTGCGGAGCCTTGGCCGCCGCGTCGCGCGGCGCGTCGTCGCCGGCGTAGCCGACCGCGCGCATCTGCGCCTCGAGCCGTTCGCGCCGCAGCCGCTTCTCCTCGGTCTCCGTCGCGGGCTGGTTCCTGTGGTCGGCGTTGATGTCGATGCGACCCGGATGCTCCGCCAGCGCACCGTACGCGCGCGCCTTCGGATCGTGGTCCTGGACCAGGTGATCCCAGGCGTCCCAGCTCCAGACGATCTTGGCGCCGGCGGGGCGAATCGGCTCGACCTCGAGCACGAGATCGCTCCACAAGGCCGCATTCGCGCGGTGGCGCGGATCGCGTCCGTGCGCCAGCGCATCCTCGTGCGCGTGGAACTGGCGGACGATGAGCAACACGTTCCCGTTCGGCAGCGGGTGCAGGTCGTGGTGCTGCGTGTAGCCCTCGCTCACGAGGTCGCACTCCCATACGACGCTGCCGTCCCAGGCGATCTCCTGCGTCAGCCCGCCGATGCCGCCGCGTTGGACGCCCGGAGCGCTCTCGACCCGCGCGCAGCGCAGGAGGTTGCCGTTGGGCAGCAAGTGCGCGCCGCCGGCGGGCGTGTGGGTCGTCTTCCAGGTGTGGACCACCTGGCCGTCCATGTCCACGAGGTACACGGTGCGCTCGTTCAGCGGGGCGATCAGCGTGTAGCCCTCCGACGCGCCCTCTTCGCGGTGGACCAGACCGCGCGGAGCCTCGGTCGGCGCCGCGCCGGCATCGGTCTGCCACTGCGGTCCGGCCTCGGGCGCCGCGGTCTCGACCGCGGACGTGCTCGTGCTCGTGCTCGCGGTCGTCGGGACGGAGCCTTCGTCGCCGCACGACGTCGCGAGGAACAACGCGGTCGCGGCGATCGAGGCGGCGGTCGTGGATCGGATGCTCATGAGGGCTCGGGGGTTCCTGCGATCGTAACGAGGCGCGACGAACTGCGGCAGTTGAGCGCGAAGATCGCAGTGTGAGCGGGGTAGTGTCCCGCTGTGGTTTCGCTGACCTGTCGCTGTCGCTGTCGTGTCGCGCGGTCTCGCCGCGATGCTGCCGCAGTGCCGAGCCCGATGTCCAACTCACGGAGCCCGACCGATGCCCCTCTACCAGATGCGCCAGGACCTGTTCCGGTTCGGTGACGACTACACGATCCGCGATGCGTCCGGCCGCGAGCGCTACTTCGTGGACGGCAAGGCGCTCTCGATCGGCGCCAAACTCTCGTTCCAGGACATGAACGGGCACGAACTCCTGTGGATCGAGCAGAAGCTCTTCCACTGGGGCAAAACCTTCGAGATCCAGCGCGCGGGCCGCGTGATCGCGCTCGTACGCAAGAAGCCGTTCACGTTCCTGAAAGCACGCTTCACGGTCGACGTGCCCGGCCCCGACGATCTCGAGGCCGAGGGCAACCTGCTGGACCACGAGTACCGGTTCACGCGCCACGGCGCGCGCGTGGCGGAGGTCAGCAAGCGCTGGTTCGACCTGGGCGATCGCTACGGCATCGACATCGCGGAGGGCGAGGACGATGTGCTGCTCCTCGCGGCGGCGGTCGTCGTGGATCAGAGTTGCCACGAAAAGCGCTGACGGCGCACCGGCCCGGCGCGCGCACTTCCGGCTCACCCCACTAGCGCAGCGTCAAGATGCTGACCTCGGGCGGCGACAGGAAGCGCAAGCGCGGCGCGGATCCGTGCTCCCACCCGATTCCGCGGCTGACGTAGATGCGGCGGCCGCCGATCTCGTGCAGTCCGCCCCAACCGACCTCGCGCGGCACGTTCGAGCTGATGAAGGGCGGACCGTAGAACGGCAGCGCGATCTGGCCGCCGTGCGTGTGGCCGGCGACGACGAGGTCGATGCGCGAATCGCGCGCGAGTCCGAAGACGACATCCGGCCGGTGCGCCAACACGATGCGGATGTCGTCATCGCCCGGACGCGATTCGGCGTCGCGCAGGGCGGCGAGCGCGGACACGGACTCGTAGCGGATGCCGATTCCCGCCAGCGTCACGCGCAGCCCATCGCGCTCGAGCGTCACGACCTGGTCGTCGAGGAAGCGCACGCGCGTTCCGCGCACGAGCTGCTCGATGTCCGAGCGCGTGTCCGTGTCGCCCTGGATGCAGAAGACGCCCAGCGGCGCGTGGAGCGGTGCGAGCAGCGCGCGGAATGCTTCGGCGATCTCCGGGACGCGGTGCGAGCCCACTTGCACGAAATCACCGGGCAAGAGCACCAAATCCGGCTTCACCTCCATCGCGCGACGGACGGCTTCGTGCTCGCGCGCGGTGACCTCGACGCATTGGATGTCGGCCAGGACGGCGACGGTGAGTGGCCGCGACGGAGCGCGCTGCTCCACGATCGGCACCTCGGTGCGCTCGGTGATCAGGCGGTAGGGCTCGACGAAGCTCGCGTAGAGCGTGACCGGCACGCTGGCGAGCGCGATCGCGGCCAGGCTGCGCGTCGAACGTGTCGTGCGCGCTCGCAGAGATGCACGCGCGAAGAGCGCGAACGCCACGATCGGCAATGCGATCGCGAGGTACGCCCAGAGGATCGTCATGAGGAGGAACGGGTTGCCGACCGCGAAGTAGCCGCCCAGCGTTTGCGCGAAGACGAGCGCGGTGCCGCCGACCGCGGCTTGCGCCAGACGGATCGCGCCGATCCGACCGTTGCCGCGCGCGAGGATCCAGCCGATCACGATCACGTCGGTCGCCGCAGCGACGACGGCGACGGCTGCGGCCTTGTCGTTCACGGAGGCTCGCCCGACTTCAGGTCTTGGCCGCGGACAGGATCTCGTCCTCGGTCAAGAGGCGCGGAGTCCGCTTGGCGAGGTCGAGCACTTTCTGGACGCGCTCATCGGTCGGCTGCACGCCGCGGCGCTCGAGGAACCACGTGACGTTCGACTTGCCGCTCATCGGACCGACCGCGATGACCTGTTCGAGCCCGACGAGGTCCGCCGGAACGCCGCTGTAGACGCGGTTCGCGAGCCAGTGATCGCCCTTCTTGAAGGCCTTGATCACCGCGGCCGCGTGCACACCCGTCGCAGTCTCGAACGCGTCCTTGCCGAACACCGGATAGTTGTGGTGGATCGGGACGCCCGTCGCCTCGCCTGCGAGCTCGACGTAACGGCCCAGCTTCGCCAGGTCGTTGTCGATCAGGCCCAAGAGGCGCAAGTTCACGAGCAAGAGGTCCATCTCGACGTTGCCCGCGCGCTCTCCGATACCGAGCGCCGTCGCATGCACGCGCGTCGCGCCGGCTTCGATCGCCGAGAGCGCGTTGACGAGCCCCATCCCGCGGTCACGGTGTCCGTGCCAGTCGATGCCCACGTCGGCGCCGAGGTCCTTGACGATCTGCGCGACGAACGTGATCAAGCGCTTCACGCCGTTCGGCGTCGCGTGGCCGCACGTGTCGCACACGCAGATGCGCTTGGCGCCAGCCTCGATCGCGGCCGTGTAGAGCGCGCGCACGTGCTCGGGATTCGCGCGCGTCGTGTCCTCGGTCACGAACATGACCGGCAGATCGTTCTTCGTGGCGAACTCGACCGCGTCGCGAGACAGCTTGACCATCTGCTCGATGTTCCAGCCCTCGGCGTACTGGCGGATCGGCGAGCTGCCGATGAACGCGCACACTTCGATCGGCACGCCCGACTTCTGCACCATGTCGACGACCGGCTCGATGTCCGTGATGACCGTGCGACAGGCGACGTTCGGGCGGATCTTCAGGCTCTTCATGACGCGGGAGAGCTCGAGGATGTGCTCGCGCGCGCGCGCGCCCGCGCCGGGCAGGCCGACGTTCGCCGTCTGGATCCCGAGCCCGTCCATCAAGCGCACGAGCTCGATCTTCTGGTCGAGCGTCGGATCCTTGACCGACGGGCTCTGCAGTCCGTCGCGCAGCGTCTCGTCGTCGAACTGGATCGCGCCCGACGCGTGCAGGTCGGGCAAGTTCCAGTCGTGGATGAGAGAGTCGCGGTCGGGTGCAGTTCGGTCGGGGGTCGTCATCGAGTTCGTCCAGGTGGGGGCGGCCGAGCAGTCTAGCCGAGGAATGCGCAGCGCCCCACCCGGCGAATCCCGCGCGCGCAGGCCCTCAGTTCCAGCGGAACAGCTTCAGCGCGACCACGAACGAGATCGCGCCCCACGCGACGAGGATCCCGATGCGCACGAGCTGGGCCGACAGGTCCTCGCCTTCGAGCAGCACGGCGCGCAAGGCGTCGTTCAAGGCCGTCAAGGGCAGCGCGCGGACGATCGGCTGCACCGCGTCGGGGAAGCGCTCGGACGAGAAGAAGACGCCTGAGACGACGAACATCGGCAGCATCACGAGGTTGATGAGGCCGGAGACGACCTCGATCTTCTTCGTGCGCGTCGCGACCAGGAGCCCCATGCCCGAGAACGACGCCGCGGCCAGGAGGCACAGCGCCGTCGCGGCGAGGAATCCGCCGTTGAACTCCATGTCGAAGAAGAGCTTGCCGAAGCCGAGCATCAATCCGACTTCGACCAGCGCGACCGTCATGCGACTCGCGATCGTCGCCAGCAGGAAGTGCGAGCGCTTCATGGGCGTCGCCGCGAGCCGCTTGAGCAGCTTGCGCGAGCGCATCTCGACCAGCGCGAAGCCGATGCCGTACATGCCGCCGCTCAAGATGTTCATGCCCAGAAGGCCTGGGATGAGGAAGTCGACGTAGCGCGAGCCGGGCTCGGTGACGAGCACTTCGCGGAACGCGCGCGGATCCGTGCGGCCGGCCGCGCGCTGCAGGGCGTCGTCCACGCGCGCGCGCGCGAGCACGCCCTCGGGATTCGTCGCGTCGTAGCGGTACTCGAGCTCCGCGCCCGGCCCGGGCGGCGCGCCGACGACGAGCGCGACCTTGCCCAGGCGCAGCTCTCGCGCGGCATCCTCCGCGGCGAGCTCCTCGACGCGGAAGCCGGGATGAGCGCGCAGCGCGGACTCGACCGCATCCGAGCTCGCGCTGGTCACGACGCCGACGGAGACGAGCTCGATCGGCTTCTCGCGGAACGCCATGCCCAGGCCGATCGCGAGCAGGATCGGGAAGCCGAAGACCCAGAAGAGGATCGCCGGTTCGCGCACGAATTCGCGCACGCGCAGCTTGTAGAGCTCGAGGAATCCGCTCGCTTCACTCATCGCGCAAGTGCCTTCCGGTCAGCGAGACGAAGACGTCCTCCAGGCTCGCGTGCCGCGTCGAGAGCCGCGTGAGCGTGGTCCCGAGCGCGCGCGAACGATCGAGGATCGCCGGCAGCGCGACGTGCGGCTCGGCGACCGTGAGGTGGTAGCCGTCGCCCTCGGCGCGCGCCGATCGGACCGCCGGCAGCGCACGCAACTGCGCGAGCGCGGCTTCGTCGCCGCGGGAATCGGCGCGCGAACCGTTGCTCGCGAACGCGAACTCGACCACGTGGTCGCCGCCCAGGGAGCGGATCAGCTCGGCCGGCGAACCGGCCGCGATGACGCGTCCCTGGTCCACGATCGCGATTTGATCGCACAGCTTCTCGGCCTCGTCCATGTAGTGCGTGGTCAGCAGGACGGTGCGCCCTTGCTGGCGCAGATCGCGCACGACATCCCACAGTTGCCGCCGCGACTGCGGATCGAGCCCGGTCGTCGGTTCGTCGAGGAAAAGGAGGTCGGGCTGGCCGACGAGCGCGCACGCGACAGCGAGTCGCTGCCTCTGCCCGCCCGAGAGCGTGACGACGTGGCTCGCGCTCTTCTCGCCCAGGCCGACCATGTCGATCGCGTCGCGCGCCGCCGTGCCGCGCGGGAAGAACGCGCGGAAGAGCTCGAGCGTCTCGAGGACCGACAACTTGTCCGTGAACTTCGTCTCTTGCAGCGTGACGCCGATGCGCTCGCGCAGCGCGGTCGCGTCGCGATCCCAGCGCAAGCCCAGCACTTCGACTTCGCCCGACGTTGCGTCGAGCAGTCCTTCGAGGATCTCGATCGTCGTGGTCTTGCCCGCGCCGTTCGGCCCGAGCAGGCCGAAGCACGCGCCGGCCGCCACGTCGAGGTCGAGCCCGCGCACGGCCTCCACCGGCGTACGCCCCGGATACGTCTTGCGCAGCTCGCGCACGCGGATCGCACTGTTCATCGGCGGCGGATGGTACTGCGCGATCCAGCGCATGCGCGCCCTCGTTTAGCGCTGAGACATCCTCGTCCCGACGGCTTTCGCGCGGCGAGGGGAGGACCTAACCTCGCGCCCATGCGCTTCTTCATCCCGCTCCTGTTCGCCTCGCTCCCAGCGTTCGGCGCCTGTCGGTCCCTCGCCGACGAACGCGTCGAACCGTTGCTCGCCGCCGACCGCGCGTTCTGCGCCGACACGCAAGCGCGACGGATCGAAGGTTGGGTCGCCGCGTTCGACCCGAACGGCTCGCAGTTCGACGACGACTACCGACCCGTCGTCGGCCACGACGCGATCCGCGCGCGGATGGAGGGCTTCTTCGCCGATCCGGCGAACGAGCTCACGTGGGAACCCGACACCGCGACGATCTCCGAGGCCGGAAACTTGGGCTCGACGTCGGGCCGCTTCGTGATGTCGCGCACTCACGGCGACGGGACGCGCGAAACGCTCCTGATCGGACGCTACTTCGACGTGTGGCGGCGACTGCCCGACGGAACGTGGAAGCTCGTGCTCGACCTGGGCGAAGCCGACGTCGCGCCGTGAGCAACTCCTTCACGGATCGACTCAGCCGCGCGAGGAGGCTTCGAACTGCGCCCCGTCCTCGGCCGCCGTCGTCGCGCGCGGCGGCACGGCGACGTGGTAGGGGCGGAAGAGCTCGTTGAAAGCGCGCGCGTCGGCGTGAAAGGCGGCGCCGCGATCCCGCGCGTGCCGATACTCCCAAGGTCGACGACGATGCCGTGCGCCTTTCCCTTGGTAGAGCCGCTGCGGAACTCGGCGTCCCGCGCTCGGACGGAAACTCGTTGCGCGTATCCTCCATCTCCGCACGCCGGAGCCATGGACCGACCCGACGATCCCGTCCGCCAGCGCATCCTCGCGACCGTCGACTCGATCCCACGAGGGCGCGTCGCAAGCTACGGACAAGTCGCCCTCGAAGCCGGCCTACCCGGGCGCGCGCGGCTCGTCGGCCGGACGATGAGCGAGCTGGCCGAGGGAACCAAGCTCGCCTGGCACCGCGTCGTGAACGCCGCCGGCCGGATCTCGACGAGCGGCGCGAGCGCGCGCGAGCAGCGCCGACGGTTGCGCGCGGAAGGCGTCGCGGTGGACGCGCGCGGCCGCGTGGACTTCGCCGTTCACGGCTGGCGGCCCTGACTTGCCGCGCTGACTTGCCGCGCTGAGATCCCGCGCTCACTTGCCGCGCTCACTTGCCGCGCTCAACTCCCCGTGAGCTGGAACACGATGCGGTGCCGCAGTCGGTCGACACCGCGCTCGCCCGTGCGCGGATGGAAGCGCCACGTGCGCGCGGCCGTCATCACGGCTTCGTCGAGGCGCGGCGAGCCGCTCGACGACGCGATCAGGACCGCGAGGACTTCGCCGTCCTGACGCACGTCGATAGCGACCTCGGCCCAGCCTTCCTCGCCGATGCGCCGCGACATGCGCGGATAGACGGGCATGTCGCCCGCGGCGAGGCGGGGGAGCACCGGCGCGGGCGGCGATGCGTCCGCGCGGATCGCGTCGGCGCTCGTTCCCGCGGTGGTCGAAGCTGCGGCGCTCGGCGCGTCCTCGCGCGAGCCGGCGTCGCCGGCCGGCGCGGTCACGGAGCTCGTCGTGGTAGCGCGCGACGTCGGGCTCTCACTCGCCTCGCGCGACCTGCACCCGATCGCGGTCGAGCACGCGGCCGCGAGCAGCGCGAGCCGAGCCGTTCGCGCGACAGATCCTGCCGTTGTCGCTCTCATGCGCGTCCACGGTACGCGGTTCCGTTCGACACGCGCAATCCGACGACGATGCCGAAGCTCGGCCCTTCGAAGTCCGAACCGTTGGTCCTCGTCGGGCAGGTTGAGGAGGCCGATCAGCCGGCTCGTGTTGCTCGTCGCGCCGCCGATCGCGCGCCGCCCAGGTCGAGATCGAGCGTCAGCCAGCCCGCCCTGCCATTCGGATCGACGCGCGGCTCGTCGAAGCCCTGGGGCGACAGGATCGGCGGGCGCCGCTGAAGACGACCGGGTCGGCGGACAGGGCATCAGGTCCGTGAACCGCCGCGATCGAAGATCCGGAGCAGCAGGTCCTCGTCGGACGATCGAGCCGAGCTCGACTCGATGGGCGCGAGCTCGAACGCGCGGAACCCGATGTCGGCGCCTGTCTCGCGCGCGGCGCGCAGCCGGTCGATCGTGCTGCGCACGCGCGCGCGAGTGATCGCCGCGATCGTTTCGAGCCCGCGTTGCGCCGCCTCGCCGCCCGGAACCGTCGGCTCCGCTGCCTGCACGAGCACGCAGCGACGCGTTCCGCCGTCATCCGCGTTGGCCTCGATCACCGCCTGACCCGTCGTGCCCGAGCCCGCGAAGAAGTCGAGGACGAGCGCGTCCTTCGGCATCGTGTCGAGCAACCGTCGCAGGAGCCCGACAGGCTTCGGGGTCGGGAACACAGGGCCGACGAGCGCCTTCAGCTCGCTCACGGCGTCGTCGGTCGATCCGATCTCGTCGGACGTCCAGATCGTGCGCAGCTTCTTCGTGCGCTCGGGCGTGAGGCGGTCGATCTGGAACACGTCGAGACGTGGCCCGAGGCGGCCCTTCACGGAGCGCGCGACGAGCTGGTCCGCGTCTTCCGCGATGCGCGGCGCGGACCAGCGCCACACGGCGCGCGAACCGTCGCCGAAGACGGGCAGGACTTCGACCGCGCCCTCGAACGGCTCGGCGCCCACGCGCCCGTCCTCGATGCGCGCCCATACGGCGAAGTGCATCGAGCGCGAGGACGTCGGGGTGAACTTCTTGTTCGTGTTGCGGAGGGGCAGCAAGCGAAAGCGGCCGTGCGCGTCCTCGTGCGAGAAATCACGCGGATCGATCCCGTCCTTCGAAGCCGCGATCAGCGCCGTCTCGCGCAGTTCGCGCGCGAAGACGAGCAAGTACTCGTGCGAAGTCGCGAAGAACGGCGCGAGCTGGCGGCCCTTCGGATTCAAGCTGACGACGATCTCGGCGACGAAGTTCTTCTCGCCGAAGAGCTCCTCCATGAGCAGGCGCAGACGCGAAACCTCCAACTGATCGATCGACACGGCGATGATGCCCGTCGAGTGCATCAACCGACGCGCGAGCGCGAGCCGCGGCGCCATGAAGCTCAACCACTGCGCGTGCAGATGTCCGCTGCGGCCGTCCTCGACGTGGTGCGCACTCTCGGCGTAGGCCTTGCGCGAGACCGAGAAATCGTCGGCGTACAGCCGATCGTGCCCGCGGTTGTAAGGCGGATCGATGTAGACGAGCTGCACGGTGCCCGCGCACGGGGTCGCGAGCAGTTTCAGGACCTCGAGGTTCTCGCCCTCGACGAGTCCGTGCTCGGCCGCGTCGAAGTCGAGGCTCAGGTCGCGGCGCGCGACGAGTCTCGTGCCGCCGGCCGAATCGGCCGCGGCGAGCGCGTCCGCCTTGCCCGGCCAAGCGAGCCCGTAGCGCTCGTCGGTCGAAGGCGCGGTACGGCCTTCACTCGGTTGGATGCGGTCGGCGATGGTCCGGGCTTGATACCAGATCGCCGCACTCGAGGGGGCGCGTCCCTCCGCATCAACGGACTGCGCTCATCACGCGCTTCTCCAGCCACGTCGCGAGCACCGACAGGAACTCCGCGTCCACAGGTCGAACTTTCCAGTAGTCGCCGAGCTCCGACTTCTCGCCGGGCGTCTTCTTGAACAGGTGATCGAGATCCGCGAACACGCGCAACTCGTGATCGGGGTTCTGCGCTTCCACGAGCGCCTTCTCGAGCGCGCGTGCGTCGTGCTCGGGCGACACCTGGAAGTCCTTCCCACCCTGCAGGACGAGTACGGGACAGCGGACCTTCGCGATCGTGGCGATCGGATCCTGTTGCGCGTGACTACGAATCCACGCGCGGCTCGGCAGCGCGGCGCGCTCCTCGGCGTCGAGCAGCGCGGGATCTATCGCTTCGTCGCTCGCGAGACGCGTGAGGAACGCGCGCACGGACTTCAGCTTCAGCTCGACGGCCTCCGCGTCGAGGCCGGACGCTTCCAGACCCAGGCGGTTCTGGTCGAGGATGACATCGAGGATCGGCCGACCGGGGGCGGCCATCAGCACGACCGCGGCGATCTTCGGATGTCGCGTCGCGAGGATCGGCGCCGTCTGGCCGCCTTCGCTGTGGCCGATCAGGACGATGCGCTGGCTGTCGACGTCGGCGCGCTTGGCGAGGAACTCGAGGCACGTCTCCGCGTCGGCGACGAGGTCGAGGAAGCTCGCGTCGGTCGGCAACGGCGAGCTCTCGCCCGCGCCGCGGTCGTCCACGCGCAGGACGAGGAATCCGCGCGTCGTCAGGTGGTCGAGGATCTCGCGCGTGCCGAGATCGATGCCGCTCGACATCCCGTCGCGATCTTGCGGTCCCGAGCCGGACACGAAGAAAATGGCCGGCAGACGGCCTTCGCTGCCCTTCTTCTTCGTGATCGTCCCGGCGATCTCGATGTCTCCGCGCCGAATGCGCACATCCTCGCTCTCGAAGGTCACGGCGCGCTTTTGGGCCTCCGGAGCCTGGATCGTGAACGGTTCGACGCGCTCCGTGGTGCGACGGATGACGAGCTTCTGCGCCGCGACGGTGACGTCGAGCAGACGCCCGTCGCTCATGCGCAGGCGTTCGCCGAGCGAATCCTCGTACACGAAACCGCGTCGAGGAGAGCCGGCGACGTCATCCTCGAACGTTCCCTTGGCCTCCACCCTGTACGCGAGCTTTTGCAGCGCGTTCCCCGAGAAAAGCTGCGCCTGCAAGTCCACGCCCTCGGGCGCGAGCGCGAGCAGGATCTCGATGTGCGAGACGTAGTTGTTCGCCAGCAGGTACGCCTTGGGATCGATGTCGAGCTGGACCTCGCGCTGCGACGGACCCTGCACGATGCGCGCGCGGCTCTCCTTGCCCGCCACCTCCAGATCGACGCGCGAATAGGCCTCGCCGACCAGGATCTGCTGCACGAATCGAACGGGATGCCCGTGGTCGTCGGTCCACAGGTCGGCGAGCGAGAGCATCTCGATGCCGCTGCGCGCGTCGGTCAGCACGCGACAACGGCCTTGGAAGTGGTGGGCGTCCTGACCGGCGAGTTCGGCGCGACCCAGATAGCGCGAGGCGTGATGACCAATGCGCGCTCCGTCCGCTTCGAAGATCCAGACAGCTTCCTCGCCGCGCTGGAAGACGTCACTCACCGTGCGCGCCGCGACCTG
>Ga0163144_10014896_pt1 | contig 16093 bp, 13 predicted proteins | sample OliLak19BULKMAT1_FD_123175 | JGI IMG/M metagenome (GOLD analysis project Ga0163144, IMG submission 123175) | Freshwater microbial mat bacterial communities from Lake Vanda, McMurdo Dry Valleys, Antarctica - Oligotrophic Lake LV.19.BULKMAT1 | ecosystem: Environmental > Aquatic > Freshwater >... | reverse complement strand
GTGCGGTCAAATTCTTTTTCAGAATCAGTGAAAGATTTACCAATTTCCCACATCAGTAGTTTCACTATTTCTTTCTTCTTTTCTATCATCAAGTTAGTGAACTTTTCCAAGCAAGTGATTCTTGCTGCTACCGTCATGGTACTCCATTCGCCTCTGCCGTTGTCATACGCCTTTACTGCGGCATCGAGAGCTTCCAGAGCCTCTACTTCAGTAGCAATTGGGTAGCTTCCTACTACTTTTTGCTCTAAAACGCCATCAGTCAGCACATATACAGGAGAGAGTACGGTGTGTGTATCACCGTTCCAAGTACGCATTTCGCCATTCACCAAATATTCTTTTTGGTGTAGTGGTGTATCAAGCCTAAATTCTTCAGGAATTTGGGCTTCTGTAGGAAAAATTTTTTGTATTCTTTCTTGCATTCGCTTTTTGTTTTTACCATACAAAAATACATGATTTATCCTATTTCCCACAAGTATTATAAAATAAAAAAACGCCTACTCATAAATAAGTAGGCGTTTTTTCAAAGATTTCATCTTTCGGGGAAAGATGAAATCTTTTGCATTTATGATTTTACAACTTTCCCTTTCGGTGCATTCTTGGTAGGCGCAACCACTACAGGTTTTGCTGCTACTGCTTTTGAGCTATTCTTTAATGGCATAAACACTTACTGTAGAACTATTTAATCTCACTTTAAGCCACTTTTTCAGTTTATCAATTTCCCTATTATTAAATAGCTTGCCTGCATTAACATTGGTAATAAATATTTGGTACGACAGGCTATCTTTTTGAATATCTCTCTTCATATACACATTCGAAGCGGCAGGGTATTGTATTTTTATCTCATTGCCAATTTGTAAGCCAAGTGCCTTATCTTTTTCGATGCTATCTAATTTATGCTTTAGTATTGAAATTTCTTTTTGTTTTATCATCAATTCATTGCTCACATAGGTAAGTTTATCTTTGCCTTCTTCACGTAGCTGCTCGTATTGGGTTTGAAAAGAAAGTGCATTTTTGATATTGAGTTTGGTATTTGCCAAATTGTATATAGTAAGGCGTTTGCTCAACTCTATTTGCAAGAGTGAATCCACCTTATCCCCTCCCACTACCAGATTGATTGCTCTGTTAGGAAAATCAATTTTTTTACTGAGTAAATAGCTGTTTTCGAAAATTAATTCATTTTCTATAAATTGGTTTGATTTTAGGTTAAAACGCTCTTCTTGTGTGAGTTGGTAGCCCAAGTAAATGCTCGGGATAAGTGTAAAAAAGACAACTATAACGACCATGCGCTTGAGAAAACGTTGGGATTTGATATTGGTATTGTCTGCGGCAGGAAATTTGAGAAACCTTACCGTTATGTAGGTTGCCAGACTGATGAATACAGAGTTGATAATGAATAAATAAAATGCACCAAAGAAGAAACTCCATTGGGCGGTAGCAATGCCAAAGCCTGCGGTGCAGAGTGGTGGCATGAGGGCTGTAGCGATGGCAGCACCTTGTAGCGCGTTCCCTTTCTGCTTGCTTGTAATAGCTATAATACCTGCCAATCCTCCAAAAAAGGCAATGAGTACATCATAGATATTCGGGGAGGTACGAGCAAAAAGTTCGGAATGAGCTTGATTTAAAGGGGAAATCATAAAGTAGAGTGTGGAAGCAAACAAACTTACAACAATGGAAAAGGACAGATTTTTAATCGCTTTTTTGATAATACTAAGGTCATAAGTGCCTAAGCCTAAGCCAATACCCATGATAGGACCCATCAGGGGTGAGATAAGCATCGCTCCAATAATGACTGCTGTAGAGTTTACATTTAGACCTATAGAGGCGACAAAAATAGCAAAAACCAACACCCACAGATTTGTACCCGTAAAAATAGCTCCTTTTGTGATGGTTTCTGTGATTTGCTCATAGGTTTCCTGCTCATCAGAAAGTTTGAAATTATCAAGTATGTTTTTCATTTTGAATATCTCGATTTTCAGAAATAAAGAATATAAACCAAATAGCTCCCAAAATCCCTGCTACTAATGAGGCAACTAATACCACTATTTGTGAAAAATTGATAAGATTAGGGTCTGAAAATGCCAATATAGCTACGAAAATAGACATTGTAAAGCCTATACCTGCCAAAAGCCCTGCCCCAACAATATGCCTCCATGTAGTATTTTCGGGCAATGTACAAACTTTTAAGCCAACAGCAGCAGCACAGAATAATAAGATACCAACAGGTTTTCCTATCACCAACCCTAAAAGTATGCCCACACTATTAGGCTCTACCAAACTTTCATACCAATTACTGTGAATCACTATACAAGTGTTTGCGAGGGCAAATATAGGTAAAATAATGAATGCTACGGGCTTATGAAGAAAGTGCTGTAAATTATGAGATAGCTTTGCCTCTGTCCCAAAAGGGATAGCAAATGCCAACAAAACTCCTGCAACAGTTGCGTGTACGCCTGATTGGAGCATAAAATACCACATGACTGCACCTAATACCAAGTAAGGGGAAAGTATAAGCACTTTCATTCGCCCCATGACCAACAGTATTGCGTATATCCCCATAGCGATGAGTAGGTGGACAAGGGAGAAATTCTCTGTATAGAAGATAGCAATAACCGCTACCGCACCCAAATCATCTGCAATGGCTAAGGCAGTAAGAAAAACTTTTAGACTAAATGGCACTTTTTTACCAAAAAGAGATAGGATACCAAGAGAGAATGCGATGTCCGTAGCCATTGGTATGCCCGCCCCTGCCTGAGTAATGCTGCCATAATTAAAAAATAGATGAATACCTGCTGGTACTACCATGCCGCCCACAGCCGCAATAATAGGCAATAATGCGTTCTTACTATCAGAAAGCTCTCCTATATAAATTTCTCTCTCAAGCTCAAGCCCTATGAGCAAGAAAAAAATAGCCATTAAGCCATCATTTACCCAACGCTCCATAGACATTCCCAAAGCTTCAGTATGCCAAAAATGGACAAAACTGCTCCCCAAAAATGAGTTAGCAATTCCAAGGGCTGCCAATGTAAAAAATATTAAAACAACTCCGCCTGATTTTTCACTATCTATAAAATCCATAAAAATAGTCTTTATTACAGGCTCGGCTCTCTCTTTTTTATCTTTGTTCATCATAACTCAGGATTATTTTTTAGAAAATAGATATAAAAAAAGCCTGCTTTTCAAAAGCAGGCTTTTTTGCATTTATGATTTTACAACTTTCCCTTTCGGTGCATTCTTGGCGGGTGCAACCACTACAGGTTTTGCCGCTACTGCTTCCTCTTCCATTTCTTTGTAGTCTTTTTCAGAAATAGTATCTGCTACTACTGCCGTTGCTATAAAGATAGAAGAATAAGTACCAAATATTAAGCCTATAATCATGGCAAAAGAGAAGCCTTTGAGCACTTCGCCGCCCGCAATGAAAAGGATAAACACCACGACAAAGGTTGTGAAGGCTGTGATGAAAGTACGGCTAAATGTACTGCCAACTGCCTCGTTAAGTGTTTCTTCCATTGTTGTTTGTCCAGAACGGTTATTCAAATACTCCCTAATACGGTCAAATACTACCACTGTATCGTTGATAGAGTAACCAATAATAGTCAAGATAGCTGCCACAAAAACTTGGTCTATTTCGTAAGACAAACCTAAGTTTCTGACAATAGCTGTGATGGCAAAAACCATAAGTACGTCATGGAACAAGGCAACAACTGCACCCAGCCCAAACTGCCACTTACGGAAACGCAATACGATATAGGCAAAGATAGCCGCCAAAGAAGTAAGTACCGCCCAAAGTGCTGAATCTCTGATATCAGAGGCTACCGTAGCACCTACTTTCGACGAACTCAATACTTTTGGTGTTAGCTTTTCGTAATCTTTTAGCCCCGCCTCTAATGCTGCCAATACCTTTGAATCGGCTTGGTCGGAATCATCATCAATCAGATATACTGTTGTTACTTTTATCTTATTGTCCGAGTCGTATGTTTTTACCTCTGTGCCTTTGTTTTCGAAGTTATCTACCAAAGCAGTACGCACGTCAGATGCTACTACTTTATCTTTAAACTCTACCACGAAAGTTCTGCCGCCTTTGAAATCCACACCAAAGTTCAAGCCCTGAATCGCAATCAAGATAAAACCAATGACGATAATAGAACCGGAGAAAGCATAAGCCAATTTCCTTTTTTGCATATAAGGAAACTTCATTTTTGTAAACAAATTTTGAGAAAAAGGAAAGTGGAAAGATAGTTTTGATTCGTTACCTTTCTTAGCTATTATCAATTCAATGATTATCCTTGACACAAATACGGCTGTAAAGAATGAGCAAACAATACCAATCATAAGTGTTGTTGCAAAGCCTTTGATAGGGCCTGTTCCGAATGAGTACAAGAAGAAAGCCGTTAATAATGTAGTGATATTGGAGTCAAAAATAGTCCAAAAGGCACGGTCAAATCCTGCTGCAATTCCTTCTACCAATAATTTGCCGTTACGCATTTCTTCACGTATTCTTTCAAAAATCAATACGTTTGCATCTACAGCCATACCAATAGTAAGCACGATACCTGCAATACCGGGAAGTGTGAGCGAAGCACTTAACTGTGCCAAAATACCTACAATGAAGAATACGTTTATCATCAGGGCTGCATTGGCTACCCAACCGCTTGATGCATAGTAAACCGCCATGAAGATAATCACTAAAAGAAAACCTACTAATACAGAGGTTAAGCCTTGATTAATAGACTCTTGACCCAAAGAAGGACCTACTACTGCCTCTTCTACGATGCGAGTCGGTGCAGGTAATTTACCAGCTTTCAAAATATTAGCCAAGTCTTTTGCTTCTTCTACGGTAAAATTACCTGTGATAGAAGACTGACCGCCTCCAATTTCGTCTTGTACTACAGGTGCAGAGTAAACGAAGTTATCCAACACAATCGCAATTCTACGGTTAATGTTTGCACCTGTTAATTTTTTCCAGCCTCTTGACCCTTCAGAGTTCATACTCATAGAAATATCAGGTCTGCCTCTGTCATCAAAGCCTTGACGCGCATTGCTTACTACTTCGCCACCGAGAGGTGCTTTCCCGCCTTTACTTTTTTTGATGGCATAAAGTTGGTAATATGCCTTGCCACTGTTGTCATTCTTATCTTTTTGCATGGCTTTTACGTCCCAAATAAATTTCAAATTATTTGGTAATAAGCCTCTTAGCCCATCATCATTGATAATTTTGTTGATAGCTACAGTATCTCCTGCCTCGAAAACCATGTCAGGAATACCGGGAACTCTTACCATTTTAGAAAAGAAAGACGATACGCCTTCTTGGGCAGGCACAGAATCTTTTTTTGCTAATGCTGCCGAGTCTTTTGCTACTGCATTAGTATCTGTTTCTGTTTGAGCAGTTGCTTTTGTGCTATCTCCGCCCGCAGATTTTAGCGTATCAGTAGATGCTACTAAGGCAGAAAGGTCTTCGTTTTTAGTTTCACCTGCTTTTGTGCTGGTATCCTTACTTACTTTTTCCTTTTTCAGCAAATAGTTATTCATTGCAATGAGTGATTCGCTGTATTCATTGCCTTCCCAAACTTCCCAAAACTCCAATTTGGCAACACCTTGTAAAAGTTTTCTCACTCTCTCAGGGCTGTCGGCACCCGGAAGTTCTACTTGAATACGACCTGTGCCGGGAATACGCTGCACGTTTGGCTGTGTTACACCGAACTTATCGATACGAGTCTTGATGATATTATAAGAACGTTCTATCGCACTTTCTACTTCTGACGTTACAATGCTCTTAATTTCTGCATCGCTCGCAGTTGGTTCTATAACGCCTTGATTGGCAGAGTTAGAGAAGATTTTGCTCAACTGCCCTTGCCCTGCAAGTTTTTCATACTCGTTAAAGAACACCGTAGTAAAGTCTTCCTTGCTACCTTTGATGTCTTTGGCTGATTTCAAGGCTTTTTGGAAATTGTCATCATTGCTATTGCCTGACATTGCCGTTACAATTTCTACCGGAGAAACCTCCAAAACTACGTGCATACCGCCTTGTAAGTCAAGACCTAAATGCAATTCATGCTCTTTGACTTCTTTGTAAGAATATTGGGCAAATCCCAAATCATATACAGGCAGATTCCAAATAGAATCGATGTATTTTTGCTTTTTGTAGTAATCTACACTGCCTTTAGAATCTGTGCCGTAGGCAGTTGCGTCTTTTTGTATCCCCGACGATACCAAGGTAAAAGACAAATAATATAAACAGAGTAACGTAATGATAATTGTTACTACTGTTATGAAATTTTTGTTCATCATATCTTTAAGAAATTATTAATTGTAAGAATAAAAACACGTAGCATAGACTTAAGTCTGTGCATAAATATAGCAACACAGACCGAGGCCTGTGCTACGGAAAACTATGGCGCATTTACGCAGATAGAGGTATGGAAAAGCGTAACAAAATACGGTAAAGGCGTGATAATCTCGTAGGAAGTGATACTGATTTTCTTGGGAATGAAAAACACTACAAAAGCGGCAACAAAGCAAAGTTGTTTCTGAAAATCCCATTGTAAGCCTGCATTCACAACAGCGTTGAAGGGCTTTGCTATCAGTTTTTTCTCCTCTTGGCTGTCTTTATTTTGGTCTTTTTCACCTTGAGAGTCATCTAATTTTAAGGTAATTTCTTTATTTTTACTCAGCTCTTTTCCCACCAAAGAGCGGGAGGCACTCCCTATGAGAGAGCAGAATATAAGTATTAAAAAGAAAATACTATAAAACTTTACAACAGAACGGCTTTTCAACATGAATTTTTTACTTCATTTGTATTACTCCAAAATTTTAGCTCGCAAAAGTAGAAAATAAAAATGAAAAGACGTACTTATTTCGGATTAAAAAATAAAATCTTGCAAATGAACTTACTAATTTGAAAAGTAAATTTTGATTTTGCAACTTTGCAGTCAATTTGATATAAAAAAGAAAAAAAATGGCTGTAAAACAAATAAAAACCAATCCTCAAAGCAAAGGACTTGCTAATGAGCAAGTAAAAAAGGTGCCTGCGCAAGCAAACTTTGCTTTCACAAGAGATAACTATAGGCTCATGTTGGTGGGAATAGTAGCTATTCTTTTGGGCTTTTTCATTATGTCTTTGGATAGCGAGCCGCATGGCTTTGGTTTCTTAGGGCTTACATTAGGTCCCATTATTGTTATGGCAGGTTTCTTGTTTGAGTTCTTTGCCATCTTTTATACGAAAAAAGCAAAAAGCGAGTAGTAAAAATAGCCATCAGCTTGCACTTCTTAATTAAGGTTACATAATTCATAACTCATAATTTATAATTCAATATGTCATATTTATTCACTTCTGAATCAGTATCTGAAGGGCATCCCGACAAGGTAGCCGACCAAATTTCGGATGCTATCTTGGACGCTATGCTCACTCAAGACCCAGACTCTCGTGTGGCTTGTGAAACCTTAGTAACAACGGGCTTGGCAACATTGGCGGGCGAGATTACCACCAAAGCTTATGTAGAAATTCCTGACGTGGTGCGGGAAACCATCAAGAGAATTGGCTATAACAGCGATTTATATCGCTTTGATGCACATTCTTGTGGCGTGGTAGTAGCTTTGCATAGTCAATCCCCTGATATTGCGATGGGTGTAGATGAAACAGGCGGCAAAGAGCAAGGAGCGGGCGACCAAGGGATGATGTTTGGCTATGCCATCACAGAAACGCCTGAACTGATGCCTATGGCTTTGGCTTTTTCACACAGATTGATGAAGGAGTTGGCAAATATTCGCAAAAACGAATTGCATTTGATGCCTTACCTTCGTCCCGATGCAAAGGCACAGGTAACTATCGAATATGGAGATGACAACAAGCCTTTGCGTGTGCATACAATTGTCGTTTCTACACAACATGACGACTTTGATACTGATGAGAAAATGCTGAAAAAAATCAATGATGATATACGCAGCATTTTGATTCCAAGAGCCATTCCTGCTGATTTATTGGATGCAAATACAGTTTATCACATAAACCCAACAGGTAAGTTCGTGATTGGGGGTCCTCATGGCGATTCGGGCTTGACAGGTAGAAAAATCATTGTAGATACTTATGGCGGCAAGGGTGCGCATGGCGGCGGTGCTTTTTCGGGCAAAGACTCTTCCAAAGTTGATAGAAGTGCTGCTTATGCGGCTCGACATATTGCCAAAAATATGGTAGCTGCGGGCGTAGCCAATGAAGTATTAGTGCAGGTTGCTTATGCTATTGGTGTGGCAAGACCAGTTTCTTTGAACATCAATACTTATGGCACTTCCAAAGTAGCTATGAAAGATAGCGAAATTGCAAAAATCATTGACGGATTGTTCGATATGCGACCAAGAGCTATTGTAGATAGATTTGGCTTGAAAAACCCAATATTCTCTCCAACAGCGGCTTACGGACACATGGGCAGAGAGCCTTACAAGAAGGAAGTAGAACTGTTTCACGTAGAAGTGAGGGAAACAGGCGGGTCAAAAGAGGAGATTCGCCGCAGAGAAAAGAAAGTAGTCGAGTTCTTTACTTGGGAAAAATTGGATTACGTAGATAAAATCAAGGCAGCTTTCGGCATAAAGTAATATGTAAGTAAATGCCAAATGCTATTCCTAATCGGGAAAGCATTTGGCATTTTTTGTTTTTAAGTAGCTGTAATAATTTAATTGTACGTTCGCCTTTAGGCGAATAACTTGACTATCAACATATTCGCCTGAAGGCAAATGTACTATTATATTTGTCTTATTACTTATAATGCCAACAGCAAGTAAATAAAAATCACTATCCAAAGAATATCTAAAAAGTGCCAATAATTTTTGAGTAGTTGCATTTTGGTTTTTTCGTACTTACTACTGAAGATAATAAGTGCTTGTACGCCATCTGTGCTGGCTTTCTGGTAATGCACCGCCTGTACGCCCGCAAAAGCCAGCCCTCCAGCCAAGTGCAGAATATGCAGCCCCGTCAGTAGATAGAGATAAGTGCCTGTTGCTTTGCCCGAAAATGCGATGCCCTGCCCCAATAGCTCATGCCAGCCTAACAACTGCGAAATGCAGAACATACACCCCAATACAAGCAAATAGATGAGATTCTGCCGTAAAAAATGAGACTCATCAAGCAAAAAATTATTCCATGCTTTCTCTACAAAATAGCTACTCACCAAAATAATAAGCGTGCTGCCTAAGAAAAACTTAGGAAAAACAAATAAGTCAGCATCAAACTTAGTCAGTGAGTTGGTAAAACCCACCAATAAGAAAAGAAAGATAATGCCGCTGCCAATCATGGCAAGATAGAGCAATGTGAGAAACGGATGCTGTTTTTCTATTCTTTTAAACAAAGATGTTTCGGGGACAGGCGAAATTTTATTTTTCATCTATTTTTTTATTCATTCATTTACAAAAAAAACTCTCTGATGAAACAAATATAAGAATGGATATGTTTTGACTTAAATAAAACATAATTTTTTATATGAACTGGGAAAAAATCACTTCGGTAGAAGACTTAAAAAATATCAATCAAATTTCTGAAAATCACAAAGTAATGATTTTCAAGCATAGCACGTCTTGCTCTATCAGTGCTACCGTTCTTGCTCGCATGGAAAGAAAATGGAATGTAGAAAAGGCAAATAATATTGTTCCTTATTATTTGGACTTGCTTTCCTTCAGGGAAATTTCTACGCATATAGCCCAGCACTATGGCATCAAGCATGAATCTCCGCAGGTTTTGCTTATCGAAAAAGGCAAATGTATCTACGACGCTTCGCATTACGACATTAGCTTTGATGAGCTAAGTGCTATTGGGTAGCACTCCGTTTTCTAAATGCTTTGTAAGTTACATACGCTACACCAAACTGAAAATTGAGTTGGTTGAGTCTGATATTGTCAAAAATATCATGATAGCCATATACTAATTCCTGATTGCTGTAGCGTGTAGCGGGATTAATGATATTACTGATGCCATAACGATAGGTGATAGAAAAAGAAAAACGGAGGTATTGGTAGCCATAATTTGCCCCTATGCCCGCCATAATTCCGTAGTCATCGTTACTTAATAGGTCAGTAATATCCAATCTGGCATTAGACTCATTGCCTAATAAGTCCGTTCTTGCGCCATTTATCTCTACGGCAGGAAATTCTTTGATGTTTACTTGCTTGCTCGCTGCGAATGTGCGACCGTAGAAACCTCCTGCGAGTAGATACGGCTTAAAGTTATGTTTGGGTGAAAATTGGTATCTTAGTAGCAAAGGCATATCAAAATAATTGACAATATGAAAACTCTTTCGCTCTGTGCGGATGAGAAGTTTCACCACAGGCGCAGGCGCATCCGACCAATAGGCATTGCCAGCATAGGCAAATCGCAGACTCGAAGACGAAAACACTGAGGTCAGAGCAATATTCTTAGTCAAAGCATACACCAACTGCCCCCCAATTCGGAATCCCAGCATTTGTGGATTCTGAAATACAGTTCCAAATTTATTGTATTCGCTAAGAGGGTTGGAGAGGGTATTGTTGCCTGCATCAAATATTGAGAAACGCTCTTGAGGCGAAGGAGAAGTGATATTGCCACCTACACTAAATCCTATCTGTAGGCGAGGTGCCACATGGTAATCGTAAGTCCTTGTTTCTCTGATAAGTTGCCAATACTCTTGGAAGTCCTCGTCTGCCCGAATAGCAAAAAGTTTGCCCAAAAATCTATCGGCTAACTGCGGTCTATCTAAGGTAACGTAAGCCCTGCAAACAATACTATAAATATTTGCTTTGGATTCATTTCTTATTCTTTTAAATTCTTTGCGCTCTTTTGCCAAGTCATTGTCACTTTCCAAGCAGTTTTGTCGGAACATAGCTATTACTTCTTCCATCTCTCCATTCGCATAAAGTTTCTCCAAATTGGACGCTATTTGCTTATATTTATTATTGCTAATCGTTTGCTTAGAATCTTCTTCTTGTGCGTAAAGTACAGAAATACAGGGTGTTGAAAAGAATAAAACTGCAAAGACAAAAACATACTTACAGCCACCCACTTGCTGCCAATGATTTAACACATTGGCGGCAAGCCCACAAACTATAAGTACAATTAGAAATGTTATCATAATTTTTGACAGATATTTGATGAAAATATTTGACAAAAGGTAGTTTGTTTTTTCTTAATTTAAACTATTTCTTCAAAAATTCTTTTCATAGAAACTGCCTTTTCGATAATTCCTTTGATTTCTTCGATTTTCACTCTTTCCTGAATCGTGGTATCTCTGTGGCGAATTGTAACGGTTTGGTCTTCTAAGGTTTGGTGGTCAACGGCTATGCAGAAAGGTGTTCCAATCAAATCTTGGCGTGTATATCGCTTGCCAATCGCATCTTTCTCCTCGTAAAATACCTTAAAATCCAATTTTAGGTCATTATAAATCTTTTGAGCAACCTCTGGTAGTCCGTCTTTTTTCACCAAGGGGAAAATAGCTGCTTTGATAGGCGCAAGGGCAGGGTGCAATTTCAAAAGTGTGCGTACTTTTTCGTTTCCATCAGCATCTGTCCCTTTTTCCTCTGTAAAAGCATTGCAAAGCACCATGAGGAAGCTGCGGTCAGCCCCTACAGATGTTTCTACTACATAAGGCACGTAGTTTTTATTTATGTCATTGTCGTAATATTGCTGCTTTTTCTTCGATAATTCCTGATGGCTACTCAGGTCAAAATCAGTGCGAGAGTGAATCCCTTCCACTTCTTTGAAGCCAAAAGGAAACTGATACTCAATATCTACGGCTGCATTGGCGTAATGCGCTAACTTTTCGTGGTCGTGGAACTTGAGTTTTTCGGCAGGAATACCAATGGCTCTATGCCACTTCATTCTTGTTGCTTTCCAGAAACTATACCATTCCATTTCCGTACCAGGGCGAATAAAGAACTGCATTTCCATTTGCTCAAACTCACGCATACGGAAGATAAATTGGCGGGCAACTACCTCATTTCTAAATGCTTTGCCTATTTGGGCTATGCCAAAAGGAAGTCGCATCCTGCCTGTTTTCTGCACGTTCAGGAAGTTCACAAAAATACCCTGTGCCGTTTCGGGGCGAAGGTAAATTGTATCTGCATCTTGGGCTACTGCACCCATTTGCGTAGAAAACATCAGGTTAAATTGGCGTATTTCTGTCCAGTTTACTGTTTTTGAGAGTGGACAAGCAATTTTTTCGCTCACAATTAATTCCAACAAAGTAGCAAAGTCATTGGCATTGAGCAATTCATTCATTTTTTTGAGCAAATCATCTGCTTCTGCTTGCTTGCCTTCAGCTACCAACTGGTCTGCCTTTGCCTCTATCAAATGATCAACCCTGTAGCGTTTTTTTGAGTCCTTGTTGTCAATCATCGGGTCGTTGAAGCTCGCTATGTGTCCAGAAGCTACCCATGTATTTGGGTGCATGAAAATAGCGGCATCGATGCCCACAATATTGTCGTGTAGCTGTGTCATGGTTTTCCACCACGATTGCTTAATGTTATTTTTGAGTTCTACGCCATTCTGACCATAGTCATAAACGGACTGCAAACCGTCATATATTTCGCTGGAAGGGAAAACAAAGCCATATTCTTTGGCGTGCGCTATAATCTTGTGAAAAAGTCCTTCTGCGGGGGTGCTACCCTCTTGTTTAAGTTCCATTTTTTTTATTTCTTGTTTTGAGTTTCTTACTCCTTATTTTGAATTTCTTATGTACTCAAATTTTTTGGAACGCAAAGATAGGAATTTTTTGTTAAAAATTACTATTTCTCTCCATAAATCTCCTTATAAATTGCTTCGGCAATGGCAAAGCTGCGGTACTGCTCGGCTACTTTGCGCACTTTGGCGTAGAGGTCGGGCAGGGAATATAGCTTGAGGAGGTCGTCTATCTCTTTGACATTGCGTAGGTACTCCTCTGTAGTAAAATCATTCATTACAGAGCCTATGCCGTGCTTTTGCACGATTTCGGAGTCATCAGAAATATCTCGTGTGATGACGATAGGCAAGCCCAATGCCCAATATTCACCATCTTTGATAGGTGTGCAGTAGCGTTTGGTTGGAATAGGTTTTACGGGCGTAACAGCAAAATCGGCAAGCCCCATATAATCAGCTATTTGGGCATGATTTACAAAGCGAACTTCTACCTTGCTAAAATCAATCCCTACGGCTTCGCACCTCATCTGTATCTCGGCAGGTTTATGACTGGTAAGAATGAGAAGTCTGAACTTATCTCCCCAATAATCATCAGCAACTTTGAAAAAATCAAAAATTTCCTTGTCTAAATAAATTCCTCCGAATTTACCCGCATAAACGCATACTATTTTGTCTTTGTAGCCAAATTCTTTTACTAATCTTGTATTTTTTCTATTTTTGAAAGAAAACAAATCTAAATCGACACAAGCAGGTTTTACATAAAAATTTTCAAAAGTTGCTTTGTATTTTTCTAAGGCATATTTTCTCATGCCTGCCGTTGCCGAAATGATATATTTTACCCTGTGCGACTCCATTTTTTCCAAAAAAAACAAAAGTCTAAACCTAAAATTTGTTTTTTTCCATTCTCCATTTTCCACAGAAGCCTCTGCATGAGGTTCATAGCTATCTATGAGGTAGGTGCGCCCCGTCATGAGCGAAAGCAAGTAGCCCGCCATGCCCGAAGTAGTACAGAAGGAGTGAATGTACTTGATATTTTTGAGAATAATGAGAAAAAACAGGTAAATAACAATTCTTAGCCAGTTGAGCAGAGAGCGAAATCCATAGCTAAAATATGGGAAACGGATAGAGATAATATTGTACTTTTTTAAGCTACGCTCTATCTCTGCCATTTCAGAAGGCTCAATTTGATAGCGTTCTTGCTCGATAGTAAGTAAGTAAATTTTGCTTCCTTCAGGTAGATGCTTGTGCATTATTTTCAGATACGGGAGTGTATAAGTCTGCACCAAAGCATCTTTGAAAGACCAAAATGTAGTTACTAAAATATGCTTTTTCAAAAGAATAATTTTTTACTTACTTAATTTTAAAGTAGAATTTCTCCTCAATAGAGGAAACTTCTCTCGGAATTTGGGCATCATTGGAACGCTGACGCACGTTCTTACGGACTTGCATAAAAACGTCTTCTATGCGAATGCTCGGCTGGCGAATTGCCTTGATAAGCTCTTCAGTATAAAGTCCATTTTTTCCGTTGCCATCTAACGCACTGCCGCCCGCTTGGGTAGCATAGGCTATGAAAGTGCCTTTGGGAGCTATATCTGTACCTACAATGCCCTTTTTGGCGGCATCATTCCTGCACGCATCCAAAATCAAAATATTCATTACATTATTTGCCTCTCTCATTTCCTCCAGCACTTTTTTAAGCCCTACGGCAGAGTTTGTATATTCATCTAAACTAAGTCCGCTTCGCTCCTCGATAGGCAAAAGGAAAGTTTCGCCATTTTTCTCGATGCCATGCCCTGCAAAGTAAAACAAGCCAATACCGCCGCTTGTACTAATTTTTTGCCCAAAATTCAAAATGGCATTCTTCATTTCGTTTTGGCTAAGATTTGTATATTTTAACACTTCAAAGCCCAATTTTGTTAGTTCGGCAGCTATGGCTTCTGCATCATTCGCAGGATTTTTCAAAGGTGTGTTTTTGTAATCTCTGTTGCCTATCACCAGCGCAATGCGTTTGGCAGAGGCGATACTCATCTCTTTTTCAGGCGTATAAGTTACTTCCAATACTTTTGAGCTTACTACACCGCTCGAATTGGCGGCTACTATTTTGATTTGGTTTAGTCCTTGTTTGAGCAATATATTTCTTTTTAGCTGTACATCACAAGTGCCGCTCGGTACTACGCCTATACCTCTGGTTGCTTTTTCTATCTGAACCCCTTCATTTACATATACTTGCATACTTTGCAAGGGCGTAGAAGATTGGATACAAGCATCCACAATAAAGTTTTTTTGCTTTGTGTTAAAAATAGTATTATTCCAAGAAATTTGAGGCACTCGCGGAATACTCTTGGGCTTGATAAAGGAAATATCCCAAAGCTTTGCGGTATTATTTCCTGCCGTTGCTATGTACTTGCCATCGGGCGAAAAAGCTACAGAGGTAATCCAATTACCATGCCCCTTGAATTCCTGCTCTACCTTGCCTTGCTGATTCCAAAGCTTTACAGTTTGGTCGAAACTACCTGTCAAGATGAGTTTGCTATCAGGCGAAAATGCTACGGCACTCACCCAATAAAGATTTGATAATGTTTTGATTACCTTGCCTTTGCTATCCCAAATTTTGGCAGTTTCATCAAAACTTCCTGTCAAGATATGTTGTGTTTTTGGGGAAATAGCGGCGCAAAAAACTTGGTCTGTATGCCCTACATATTTTTGCATTTCCTTGCCTTGCAAGTCCCAAATAGAGGCTGTGCCGTCCATGCTGGCAGTCAAAATAAGTTTGCTATTGGGTGCAAAAGCCGCCGAGCGAATGATAGATTCATGGTAAAGACTTTGAAGAATATTGCCTTCGTAGTCCCAAATGCGGGCAACGTGGTCGTGGCAACCTGTGAGTATGTACTTGCCATCTGCCGAGAAAGCAACCGCACCTACAGGGTCTGTGTGTGCCAAAATCTGTGTCGCAGCTCCCGTTCGCAAGTTCCACAGTCGAGCTGTGTTGTCATCGCTGCCTGTGAGTGCATAGCTACCGTCAGGCGAAATAGCCACACTGCGAATGATGCCCTGATGCCCTCTGAGGGTTTGCCAGATTTTGCCTTGCAAGTCCCAAAGTATCGCCGTTTTGTCTTCGCTACCTGTCAATATAAAGCTACCATCAGGCGAAAAAGCAACCGAGCGAACCATTTTCTGGTGTGCAAAAGAGCGAATTTCTTGTGCTTGGCAAAAGAGTGATAAAAGTAATAAGGCAATAAACAATAAGTTTTTCATTTTATGTAGGGGTAAAATACTATACTTATTTACGTAAAATACAGATAAATGGTTATCTGCCATTTACAAGCATCGCATCTTACAAACTCAATAAATGGCAAAAGACGACTTTGGGTGCAAATTAATCACAGTACAGTTTTAAAAAAGAAGGTCATCATTTTTTCTAAATCTCTCAGCAACCATAGTTTCCTTGCCTTTGTATTCGTAAAAGCC
>Ga0163144_10014894_pt1 | contig 16093 bp, 12 predicted proteins | sample OliLak19BULKMAT1_FD_123175 | JGI IMG/M metagenome (GOLD analysis project Ga0163144, IMG submission 123175) | Freshwater microbial mat bacterial communities from Lake Vanda, McMurdo Dry Valleys, Antarctica - Oligotrophic Lake LV.19.BULKMAT1 | ecosystem: Environmental > Aquatic > Freshwater >... | reverse complement strand
TTCCCTATTTTACTTTAGATGAGGCTTTATATGGTCTTTCTGAAAAGATTATCAATACACACAAGGGAAAACATTTTATGCATCTTTATGTTAATTACATTGACGACATCGCGCACAAATATGGTGCAGGATCTCCTGAGCTTGATATTCAAATAGATAATGTATTGCGGCTTATTGATGAGTTGATTTTACAAAGAACAGAAGGTAAATCAGGAAAAACCTTATTATTAATCACTGCCGATCATGGACATGATGTATTTGACCCTGAAGAAACTATCTATATAAATAAGATAATTCCAGATTTTGAGAAATATCTAAGAAAAAATGCTAGAAATGAAATAATTCTCCCCTCAGGTTCAGCTAAGGATGTATTTTTACATATAAATCCTGAATTTTTAGAAGAAGCAAAAAGCAAATTGGAAAAAGTATTAGAAGGATTAGGAGAGGTCTATTTAAGTAAAGATTTACTAAAGCAAGGTTTTTTTGGACAAAAACAACCAAGCGAAAGATTTAAAAAAATTATTGGTGATTTGGTCTTACTTCCCTATGCTCGACAGTCTATTTGGTGGTATCAAGGTGAAAAATATCTAAAAACCTCTAAAGGGCAACATGGAGGTTTAAGCAGATATGAGATGGAGATACCTTTATTCGCTTATCCTTTATAGGTAAAATATGCAGATTATACAAATACTGTTTGTCCCAAAGAATAGGTAACCTATTAGTAAGATACTTATCGTTTTAATTCATACTTAAAATGATAATTGCAATTTACTAGGCTCTAAAAGACTTTGAGCGATTTCTTTAACTTTGATAAAAAAGTCATACAGTTGTAAAGTCTTATCGGCAGTCGTACCAGATGAGAATTGCCCATCTGAGATTGCTTCAATATCATTGTAGAACTGAGCTAATGCTCTGGTTGTAACTCTCCCATTTCCAAGAATTAGACCTTCGGGGAAAAGTACTTCATTTAGTCTGTGTTTAGCCTTTACTCATAGAGATATCCAATACTTTGGTAAAAGTTGTAAAAAATTTATAGAATAATTAACACATTCTTCTGCATCATATAAATCAATGTTCGTTTCGGATGATGAAACTCTTTTTGTAGCAATCTCATTCATCAAAGGCTTAGATTTTTCTTTAAACTTTTCAACCGAATAAACATCGGTTTCAACCAATTCCTCTAATTTCTTTAATCTAATCTCAAGTTCAGTTAATTCACTTTTAAAGTGTTTTTGTATTTCTTCTTTCTCATGTAGTTTCTTTAAATATACTTTGGTTACTGCCTCCTTGTACAACTCAACTAACTCCTGAGATAGTGTAATTCTTTCTAATAGATCACAAAATGAAGTTTCAGCATCAGCTTTCTTTATTTTATCCCTCTCCTTACATTCTGGTCTTCTACATGCGTAATAACCGAATACTCCTTTTTGTTTAGACCAAGCACCAGTCATAAATTTACCACAACTTGTACATTTAATTGTTTTGTTAAGTGGGAATTCTGGATTGTAACCTAAGTGCTTTACTTGATTGCCATTATTATATTTAGCTAATATCGCCTGAACTGAATAAAACTCATCTAAACTAACCATTGGTTGATGTTTCCCTTTCTCTTCTATCCCAAAACTATCTACGAACAATAATCCTGCATAGAACCTATTGTAAAAAATCTTAGAAACTGATTGTGCAATTAATTTATTCCCATGCCTATTTCTTAATCCTTTTTTATGAAAAAACTCTAAAATATCTTTTGATCTATATCTTCCAGTTAACATCATTTTCCAACCTTCTTTTACGATTTCAAACTTTGCTGGATCTAAAGGAAGAGGTGTAAAAAAACAAAAAAAATCAAATTTATAAAAACCTAATGTTTTTGTAGTTTTTCAATGTATCGTTCAATCTTAAACTTCCGCTTAAGTCCATTGTAATTCATATATCTAATTTGGCCGAAAATTGGACGATTAAACCATGGTTTATCATGAAGTCCTGTAATGCTCCATAAAATACCTACATAACCATTAGGATCATATCCATCAAGAGAATATTTATCATTTAAATAAATTGCATATTCTAAAGCTTTTTCAGGGCTAAGAGTCCATTCCAGAATTTTTTTTGCCCAGTACATTCTCATATATCCATGCATTTTCCCAAAACTTACCATCTCTTTTTGAGCAGCATTCCAAGCTGGATCGTGGGTTTTAGAGTGTTCTAATTCTTCTAAAGTATAAATTATTTCACGAATATCTTGATCGTGGTTATTTAAGGTTTTTTGTGCCCAGTTTTTTGCACCTGTTAAATTCTTATAATTTTTATTATAAAAACAGAAATTATCTGATAATTCTTTCCTTATAATCATTTCCTCAAAAAAATTTTGTTTTGAAATATCTAAATCAGATGTTGGGGCATGCCTGGATTTTATAGTTTTATTTATATTTAGTGCGACTCTTAAACTTGAAATCTGCCCAAAATGTAAATAAGCACTTAGGTTCGACAAAGCAGTTTTTACTGGATCATTTTTATCCTTAGCGTAATTTTCTAACTTAAAATTTATAAAATCTTTTAACACTTTTTTTGCCTCATTTTCACCAGATTTTACTATTGGTTTATAGTTAATAAGTTTTGGTGCTTTAATACTCTTTAATACTTCCTCCCAGTTAGGTTTATAGTGTTTCAATATAATTTCTAATTCCTCTGTAGTTTGATGCTTGGATTTTGAAATTTCTTCGGGTTCTTCTAAAAATTCATCTAGAAGTTTTTTATGAAGAGGAAAAGAGGGCGGTTTAACCGCCCTCTTTTAGTTAGGGCAAGGCAAGTGATTGCTCAGCTCCAATTGGTTGGTATTCCACAAAAAACCCGTTCTCATTACACCCTATACCCCCATTCCCACAAGGAGCAGTTTCTACTTGTATATATTCATTACCAATAACTTTGTTATTCACCAAATCAAATCTAAGGTTTCCATAATACCCTAATAAAGCTTCGGCCTTAGTGGTTAGGTTAATTATTACAGTTTTTGAGGGAGTAGGTGCATCACATCCACCACATGGACCTATAGAAAATGCTAAATATTTATCGTCCTCAGATAAGATTCCAGTTGAGACAAATCCAGACATCTCATATCTGCTTTCAAGTGTACCTTTAGACCATACTTCTTCTATTTGTTTAGATTTTAAGTCGATTTTATAAATTACACTCTTAACTTGATCACCTCTAGTTTCGATAAGAGATATTAAGAAAAAGTCGTTATATTGGCTTAATTGATAAGTGAATACTGCACTGAATTGATTAGGCATTGTTGCTATTCTGACAGGGTTTTGAATATCTGCGTAAGTTTTTGTATTCTCTTGTAAGAAGCCACCATCAGCTTTCGCTTGTAGTATTCGTTGGGAGTTATTAGATGGTTGATTGAAATCATCCACGTCCCTTTTAAAATAAATGGCATGTTGACCATTGTACTGGCCGATATAAATTGTATTAGTTAAAGGTTCTGCATCAATTTCTCCAGTTATTTCAGAGGGTGTTCTTACGATAGGCTCAACAACTGTCACAGGTTCGGGTACTGGCTCAACAGCAACAGGTTCTACTTGCCCTGGAGTTTCTTCAGGAGCTTCGGGTTGTTCTATCTCTGTTGGTTCTTCGTTATTTCTTGTTGCTAAATACACTCCACCTCCAACTATTCCCCCTGCTACTATTGCAGTTGTTACTGCTATCATTATCATCTTTGCAGTTGTTGTTGCTAGTATTCCTCCTTTTGCACTTGCTGTTGACGCTGTTGTTGCTGTCACACTACTTGATACTGGATCCATAGATTGTAAATTAATATTTAAATTAGAATTTAAGTTGTTTGCTATTGCCTGTGCACTTGCAGTTTGTAAAGTGAACGACGAGTCATTCCTCATAGCCAATAATCCAGCTAAAATCATCGGAACAATTGCCTTTGTAGTTCTTTGATTTTTGGTATTTGTTATTTGGTCTTTTACCTTGCTTATTCCTCTATAGAACTTAGATTTAACAACATTTTCATTAATTGCTGTTACTTCGGAAATTTCACTAAATGTTAGCTCTTCCCATAATCTCAAAACTATTATTTCAGATGTTGCCTCGTCTAGTTTGTTTACTTCCTCTCTAACTAAGTCTGTCATTTTTTGATCGATGGCTACTTTTTCTGTATCTATTGAATACTGCAAAAGCAGTTCTTCGTTCACGTTTTCTATATCCTGCGAATCTTCAATCGCAGGTTTCTTAACGTATTTATCATATATCAAATTTCTACATACTTTATAAAGCCAAGCACGAACATTTTGAATTTGACTAATATCCTGACTATATAAGCGCGCAAATGTTTCAGATGCAATATCTTCTGCATTTTCTTTGCTTTTTAATTTGTATCTTGCGAATCTATAAATCTCTTTAATATGCTTCTTATAGAGATCGTCAAAATTGGTCATATTCATACTGTTTTCACAACTAATATATAAGACTACATTTGTGAAGAAAAAGTTGCAAGGAAATTTGCTGTTGCAGAAAGTTATACACTAGTTTGCCTATTGGCTATTAATCCCCACCAATTCCTTCCATTTGGATTTAAGTATAGATTATCCCCTGGAATGTTTTGCATCCACCAAGTAAGAAATCCTTCTTGTGTGCAACTCCATGTTGCACAATGGATGTATTCTCTACCAACAGAATGGTCTGGTGACCATGTCATGCAATCTGTCCATACAACGTTTGTGGTATTGTCGTATTGGTAGTGAGATGTAGCATTTGGTGGCCAATGAATATTACCGCAACTTGGAACAGGATTTGGTGCATAGTAGTTCACACCATAAGTATAATTATATCTTTCTTGATTCGTATCAAACTGATTGTACAATAAGGGTATATATGCTTTCAAAGTGCCTTCGATTCTATGTCCAAAACTATGCATTGCAAATGCTGCAGATGCTTCGTAGTTAAATCCCATAATATGTATGGATCTTAAACAGTCGGTATTTTGAATAACTGGTCCATTCGTTTGGATAGCTCCAGGACCTGTAGTTGTGGCTTCCCAGAATCCACCGTAGCCAAACGAAAAAAACCACACCTCGTCGATTAATCCTTGGTTCAATTTTTCGCATACTTCATTTTCCAAAAGCATTTGATTGTAATTTGCTGTTCCACTTCCCCAACAATTAGATGTCTGCCAGTCTTGTACAGTCCAGTTTCCAGCTTGAATCTGAGGAAGGTAACTTTCGCAATTCAAACGATTTTGCGGCGGTGTACCATTTCTTACAATTTTTTGATTAATATTGAAGTTTATATTTTTATGTGATGCAACATTTTGATACCCTTTATATCTTGATGCATCTTCTATTTTAGCTTCCACTGAATTAATTAGACCATTGTAATCTGGATTTTCATTTGGATCGTGACCTCCCAAATATACTATAGTCATTACATCTACATCGTATGGTGTTGTTGGACAAGTATCGTTTATTTTACTAATTAGGTATGCAAAATCTCTAAGGGTAATATATGTATCGAAATCTTTATCCTGTGAACCACAAACAGAAGTAAAGGGCTCAGTGCAGTTGATACCTAATTGAGATATTAATGAATTAAGATCTTCGAAATCGTAAATACCGTTATTATTTGCATCTATATCAAGACAAAAAGTAGGTCCAGCTGGCAGATTCACATCAATTATTGAATCTTCGGCTGCAATGTCGTTAGTTGGAGTTTCTTCATTGCAAGGACAGTCACCAAGGCATTTTGTTCCTTGTTGAATGAGTTCAGGATCGCATAAACTTGTGTATTGCCGATTGTCATTCCCACAAATATATAATGTCTCTTTGCAAAAACCTTCTTCACTGCTAACGCTAATTTCCGTTCTTATCCTATTAAAACTTAATATAATTAAAATAAGAATTAAGGGCAAAGCTAAAGCGAGAATCAAGTAATTAAGCGAGAAACTCTTTTTATGTATATTTGTATGCTGCATTCAAATTAAATAACGCAAGAATTTAATCCATACCTTTCTACAAAGCTTCTGAAGTCTAAAAGAGAGATTGTATTGTCTACCTGTGGATTTGTATTCTTACCTCTACAGCCTGTAGTTAAAGCAGAATCGTAGCATGTTTTGCCATACGATTTAACAAAATCTGCAAAATCTACTAAACTTAGTTTTCCATCCCCTTGTGGAAATGTGGATGTTGGAACATCCATAGGACCGCAGTAAATTTGGTTTGCTGGTTCAATTTGACATTGAGGTCCGCAGCCATCTCCAGGTGTTAAATTGCCGTCTTCACATGCTTCTCCAGTTTCTTGAATATTATTTCCACAAACTGCTATTGTGCTAGGATCTACGCATTCTGTTCCACTCCAAATTAAAGGAGAAGTACAAGTATTTAGGCAATCGTTTGAACACTGGTCGTTGTTAATAGCATTGGCATCGTCACAAGTCTCTGGTCCGTTAATATTATTATCTCCACAATAAGGTCCAGTTACAGATACATTTTGACAAGTATTTCTATCGCAGTAACTACATGTACCTCCATATTGAGGATCGCAGGTTAGTAAATTACTTTGTCCGTTGTCGCATTGTTCTCCCTGCTCAACAGTGCTGTTTCCGCACACGGGTGGACCAGTTACAGTATATTGTCCAGCTAAACCTGGTTGTAATATAGATGTTTGGCTTTCACTTGCATTTTCATAGTTTTCGTTTCTAGCAATACTTACTGTTCCTAAGCTATTTAATCTAATTCTTAATTTTCCAAGTAGTTGCCCATTGGTAAAATCTGCTGGTTGTCCTACTGTAGCGCATACCTGATTGCCTTCGAAAAAGTTTTCTCCAGTTACATTTGGATCTGCAATCCCATTACAATATTTAAAAGCCACAAGACTATCTTCGGGATTAAATCCTAATATTTCTGCATTTGCAACTGTCATACTAACAAATATGGTGTTGTATCCATTTGCTTGAGGTCTTGCAACAACGTCAATTAGCTTTTCTTCTCCTTGTGTAAAATTTCCTGTTGTAGGATTTAGTGTTTGGATAGTAGAAACAGTATCTGCAACTGAAACATCACATGGGCATTCCCCATCGCATGTAGTTTCCACTTCTACTGCATTTGCTTCACATTTATTATCGTAAGTTTCTCCGTCTGCTCCACAAACTGCAGTTTCGCCTAATTCACAAACCTCAGTCGCTTGCTTCTTGTCGAAAATTAATGCTGCGAATAATAACGCAGCTAAGGACAAAAATAATATGAATACTAAACTTATTGAAACTTTTTGCTTATTCATGAATTTACGTCTATATAATTGAATTTACTATAAATTATCAATTTTCCATTCATTAATCAAACACTATTCGCAAGTTAACCTATTGAATTTTTTTACAAAAGCCGCAAAATCCACCATACTAATTCTGGAATCTGCATTTCTATCCTTTGCACCACAAATAGATTCAGTGGATATGTTGTCTACGCATATTTTATTAAAACTTTGGAGAAAAGATACAAAATCCACTAAAGAAATTTTGTTATCGTAGTTAGTATCCAAAGAACCGCAATAAACTTGTTGATCGGAATTCTGTATTGAAAATCTACAAGTTGAATTGCAAACATCTCCGCTTATAGTATTTCCATCGTCGCATTGTTCAGTTCCTTCAACAACTGCATTTCCGCAAATAGTATCTTGGGGTCCGGTAAAACATCTACCTCCAGTATTAGCCAAAGCACAATTATCTGGATTATAAGAAGTTCCCTCAGGGCAAATTATGGAACCTCCTTGTCCCGGTATAGGTATTGCGGTGAATGTACCAGCAAACGCACAAGAGTTACCGTCGTTTAGTGCATCTGTGCATTTGTAGCATCTGTTTGAATCTCCAGGTCCCGGACATTGAAATGGACCATTTTCATATAGTCTTAGTCCATAGCCTTCGGCACAATTTGAATTTGCCGTGTATCCAGTAGGGCAAACGCCATTCTGAACATTTATAGATTCGCAATTATTTCCGTCTGTTAAATTAGCAGAACATTTATAGCAAGTTAATCCAGAAGGCAGCACACAATTTGTTCCATTCCAAATTTGAGGAGGAGTGCAAGAATTTCTGCAATCACTCGAACAACTATCGTTATTACTTGTATTATTGTCGTCGCATACTTCAGGTCCATTTACTATTCCATCTCCACATCTTAAATTTGAATTTACAATTGTATTTCTACACGAAGTAGAGCAGTGCACACAAGAAGAACCATAACCAGGAATGCATAGAGTCCCATTGTTATTCCCTCTATCGCATTCTTCACCAGAATCTACAACGCTATTACCGCAAGTGGCAGCGACAACAATTTGATAGTTAATATTATCTAAAATTTGTTGATTATCTGTTCTACTATTATTTGCATATGTAAATTTACTTCCAATAGAAATGTTGGCGCTACCACCAACGGCAGGAGTTCTGATAGTAACTTTTGCTATAACTTGTCCATTTGTAAAAGCAGTTTTACTTCCAGCTGCAAAACAAACCTTATTCGAGGTGAAAAGAATAGTTTCGTTATTTATGTCGCACGTACCAAAAGATTTAATATTAGCACCCTGAATTTGTACTCCTGTAACTGTAAGATTATTAAAATTTAATTCCACATTAACAGCATTATTATCTACTTGTGAAGGTCGAAGTAATAAATTTAATTCATAGTTAGAGTTTGTATTTAAACTATTTCCGAAAGGTGTAATTACAGTATTACTACCAGTTGCTGCAACCACAGAAACATCTATAATTGGTTCTGTATTGCTAGGATAGAATTTAAAATATCCGAAAATTGTTAATGCGGAGAAAGAAGTTAGCAAAATTAGAGTGGTGAGTAATCTATTAAGCTTTGCAGCTTTTGTTTTATAAATTCTGTGTTTCTTTTTAACTTTCATCAATTTCTATTTATGAATACAGAATACAACAATTCAATTAGGAATTAAAAATGAATAATTAATAATTATGGAAGTTATGAATTATGTTAGATCAAATATCTAAATAACTTAATCACTGAATAATTAAAATTAAGTCATTTAGATATTTAGTAATTTATTCTAGTCTCCATTCTCCAAACAAGATCCTTGTCCATACTTAGAAACGAAATATTGAAAGTCTACAAGAGAGATTCTTCCATCCCCAGTTACGTTAGAAATAGTACTTGCTCTTTGATTTGAATCTTTACCACCACAAGTGTCGCGTCCATAGAGATTTTTAGGGTATGGAGTATCTCCACAAAGTTTGTCGTATGTTCGAATAAAATCAACAAAATCTACCAATGAAATTTCTCCATCTCCATAAAATGGATCTGAACCAGTAGGAACATCTAATTCTCCACAAGCTATACTTCCAGGTGCTTCATTTTTGCAATACCAATTACATCCATCTCCAGATGAAGGATTCCCATCGTCACATTCTTCCCCTTCTTCTATAATATTATTTCCACACTGTGCTCCTGGGCTTTGTGTATCGGAAATACATTCGGTCCCACCCCAAATTTCTCCTCCCACACATGCATTTAAACAATCAGAGGAACATGCATCGAAATTTGCTGTATTTCCATCATCACAAGATTCTTCCGGATCTATATTGTTGTCTCCACAAATTCCTCCAGAAGCGGGAATTTCCGCATCACAATTTAAAGTTGTTGGGTTCCATTGTAAGCCTGCCTCGCATTCATTCGTGCAATCTGCAGAGCAAAGGTCAAAATTATCGACATTATTATCATCACAGACTTCATTTGCATCTATAACATTATTTCCACAAAGCGCTATTACTTCGTCTGTTGTAGAAATAGTGTCAATTGCCGGTTTATCTAGGGTGGATAAAACTAAATAGGATGCTATAGCAGCTAATGTAAATGAAATAACAGCGATGAAAACTATTGCTGGTGTAAGTTTGAAATTTGGCATTTAATTAATTTAATTACATCAGTATTATATACTTCCTCGATTCGGTCAAGAAGATGTTTGAATTTTAGCGTGGTTGCAAATATACTAGAGGTCAAAGTCAAAAGTACAAAGTCAAAATTAAAAAACACAACTATAAATTAAAAATTAAATCTTACAATAGATAAAAACTCTTCTTAATATTGATAATTGGGTTATATAATTATTTTGGTATTTTTTAAATTTTAGAAATTCTTAAATTATTAATGGAAGAAAAGTTTTGATTTTTTATTTGTGCTTTTGCTTTTTGAATTTTAAGTTTTAAATTATTTTGAATGAAGCTATTTAAAGAATATATTTTCCCAAGACTAATTTTAGATCTATTTCCTTTCTATCCAATGCTAATGATTTTTGGAATTTATTCAGTAGATTTGCATGTAGATTTGAATGTAATAATAGGAATTTTCATCTGCTATTTAATTTTAGTTATAGCTTTTGTATATAACGATATAGCAGATAGGGAAGCAGATGCTCCAATTAAATATGCACCTCATTCATTTTTGAATCATCTGAAATCTAATTTAGGGCTTTACAAATCTAAAGAGGGAAGGAGGTTCAGGAACATTTTTTGTAATGAAAGTAGAAATGTTTTCTATGGATATATTTTTCTAATTGTTGCAGTAAGCCTGGTTTTGTTTTTATCTTTGATTTTTATTGGACCTCTAAATCTACTTCTTTCAATAGTTATGATCTTTTTTGCTTTTGCATATTCAGGAACTTTCTTCACTTTAAAAAAATATGCTGGATTCGATCTAATAACTCATGCTTTTCTTTTAGCTACATCGGAAATCTTTTTCTTTTGGACATTTGAGGAATCTGAAATAAAAATTTATTCCTGGATAATTTTAATTGGTGCAACTTTGTATTCCGTAGGAGGCGATTTAGATAATGAATATAGAGATTTCGACGACGACCAGGGTGCAAATTTAAAAAACACAGCTCATTTTTTAGGTAAAACTCTAACAAAACAAATTAGTGTGCTTTGTGTAATTTTAGGAATAGCATTTACAGTTGTAGGGATGGTGTATAGGTTTGTAACGATGGGAAGCGTTTATTAAAAGTTATAATAACTGCAATTAATAGATCCTCCTCTTTGAGAGTAGGTGCCGAAGGCGGAGGAGTGATAATGATTAAGAAATTAGAAACTTGCTCACTATGTTCGCGAAATTAGAAATTCATTGCTTAGCAACCAGTTTCCTATTTCTATAAATTTCACATCTCCATGACTCTAACCAACATAGTCCAACAAAAAAGAAACGAAGAAAATGTAAATTTGTATTTAGATAATAAGTACTGGGTTAGTTTGAGCAAAAATCAGATGATTGAATTTAAACTCGTCAAAAACCTAAAAATTGATGAACAGCAAAAATTCCAAATAGAACAAGCTTCTACAGCAAATAAAATTAAAGAAAAAGTAACGGCATATGTTTTCCAAAGACCGAGATCTATTCGAGAAGTTAAAGACTATTTACGCCGCAAATTTCTATTGGAGGATCCAGAACTGTCCGATGTCATTAATAATTTAGAATCTCAAGGTTTAGTAGACGACACGAAATTTGCGGCTTGGTTTGCAGAACAAAGAACGAGCTACGGTATTCATGGAGAGAATAAAATTAGAGCAGAGCTTTCGAAAAAAGGTGTGGCAAAATCTATTGTAACTGATCTTTTCGATCATTCGCGTTCAGAAGAAGAGATCGAAAAAACAAAAGAAAAGATTGAAAAATATACAGAAAAAATAATAGGAAAGATTAAGCACAAAAATAAATATGAACTAAAAGCCAAGCTCTCTGCGCGCCTTGCTGCTAGAGGATTTAAATTTGATGAGTTTAAAGAATTAGTGAATGAGAAAATTAAATTATTGTGAACGCTTAAGACAAATCCAGCTATAAAATAATAGTCCCAAACTCAAAATTAATTCGAAAACTTCCTGGTCTCCTGCACCAAGGATCAAATAACCATTAAAATATATAGGAATTAGTAAATATAAATACTGAATATAGAAATAGAAAAAAGCCGGGAAGGCAAAGAATGCATAAAGGTATTTTGGAGTTTTAAATTTCTCAATTCTCTTATAATCAATTTCTCCAATTGCAATAAAAAACAAACTAAAAACTATAAATGATGTATGTAGTAAAAACGTTTTTTGTAAAAATTTTAGATTATGTAAAGTAAATTCTTGCTGTTCGTTTATAACTGCTACGCTTTCGGGAGTAGCAAAATGAAATATTTTTTGCCCCCAACTAAGTTCTTCCATTCCAATAAACAAAAGGGCAATAGCTAAGCAAATAGGAAAAATAATCTCAAAATGATTTTTTTCTTTTCTGTAATTCCAATACGCAATTATTAACATTACCGCTCCACTAGTTAAATAAAAACATGCTTGAAATATTTCAATTACTCCTTCAGATCTTGCATGTTTATTGAACGCCAAGCTATCAACAGCATTAAATCCCATAAGGGCAATGATTACGGTAAATGGTAAGAATATGAATTTAATTTTTTTCATAATGTGCATTGTACATTAATTGGATTATTCAATAAATCCATTGGATATGTTATCATCTGCCGGAGTCAAAACCTTATGGGAAGACCAGAATTTCAACAAAATCAAATAACAGGAAATTACCCGAAGATAGTGGCTCAATCTTGTGCTTTTCTTGAGTATATGGACGATCTAAGTGTAAACAATACCTATAGAATTGAGCAAATCCAAGGCATCACAAATAGTTTGCTCGAAATTTACAGTGAAAATCGTTTAATTGATCCGGAAATTACAAAAGTTGCCTTAAATTTATTGGAAAGAAACAGAATGTTGCTAGGTGGTACAGAAGCCGATAGATTAAAGGCTATAGGATTCTTACCCTTGGTTAATCTGATAGTTATACAGTTAAATAAAACTCCTCAAGTTATTATTCCAGATAGAAACCTATCAGAGAATTTATCCTTCGCAGATTTTATAGATCAGAAAATTATTTCACTCCAAAATGAAATTTTAAATATGTGTTATTCGTATATGAATACTGCTTTAGACTATGTATCAATTCAATATGGAAAAGAAAGTTTGAATTCTTCAAAACTTATTCCTATTGCGACTTCATGGATAATGGAATCTCATGAATTGTTAGGTTCTATAGGTGTTGATAAATTGCACGAAACAATGCTTAAAGCATTTGAACATGCTGGATGGGATTCAACTGGTTTAGTAAATTTAGATAGCTTATTTAATAAATATATTAGTTTATTTAAAACGAAAACTTTGCAAATATTTAATACAAAGCTTTTAGAACTTGCAGAGTTTTTAGATAAGGATGGAAAGGAGGCCGGAATGACTCAATCTGTATTAATTAGCACGAATATTGCTTTTTATTTATCACTCAAATTGGGATTAGCTCCTCAGGCAGAATATATATTTGAATTAGTAAATAAAAAGAATATTAATAAGGGGCAAAGCATAGTTCTTACTAAATTATTTGTTGAATATTCCAAATATGTAGGTATAGATACTTTAAAGTGGAAAGATTTAGCACTTGCTATGTTCACCTATTCTAAAACATATACTCAAATTCCCCCACATATCGCTTATCTTTTTTTAACAAAACCAGCTCTGCATAAGATATTAGATTTGGACTCTAAACTCATGTTGTCCTCTGCTTTAAGAGGAGAAACTAAAAAAATGATTAGTCAGAATTTTTCACAAAATGCATATTCTTATTTAAGAGTTTTGGTAAACATTCAGGGGGTCGACTTTGTGAAAGATTTGTTAAGAGAAAGTTGTACCGAATTTTTAAATCATTACGGGATTGAAATATTAGGAGGCGATCCGATTGAAATTTTATTATCTTATGCATACGAAGAATTAACTCAAGCTTACCACGATCCACTTAAAAGGCATGAAATCGCGCTTCATCCAGTGAAGGATTTATTGACGCATATAATGAAATTTTCTTCAGAATTTAGGCAATATCCCTATTTAAATTATGCTTTGTATAATCCAAGTGGAGGTTACAATCCATCTGGAGTTAGCATTTTAAGATTAATAGCTTCAAACGATATAGGTAGAATACTTGTAAATATACGGAATTTCATACTATCCGAGGAAAATAGGGACCAAATTTCAAATGGACTTGTTTCGATCGTTACAGAAAACCTTGGGAGATTGGAAAATAATTCATTAGAATTTTTTTATAACAAATTTTATTTGGTGCAAGGCGATAGTCAATCAGCTTTTCATTACTCGAATTTGATCCTATTAAGTAATTTAGCCGCAGGAAGTTATTCAAACTATATTGAATTATTAAAAGATTTGAAAATAGAAGTTCTTAGTAAAAACTTTACTGGTAATGTTTCTTTAGTGGATCATTATCTGAAATACCTCGAAATGTTAGCCGAATTTATTAATTTAGACCCCCTAATTTCCGAGGAAAACTATTCGGAATGTTTAAGATTTATAATTTCAGAAATGGAAGATATAGGAAAAAGGGATTTAGATATACTAGAGGAGAAAATTTTAATTGTGGCTATTGATAATTTTAACAATGAACCACAAGTAAATGGTGCAACTAAGGAAAGAATCTCCAAGCTCCTTAATGCCTTACTGGTAAGCCTGTCGCAAAGTGAGCACATTAAAGATATTAAGGGAGTTTTCGCAAAATATTTAAAAGCTAAGGATAAATCCGAATTAGATAAATATTTTCCCCCCTCTTAACTTTAAAAACTTTTTTTAATCACTTATACTGTGTAGATATAGTATAGTATTAAGATGGAACCGCATCCAGTGCCACAAGACATTATTAACGCAGAATTCAAGCTCTTTGGAAGTTTTACACTTAAACAATTTCTAATGATTGTAGGTGGATGTCTTATGGGGCTATTCATTTTTCTACTTAGTATCCCAATATTAATAAAAGTTCCCTTAATAGCTGCAGTAATTCTTACAGGAGTTGGACTGGCTATAATTCCAAATTTTAATACTTGGATGTCTGGATATTTAAAAGCTCTATTCATATCTCCTCGATATGTATGGGTTAAAGAACCTCAAACTCCAGATTTATTAAAAACAAAAATGCAGCAAGCATCGGATGAAAGCACTAAGATTACAACTGGAGCAAGAAATTCTAGTAAAATAGATCTTTCTGAAATTTCATTAGAAAAACTCTTAGCAACAAGAGATAATCCAATGAAAAGTACTATGCCGGACTCGACCGACGTATTCGACAATTCGCCGAGGGATCAAAATTTAAACAGAGTATTTAAGGAAATTTACAAAGATGAACCTGCAAAAGTATCGCCGCAAATGAATCCAATTCTAGCGCAAGACACTAGGCCTCCTAAAACAGGAAGAACCAAACAGGATTATGTGAATGAAATCAATTTCTTAAAGCAACAAATGGGAACTTTGGTTAAAGACCAGCATTACAAAGAGAAAGAAGCAGAAATTTTGCATAGATTAAACGATTTGTATCAAGATTTAAAAATGATGGATATGGAAGATATGATGCCTAGAAATGCGGTAAAACAGGGAATTGTTACAGATTTCAAAGGTAGCAGACAAGTTTCTGGTCAAACTGTTACAGGAGTTGTTGTAGACAAGGCAGATGCACCAATAGGAGGAGCAAAAATTGTTTTTAAAAATATTGCGGAACCTGAATATACTTTTAAAGTGAATGTAACAGCTAGTGGTAAATTTATGTCTAAGGATAAAATGCCAGATGGCGATTACGATGTAGAGATTACACATCCAAACCACAGATTTCATAACTACAAAATTAAGGTAGGCACTCAAAAACTTCCTGCGTATAAACTAAGAGCGAAGTAGCAGTTAGCGCTTAGCTTTTAGCGGTTAGACGTTAGAAAATTTACACAACTAACCGATCATAGTATAATTCTCTACTTGAGTTAGTGCGGCTACTAAATGCTAAAAGCTAATTTGTCGGAGTGGTGGAATTGGTATACACGACGGACTTAAAATCCGTTGACCTTAACAGTCTTGAGGGTTCGAGTCCCTCCTCCGATATATAAAATTAGAAAATATGTATTACACATATATTCTCCAAAGTTTTAAAGATATAATGATACTAGCTCACAGCTCACAGCTCACAGCTCACAGCTCACAGCTCACAGCTCACAGCTCACAGCT
>Ga0163144_10014893_pt1 | contig 16094 bp, 14 predicted proteins | sample OliLak19BULKMAT1_FD_123175 | JGI IMG/M metagenome (GOLD analysis project Ga0163144, IMG submission 123175) | Freshwater microbial mat bacterial communities from Lake Vanda, McMurdo Dry Valleys, Antarctica - Oligotrophic Lake LV.19.BULKMAT1 | ecosystem: Environmental > Aquatic > Freshwater >... | reverse complement strand
CGCATCCGATCGCTTCCACTGGTGCTCGCTCATCAGATCCATCCCCCTGCATGCTCACCCCTTGGGGGGAGGACAGAATCGCTGGCCGCTTAGAGGAGGACAGAATCGCTGCCCTTCGACAACATGATGTTGTCCGGCTTGACGTCACGGTGGATCACCCCGTGGGCATGGGCGTACGCGAGCGCGTCACAGATACGCGTGCCGATGCGCGCCGCCTCCGCCACCGGCACCCGGGGCGTCGCGCGCATGCGTTCGCTCAGCGGCGCGCCGTCGACGAGCTCCATCGTGAGGTAGAGGTCATCGCCCTCCTCGCTGATGTCGTAGATGGTCACGATCCCCGAGTGCGAGAGCTTGCCGGCGGCCCGAGCCTCGCGCCGAAAACGCTCCAGCACTTCTTCCTCGGGGACACCCGCGGCGATGAAGCGGTCCTTGCGGATCGTCTTCAGCGCGACGACGCGGTCGAGGCGCTCGTCGTGCACCTTGTAGACGATGCCCATCGCGCCCCGCCCGAGCTCGCCGAGCACGCGATAGCGCCCGAGAATCAGCCACTGGACGGGCTCATCCGTGGTCATGGCCACCCGATCGGCTGAGCACGGCTCGACTTACCAGCTGGGGAGAATTGTTGAAACAAATCCGCGGAGCCATTCAGGAGGGGGTGGCGGTGTGGCCGTTCGACATGCACGACGAGACGGCAAACGTCCCTAAAAACGTCGTGCCGCCCGCCTTCTTCCATGCACCGCGGCGAAGTGTTCACTCCCGACTGAACACCACCCCCGCAATCCTCACGCCTTAAAGGCGTGACCTTCCCGAGCCAGCCGCCGAAGCGCTTCGCCCGTGAGACGATCGCGCCGCTCTCCGGCGGCATGGTCGGCTGTTATGGCCTTTTCCGTCGCGAGCGCTGGGTCTACATCGGCGGCGGCGACATCCGGGCCGGGCTGCTCGCCCACCTCGACGGCCATCGTCCGTGGACGTGCGACGACGCGCCGACCCACTGGGTCGCCGTCGAGACCGCCGACTACGCAGCGACCGCGCAGCAGCTGATCTGCGCCTGCCGTCCCTCCGGCAACGCCAATCCATCCTCCCGAGGTGTCTCGTGACTCGTCGCTCGTCCGTCGTTTGGTTTCTGCTGGCACTCGCGTGCGCGGCCGTACTGCTGCCGCGGGTCGCCGCCGCGTCGACACTCCGGATCAAGATCGTCACCACCTATTCCGACGACCCGAACGACCCGCTCGCGCAAGCGGTGAGCCTCATCCAGGTGAAGATCGACGATGTCGTCGGCATCACCGGCGACGGCGAGGACTCGCCGAAGTGCGTCGGCGGCGGCAACTTCCGCCAGCCGTGCGGGCCCAGTGCGCCGTGCCCCGGCGGGTCGTGCCACGGCAACCCCGGCAGCAACGGGTTCGACGGCGACTTCGACGACGACGGTTTCGGGCTCGCCCGCATCGAAATCCAATCGGGCTTCCACGCGATCTCGATCCCGACGAGCGAGCTCGTCGACTTCGACGGCAACACGTACCGGGTCGGCTCCGTGTTCGTGTCCGAAACCAACGACGGGATCACGCAGCGCTGCGAGCCGATCGGCACCGAGGGCAACGTCGGCTACATCTTCGAGGACCTCCCCCGCAACGACGGCAGCGGCAGCGAATACGAGGTCGGGATCCGGATCGTGCCGCTCAACGCGCCGAAGTTCACCGGCGGCGAGGTCTGCCTGTCGGGGACGACGGGCAGGAAGCAGACGCTCAAATGCGAGCGTGCGATCAACGCCGGCTCGCAGGGATATCTCGGCGCGCGCCTGAAGGCGCTCGGCAAATGTCACGCGGCGAAGCTCGCCCGGAAGCTCCCGACCAACACCGATTGCAGCGCCGAGGAAAAGACCCGTGCCGCGATCCAGAAGGCGCAGGGCAAGCTCGAGAAGGCCATCCACACCGCATGCGGCGGTCGGGACAAGCTCTGCGGCACCAACGACGACCTGCCGCTCGGCGCCACGGGTTTCGGCGGCACGTGCCCCGATCTACTCGGGTTCGGCTGCACGAACACGCTCGCGAGCTGCGGCGACGTTGCCGCGTGCCTCCTCTGCATCGACAGCGTCGCGGCCGACAAGATGTTCGGCGTATTCGGCAAGCTCGGTTTTGCCGGGCCGAAGGAGGAGAAGGCGCTCAACAAGTGTCAGAAGTCGTTCGCGGACGCTGGAGCCGATCTCGCGACGGAGCTCACGGACGTCTACGAGCAATGCGCCGCGCTCGAACTCGCGGGCCGGCCGCAGGACGACTGTCTCCGCGGGAAGGACGGTTTCCGCCTCTCCAATCTGAAGGCGAAGCTCCAGAAGACGATCGGCAAGGCGTGCGTCGACCCCGACGCTCCGGGTCAGACGTTCGCGGCCGGACGCATCGGATTTCCGGCGGAGTGCCCGCGCGTCCCGGGCCTGAACGGATCTCGCTGCGGCGATTCGTCGCTCGGCACGCTCGTCGATGCACGGCTCTGCGTCGAGTGCCTGGCGGAATACTTCGCCGAATGCACGTCGATCGCCGCGGCGCCGAACGCGGACTCGCTGCCGTACCCCGTGGACTGCGCGTCGTCGTTGCCCTGAAACTCGCGCGTCCAACTCATCCGCTCTCCCAGGAGGTTCATCTCGTGATGCATCATTCCGCTTCCCTCGTCCGTCTCGTGTCATTTGCCGCCCTCGCGGTCACCGCGATCATTCTCACGGGCGAAGACGCAAACCGTGCAAGTCGGGTGTGCCGGCGCGGACCCCGGCCCCAAGAAGTGCGCGAAGGGCAGCTTCGGTCCCTTCTCCGGCCTCTGGCGCGCAGAGCTCGGCGGCGCGCTCCAGGGCGCGGAGCTCACGCTCGAGCAGGTCGGCAACGACGTGCTCGGCCTGCTCGCGTACGACGGACTCCGCGGCAACAAGGTCGAGCTGCCGATCGTGGGCAAGGCAAAGTACAAGGTCGTGAACGACGTCGAATCGTTGGTCGTCAGTTTCAAGGCCAAGCACGTGATCGAGACGGCCGGCAAGATGAAAGGCCGCCTGGTCATGCCGATCCCCGAGGACTTCGTGATCGCCTACCGCGACCTCGGTCTCGCGCTCACCGACGCACCCGCGCTGGCCGCGACGCCCGGGCCTTCCAATGTCGCGCCGGTCGGGTTTCGACTGAAGGAGCCCGGGAGCGAGACGACGGCGAAGCTCTGCGCGACGATCGGCGCCGGGAAGAAAGTCGTGAAACCCGGGCAGCTGCTGACGTTCGCCATCGACGTGCAGAACGAAGGGATCGCGTCGCTGCCGGCGTTCCGGACCTCGATGGACATCCTGGTCGACGGCGGGACGATCGAGTCGAGCGCGCTCCTGGAGCGAGCCGAGCTCCGCGAAACCGCGACCACCAAGTCGCTGCCGCTCAGGCTCGGCGCGCTCGGGGCCGGCAAGGGTCAGAAGAACGCGCGCGCCCAGGCGCTCTTTGTCGTGCGGCCCGCGCCGGGCGCCAAACAGGTGACCGTCGACGCGAGCGTCTTCGACGCCGATGCCGGGAGCGACGTCCCCTTCCTCGTGGCGCCGCCGCCCCTCCGTCGCCTCTGCGTGCCGGTCGTCACGGACTGACGGGCGTCAGAAGCTCCAATCGACGGGCGCCGTCGCGTCGGGCTCGTAGACGCAGAACGTGCCGGTGCGGATCGTCGCGCGGAGGTAGTCGCCGAGCGCGGGGTGCAGCGCGGCGATCGCGTCCTCGGCGGTCTTGATCGCGCGCGTGACGTTCAAACGCGCGCGCTCGGCCGCCGAGCCGGCGCGGCGCTCGCGATTGCCGAGCCCGACGGCCCGCGCGAGCTCGCGTACGAGAAAGTCGATCTCGTCCTCGCGGCGGACGGCCGCCTCGACCGCGCCCGTCGCCTTCGCCTCGGCGAGCTGACCCTGCAGCTCGCCGAGGCGCTGCTGATAGGCGCTCCGCGCCTTCCGATCGAGGATCTCGCCCGCGTCGCCGAGGGCCCGCTGCAACGCGGGCGCGGCGCCGTCGGTGACACTGAGCTCGTGCTCGGCGACCAAATCGAGCGCGTGGATCTCGGTGCCGGCACACCGCAGGAGGACCGCAAGGAACTGGACACCCTTCGCGTGCTTCACGCGAATCGTCGTGCCGGCGAACCCGAGCGTCCAGCCGGCGGCGTCGCGGCGGAAGACGGCGGTGCGCGGCGCGAGGCGCGGAACGAAGGCCTCGGGCGTGGTGGCGGCCGAGGCGGGCTCCTGCATCTCGGGAAGCGCGCGCGCCATCGCCTCGACCTCGCGCAGCAAGAGCGCCATGCCGAGCTCGCGGGCGGCGTCACGCGCGTCGCGCAACAACGTCACCCCGCGCGCCCGCACCGTCGCGTCGTCGCGGCCGAGCAGCAGGCGCGCGTACGCGCAGCGCGTGTAGGCCGCGAACGGCCGCGCGCCGAGCCGCAGATTCATCGCGAGCGCGTGCTCGAAGTGGCGCTCGGCGTCGGCGCCGCGCTCCGCGAGCGTCGCCAGGATCGCAAGCGAATGGTGGGCCGAGCCGGCGCAAACCACCGCACGGCCGGTGACCATCGTGCGTCCGGCGTAGGGCAGGAGCAGGTCGTAGAGGATCGCGGCCCGGCGGACGTCGCCGAGCGTGCAACACACGTCGGCGAGGAGCGCCATGCCGATCAGCCAGAAGAGGTCGCGCGGGAGGGTCGCGAAATCGTCGACGGCGACCCGCTCGAACTCCGCCCGCGCTTCTTCCAGTCGCCCGAGCTGCGCATAAAGCATCGCGAGCCCGCAGCGCCACGACGGAATGTCGGGATACTGCGCGACCATGCCCTTGAAGGCCGGCTCGAGCTCGGCGAGCCGGCCTTGCTCGCGGCGCAGCACGAACATCTGGGTCGCGTAGACCTGGCTCGCGTTCTCGTTTTGCGCGTGCTGGCCGGTCGCGAACGCTTGATGGATGAGCCCTTCGGCCTCCCCGAACCGACCGTCCATGAGCGCGCGCATGGCGCGGAAGATCTCCGTCCACCAGACGTAGCCCGGCTGACGGAGCTCGGCGGCGAGCCGCTCGCAGAGGGCGATGCCCACGTCGACCGCCTGGATGTCGCCGAGCTCGAGAAAATCGACGACCTGCCAGACGCGGCCCTGCAGCACGCGCTCGACGTCGCCGATCGCGCTCGCGAGCCGGACGACCTCGCCGGCAACCGCGAGCCGCTCCTCGACGTTCGCCGGCCCCCACAGCGCCAGGTGCCGAGAGCTCAGCGCGAACGTGAGCGCGCGCCCGTCGCCGACCCGTCGCGCCATCGCGACCGCCTCGGCGCTCAAAGCCGCGCGGCGTTCGGGTGTGCCGCTGTACCAGAGCTCGGCGGCCAGGTGCGCGAGCACGAGCACGCGGAGCGCGCTGTCCTCGCCCGGCAACAGGCGCGCGGCCTCTGCGAGGAGATCGACGAGATAGTGGTCGGTCTTGCCCGGCTCGAGCCACCAGCCAAAGGCGAGCGCCGCGCGTGCGACCAGATCGCCGGCGCCGAGCGCACGGGCGAGATCGGCGGCCTCGCGGAGCGTACGCTTCGCGCGCAGACTCTCGCCCGCTTGCATCTGCGCGTCGCCGAGCGCGACCAGGAGCTCGCACCGTCGGCGCTCGTCGCCGCCCCGGAAGTCGAGGGCCGTGAGCGCCCGCTCGTAGTGGCTGACCGCCTCCTCGTAGGCGACGCGGGCGAGCGCGTGCGCGGCGGCGCGCGTCGAATAGTCGATCGCGCGCCCGACATCACCGTCGACTGACGCCTCGTAAAAATGATGCGCGAGCTCCGCGAGGTGCGCCTCGCGCGCCGATCCGTACATGGCTTCCAGCACCTCGCCGAGCTGACGATGCAGCTCGATCCGGCGGAGTGGCGTCAACTGGTCGTAGAGCACGCGTCGGATGAGCGAGTGACAGAAGACCCAGCGGCCGCGGGCGTCGGCGCTCGGCTCGATGATGCGCGCGGCCGCGGCCTCGTCGAGGAGGCTCATCGTGTCGGGCAGCGCGCGCTCGGCGGCGCGCTGCACACACGCCATCTCGAACTCGGCGCCCGCGGCCGCGGCGACGGCCAGCACCTCGCGGCAGGGGGCCGACAGGCGATCCACCCGCCGCCGGATCACTTCACGCACGGTATCCGGGATCGCGAGCGGCTGCGCCGACGGCGCCGACGACGCGGCGCTCGCATCGAGATGCAAGAAGCGCGCGACCTCCGCAACGTAGAACGGGTTGCCTTCGGTCTGACCGTGCACCGCCGCCGCGATCGTGCCGGCCGCCGCGGACCCGGTCGCGAGCTCCAGATAGCGAGCGACCTCGGAGGCATCGAGTCCGCCGAGCATGAGACGCGCCGCGAGCGTCGCATCGGCAATCACCTCGCCGAGCGGGTGGTCCGGGCCGACCTCGGTATGGCGATACGTGCCGACGAGCATGAGCGGCGCGTCGTGCAGCTCGCGCGCCACGAAGCGCAAGAGTCGGAGCGACGGCCGGTCCGCCCAGTGCAGGTCGTCGAGGACGATCAGGAGCGGCGTGTCGATCGCGGTCGCTTTGAGGAAGCGGGTCACGTCATCGAAGAGGCGGAAGCGGGCCTGCTCGGGCGTGGCGGCCTCCGTCCCCGCGTCGGACAGCAGCGCCGCGACGTAGGGGAACGCCCGCAGGCTCTCGCCGCTCGAGGCTCGCTCGCCGAGCGCGGCACGCAGGATTCGCGTCCACGGCCAGTACGCGGGCGCACCTTCGCCCTCGTGGCACGCGCCCCAGAACGCGCGCATCCCTTCGACGCGGGCGAACGCCGCGAGCTCCTGACAGGTCCGCGTCTTGCCGATCCCGGGCTCGCCCGCGATCAGGTGCAGACGGCTCTGTCCGGCCCGCATTTCGGCGAGCCCGCTCCGGAGCTCGCGCAGCTCACGCGCCCGCCCGACGAAGGGCTTGGTTCGTTCCGGCTGGCTGTCCACCGTTCGGATGTAGCAGCCGAGGCCCGCCGAGGGCGATGCCCCATCCGGTCGTAGACCCGTCAGGCCGCCTCGATGTCCCTGACCTGCGCATCGAACGCCCGTTCGAACGCGGGCCGCGCGCTGCAGCGGTCGATGTACGCGGCGAGCCGCGCGTCGCTCGTGACGATGTCCGTGTGCTTCAAGATGCGGAGGACCGTCGTCATCATCAGATCACCCGCCGTGAAGCTGGCGCCGTCGAGAAAGGGCCCGTCGCCGAGCCGCTGGGACAGCGCCCCCAGCCGCTTCTGGGCGAACTCGACCGCTCCCGGACGGCGGAGCTTCGCCCATTCCTCATTGCTGTAGAAGAGATCGATGATCGCGACGTTCATGATGAACGGCTCGATCGAGTTGAGCGCGGCAATCAGCCACTGCGTCGCGCGCGCGCGGGCCGACGGGTCTTTCGGCAGCAGCGCCTCGCTACGCTCGCCGATGTGCAACACGATGGCCCCGGTCTCGAAGAGGACGAAGCCGTCTTCGTCGAAGATCGGCACCTGCCCGAACGGCTGCAGCGCGCGGTACTCCGGCTTCTCCTGGTCCCCCTGAGCGAGAAGGCGCGTCTCATAGGGCAGCCCGGCCTCCTCGAGTGCCCAGCGCACACGGAGATCGCGCACTTGGCCCTTGGCGAAGTCCGGCACGGCCTTGAAAGCGGAAATCGTAATCATGGATGGGTGTCTCCTTTCGGCTTGTCATCGAACGGGGGCGGCCCGTTTCGACAGTCGCGTCGCTCAGTCTTTCAGCCGTTCCAGGAGCCGCCGCGCCGCCACCAGCGCCGGCGCGCGGAGCTGCCGCCCTCGCTCGAGCGCCGCGGCGACGCGCGCCGCGAATCCGGGAGCGTCAGCCAAAGGGTCTGCGGACGGTGGCGGCAGATCGTCGAGGGCGGCGGCGAGCCCGCTGAACGCCTCGGGGATCCAGTCGGCACCGTCCGCGCGGAGTCGGGCGAGCGCCCGCGTGCCGGCGGCGGCATCGATCTCCCCCGTGAGCATGGCGCTCGCGATCCGCTCGGCCCGATCACGCGCGATCCGTCCGGGCCGATGGGTCTCGTAGATCGCGGTCACCCGGGCGATCGCATCGCGAAACGCCTGCGGCGCGGCGGGATCGATCAGGCCCAGACGGCGGTACTCCTCGGGCCCGAGCACGTCCGCGAGGGCCGGGGTGCCCGTGATCCAGGCGACCAGATCTTCGAGCGGCAGCTCACCGGCGAGAAAGCGATCGAACGTGCTCCACACCGTGGACATGCGGCATCATGGCATACGGAGCGCCTGCCGCCAGGCGCGCGCGGCGAGACGGAGCGAGCCGAGCGGCGCGGCGACCCGCAGCACGTCGAGCCAGTGCGCCGGCGCGAGTCGCAAGGAGCGCACGGCGTAGCGCAGCGCCGCGATCTTTTCATGTGGGCTGCCAGCCACCTGCGCGGCGCGCGTCGCCAGGTAGAGATAGAAGGCGGCGCGGCAGCGGGCCTCGAGATGCGCGTGCTCCGGCGGGGCTGCAGCGAAGATCTTCGCGCAGGCATGGGCGAACGAGCTCTCCATGAGATCGATCCGGCTGCTCAGCGAATGCTCGGTCAGCCGGTACCGCAGCAGAAGGTGCGGCACGCACACGAACGGGTAATGCCGGGCGATCCGCACGTGCAGCTCCCAATCCTCGACCGCGCGCATCGCCTCGTCGAAGCCACCGAGACGGTCGAGGGCCGCGCGCCGGATCATCGTGTTCGATCCGCTGAAGATGAAATTGCTGAGCAGCAGATCGGCGTAGACGTCGCCGTCGCGACGGATGCGGCGATCGGAGTACGCATGGACGAGGTCGGCATCGACGACGTCGGCCCAGCCGTAGGCGACGCCCGCCTGCGGCGCCGCGGTGAGCGCCGCCAATTGCCAGGCGAGCTTTTCGGGCACCCAGAGATCGTCCGCGTCGAGGCAGGCGACGTAGTCGGCGCGGGATTCCGCGAGGCCGCGGTTGCGCGCGGTCGCGGGTCCGGCATTCGTTTGGCGGATCACGCGCAGGCGCGGCTCGTCGATGCCCGCGAGCACCTCGACCGTCCGATCGGTGGAACCGTCGTCGACGACGAGCAGCTCGAAATCCCCCATCGTCTGCCGGCGCACCGAGGCCACCGCACTCTCGATCGTCGCCTCGGCGTTGTACGCGGCCATCAGCACCGCGACGCGACCCGTCATGCGAGACGTCCGCGCACGCGTGCCCACGCGACCGCCGCACGGTGTCGGAGCGGTGGCCGGGCGACGGCCGTATCGACGCCGACCGCCGCGGGCGAAACGAGATACGGCGCCGCCTCGCGCGACCACGTGTTGCGCCGATAGTCGAGCAGGTAGGGCACGCGCCGCGCGTCGGCGCGTTGGTAGTGGAGGAACAGCATCATGCGCCCGACCGACGCCGCCTGCTCGCCGCGGTGCCAGCAGCGCGCGTTGAAGACGTAGAACCGCTCGTCGCCGAAGCCCGCGACGGCCGTCGGGGCGCCGCAGCGGCGATCTTCGGCGCGCGCCGCGGCGAGCACGGCGGCATCACCGCCGTCGGCCTCGGCGGCGCGCGGACCGCGGCCGATCCGATGCGCGCCCGGGATGAACCACGTCGCTGCAGCGGGGTGACAGCCCTGCAGCCCGATCCCGACGGTGAGCGTCGGCCAGAGAAAGCTCTCGAGGTCGAGATGCCAGCGGTGCGCCTCGTTCGGGGTGTCCCGTCGAATGTTGGCGCCCCACATCACCCAGCGATCGGTCTGGAGATACTCCTCTGCCGCGGCGACAATGCGCGCGTCGTGCGTGATGCGCGTGATCGCGTCGGTCAGCAGATAGGGAACCTGATGGACACCGCGTGCCGCGATCTGCGCGAGGGCCGCGTCGAACGTTCCGGCATCGTCGATCACGGCGGGGACGACCCTCGGGTCGGCCAGGGGCAAGGCGTCGTGGACGAAACCGTCCTCTTCGAGCTGCTCGCGCAGCGTCATGGAAGTCGCGCCGCAGCAGTCCGATCATGGACGTGCTCGTACAGGTAGCCGGCGGCGTTGCAGAGCTGCCAGACGAGGAGCCGCCAGGCGACCGCCCCGCGTTCGCCCGCCGTCATGGCGCGCGTGGCGCGACTCCAAAGATGCGGCAGCTGCACGTGGAACCACATGTCCTGGCGGAGGCGCCCCGAGTGCCGCTGCATTCGCAGCTGATGAAAGCGCATCGCACCGCGCCCGTAGCGAAAGTGCTGACGGCAGAAGCTCGCGACGTCGAGATCGTGGGCATGCGCGACGACCGCTGCCGGCGCGTAGGCGAGCCCGTGCCCCGCGTGCCGCCAGCGATCGCAGAGCTCGCGATCCTCCGACGCGACGCGAAACACGTCCGCCCGGAATCCCCCGACGGCCGCAAAAACGTCTGCGGGCACCGCCATGTTGTTGGCGGCGAAGAACCGCGCGTGGGCGGGATCGGCGTTGTAGAACGCGTACGCCATCGCGACGATCAGTTGGCTCGTCGCCGCCCAAGGATTCCGTCCGAGCGCGTTCACGGTGCGGCCCCCGATCATGGCGGTCGGTGTGCGCGCCAACGCCGCGTCGAACCCGCGGAGCCATCCTCGCTCTGGACGACAATCGTCGTCGGTGAACGCGAGATAGCGGCCTTCCGCCGCCGCGGCCCCAAGGTTCCGCGCGGCGCCGGGGCCGCCGTTCTCGGTGCGGAGCACGCGCAAGGCGACCCCGTCCATCACCGAGAGGTCACCCGCCGCAATCGGCGTCCGGCTTCCGTCATCGACCACCACGACCTCGAAGTCGTCGCGTGGATAGTCCAGCGCCGCCAAGGCCCCGAGACACGCGCGGAGGGCCGCCGGCCGTTCGTAGGTCGGAACGACGACCGTGAAGCGCGGCTTCATGCCGGGCTTGTATCAAACGCCGCACGACGAGGGTCAAGCGAGCACATTCGCGCGGGATGATTCTGCCGCGCGCTCGATATACCTACAGCCGTCCACACCCAATCCACCGACGGAGGAAACACATGCGGAGAGTTCTCGGAGTTGTCCTGGCAGTGCTCGTCTTGTGGGGAAGCGCCGCGCGCGCCGGCATTCCTGAAGATGTCCTCGAGACACCGGACTCGTTCGGTGACCAAGTGATTTTCTACTACGACGCCCGCGCCGACTTCACGACCTTCATCAACATCCGGAACGGCAATTTCTCCCCGGTCACCGTGAACGTGCTGTTCTACGGCCCGACGTTCGACACGCCCTTCACGAAGGCCGTCACGCTCACCGACGGCGCGCTCACCACGATCGACGTCGGCGGCCTGCGCGCGACGGGGCTGCCCGCACAGGCCGGGGTCGCGATCGCGACCGTCGTAGACGAATTGGGACAAGCGATCGCGACGAACGCGCTGACCGGCAACTTCACGGTCGCCAATCTATTAACCGGCTCCGCCTTCGGCGCCCATGGCGCGGCCCGTTCCGCCCACGACGGCGACGGTCTTCTCCTCCCCGGTGGTCAGGCCATCGGCATAGAAACCCCTTTGCAAGCCATCCGGCCGCGAGGCGTGCTGCTCGCGTCCTACTACAACCCAGACACGCTCGCGCCCGTCTCCGCGAGCGGGAATCAACTCATCTTCATCAACTTCAGAGACACGTACGGGCCGACGTACGGCGCGGCGACCGGGTCGACGACGTGGAACGTCAGAACGACGCGTTCGAGCGGCGGCGTCACGTCGGAGACCACCTTCACGGCGAACGGCGTCACCGTGACCGACCTCGCATCGGTCGCCGGCTCCGGCGTGAACGGTGCGGCCGGCGGCATGGTGTTCCTCGCCGACAACGACACGCCGGGACTGAATCGCCTGGTCTATTTCACCGAGTCACTCGGCACCTTCGGCACCGGCTACCTGCTCCCCCCGCTCAAGTTCATCCCGCTCCCCGACTGAAAGGACTCGACGATGACCGTGCGCTTGAACCATACGATCGTCGCGGCGCGCGACAAGGACGCGGCCGCACGTTTCACGGCCGAGATGCTGGGCCTTGCCGCACCGGTGACGGTCGAGCCCTTCGCCGTGCTGCAGGTCGGCGACACCTCGCTCGACTTCATCGACAGCCGCGACGCGATCGCGCCCCAGCATTACGCCTTCCTCGTGACCGAGGAGGAGTTCGACGATATCTTCGCCCGCATTCGCCAGCGCGGCCTCCCGTATTGGGCCGACCCCGCGCGGAGCCAGCGCGACAAGATCAATGAATGGGACGGCGGACGCGGCCTGTACTGGAACGACCCGAACGGTCATCTGCTGGAGATCATCACCCGGCCCTACGGCAGCGGCGGGACGACCGCGACGCACGTGCATCCGCTCTTTGCATCGAAGGGCTGAGCCGACAGGAGGCCGGTAGCGCGCCCGGCTCATCGGCGCGTGCCGGCCTCCTACCTTCAGCACTCAGCTCACTGGCACTCGAACAGGAGATCGGTGAAGCCGACGCCGCTGCCGGAACCGACGTTGTTCTTGACGCCGATCTGGAAGGTGCCGGCAGCCAGCTCGTCACTGTTCCACGGCTGATTGGTGATCGGATTGGTCGCCATCACGCGGGTGTATTCCCGGATCAGCGTCGGCAGCACGTTGATCTGGGCGCCGTCGCTCTGCACGCCCCCGCGGCGCACCGTCAGCCATGTGGGCGAGTACCCCGTCGGTGTACCTTCGGCGATCATGTGCGAGCGCAGGGTACAGGACTCGAACTGCGTCCCTTCGGGCACGTTGTGCATCGTGATTTTGAAGAGGTCCTGCCCGATGCCAATCCCGGTTCCGGTGTACTGCAGGAGCGTACTGTCCGTGACCGCCACGATGGTACCGATGTCCGGATAGTCCATGACGAGCATGTAGCGATAGGCGAGCGGGAAGTTGATGGGCAACACGGTGTCCGCTTGATTGAGCGCCCCGTTGCCGAAGATGCGCGCCGGGTAGGTCAGGACCCCACAGACGGCATGCTCGAACGGTTGGCAGGCGCCGTTGCCGATACAGCTCGCGCACCCGATCTTCGTCTCGTCGCAGTAGTTGAAGGACGCCGAGTTCGCGGCGTTGATCGTGAGCGGCGGCAATTCGTCCTCCTCGGAGAGGATCGTGTTGTAGCGCACCTTCACGGCCGAGGACGTCGCCAAGCCGGTGTAGATGGCCACCTCGGGACTGAGGCCGGGTCCGATCACGAGCGTGTTGTGCTCGATCTTGGCTGGCTTGTTGCCCACCACCTTGATGCCGCGGCCGAACCAGCTGATGTAGTTGTCGCTGATCGAGTCGTTGGTCGGTGAAATGCCGATGTTCCGTTCGATGGCGTAGGTGATGTACTCGTCGTCCTCGCCGCCGCCCACGAGGGTGTTGTGATCGACGACGCTGCAATCCTTGATCGCCACCCCCTCGACGCCATCCATGTAGACTTCGGTGACCTGCGACCCGGCTTTGCTGGAGCAGTCGATGCCAACGACGTAGCCAGCACGAACGCCGCCCTTCACTCCGCTCGTGCCACCGCTGTCCTTCACGATGCTGTTGTTGCCGGTGATCAACACAGCCGAGCCGCCGCAGCTCCCGGCGAACGAGCAGCCGATGGTATGGCCGTTGAAGTCGAAGTCAGCGCCGTTGGCCAACGTCACGGCGTTTGCCGCGCAGTCGAGATCGACCGTCAGGTCGCAATTCGTCGTGCAGATGGTGTCGCACGCCGTGACGGCGACCGCGTGCGCGGCTCGGCTCACGCCGATGACCAGCGCGAGTGCCACCATGATCGTCGTCGCGAGATGCTTTCCGCTCCATGTCGAGTTTTCCATGTCCGACCTCCTTGGGTTCTCCATAGGGAGAGAGATGCGTCGCGTGTGACACGCGGCGATCCGGAAGGTCCACCGAAAACCGCATGTCGCGATCGCAAACTATTTCGATGCGAAAACCATTTCGGAAAAGACTATTCCGAGACGGATGAGGGCAAAGCTTTCCCCACAGAGCGGCTAGCCTTGATCTCGAACGCGAGCCGCGCCACCAATGTCGCGTGACGATCACCGCACGCGACCTCACCCGTCGGCAGTTCCTCAAGCACACCGGCGCTGCGGCCGGCGTCGTCGTGGCCGGGCAGTCGGTGCTGGGCTGCGGTTTTCACCGCAAGCCCACGTGTCCCGCGGCGCCCGTCACGCCGTTCCTGCGCCGCGACGTCGGCGGCCTGACCGCAACCGATCCGCTGATCCTCGCGTACCGCCGGGCGATCAAAGCGATGCAGGCGCTGCCAGCGAGCGATCCGCGCAGCTGGTCGTCTCAGGCCGCGATCGCCACCACGCTCACGACCCCGCTCACCGCCAATCTCTTCTGGCCGTGGCATCGCATGCGCCTCTATTGGTTCGAGCGCATCGTCCGGAAGATGTCCGGCGATACCTGCTGGACGCTGCCCTTTTGGGATTGGAGCGCGGAGACGCAGCGGCAGCTCCCGCCGATGTTCCGCGACGCCACGAGCGAGCTCTACACCGCGCATCGCAACCCGGCGATGAACGACGGCACGGGATCACTGCCCGCCGGCGACGTCCGCTACGAGGCGGCGTTCGCGCTGACGTCGTTCGACACCGCGAGCAGCATCATCCAGGTCACGCCCCACGGAGCGATTCAGGCGGACGTCGGCGGCGGGATGACGGCCGTCGCGACGGCGGCGCAGGACCCCCTCTTCTATCTCCACCACTGCAACATGGATCGGCTGTGGAATCTCTGGCTCGCGCAACAAGTCGGCCGCAGCGATCCGCTGCACGATGCCACCTGGAAGAGCACCGCGTTCACGTTCTTCGACGAGAACGGCAAGCCGGTGACGATGACGAGCTGCGACGTGGTGCGGGCGGCGCAACAGCTCCACTATGGGTACGAGGGCGAGCCGACCCAGATCGAAGCCTCCTGCGAGCCGCCGTCGGCCGTCGGCCCCGCGTACGCGCGCGAGCTCGTGACCCACCTCGTCGTCCCGCCGATCGTCCTCGGCGCCAAGCGCTTCACGTTCAACCTCGACGTCCGGCGCTTGCGACGGCGCCTGACGCCGCTCCTCGAGAGCCCGACCGACACCCTGCTGCTCGAGCTCGCGGACGTCGAGGCCGACCGGCCACCCGGTGTGGCGTGGGCGGTCTTCATCGGCCTCCCCGACGGCGCGGCCCTGAACACGGCGACCAGTCCCTACTTCGTCGGCAACGTCGCGCTCTTTGCAACCGGCATTCGCCTGGGCGGCACCGACGTTCGGAGCGACAGCCAACCTTTCGAGCCGGCGCGGATTCTCCTCCCGATCGACACGGCGCTCCGGCGCGCGCTCATCGAGCGGCGCGATCGCATTCCCGTGCTGTTCGCGTCGCACGGCATCGACGTCGATGGAAAGCCGACGCGACCCGAGCCCGCCGCGACGGTCCGGATCGGAGCGGTCAACGTGCTCGTGGAGCGGCAGGCGACCTAGGGACCAGGCCGCCTACTTCGGATTGCTCGCCTTGCCCGACTTTCCCTGCTTCGCCTTGTACACCACGTTGACCGTCGCGAAGTGCACCTCGCCGCCGATCGCGACCGCGACGGGAATGAGGAACGTCTTGCCCGGCTTGGCGATCGTCGCGTCCAGCAATCCGAGACTAGCGAGCCTCGTCTCGAGATCCGCATTCTTGAGGGCGTACTGGACATACGGGCCGGTCTTCTTCGAGACCTTCACGGCAAGACTGCTCAGTGCCGACTTCCCCTTGCCTTTCGCGTCGAGAACGAGCTGCTCGGCGTACCCGGCGACGGAGATCCCGACCGTCGCGCCCGCGGCAGCGAACCCGGAAGGGAGGCTCACGGTCGTCGTCGCGCGGATGGCATCCTTGTTGGTCTTGGAGAAATTCAACTTGATCTGCAGCTTGGTGACGGAGAGCGGTCCGGCGACGACCGGGTGGTCGAGCGGGTCGCTCGGATCCGTGCCGGCGAGCTCTTCCACCACGTCGGGACTACCATCGTTGTCGCTGTCCGCGTCCCCGATTCCGAACAGGCCGAACGCGGAGGTATTGCCGACGGCGTCGGTGAGGGTCGTGGTCAGATTGACGACGTCGGCGGCATCGAGCTGTGCGACCCAGGGTCCAGCCTGCACGGCTGACCGACCGAGAATGATTCCACCTTGGGCCCCGGAGTCATTGAAGAACTCGATGCTGCCGTTTTGGGACGAAACACCCGTGATTTGG
>Ga0163144_10014892_pt1 | contig 16095 bp, 14 predicted proteins | sample OliLak19BULKMAT1_FD_123175 | JGI IMG/M metagenome (GOLD analysis project Ga0163144, IMG submission 123175) | Freshwater microbial mat bacterial communities from Lake Vanda, McMurdo Dry Valleys, Antarctica - Oligotrophic Lake LV.19.BULKMAT1 | ecosystem: Environmental > Aquatic > Freshwater >... | reverse complement strand
TGATCGTCGGCGCGCTGCTCGTGCGTCGCAAGCAGTACGTGTTGACGAGCTGAGACGGCAGCGTCGTCAAGCCGTGGGCCGAGGTCGGTGGTCGTCATGCACGAAGCATCCTCGAGGAACCCACCCTCGAAGCAGGGGTCGTCCCGACGGGCACCGGACGCTTACCAACCGTCCGTCGGCGTCGACCTGCGCCCAACTGCTGGGTCGCGACGTTGTGCCTTCGTATCGCTGTCCCCGCGCCGGCACTCAAGGCGGTCAGTCTGCACGTCCTCACGGGTTCGCCGTCGGCAACAGCTGCACCTGATCGTGCGCTTCGAACCACGCTCCACCCGTCGTGCTGCCGTCGACCTGGCCTCTGGTGGGCTCCAACCATCTCCAAATCGGACATCAACATCCAATATTGGTAGCTTGGAATTCCTATCCGCAGCGCGGCGTCGGAGTGGCTTGCAAAGGGCGAGGGCAAACTGGTCTCGTAACCTGTTTTGGTCGACCTACGACGAGGTCGGCGACATCGAAGCCTGCCAGGTCGGTCGCTTCCCGCAGGCTTAGGTCACAGGCTGCGGTCGATCCAAGTGCCTGCCGCTCAAAGGCTTACGTTCGTTCCGTCAACCAACTCGGTAAACTCGGCCGTGCGCACTTCGACCTCCGAGACTGCGCCGACGACGGACGCGCCTCGTCGTGCTCGCCCATCCCCTACCCAGTCCCCCGGCGAGTCGCCGAATCCCCATACGACGGAGTGCTGAGCATGAGCGAGAAGAAGAAGCCGTCCGGGGGTGCGAGGCTCGCACATCATGTGCCACCGCATTCTGTTCCCCCTGACGCTCATTGCGACACTGTCCTGCCAGGCAAGCAGCCTCGAGCCCAACGATCACGGGCCACAGTCCAGCGCCAACACGATGGAAGTTCGCAAGTCACCCCAGGGGTCTTACCCATTCCGACATGGGCCTGTAGTGGACGCTGCAGCGTTGCCAAAGTTGGCCGAACTCGGTCGAAACCACGGCCGCGTCACCGTCCAGCTCCCGTTGACGTTCGAGCGCCGCGACGGCCAAACGAGCACGACGCGTGCATGGCTCGGGTTCGGGAGCGGCGCTCGCATCGAACTCATGGTCGATGACTCGGCCATGGGAATTTCGCTCGCGGATCGGCTCCGTGAACACGGAGACGAGGCGCGCTGCCAGGCCTGGGTCGAGGGAGAGATCGTCGACGCCGAGCCTGGGGTAACGCTGCGAGCTCTCCGCGTCGTACGCGCAGCCGAAGTGACCGAACGCGACGGAGCGCTCTTCACGCGCGTCGCGGTCCCCAGCGGATCGTCGACCGCGTTCATCGAGGCCGTCGAGGACCTCGGGAGCGCAGGTTCAGAGCCGCTCGGCGGCGAGGATGCGGTCGAGGCCCGGTAGGACAGTCAACCGCCACGGCCCGCGATCCAGGCGCATCTCCGTTGGCAGCTTGAATCGTCGACCATCAGCGAGCACGACGTGCCGAGTCGTGGACCGCAGGCTCTTCCTCCTCGTCTCGCGGGACTCGAGCTCTTCGACGACCACTTCTTCGATGCGCGGCCCTTGGGCAAATGCACGCGCGGCGCCGACACCCGTGGCGACCTGGAATGCGGTCCCAATGATCAGCACCAGCGCGCCCCGCATGAGGTGCGGGCTCTTCAAGTGCCAGAAGCCCGGCAGCACACAAACGATGGGCAGCGCAACACAGAGGAACGCCCGCAGACCGGACCAGAGTCGCTAGTTGTCGACCGACAATCTCTCCTACGAACTCGAACCCGGCCTGAGCGTGCGCGGCGTCGTCGTCGACGCCGGAGGCCGGGCGCTCGCTGGCGCTTCGGTACGGCTCGAGGCACGGGTCACCACGACCGGTGGCTCGGACGCGGCGGCGACCGACGCCGCCGGGCGCTTCGAGCTCCTCGGCGTGCACCCGAGCGCGCGTTTCACGGCGCGCGCGCAGGGCCACGCGCCCTCCACGGCGCGGCCGCTAGTCGACGCGGACTCCGATGGCGCCGTCGAGCTGCGGCTCGTGCTGCCCGGCCGCGGTGGGGAACTCTCCGGTCGCATCGTCGACGACCGCGGTGCACCCGTCGAGGGCGCGACGCTGGAGGTCGGCGGCTTCCAGGACGGCTTCGACACGGACAGGTGGTCGATCTTCGAGCCGGTCCTCTCGGAGACCGACGGCACGCAGTCCGCGCCGGCGCGGCCGCTGCGCTCGAGGACGGACGAACACGGTCGCTTCGACTGTGCTGGAATCGAGCTGGGTCGCGTCCCGATCCGCGTGCGCCCGCCGCAGGGCCGACTCGCGTGCTGGAGCGGCCACGTCGAGATCGACCCCGATGAACGCGCTTGGCTCGAGGTGCGCCTCGGCACGGGCGTCGCGGTGGAGGGCCGCGTCACCGACCCCTCGGGCACACCGGCCGCGCGCATCACCGTGAGCGCCTGGAGCAACGACGCGTGGCTGCACGTCGAGGCGCGGACGGACGCGGATGGACGCTACCTCCTCGAGCGCATCGTCCCGGGCCGCATCGAGTTGCGCGCCAACCGCGAGCGCCGGCGCGGCCTCGGCACCGCCGAGCATCAGCTCGAACTCGGCCATGACACGCGCGTCCAGTGGGACGCCGTGCTGCCCGGCGCGCTCGCCATCGCTGGCCGGCTCGTCGACGAGCGCGGCGAGCCGCTCGCGGGCTGGCTGGCGGAAGCGTACGCCGGCGACCAGCGCATCACTGGCGGCGCTCCGGACCGCACGGACGCCGACGGCCGCTTCCGTTTCGACGGCTGCCCGCTCGAGCCCCACTATGTCGAGCTGCGCCCACCCGGCGACCCATGGCCCCATCCGCCGCGCGCCTGGCGCGAGGGCGTGCAACCCAGCGGCGCGGAGCTCGAGTTCGTCGCCGACACCCGTCCCTCCGCGCGTGTCGTCGGGGGCGTGGTCGACGCGCGCGGCAAGGCGCTCGGCGAAGCGCGGATCTGGGCGACGATGATCGGCCCGAACCGTTACGTCATCGCCGAGGCCGAGGACCCCAGCGGCGCCTTCGCGGTCGAGGACCTGCCGCCGGGCCGCTACAGACTGACCGTCACGACCCCGGTCGCCCCGAGCCACGTCATGGGCGAGCACGAGCTCGCGGCCGGCAAGACGCTGGACCTCGGCCTGATCGAGATCGCCGACCCGGCCCTGCTCGTCGTGCACGTGCGCGGGCCCGGGGGCGACGCACCCGAGGGGGCATCCGTCGAGCTGCGGACGGAACACGGCCACAAGTCTCCGATCTCGATCGCCTTCGAGACCCGGGCCCGAGCGCGCTCGGGCCCGGCGCCCGCTGGACGCTACTCCGTGCTCGTCCGGGCGCCTGGCTGCGCGACGGCGCAGCGCATCGTCGCGCTCGTCGCCGGCGAGACACGTGACCTCGAGGTCGAGCTCGTGCCCGGCGTGGAGTGCCGCTTCAGCTTCGTCGTCTCCGGCCCCGAGATTCCGCCGGGCATTGCGGCGCGACTCGTCGACGAGTCGGGCGAGTTCGCGCTGCTCTGCTTTGCGCCGGACCCGAAGCGCACCGGGCGGATGGAGTTCGTCGAGCTGCTCACCCCCGGCCGCTACACGCTGCGCGCGGAGCGGGTGAACCCCACGCTCACGGGCGTGCTCGCCTTCGAGGTCCCGCTCGGTAGCGGGCCGCTGCGCTTCAGCGTCCTACTCTCGCCGTAGCCGTGGACAGTGCGCGGTGCAAGCGCCGCAAATGGTGGAGATTGCGCGGGCTCGGTATCACCGTCTACAATTTCACCCACGATGGTGAAGGCGAACGGCAAGTCCCGGACGGTGCAGGTCGAGCTTCCCGAAGAGCTGTTCGAGTCGTACCCGTGGGACCCGGATCGGATCGCCTCGCAGTTGCGAATGCTCTGGCTCCTCGAACAGGTCCGCGAGCGTCGCCTCGGGCACGGCAAGGCCGCCGAGTTGGCTGAAGTGGCGCGGGCACGATTCCTCGAGATCATGGGTGAGCACCGAATGTCGGCCTTCGACTACGACGCTGACGAGTTCGATGAGGAGTTCAAGTAGTCGCGCCGTGATCGTTGTTGCGGATGCAGGACCGCTCATCTTCTTGAGCGCCATTGACCAGCTCGAGTTGCTGCGCACGCTTCACGACCGAGTGTTGATACCGATCGAAGTCTTCGAGGAGGTCGTGGGGAAGGGAGCGGGCCTACCTGGTTGCGCCGAGGTCGCGCAAGCCAAGTGGTTGGAGATTCTCGAAGTCGATGGGGCCGACCCGCTTCTCCGCACGTTGCAGACCACGCTCGATCGCGGTGAGGCAGCCGCATTGGCCCTAGCCCACCGCGAGCGTGCGGAGCTCGTTTTGATGGACGAGCGGAGAGGGCGCGCTGCGGCGCGTCGACTCGGCTTGAACGTTCAGGGCACGCTCGGTGTTCTCGTCCACGCGAAGCGCGCCAAAGCAATCGTATCGGTCGAACCGCACCTCCGTGCACTGCGCGAGGCTGGCTTCTGGATCGCGGACGATATCGTCCGTCGCACGCTAGAAGCCGCGGGTGAGACAGTTCTCCCGGACTAGCGATCAGTGTCGAGCCCGTGCAATCTCCATCACTTTCGAATCCGTCCGGGTCGTTGGCTGCGTAGGTACGAAGTGGTGGAGATTGCGCGGGCTCGGTATCACGAACCGCTGCAAGATTCTGCGGAATCCCGCGGTGCGCCGGGCGGACGGCGCGCAGCGCAGGACCAGCAGCTAGGCGTAGCTCATTCGGTCGGTGGAGCCCGTCGAGTCGGAGTACGCCACCTGATAGAGCAGGTTCGTCGTCGCGATGGCCGATTCCCCGGCCGAGGTACCCTTGGTCGTGCAACGCGGCCAGGGAACAGCCTCTCGGCCGAAGAGCGAAGGCGCGTCATCACGATCGCCACGTCGCGCGAGTTCCGCGACGCGTCACCGAAGCAGATCGTTCCAACGCTCGCCGATCGCGGCGAGTACGTCGCGTCGGAGTCGACGATGTCGGGCACACCGCGACGAATGGCCTCGGAACGAAGTCGGTCCGTGAGTGCCTGGCGGAAGGACTCGGCAGACTCGTACTCCGGGCTCATCGGCCTTCGCCCCCGGCGCGCGAGAGCGCGATTTCGAGTCGTCGCAGTTGCAGTCGTACGCGAACGACTCTCGCCAGCGCGGCCCGGCGCACGAGTCCGCGCTCCAGCGCGTCCGAGGTCGCGCGGTCGAGCTCATCCTGCGCCAGCTCGTCGTGCAGTGCGCAATCGATGAGCGCACGTTACGGCGTCGTGACGGAATAGCCCGCGCGTTGCTCGATGTCCTCGCGCTCGAGGTCGCAGCGGTGCAGCCGGACACCTGCGAGCACCGGCTTGCGGTAGCGTCGCGGTACGGTCAGGTGCACCACATCCGGCAGTGAGCGGGTGAGACCGTGCTCCACCAGGGCCGACACGTGGGAGACGACTGCCTGCGGTTGGTCGGATCGGTCGCGGCTCCAGAGTGCGAGGCGGATCAGCTCGTCGTGCTCGGAGATCGGGAGTAGCTCGAGCCGGTACACCCACGGCCCGACGCGCTCGAGGTTCTTCGCCGACACGTGATAGGCCAGATGCGAAGGGCCGTAACCGGCGCGGGCCGCCTGCTTGCTCGTGACGTATCCCCCTTGCGTAACAGCGACGGTGCGGGGTCGTTCTAGAGCAGCTCGACTGCCCCGATAGGGCACGCACAATCCTTAAAGAAAGTTGCAGCATTACGTATTAGCCTGCCGAGGCGCGCCAGCCCGATGGGGTGGAATTTCCTGGCGCGATCCTCCGGCGTCGCCCGAGATGTTCCACGCGGAAGGACGACGGAGCACTCGATGATCTCGACGGCGACAGTATGCGGGACTACGGCGTCGCCTACGCGAGTTCGGCGATGACGCAGCGCACGAACTTCCACTCGGGCGACCGAACACGACGGGCTCTCCGCGACCGGGCTGGCTGACGGGCCAGCGTGGTCAAGGAGACCATCTACGCCTGGCGCCGTCGGTTCATCGGCGCAGCGCCGAGCGAGCGTTCCCAAGCGTGCTCGCCCGGCCATTGACCCTGCCCTCACCGGAGGACACCTCCCCGACGAGTGTCCTCGACATGGACGCTCGACCGTCCACGGCCGAGGACTCGGCGCGGTTCGTCGAGGCGAGCTCAACACGACCGAACGGCCCCGAGACATCTCGCGAGAGCCTTCGGCCCGCTCCAAAATGCCCTCCACGCCCCCAGGAGGGCGTTTCCCGGCCCCCGACGCTCCGGCCCCAATTGGCCGCCCCCCACGCTTGGCACGGTCTGTGCATTCCCTTCGTCGACGTCGCGCTGGCACTGCCAGCAACGCGACACCGAAAGGATCACACCATGCAACGAGTTCGCCTCCCCCGCCTGTCCCGAGCCATGAGCGGCGCCGCCCTGGTCGCCCTGCTCGCCGCCGCGACGGCCCTCCCGGCCGAAGCCCAGCGCCGCACCGAATGGCAGATCGGCGTTGGACAACGCTCCCAACGCGGCCACGTCGGAGTCTCCGTCGGCAGCAACGGGGTGCACATCAACGCGGGGTACCAAGGTCGCCATCAGCGGCCGGTCGTGAACCACTGCCCACCCCCGGTCCAACAGGGCTACTGGGAGACGCGCTACCAGCGCGTCTGGGTGCCGGGCCCCGTGCGCCAGATCTGGGTCCCCGAGCAGTACGCGGTGCACTACGACGCCTGCGGGCGTGCGCACCAGTACCTCGTGCGCCCGGGTTACTGGGATACGATCCAAGAACAGGGTTACTGGGAGAACCGCCCGACGCAGGTGTGGGTCCCCTACCGCGCGATCAGCACGCGCTGATCCAACCGATCACCGCGGGGCGACGTGGATGGGGCTCCAGCGGTGAGATCCCTCGCAGCAACGTGCTGCGGGGGATCCGCTTATTTCCACAACCTGCGTGGCGACTCTCACTCAGCCCACCGAGTGGGCCGCCGCGACGAAGACCTCGTCTTGGTCCTCGAGCTCGAGCTCGAGGTCGCGCGTGCCCTGCGGGCCGTGGGGCGCTCGCGCGACGAACATGCGTACGTGCGCTCGCAGCTGACCGCGCTCGTCGACGATGCGAAAGCGGAAACCGGGCGAGCGCCGATCCACCGCGCGCAGGACGTCGTCCAGCGTCAGCAGAGTCGCGCCCGAGACGTGCAGCGTGCCCTCGCCGCGCGAATACCGGCGCAGATAGGTCGGCACATGCAACAAGACCCGGCGATGGGGACGGGAGCCACGCATTGGGATCAGCCGCGATCGCGCGCTCAACGCGTCAGGCCGTGACACCCGCCACCGACACCGAATAGACGTGCGGCAGGTGCCGCGCGAGGCACTTCCAACTGCGGCCGCCGTTGATGGAGCCCCAGATCTCGCCGCTCGTCGTGCCGAGGTAGAGCCCGAGCGGATCGTGCCGATCCTGCGTCAAACATTGGCGCTTCACGGTCCACCAGGCGTTGTCCTTGGGCAAGCCGCGGTCTTGGCGTTCCCAACTCGCGCCGCAGTCACTCGTGCGCCACACCGCGGGTGATCCGCCTGGCGCGGTGCGCGGCCAATCGTCGGAGCCATCCATCGGGAAGACCCAAGCCATGTCCGGGTCGAACGGGCTGACGACGATCGGGAACCCGATGTCGCCGATGTCCGCGGGCAAGTTGGCGCCGACTCGTGCCCAGGTGCCGACCTCGCGGTCCATCAGGTAGACCCCGCAGCGGTTCTGCTGCCAGAGTCGATCGGGATTGCTCGGCGCGAGGGTCACACAGTGTGGGTCGTGGCCGAACTCGCGCTCCGGATCCCGAGGACCGCTCGGGAGGAAGTCGGCGGCGCAGCCGCGATTGAGCGGCCCCCACGAGCCCCCGCCGTCGGCGCTCTCGAAGACGCCGCCTTGCGAGAGCCCGACGTAGAGGTGGCGCGGATCGCGCGGGTCCACGAGGATCGAGTGGAGCTGCGGTCCATCCGGCGGGCCGTCCTGCTCGTCGCCCGTCCAGCGCTCGAGCTCGGGGTGCTGGTTGAGCCCGTTGACCGGCTTCCAGGTCTTGCCGTCGTCACGGCTCTTGAAGAGCCCCTGGGGCGAGGTCCCCGCGTACCAGACCCCGGGCTCCAGCGGGTGCCCGGGCGTCAGCCAAAACGTGTGGTTCACGACCCTCGCCGCGGTCCCGGACAACGGGGCATCGAACGTCGGAGGGCGGCGCGCCTCGTCCCACGTCTTGCCTTTGTCCTCGCTGCGGAAGATCGTCGGCCCGTGGTGCACCGTGCGCGCCGCCGCGAGGGTCGTCGCGCCGACCCGCGGGTCGCGCACGATGTGGTGCACGGTGCTGCCGAGGAACCAGGGCGCCGAGACGGTCCACTCCTTGCGCTCGGCCTCGCTGCGGAGCGCGAAGGCGCCCTTGCGGGTGCCGATGAGGAGCGTCACGGCGCCCCGCTTCGGGCGCGGCACTTGCAGCGTGTGTTTCGGTCGCGGAGCGGACATCAGCGGGGGGAGATCCTACCCCGGACGAGCCGGCGTGACAGGCAGGTCCTTGGGAGCGGGGCGCCGCTGGACGGTGGTCGCGACCGCATGCGGGTGCCTGCCGAGGATGGGGGTCGTGGGCAGTGCAGCCACCGAGGCCCTCGCGAGCAGACCTGGTTCGCATCGCGGGACGCTGTTCGAGCCCGCAGCGCCTGCAGAGGTTGCGTGTTCACCAAGGGTCAGTGGATGATGCCTCTGTGCATTCCGAATTCCCGATCGTGCCGCTGCTCATCCTGTCCTTGGGCCTCGCGACATGTGGCGGCTCCCGCGTCGGGCGGACGCCGGCGCAGGAGGGACCGACTCGTACGGACGATCGCTTCTCCGATTTGCGGGCGGAGCCGCCGCGTACCGCAGTCGAGCTCGCGCGCGACCCAGGCCGCTCGACGCGCGCTATGGGCGTGTCGGTGACCCCGGGGCCGGCCCCGGGGACGACCGCCCCTCCCGCCCCCGCGCTCCTGCCAGCGGCGGGCGTCGAGGCCGGCGCACCCGAGCTCACGCCGGCCGACATCGTGGCGGTGATCGAGGTGCACCTCCCTGGGCGCACCACGCCCAACGCGCCGCTGCTCGCGCGCGCGTGTTTGCCGCTTCCGAACGACTTCGAGTTGCCCGAGGGCCAGCCGGGTCAAGTCGCGATGACACCCTTGGCCTTCGGCGCGCCCGATGGACGCCTCGTGCCCTGCCAGATCGAGGTCGTGACGCGCGGCCCATCCGGGCGCGCCGAAGTGATCGAGTTGCTCGCGCCGATCGAGTTGCCGGCGTTCACGCCGAATGACAACGCCTGGCAAGCCTCGCAGTACCTGAGGCTCCCCGTGCACCGCGGCCGATTCGAGCTGCCAGAGCCGCAGCCGGCACACGCTGACGTCAGTGACTGGCTCGCCGGCGGCCCGGCGGCGCTGCGCGCCCACGACGTGCACGGCAATCTCTACATCGGGGAACTCTTGCAGCCTCTGCGGATCACCGTTCGCGCGGCGGGCCCGTACGTGCGCCGGCTGGACCTCGTCACCGTGATGCGGCCCGTGGTGGGCAACAAGTCACCGACGGTGTTGCCGCACCTCTTCGGTGTGCACGCGCACGTGACGATAGTGGCCGGTGATCCGCGGGTGGCCCTCGATCTGCGGATCCACGCGGGCCTGACGTCCGGCGCGGCTGAAGATGGCGCCGACGACACGCCGGTAGGTGGGATCTGGTTCCAACAATTGGAGCTCGACCTGCCCCCCCACTGGACCTCGGAGGCGCAGTTCCCCGACTCGGCCTTCGGGACCGAGCGCATCGAGTCCGGTCGCACGCGGCGCACACTCGTCGCGCCTTTGGCGCAAGGGCACCTGCACTGCATGCCGCCTGCCGGACAGATGCAGCGTCGCCTCGTGCTGCGGCCCCGGGATGCGCGCAACGGGCATCCCGCTTGGGACGGCCTCGGGTTCCCAGTCCCCGGTCCGGCCGAGTCGGGGCTGAACCGCGAGGGCTGGTGGTCTTGGTCGTCCGAGACGACGGCGTGTTACTTGCCGCAGCGTGTCGAGCTCCCGGGCTGGCTACGCGTGGTCGGCGGCGAGGACATCGGGCTCGACTCGTGGCGCAATCGCTCGGTCGAGCGCCTCGCGTCGTGGGCGCGACTCGTGCGCGCGGGCAGCGCCGACGGCAAGCAGGTCTTCGCGGCCGCGATGGGCTGGTGCCACCCGCTGGGAACGCCGCTCGAAGGGACGACGGACGCCGCAGCGGCGACCCTCGTCGCGGGCCTCGAGGCGGTGACGCTGCGCGAGCGCGCCGAGCTCGAGCGTCTGGCCCTCGAGCACCAGCTCGACGTCGCGCGGCACCCGGTCGCGATGTGGCTCCCCGATGGCCGGCCGGCCGGCCTCGCGGCGTGGCGCAGCCCGGATGGCACGCTGCCGTTCGTGTTCGATACTTCGAGCCACCCGCAGCCGCCCGAACTGCGCCTCCCCGCTGAAGGTGGGCACGCCCCGGCGGCGCACTTGGAAGCGGGCCGCTCCGGCGCGGTGCGCCCGCCTTACGACACCGGGACAGCCTTCGATTCGTCCGGCATGGTCCCGACCGATTCGACCGACGTCGTCGCTTGGCGCGCCCATCCCGGCGAGGGGTTGGCGCCCTTCTTGAAGCGCGCCGAGGCCCTCGCGTGGCTCGCGAACGACCGCCTGGCGATCGAGGACCTGCGCCTCGAAGCCGAGCGGTTTCGACTCATGGTGCACGACGCGCCTCGGACTCTCGAGATTGGGGCGCACGACACTCGGGCGAACGCCCCCGCTGCGAGCGCTTCGGGCGAGAGGAGCCTGTCGCTGCTCGACCTCGAGAGCATCGCCGAGCGGCGGCCGCATTGCGGTCTGCCGATCGATCGCCGGCACGCCCTCGGGCTCGACGCCGTGGTCGCGGCCTACGCCCTCGCAGAGGACAGCTGGCGTGAGGAGTTCTCTCCATGGCTGAACCGGCTCACCGACACGCTGCTGCTCGGCGCGATGCCGAATGGACTCATCGCGCGCGGTCCCGCAGGCGGCCTGCTCGGCGGGCACTTCGACGTGGCGCGCGCCGATGACGTGGCGTGGCTCTTGCATGCGCGGCGCGTCCTCGTCGAGGGTGTGTACCGCGGCGTCGACGCAGGACGCGCTGCAGCGCTCGAGCGCTCCTTCTTCCGTGGGGTCGAGTACCTGTGTTTCGGGCCCCCGATCCAACGCATCGAGGACCGCCAATTCCGAGGGCGACTCCTGACCGGACCGGCGGCGGTGTTCGCTGTCGCGCCGCTCGGGCCCGGTGGTTCGGAGTCGACGTTGCCGCCCTACTCCCACGACGAACGCTGGGGTGAGGGTTTCTTGCCGAAGGGCGGCCGCTCCGAGGACGCGGTGGCGCTCACGTACGTCTTCGAGCTCTTGGCCTACGCCGAACAATGGGCACGAGCCGCCGGGCGGCCGGACGCCGAGCGTTATACGTCGCGCGCGCTGGCGCTCGGAGTCGGCGCGACTCGCCTCGCGGAGGTGTGGACACGCATGGCGCAAGAGGACGCCGACGCAGGCGTCGACTCGACCGCCAATCGAGCTTCATTCCTGGCGCGCACAGAGGGCTCGGCGCCTTGACCGCGAGCCCTGCGCGGGCGCGCGGGATCGGCCTCGGGCTCCTCGTGATCGGAGTCGCTGCGGTCTCGACCGGGGCGATCTTCGCGCGCCTCGCGGAGGCGCCGCCGCTCGCCAAGGCGACCTGGCGTTGCGGGCTCGCGACGCTCGTGCTCGCGCTCTGGGCCGGTCCGGCGGGACTGCGCGCGCTCGCGCGGGCGCCGAGCCAGGCGCGGGCGCTCTCGATGGGCGCGGGGGCGTTCCTCGCCTTGCACTTCGCGACCTGGATCGCGTCCCTCGAGTACACGTCGGTCGCGACGAGTCTCCTCCTCGTGAACACGACGCCGGTGTGGGTTGTGTTGGCCGCGCCGCGCTGGAATGGCGAGCGCGCGGCGCCTCTGGCGCTCGTTGGAGTGGCGCTCGCGCTCGCTGGCGCGGCGTGGCTCGCCTTCGATCCCGCGGCGACCGGCGGACCGGGGGCGATGATGCACGAAGGCGCGGAAACGAACGAGGCCCGCAGTCCGGGCCTCCTCGGTCCGGGCCTCGCGCTCGTGGGCGCGTTCGGCGCGAGCGGGTACTTCCTGCTCGGTCGCCGCATCGGCGGATCGCTGCCGCTCCTCGGGCACCTCGTGCTGTGTTATGGCACGGCCACGGTCTTGCTTTTGAGCGTGACGCTGGTGATGCAGGTGCCGCTGCACGGCTTCGAACGAGAGACAGTGATCTGGTTGGTGGCCCTGGCCCTCGTGCCGCAGTTGATCGGGCACAGCGCCTGCAACGCGGCGCTGCGCAGACTGCCTGCGCTGCTGGTCGCGCTGCCGTTGCTGCTCGAGCCGGTGATTGGGGCGCTTCTCGCGCAGCGTTTCCTCGGTGAGTCGCCGCCGCCGCGCGCTTATGGGGCGGGAGCGTTGGTGTTGCTGGGCGTCGGCATCGCGGCAGTGCGTGGACCGGCGCGTTGACCGAACCATCTGACGTTCTGCGGGTCGAGACCAGAGGTACCGAACCCGACCCAAAAATTAGGCGAGAGTCGCGCGCGCTCCGCGCGCGCGACTCTCGCCTAATTTTTGGGTCGGGTTCGGTACCTCTGGTCTCGACCCGCAGAACGATCGGTGCGGGTCCGTCAGCGCACGGCCGCGACCATCAGATCCGTCACCAACCGCGCGAACCGCGCCGTGTCGCGCGGCACCGCGCCCTCCAGCAACAGCGCTTGGCCGTGTAAGAGCTCGGCGTAGTCCCCGATTCGCGGCGAGGTCGCATCCACGCCATAGAGCTTCGTCAGCCCCTGCACCAACACGTGGTTCGGGTTCAGCTCGAGCACGCGCTTGTGCGCGGGCGCCGGCTGGCCCGCGCGGCGCAAGAGGCGCTCCATGTGGGCGCTCATCGCGCGATCCTCGCCGACGAGCACCGCCGCGCTCTCCCGCAAGCGGGCGCTGAAGCGCACCTCCGACACGACCTCGTCGAGAGCTTCGCGCAAGGCGCCGAAGAGGCCCTCGTTCTCGGTCTGACGAGCTTCGCGCTTCTCTTTTTCCTCGTCGCTCTCGCGCGCCTCGCCCTGGTCGACGCGACGCAGCGGCTTGCCATCGAATTCATGGAGGCGCTGGAGCACCCACTCGTCGACGTTGTCGACGAGCAACAGCACTTCACGCCCTTCGGCACGCAGGGACTCGAGGTGCGGTGACGCGAGCGCCGTCTTGCGATCCGCCGCCGGCAGAACCCAGATGACCCGTTCGTCCTCGGCGACGGTCTCGGGGATACGCTCGAGGTACTCCGCGAGCGTCGTCGGCTCCTCGCCGTGGGTCGTCTGGAAGAGGCACAACGACGAGATGCGCGACTTGTCGTCCCCACCGAACCAGATGCCCTCTTTGAGGACCTGGCCGAAGTGCTCGAAGAACGTCGTGTAGCCGGCGCGGTCCTCGGCGAGGCGCGTCCGCAGCGCTTCGAGCACACGGCGCGTCAGGTGCTTGCGGATCTGTTTCAGCCGCGGATCGTCCTGCAAGGTCTCGCGCGAGACATTCAGCGGCAGGTCGTTCGACTCGACGACACCGCGCACAAAGCGCAGCCAGCCGGGCAACAGGTCCTTGCACTCGCGCTGGATCAATACGCGCCGCACATAGAGCGACACCGTCGAATCACGTCGGGCCGGATCGAAGAGGTCTTGCGGTGGCTCGCTCGGCAGGTAGAGGAGCGCGGTGTACTCGAGTGTGCCCTCGGCGCGCAGGTGCAACACGTCGTACGGGTCGGTCCAATCGTGGGTGAGGTGCCGGTAGAACTCGTTGTGTTCCTCGGGTTTGATCTCGTCTTTCGGGCGCGCCCACAGGGGCGTGCGGGAGTTGAGGGTCTCCGTCTTGCGCTCGGTGACCCTCTCGCCCTCGATCGGCTTGCCGTCGGCGTCCAGCTTGGGCTGGCTGCGCTCCACCTCCATCTGGATCGGATACTCGACGAAGTCCGAGTAGCGTCGCACGAGGTCGCGCAGCGTCCACTCCGCGGTCCAGTCGCGCTGATCAGCGGCCGGCATGTCGTCGCGATCCTCGTCGTCGTCGCTGTCGTCGCCCTGCGTCGACGCGCGCTCGGCCGGCGCGAGGTGCAACTCGACGACCGTCCCGCGACCGAGCCCCGCGACCTCTTCGATCGAGTACTCACCGCGCCCGTCGGACCGCCAGCGATAGCCGATTTCAGAGCCGGCCTTGCGCGTCTCGACGACGACGTTCTGCGCGACCATGAAGGCGCTGTAGAACCCGACGCCGAACTGCCCGATCAGGTCGGGACCGTCCTTCTGACCCTGTTGAGCCAGGGCCGCGAGGTAGCGGCGGGTGCCCGAGCTCGCGATGCGTCCGAGGTTCTGGACCAGCTCCTCGCGGTCCATCCCGATGCCGTTGTCGGCGATACGGAGGGTCCGCGCGATGGGATCCACCTCGAGGGCGATCCCGAGGGTCTCGCCCTCGGGCAGAAGCTCCGGGTGGGTCAACGCCTCGTGGCGCAATTTGTCGAGGGCGTCGCTCGCGTTGGAGATCAACTCGCGGAGGAAGATCTCCTTGTTGCTGTAGAGCGAGTGGACGACGAGGCGGAGGACCTCTGCGACCTCGGCTTCGAACGCGTGGGTCTCGATCTGGGTGGTCATGGGCGCGGTCACGGGTTGCGGCGATGGGGTCGAGCACACCGTGTCGAGCCCCTCTGGACCCTGCATGATCGTGATCGCAGCCTCCGACGGCAACCCTGCCTCGCGCGACAACCCTGCCGCCTGCAACAACCATGCCCGCCGCAGGCGACAACCCCGATGCCCTGATCGTGTTGACCCGTTCCCCGGGACCCGCTCCAAGGGCGAGGTCGAGCCCGGCGGATCGAGCAGGCCGACAAGGCCCACCCTGGTTCTCCCCGTTCCGACTGTGGATCATCATGACCCGCCGGACTCACAGCGAGGGACGGGCCGTCGAGGACTCGGGTTCCCGGTCCCAAGGGAAAACACCACGTAGGCGGCAGGCCTCGTTGCCCCTCGCAGGGACTCACGGGGTGCCGCCGAGGCCAGTTGGGAGTTCCTGGGATACGTAGGGATCTCGCAATCCTTCCCGCACGTCCCATATTGAACTCAGCACGCCGGCCCAGCCGAGTGACGTGGCAATGACGTGTTTTTGGCTCCGGCTTCACTTCGGGGCAAGGACAGGTCGACATCGGGACAGCGCGGCGCAGCCGTGCAACCCCCTGAGACCCCAATTTCCGGACCCACTCCTTCCCCAATGAGCACGCCCGAGACCCCCCGGTTCGTCCTCTGCCTCGGCCTCTCCGATGCCGACCGCAGCCGCCTCTCCGAAGAAGCACACCGCTTCGGCTGGCAGGTGCGCTACGCGGTCAACGTCGAAGAGGCGCGCAAGCGCAACGGTGAACGCACCCCCGACCTCGTCCTGTTCGCCACGACGAACGCTGGCCCCGCAGGCCAAGAGCTCGTGCGTCAGTGCACGGCACGCACCCTGCAGGCGGTGCCCAGCAACAGCGCCGCGCCCCAACAACCGCCGACGCACGACGACGACGAAGAGGGCACCGTCCTCCTCGCCCCTGGTTCGATCCTCCGTTTCGAGGACTACGAGCAGCAGATCCTGCGCCACGCCCTCCTGACGACGGGCTGGAACGTCAAGCGCGCGGCCCAGTTGCTCGGCATCGGCCGCGCGACCCTGTACCGCAAGATCGATCGTTACAAGCTCCGCGCCTTCCAACCGGACCGCAGCGCCGGCTGATTCGCAAACCCGGGGGCCTGCCGTCGCGCCGAGCGCGCGTCGATGGACCTTGCAGGGTCGCAGTTCGTCCGACGTTCGATCGGCGCTTCCGACTCGGAGACCGCTGCGCGCTGCGCAGCGGTCTTCGTGTGTCGTTTGGTCGAGGCGCGTGGCAACGACCTGAATTACGGTCGTTCCGACTCTCCGTTAACGAACTGAATCACGGTCGTTCCGTGCTCTCTGTCAACGATCTGAATCATGGTCGTTCCGTGTCTCTGTCAACGACCTGAATAACGGTCGCTCCGTGTCTCTGTCAACGACCTGAATAACGGTCGCTCCGTGT
>Ga0163144_10014891_pt1 | contig 16096 bp, 11 predicted proteins | sample OliLak19BULKMAT1_FD_123175 | JGI IMG/M metagenome (GOLD analysis project Ga0163144, IMG submission 123175) | Freshwater microbial mat bacterial communities from Lake Vanda, McMurdo Dry Valleys, Antarctica - Oligotrophic Lake LV.19.BULKMAT1 | ecosystem: Environmental > Aquatic > Freshwater >... | reverse complement strand
GCCCATTGCTTATAAGCATACTGAGAGGGACTCCATTTGAACCCACCTATCTCCACACCGAATTGAAATCCATGCGTGTGACCCGATAACATGAGATCAATGTCTTTGTATTCTTGTCTCACCTGGGCATCCCAATGACTAGGATCATGAGAAAGTAAAATCTTTGCGCTCGCTTCTTCTGTGCCTACATAGGCCTGATCCAGTTTTCCGTACTTTGAAAATCTACCAGCACCCCAATTTTCAATTCCTAGTATAGCCAACTTCTCGCCACCCTGCTCAACAAACCGGTTTTCATTCATTAAAAGATCAAAGCCTAACAACTTGTGTGCTTCCATCAGGTCTTTAAAGTTTTGCTTCTTTTCTTCCTTCGATGACCAGCTTTTGTAATCGCCATAATCGTGATTCCCGGTAACCGAGTAAACCCCCAAGGGTGCACGTAGTTTATTGAATACATCAATGTATTCTTTCACTTCGGTAGATTCGTTATTCACAAGATCTCCTGTAAAGAAGATCATATCGGGCTTTTCCTTCATCACCATCTCCACACCACCTTTGACGGCTGTTTTGTTGAAAAAACTTCCTGAGTGGATATCTGAAAGTTGTGCGATGCGCATACCATCAAATGATTTTGGAAGGTTGGGTAATTTTACCACAATGCGCTTCACCCGATAGTCGTGCGCTCCAGAAATAATTCCATACGCCATCGCGCCAAATGGTATGGCGGTTGCTGCTAATGCTGCGTTGGTAAGAAATTGTGAACGCGAAATCACTTCGCCTGGCAATGGATTATCAGGCTGCTTTGAAAAAGATTTCGCCACCCAACGAACTAGTCGCTGACCATCATCGATCAATAAAAAGAATACACCAAACAATTTTGAGAAATAGGTGGCAAATAATCCAGTGAGTACCCAGTTACGCATTCCCGAACTGATTGTATAAGGATCTGCAAACGTCCACCAAGCAAGTGCGGCAATACTCAAAAGAGTTGGAATCCAAAAACCATATCGTATGACTGCCTTCCATGTTGCTGGCCAGTCCTTACTTACATTCAGCACAGCCTGAAATACATATATGTCAATCAGGAGAAATACGATAATGAATAATAGTAACGTCATAACGCGGTATCTCATAAAAAAACTATCCTGCTCATAAAGACGCAGGATAGTTAAACTTATTTTAAAATGGGTTGATTCAATTCAACGAAACATTGGTATTTGTTACAGTTTTTCCCATTGGATCTTTTTTAAATACCCGTTCTTTCAATCTTGCTGCCAGTAAATACATCACTGGAACAAGGAATAGAGTAAGGAAAGTGCCAAAGATCAATCCAAATATCATGGTCCATGAGAGTGGGCCCCAGAAAGCCACATTATCACCACCAAAGAAAATGTGCGGGTTGAAATTCGTAAATAATTCAACAAAGTCGATATTAAATCCTACGGCTAGGGGGACCAAGCCTAACGTGGCGGCCATGGCAGTTAATAAAACGGGTGTCATACGTGTCTTTGCTGCTTCGATGATTGCTTCTTTAAGTTCTACTCCCTGCGAAATAAGCAGATCGGTAAATTCAACCAGCAAAATACCGTTTCGAACTACAATACCGGCCAGTGCCATCAAACCAACACCCGTCATGACAATGGAAATTTCCATGCGGAATAAAGAGAAGCCGATCAAGACACCGATAATGCTCAAAACAATTTCAGATAATATGATTAACGGTTTGCTGATAGAATTGAACTGGATAACCAGGATCATAAAAATAAGCCCTAACGCAATAAGACCCGCTCTGCCCAGGAAAGTCATTGTTTCTGCCTGCTGTTCCTGTGCGCCCGTTAATTTTATTTCCACTTCATCCGAATACGAAAGATCCCTAAGCTTCTCCTTGATTTCTGCCACCACCTGATTTTCGTTGTAACCACTCAACAGGTTGGATGACAACGTAATCACGCGTTTTTGATCAATCCTGCGAATACCTGCGTAACTGTTGGCATACTCAATTTTCGCAAAAGATGACAATGGCACCTGGCGCACCACACCACCCATCGTCATATCACGGAAGGTGATAGGCATGTTCATTAGCGTATTAATATCATTTCTTTGCGATTCTTTGATACGTAGCTGAATTGGATAGTCGTCATTGGCATCACGGAATTTTGAAATCTCTGCTCCATAAATTGCGGTGCGTAAAATACCACCAATTTGTCCGGTAGATATTCCTTCACGATTTGCTTTTTCGCGATCAATGATGATGGCTATTTCGGGTTTGCTACTTTCAAAATCAGATTTCAATTCTTCCACACCCGGTATTTGCAGCGAATCCAGATAACGTTTAGCGCGATTGGCCGTGGCTACTAATACTTCAAAATCATCAGCACTTATTTCAATATTTACTGGCTTGCCTGTTGGTGGGCCATTTGCTTCCTGGTTGACTGAAATTTCAGCTCCCTTAATTCCCTTCACGGCATCTCGTATTTTATTCAAATACACTCTGGTTGATTGACCATCGCGTTCAGCAAATGACACAAATGCAACACTTACTTTGCCGAGGTGTGGTTGAGCATTGGTTCCGGAAAACTGATCTTCCGCTGCACTTACTGCCACATTAGAAATGATAGATTCTACTATCTTATTATCCAATCCAACTGCAGCGGCAACTTTATCTTCTACAAGGCTGGTAACAGAATCGGTCACCTGCTGATCAGTACCAATTGGCATACGGATATACGTATAGATAAAATTAGGATCTCCTACAGGGAAAAATCCTACGGGAGGTTTTCTGATTGCTGTAAACACGATGGAGAAAATGAATAAAACAATTACAGAAGCAATTACTCCGGCAGGCCTCCAACCTTGAAGACACCAGCCAATAATATTTTTATATCCATTCTGCACCTTGGGCCAGCCCTTGTTTTGAAAATTAGAAATCACTTCTTCTAATACAAACCGATGAAGTGAATAAATTCCAAAAATGAAAACAGTGAAATTTCCTACAGCAAAAAAGCCCGTAACATACCAGATCAACGCAATGGCTCCAAAGACCACACCCGTAATCTTATATCCTTTTGTAAACTTCACGCGACTATGATCATGATCGTGCGGCTTCATAAAATCTGCAGCGAAAACAGGATTCATAATATAGGCAACTACTAATGAAGCAAGTAATGCAACAATCAGGGTTATCGGCAAAAAGAACATAAATTCTCCGATGGTTCCAGGCCAGAATGCCAGTGGCACAAAAGGAGCCAATACAACCAATGTACCTGATAGCACAGGCATAAACACTTCACCGGCAGCAATTTTCGCGGCTTTCCGAATTGGCACTTTTCCATTTTCAAAAACCCGATGTGTATTTTCTATTACTACAATGGCGTCATCCACCACAATACCTAATGCCAGTAAGAAAGAGAACAAGGTCATGAGGTTAAGTGTAAACCCGATGGAAGGGAACACCAGAAATGCAATGAAGCTTGATATCGGAACTGACAATGCCACGAAAATGGCATTGGTGGCTCCCATAAAAAACATGAGAATCAAAGTAACCAATACAAAGCCAATGATGATCGTGTTAATCAAATCATGCAGAGTCACGCGTGTTTTATCCGACTGATCGGCAGTGATGGTAACTTTAACACCCGGTGGTAATATAGTGGTCTTAAATTCCTCTACAATTTCATTAATCTGGTCAGAAGCATTTATTAGATTTTCACCTCCACGTTTAACAACATTCAGTGTGATAACATTCTTCTTATCCAAACGGGCAAAACTCTCTTGTTCTTTATTAGAGTCAATCACTTCTGCTACATCTTTCAAATAAATCTTTCCACCTTTAATCGATCCAATTACTGTATTTGCAATTTGATCGGCTGATGTATATTCTCCATTTACGCTTAGCGAACGCTTCATCCCATCAACAGAAAGTTGACCGCTGGAAACAATTGTATTCTCATATTTGATTCCATTGGCAATATCATCAAGACTTACACCCGCCAACGAAGCTTTAAACATATCCACATTGATTTGGATTTCCCGGTCCAATGCGCCCACTATATCTACCCTCCTGATTTCCTTTAAAGCTTCAATACGATCCTGCATTTGTTCAGCATATTTCTTCAAGGTTTGCAAGTCATAATCACCTGAAAGATTCACATTCATAATTGGGAAGGCCGAAATATCAATATCAATAACCTGTGGATCGTCCAACAAATTAGTAGGAAGATCTGGTTTGGCTCGGTCCACCGCCTCTTGCACTTCACGTTTCGCCTCTTTCACTTCTACATCTGTTTCGAATTCAATGATTACATTGGAAAAATCCTGCACTGAATTAGAAGTAACTTTCTTCACCCCTGAAATCGACTTTACTTGTTTTTCGATCTGCCTGCTAACGAGGTTCTCAACGTCTGATGGGGAAGCTCCTGGGTAGATGGTTGCCACATAAATCTGCGGGAAAACAACTTCCGGAAAATTTTCTTTCGGAAGAGCATTGTAGGTCATGATCCCGGCCACGCAAATGATCGCAGTGGCCACGTAAATCGCAATCTTATTATCAATCGACCAACTGGTCGGTTTAAATTCTTTTTCGATGTCTTGCATATAGTTGTGTTTAAAATTCAGAAATAATATTCCAAGCTCTGAATTTTGGTTTTGCGGTTTTAGATTTTAACAAATTCACCGTCATTTAATCCCTGATAGCCAACGGAGATTACTTTATCTCCTGATTGAAGACCCACTTTCACTTCGGCCATATTCCCATACACGCCACCTAATACTATCACTTTTCTTCTGGCTACCGTTTGCTTGCCATCGGTCTCTACTACATATACCACTTTTTGGCCATTGATTTCCTGCACAAGATTGATTGGTACTAATAATGCCTGAGGCTCAGATTGAAAAATAATTTTCAATATGGCGGTCATACTTGGACGTAAATCCGGTGACCCTGACAATTCAACTTCTATAGGAAATGAGCGCGAAAGTACATCAATGTTTCTACCTACAAATGAAACACGTGCATCAATCGTCTTACCTAGGTCGGGGAAGTTAACTTGCACGATATTCCCTTTTTTAATAGAGGTAACATAGGCTTCAGAAACCTTTGCTTTGATTTTTAACTCTTCTGTATTGATAACACGAAACGCAGGCGCACCTGGGGCCGCATTCTCACCTATCTTAATATTCACTTCATCGACAGTTCCATTGATGGGTGATTTGATGCGCGACATATCAAGCTGCTCATTCAGGGTTGCTAATCTTTTCTCAAGGCTCTCTTTGTTATTCTTGGCTTGCAGATACTGGATCTCTGTTCCAATTTTTTGATCCCATAAACTCTTTTGGCGATCATACACTGTTTTTGCGAGCTCAAGAGAGGCTTTTACTTCATCTATACCAAGCTTAGTTATCGCATTTTCAATCTGAGCGAGTATCTGACCTTTCACCACAGCTTGCCCTTCGGTAACGTAAACGGAGGAAATAGATCCCATTGATTTTGCGCTCACCAGGATATTATCTTTGGATTCAACCATGCCTTGCGTTTGTATGAAATAATCAAACTTGCGAGGAGTCAATTCGATAACACTAATTTCCTTGGAACGAACAGCGATCACTTGTGGGTTTTCTGCCGCCAACTCCTTTTCCAAAGCTGTAATTTCTTTTGAAAGAGCCGCCTGTTGTGACTTTAATTTTTCCAGTTTAGCTGCTTTATCATTCCCACATCCTGTTAATAGCAAAAATGTAGTGATTATGGATAGTATGGTAAGTGAAGATATTGATTTCATTTTATGTTGGGTTTGCATTTTATTAATTATTTAGAACTACCGGCTACGATGGGCAATAGCTTTCCATAGGCTTTATCCAAATCGATTTTTGCAACCATCGCATCGAACATCGCACCATAATAATTGGTCTGTGCCTGACGCAAACTGTTTTCTGCGTCCACCACCTCTATGTTTGATCCAACCCCTTGTTCGTATTTAATCTTGGTTACCTGGGCCACTCTGCTGGCGAGATCCATATTTGCCTGTTGCGTTTCCAAAGTAGAAATAGCGTTTTCAAAAATTAAGGAAGCTTGTTTGATCTCCAGGTCTATTCCGTTCTTCAAAATTTTAAACCCATTATCAATTTTTTGAAGGGCGATTTTTTCTTGCTGAACACGATAATGACGCTGCATGCCGGAGAAAATAGGAACATTTAAACTGATTCCAATTTGCGAATAACTATACCATTTATCCGGACCCAACCTTCCATCGTCTTCAATTTTTGAATTCGTTTGAAATAAACCGCCCACCTTTGGCGATTGTGTCAAATATCCCAGCGTAGCAAATGCATTTAGTGAAGGCATAAAGGCTGCATATTGATTCTTAAGATTCAACTCTTGCAAACTCCGGTTGGTCTCTAGAACCTGGTAGTCGGTGCGGACTTTATAATCCCATCCTTCCTTATAATGGTCAAGATTGCGATCAACCTGAACTTCGCTGATATTACCCACTACTTCCAGTGGCTGATCCATTGGATAATTCATCTGAAATTTCAATAGTTCAATTCCCAGTTCGTTCAGGTTTAGAAATTTATTTCTTTCAGATAGAAGGTTATTAAGTGTTACCTGAATCCGGTCAACATCAATCGCTTCAGCAAAACCATTTTGATTTAACGCTTTCGTATTTCTCAATAGGGAATCAACGCGTGCAATATTATTGGCAAAAAGAATGATACGTTCTTTATTAATGAGAACACCATAATAGGCCTTCATTACTTGTTGGATAATCTGCTCCTTAGTTTGATTGCCTGTTTTAACTGCTAATTCCTTGTATACCGAAGATGCTTGTAACCCTACTAAATAAGATCCATTAAAAATCAACTGATTGATGCTTACACTAGCACCCCCGCTGGATTGCAATTGGAAAAAATTTCGCGCTGCAATAACATCGCCTTCCAGAATACCCGGAACGCCAGACAAATCTCCAATGAAGCCATCGGGTCCGGAATAGGTGGTAAAAAATCGTTGAAGTTTGGGATTGTGAACAATGGAAGCGCTTCCTGAAATTTGGGGAAGTCCTATGCCAATAGTCTCTTTAACTTTAGCGGTTGCAATTTGCTCATCCAGAATGGAGTTCTGAACATTGATTGAATTCCTTAATGCATACTCAATGCACTGATCTACTGTAAAGGCCTGCTGTTGGGCTCTTGCCTGCCCTGCTAAAAGCAGCGCCAACATTAACAACGATAGTCGATAAAATTGTTTCATTGGTGATATAGTTTAATTAGGGGTTGTTACTTCTTTATATTTCTGATATAGTTTTCTTCCTTTATCTGTGCACATGCCATGCACAAATAATTCAAAGATTTGCGTCTGTATCTCCACAAAGTTGAATCGATCACGTGGAAAAATCTGTTCATTAAACGCATTCTCAATCAGCACTACGCGCGCTGTAGCGATAATGTCTGGATTAAGATCTGATCTGAAAAGACCGTCCTTGATTCCCTGATTAATATTTCTAACCACGGATTGACTGATTACTTCCGATTTATGTTTGTTATATAGATCCCAGGCTTTGGGATGAAATTTCTGAAGATCGAATAGCATAGAGGGATTCAGATTTTCAAAGTCCTTCTTCATGCAAATGGAAATGCGGCTAAGTTCTTCCACTGAATTACCGGAGGTAAGTTGAATGCTATCATATTGCAGAGAAGTACGCAATAGATAACGCTCCGACATTCGATAGACCAGTTCATCCTTGTCGGCAAAATGTTGATATAAGGTCTTCTTTGAAACTGATAAATGTCTGGCAATATCGTCCATGGAAACACTCCGGATTCCGTACTTGGTGAAAAGCATTTCTGTGCCTCCTAAAATCTTCTCTCTTATATCTAGTTCTTCCATAAGGGTCGCAAAACTATGGAAACTTCTATTATATCCAAAGTTTCCACAGTTTCTTGAACGCCTGTTTTTGCTTATTGTTCGATGTTTTTACAAAAAAGTTGGAAGATTTCTCTTGAAAATTTACTTCAACCGTTTGCGCTGCCTGAATGGGTATCTGAAGCGGGAGCCTCTTTATAACACCATTTCTCTTTCATCTTCTGCTTTATGCGTTCACGCTCATCGGGCGACATGCTTGTCCATTTCTCTTTCCAGTAATATTTCCAGGGGCCTCCTGCATGGCCGCCTCCATGACAACTACACCTTCCAAAACTCCACAAGAAAATTTTAGATAGCAGCAACAGTCCAGCTGTTTGCCAGAAGGTGATCACCGGCCCTGCAAATAACTCAGGCACCAGCCAGTTCCACAAATATTGAGTGCCTGTAATCACTCCATATACTACAATGATAGCAACCAGAGTGCCTATCAAAATTTTTCCTGCCCACATTCCTCGTTTCATACATTCACTATTTTAAGTTTCTTAATTTCTTTTTTTAATCAATCACATCATCATAAAACTTTTGCAGCGTCTTTCGCAGCGCCATGATGGCATAACGCTTTCGCGAAAGCAAGGTGTTGATTGATATGCCTGTCTTCTCAGAGATTTCCCTGAATCCTTTCTCTTCAATTTCATTGAGGATGAAAATCTCACGCTGATCAGCAGGCAAACTTGCCAAGGCGTCTGTGATCTGCTCCCAGATTGCTTCGCGCAACAGCATGGCCTCCGGACTATTATCCAGATCCGGCAAAATTTCCTGTAGTGTTAATGGTGCATCTTCATCGCGGCCCGCCAATAATTCGAAGTCGGTGCGTTGCGGACGTGAAGCATCTCTGCGATAGCGGTCGATAATTTTATTCCGGGCAACACTATATAGCCAGGAGGTAACACGATCGAGTGACTGAATGGAGTTGAACCCTTCAATAAATTGGTAAAACACATCCTGAAGAATATCTTCCGCCTCTTCCACCGAAGACACCCTGCTGCGGATAAACCCGAGCAGCTTGTCTTTTTCCTTCAGGAACGTGTTTTGTTTTATTTCTTGCATTGCCAGGTCCATGTTACCATCTGCGCGTTATGACTGCATAGACGGAGCGCTATGGTGGATTATTTTAACAAAGTTGAAAAAAGTTTGGAGATGGCCTAAGTAGTTGAACCACAAAGGTACTATGGCAGCACGAAAAGTAATTCGTACTCCTTAAAGATTTCCCTTCTTCAACTCCGCAACAGCATAATCAGCCGCACGTGCAGTGAGGGCCATATAGGTAATAGAAGGATTTTGATTAGCCGAAGAAGTCATGCAGGCACCATCGGTAACAAATACGTTTTTCACCTCATGCAATTGATTCCATTTATTCAGCACCGATGTCTTCGGGTCTTTGCCCATGCGGGCCGTTCCCATTTCATGAATGCATAAACCCGGATAGGCTTTATCGTCATCAAAAGTATTAATATTTTTCAGGCCTGCACTTTCCAGCATTTCGGCTGCACTGTTCATCATGTCCTTTCGCATTGCCATTTCGTTTTCCTTAAACTCACAGTCAATGTCCAGTAAAGGAAGGCCCCACTTGTCTTTCTTCTCCTTGCTTAATGACACTTTATTATCATAGTCGGGTAATTGTTCTCCCCACGCACCTAGCCACATACCCCAATCGCCAAGACCAGCGGCCTCTTCTTTTAATTCAGCACCAATTTTTTCAGATCCCTGAAAGCGTCCACGCGATGCCCCGCCCTGATAGCCAAAGCCTCGCAGATAATCATTGCGTTGTGTTTTTGCATCCAGATTTCTAAAACGCGGAACATAAATTCCATTGGGCCTGCGTCCGAATGTATATTCATCTTTAAATCCTTCATAGGAACCTGTAGCACCCACATGATAATGATGGTCCATCAGATTATGACCCAGTTGGCCACTACTATTGCCCATTCCATTGGGGAATGATTCTGAAGTTGAATGAAGTAAAATAAAAGTGGAACCTAATGTGGATGCATTCAGGAAAATAATTTTGGCATAGTATTCTTCCGCGACCATTGTTTCGGCATCAATGATGCGCACACCGGTAGCTTTCTTTGTGTCCTTATCATACACGACTTCCGACACGACCGAATTAGGTCTGAGGGTTAAATTTCCCGTTGCGTTAGCAGCCGGCAAAGTAGCGCTATTGCTACTAAAATATCCTGAGAAGGGACAACCGCGATCGCATGCATTTCTAAACTGACAGGGGCCCCGTTGATTCAACCCTCTGGTGAGATTCGCCACACGACCGATGATCATTTTGCGTTCAGGAAAGGTTGAACTGATGCTGCCAGAAATATGTCTCTCCAGACAATTCATTTCCATGGGTGGAAGAAATTCACCATCCGGCAATTGAGGCAAGCCTTCTGCTGAGCCACTGACTCCCACAAACTTTTCTGCATAGCTATACCAGGGGGCAATGTCTTTATACCGAATCGGCCAATCGACACCGTGACCATCTTTGGCATTGGCTGCAAAATCAAGATCGCTCCAGCGATAGCATTGACGGCCCCACGTAAGACTACGACCTCCTACATGATAGCCACGAATCCAGTCGTAGGGTTTTACCTGGTTGTAGGGATGTTCTTTATCATTCACAAAAAAGTGACTGTTGGCTTCGTTGCAAAAGCCACGCACTTGAATGTGCTGCTCTTCACGCATCTTTTCAGTGATCACATTGCGGTGGCCAAAATCCCACGGTGCATAGGTGGCCGTTGGGTAATCCTTCATATGCTCTACCATCGGGCCACGCTCCAACACGAGTGTTTTCAATCCTTTTTCACAGAGTTCCTTGGCGGCCCAGCCTCCACTTATGCCAGAGCCTACTACAATGGCATCGTACGTATTTTCGGCTTTGGCTTTTAAGTTGAGGTTGCTCATAACAGATCACGTTAAAGTTGAACTTCAAATTACCAATTTATAGGAGAAAAAACAGGGATTTTTTTATTGGCAGTTTATTGATGAGGGCTTTATCTCATTAACTCCAGGTGCAAAATAGGATATGGTTTTCCTAAACTATCTAACTCAGAACGACTGATGGTTTTAAAACCAAGATACTCGTAAAAGCCAACGGCTTGTTGGTTCTGTTCATTTACATCAACCTTAGTTGCCTGCATTTGCTGAATCGCATAATTAACAAACGTTTTACCAATTCCTTTGCCTAAAGCTTTAGGATGAATAAACAGCATTTCAATTTTATTTTCGGCCACTCCTAAAAATCCAATGATGCTATGCTGTTCGTTTCGTACACATCGCAGGTCAACGGCTTTCAAATACACCAAAAGAATAAGCGGTTTAAAGTAAGCAATGTCTTCTTCCTTTAAAAAATGATGGGTAGCCTGCACCGAAGCTTCCCATACTGCTACCACTTCTGGATATTCAGATGCTAATAGGATATCAATTTGATAGCGCTTATTCATAATCTTTTAGGTTTACTAGTCGATACCATTGCGGCCTTGATGATCAAAGTTACGCAGCACGATACACGATGATGCCTCACATCCTTAATTTTCATACTTTTAAATCCTGCATGCAACATACCTTAGTTCACAAGAATAGTACGCTTTTATACCAAAAATCAGGGCACGGAGATAAGGTGTTGCTTCTCTTTCATGGCTTTGGTCAGCACCACCGGGCTTTTGCTGCGCTCACTGAAACACTGGCTGCTCACTATACCCTCTATGCCTTTGATCTTTTCTTTCATGGAAGTAGTCAATGGAACGAAGGTGAACAACCGCTGGAGAAAGAAATGTGGAGAGAGATCATGGTGCACTTTCTGAAGGAGCATAAAATTGAAACGCTCAGTGTATTGGGTTTCAGCATGGGTGGCAAGTTTGCACTGGCTACCTTGGAACTCTTCCCTGCTCAAGTAGAACATATTTTTCTCCTCGCTCCGGACGGAATCAAAACCAGCCTTTGGTATAGCCTGGCCACCTATCCCCTGGTGCTGCGTGAGTTTTTCAAAAGCATGATCCTGAAACCGGGTCGTTTGCATGCCATTACATCGGGTCTTCATCGTCTTCATTTAGTGGATAACGGGTTACTTCGTTTTGCCGAGTCGCAGATGGATACTAAAGAAAAACGCGAACGCGTGTATTACTCATGGGTGGTGTTCCGGCATCTGCATTTTGATATGAAAGATATTGCGGGCCTGATCAAGCGTCATTCAACTAAACTCACCCTGGTGGTGGGCAAACACGATAAGATCATCACCGTCCGGAACATGCAAGCACTCCTGCGCCATCTAAGCGATTATCAATTGGAGATTCTGGACACCGGCCATAATGGGGTGATAGCCGGAAGTATTCCTATCTTGGTAAAGTCTGTTAGTCAATGAAAATTTTTATTACTTTTATATCACTAAAACTCAACTACTATGTCAAAAGGAATGGACCGCAAAAAAGATGAGAAGAAGAAGCCCGTAAAAACCTTGAAGGAAAAGCGGGCGGAGAAAAAAGCAAAGAAAGGCAACTAATTGCTTTACTCATTAAAGAAACAGGCGTCCGAACTCAAGATGATTGGACGCCTTTTTTTATTTTTTTAACCATCCTTGTATGAGATTCATGACCATCTTCCTCTTGCTGTTTCAGGTTACTGCCAATCTGAATGCCCAAGATCTCAATCAATACGAAAAGAAAGTGTATGCCTCTCCTTCTGGTCTTTCACTGCCCTATCGTATTCTCTATCCGGAAAATTATGATCGCACAAAAAAATATCCACTCATACTTTTCCTGCATGGTGCGGGTGAGCGTGGCAACGACAATGAAAAACAATTGACTCATGGCTCCAAACTTTTCTTAACGGAAGAGAACCACAGGAACTTTCCGGCTATTGTTATCTTTCCACAATGCCCAACCGAAAGTTATTGGGGCAATGTACAGATCGACCGAAGCACCTCACCGATTACACTCACTTTTGATTATTCGAAACCTGAAACGGTTGCACTTCAGTCAGCCATCTCTTTGGTGAAAGAGATTGCCAAAGCAGAAGGTGTCGATAAAAAAAGAATTTATATCACAGGCCTCTCCATGGGTGGTATGGGCACCTTCGAAGCCGTGTATCGAAATCCGAAATTATTTGCCGCAGCCACTCCCATTTGCGGAGGTGGCGATGCTGCCCGCTATGACAAGCGAGTTGCAAAAATACCGTTCCGGGTATTTCATGGTTCAGCCGATGCCGTGGTGGACGTAAAACATTCCCGGCAGATGGTTGAAAAGCTGAGAACGATGAAGGTCAGCGTGAACTATACAGAATATCCTAATGTCAATCACAACAGTTGGGACAATGCCTTTGCCGAACCGGATTTTCTGAGTTGGATGTTCTCCAAAAAGCGCTGAGAAACACTGCAATAAAAAGTAAAAGGAAAGGTCATTAAGTATTATTTTTGAGCGCCTGAAAACACGGCCTCATTCCATGATTTTATTCTTCAGCTCTCCCACCAACGTAATTTTCGCAGTTGGAACGAATCAGCCTTTACAAATTACTGACATTCAGAAGCTTATTTGGCTTTTCAGCGGTGCCAAGCCTTTGACTGAATCAAACCTGACCGGCCATTTTGTTGGTCCGCGCAAGGAAATGATTACCCCCTGGAGCACCAATGCGGTGGAAATCACTCAAACCATGGGCATTGCAGGAATCAAGCGTATTGAAGAATTCTTTAACGTAGAGAGCGTATCGGCCAGCCACGATCGGATGTTGCAGCATTTATATCCGGGATTGGATCAGGATATTTTCACCATTCACCACACTCCTGAACCAATTCTTGACATTGACGACATCAAAGTCTTCAGCGAAAAAGAGGGGCTTGCATTGAGTCAGGAAGAAATCGATTATTTGAATGATGTGAGTTGGAAACTCGGTCGCAAACTCACCGACAGTGAAGTGTTCGGTTTCTCACAAGTAAATAGTGAGCATTGCCGTCATAAAATTTTTAACGGCACCTTCATCATCGATGGAAAAGAAAAAGAGTCAACGCTTTTTCAACTGATCAAAAAGACTTCGAAAGAAAATCCGAACTACATCGTATCGGCATACAAAGACAATGTTGCATTTATTAAGGGTCCGCGTGTAGAGCAGTTTGCCCCAGTACGCCAGGATGTTCCTGACTTTTTCAAGATAGAAGATTTTGATTCAGTGATCTCGCTCAAGGCAGAAACGCACAACTTCCCAACTACCGTTGAACCATTCAACGGAGCAGCTACCGGATCAGGTGGCGAAATCCGCGATCGGCTTGCTGGCGGTAAAGGTTCGTTGCCGTTGGCCGGAACAGCCGTGTACATGACTTCGTATCCTCGATTGGGAAACGGCAGACCGTGGGAGAAAAAATTTGAAGCACGTAAATGGTTGTATCAAACACCGGCAGAGATTCTGATTAAAGCATCGGATGGTGCGAGTGACTTCGGAAATAAGTTTGGTCAGCCTTTGATCTGCGGAAGCGTACTCACCTTCGAACATTTTGAGCAAGCAAAGAAATTTGGTTTCGACAAAGTGATCATGCAAGCGGGTGGTATTGGCTTTGGAAAAGAGAAAGACAGCAAAAAAGAACATCTGAAGGCTGGAGATAAAATTGTGTTGATGGGTGGCGATAACTACCGCATCGGTATGGGTGGTGCGGCTGTTTCATCCGTGATTACTGGTGAGTTTGGAAATGCATTGGAATTAAATGCCGTGCAACGTTCAAATCCTGAAATGCAAAAGCGCGTGATGAATGCGATACGCGCGATGGTGGAGTCTTCAGAAAATCCGATTGTATCGATTCACGATCATGGAGCGGGTGGACACTTGAATTGTTTCAGTGAATTACTGGAAGAAACCGGTGGCGTGATTAACATTGATCAACTTCCTGTCGGAGATCCAACCTTATCTGCAAAAGAAATCATCAGTAATGAATCGCAGGAGCGCATGGGCATTGCCATTCATGAAAAAGATGTAGAAATATTAAAACGTGTTTCAGAAAGAGAGCGTGCGCCAATGTATGTTATCGGAAACGCTAGCGGAGATCATCGTTTTGTTTTCGCCAATAAAGACAAGGGCATTGCGCCCGTTGATTTAGAGGTGAGTCACTTGTTTGGATCATCACCTAAAACCATTCTTACGGATAAGACAAAGACTTCCTCGTTTGAAGAAGTGCGTTATGATGTATCGAAGCTACAGGAGTACATCGAGCAAGTATTGCAACTCGAAGCCGTTGCGTGTAAAGATTGGTTAACGAATAAAGTCGATCGTTCGGTAAGTGGAAAAGTGGCCACACAGCAAACCTGCGGTGCCATTCAACTTCCGTTGAACAACGTGTCGGTGATGACGATTGATTTCCTGAGCCACAAAGGCATTGCAACTTCTATTGGTCATGCACCCGCTGCCGCCATGGTGAATGCAGCAGCAGGAAGCAGACTTGCAATTGCTGAAGCATTAACAAACTTAGTCTGGGCACCACTCACACATGGATTGAAAGGCGTATCGCTGAGCGCGAACTGGATGTGGCCAGCAAAAAATGAAGGTGAAAACGCAAGACTGTATCAGGCTGTAGAAGCAGTAAGTGAATTTGCCTGTCAGCTTGGAATTAACATTCCTACCGGAAAAGATTCCTTGTCGATGACACAGAAATATCCTGGTGGAGAAGTCGTGTATTCACCGGGCACGGTGATCATTTCTGCTGTTGGGGAAGTGAGTGATGTTCGTAAAACAGTTTCACCGGATGCAAAACCAGTAAATGGTTCAAACATACTCTACATCGATTTCTCAAAAGATGAATTGAAATTAGGAGGAAGCAGCTTTGGACAAATTGTGAATGCACTGGGTAAAGAAACGCCAACCATCAACGATGCTGAATATTTCAAAGCCTGCTTTGCTGCCGTTCAGGAATTGATTAGTACTGATTTGATTCTGGCAGGTCATGATATCTCCTCAGGAGGTTTGATCACTACATTACTTGAGATGTGTTTCCCTACACCGGAAGTAGGAATGAATATTACATTAAAAAATAGTGAAGATGATATCAAAACTCTATTTAGCGAAAATCCAGGCATAGTAATTCAAGTCGATAATCTGAACGAAGTAACGGCCCTGTTAGACAAACATAAAGTTGGTTATCAGAATATCGGAACCATAACGCAAACCCGCGAATTGTCAATTGTCAACTGTCAATTGTCAATTGATTATTTAAGAGAAAAGTGG
>Ga0163144_10014890_pt1 | contig 16096 bp, 16 predicted proteins | sample OliLak19BULKMAT1_FD_123175 | JGI IMG/M metagenome (GOLD analysis project Ga0163144, IMG submission 123175) | Freshwater microbial mat bacterial communities from Lake Vanda, McMurdo Dry Valleys, Antarctica - Oligotrophic Lake LV.19.BULKMAT1 | ecosystem: Environmental > Aquatic > Freshwater >... | reverse complement strand
GTGCCGCGTGGGCCGCCGTGCCGGCCTGGGCGCAGGCCTGGCGCGGCAGCCACATCGTCATCACCACCATCATGTTCAACTTCGTGGCCTCGGCGCTGATGGTCTACCTGATGGTGAACGTGCTGATCGCGCCGGGCTCGATGACACCGCAGAGCCGCACCTTCGCGCCCTCGGGCCGGATTCCGGCGATGCACGACGCGCTGGCGGCGATTGGCATCACCGTGGCGCCGTCGGCGCTCAACCTCACGATCGTGCTGGCGGTGCTGTGCTGCGTCGGTGTCTGGGTGTTCCTGTGGCACACGCCGTGGGGCTATGCGCTCCGCACCATGGGTCACAATCCCGAGGCTGCGATCTATGCCGGCACGAACCCCAGGCGCATGACCATGCTCGCCATGTGTCTCTCGGGCGCGCTGGCGGGCTTCGTGGGCGTCAACGAGCTGATGGGCGTGCATCATCGCATCGTGCTCGATTTCCCCGCGGGCTACGGCTTCGCCGGCATTGCCGTCGCCCTGATGGGGCGCAGCCATCCGCTCGGCATCGCGCTGGCGGCGCTGCTGTTCGGCGCGCTGCAGCAGGGCGGGACCGAGCTGGCGTTCGAAATCCCCTCGATCACACGCGAGATGGTGGTGGTGATCCAGGGCCTGGTCATCCTGTTCTCGGGCGCGCTGGCGCACCTGCCGCGGCCCTGGTTGCAGCTCCTGTTGGCGCGCCGGGCCTCGTGATGGACGAGGCCTTCTCCTTCGTCCTGCTGATGCTGGCCTCGACGCTCCGGGTCGCCACGCCATTGGTGCTCTGCGCCATGGGTGGGCTGTTCTCGGAGAAGAGTGGCATCGTCGACGTCGGCCTCGAAGGCAAGATGCTGATGGCGGCCTTCTTTGCCGCCGCAACAGCGTCGGTCACCGGCTCGGCCTGGGCGGGTGTGGCCGCAGCCATCCTGGCGGCGGAAGCGCTGGCGCTGCTGCACGGCCTCGCCTGCATCACCTATCGCGGCAACCAGGTGGTGAGCGGCGTCGCCATCAACATACTGGCGGCAGGGCTCACCGTCGTCCTGGGCACCGCCTGGTTTGCGCGCGGCGGCCAGACGCCACCGCTCCTGGAAGGCCAGCGGCTGATGCCGCTCTTTCTGCCCAGGGCGGGGGACAATGTGCTGGTCTACGTGGCCCTGCTGTCGGTGCCGCTCACCTGGTGGATCATCGCCCGCACGCGCTTTGGCTTGCGTCTGCGCGCCGTGGGTGAGATGCCGCTCGCCGTCGATGCCGCCGGCCTCTCGGTCGCCTGGCTGCGCTACCGGGCGGTGCTGCTCTGCGGGCTGCTGGCCGGCCTCGCCGGCGCCTATCTGTCGATCGGCCAGAACGCCGGCTTCAGCCGCGACATGACGGCGGGGCAGGGCTTCATTGCGCTGGCTGCCATCATCTTCGGCAAGTGGCGGCCGCTGCCGGCCTTCGCCGCCTGCCTGATCTTCGGCCTGCTCGATGCCATGGCCATCCGCCTCCAGGGCGTCCGGGTGCCGGGCGTGGGCGAAGTTCCGGTGCAACTGATCCAGGCCATGCCGTATCTTCTCACCATGTTCCTGCTGGCCGGCTTCATCGGCCGTGCGATCGCCCCCCAAGGCGGCCGGCGTGCCCTACGAGAAAGAGCACTGAAATGGACGAGCTGCTCCATCTCGCGCGCCGCATGATGCTGTGCGCCCACGTGCCCTACTCGAAGTTCCATGTCGGCGCGGCGGTGCGCGCCGAGGACGGCACGATCCATGGCGGCTGCAATATCGAGAACGCCGCCTATCCGCAGGGGCTCTGTGCCGAGGCCTCGGCGATCGCGGCCATGGTGGCGGCCGGCCAGAAGCGTATCCTGGAATGCCTCGTCGTAGGGCCCGGTCCGGAGGTCATCACGCCCTGTGGCGGCTGCCGCCAGAAGCTGCGTGAGTTTGCCGGCGACGAGCTGCCGGTCCATCTATGCGGTCCCGATGGGTTGCATCGCACCGTGACGCTGGGCCAGCTCCTGCCGATGTCGTTCGGCCCGCATCACCTCGGCAAGCCATGAACGACGCCATCGCCCGCGCGGCGCCCGGCTTTCGGCCGAAGGTTGCCGTGGTGCTGGGCTCGGGCCTCGGCGGGTTTGCCGACGAGGTGAAGAAAGTCGCCACCATTTCCTACAGCGAGCTGCCAGATTTTCCGCAGACGACCGTCGGCGGCCACGCCGGCAAGCTGGTCCTGGGCCATGTCGGCCCGACGCCCGTTGCCGTGCTGCAGGGCCGTGCGCACTATTATGAACGCGGCCGCGCCGACGAGATGAAAGGCGCCATCGACGCGCTGGCCGGCCTCGGCTGCGAGACGCTGCTGCAGACCAATGCCGCGGGCAGCCTCCGTCTCGACATGCCGCCAGGCTCGGCCATGGTCATCACCGACCACATCAACTTCACCGGGGTCAACCCGCTGTTCGGCGTGGGATCGGGCAACAATCGTTTCGTCGACATGGTCGATGCCTACGATCCCGCCTTGGTCAAGAACCTGCTGATGGCCGCCAAGCAGGCCAACGTCCTTTGCCATGACGGTATCTACATGTGGTTCAGCGGTCCCAGTTTCGAGACACCGGCCGAAATCCGGGCTGCCCGTATCCTGGGCGCTGACGCCGTGGGCATGTCGACCGCACCGGAGACGATCCTGGCACGGCACGCCGGCATGAAGGTGGCGGCGGTATCGCTGATGACCAACTACGCCGCGGGTCTCGTCCCTGGCACGCTCGCTCACGACCAGACGATCGCCATTGCCAGCTCGGCGTCGGGCGATATGCGCCGCCTGCTGCGGCTCTTCCTCGAGCAGTACGCCTAGGCCTCATGCTGCCGCAGGAGATCATCCGCCGGAAACGCGACGGCCACGAGCTGTCGGCGGCGGAGATCGCCTTCATCGTGCGCGGCATCCACGACGGCACCTTGAGCGAGGGCCAGGTCGCCTCATTCGCCATGTCGGTGTTCTTCCGCGGCATGACCGTGCCGGAACGCGTGGCACTCACCCTCGGCCTTGCCCGCTCGGGCATCATGCTCGACTGGCGGGATCTCGCACTGCCTGGCCCGGTGATCGACAAGCATTCGAGCGGTGGTGTCGGCGACAAGGTGAGCCTGATGCTGGCGCCGATCGTGGCAGCTTGCGGCGGCTTCGTGCCCATGATCTCCGGCCGCGGCCTTGGCCACACCGGTGGCACGCTCGACAAGCTCTCGGCAATCTCGGGCTACCAGACCCAGCCCGATATCGCGACCTTCCGCCGGATCGTCCGCGAGGTCGGCTGCGCCGTGATCGGCCAGACCGACGAGCTGGCACCGGCCGACCGTCGGCTCTATGCGGTGCGCGACGTCACCGGCAGCGTCGAGTCGATCCCGCTGCTGGTGAGTTCGATCCTGTCGAAAAAGGTCGCCGAGGGCCTCGACGGGCTGGTGATGGACGTGAAATGCGGCTCCGGCGCCTTTTGCGACACCGAGGAGATGGCGCGCGACCTGGCGCAGAGCCTCGTGGCCGTGGCCAACCAGGCGGGCCTGCCCACCATCGCGCTGGTCACCGACATGGACCGGGTGCTGGGCCGCGAAGTCGGCAATGCGCTCGAGGTCATGGAGGCGGTGGCCTATCTGACCGGCCGCGATACGCGCGAGCCGCGCCTGCACGAGGTGACGATGGCGCTCGCCGGCGAAATGCTGGCGCTGGGCGGCCTTGTGCCCGACGTTGCCGCCGGTCGCGCGCGGGCCGAGGCGGTGCTGGCCGACGGCCGGGCGGCGGAGGTCTTCGGCCGCATGGTGTCGGCCCTGGGTGGCCCGGACGACTTCCTCGACCACGCCGGCCGCTATCTGTCGCAGGCGCCGGTAATCAAGGCCTGCACGGCCGAGCGCTCGGGCCATGTCGTGGGCATGGATGCACGCCAGGTCGGCATCGCCGTGGTGGCGCTGGGCGGCGGTCGCGCCCATGCTGACGACGCGATCGATCCATCGGTCGGCCTCAGCGAAGTGACCGATGTCGGCGTGCCGATCCGGGCCGGCAATCCGCTCTGCATCGTCCATGCCGCGAGCGATGCCGACGCCGATGCGGCCATCGCGCTGGTCCGCCAGGCCGTCCGCATCGGCGATCAGCCGGTGGCCGAACGGCCCGTTGTCATGGAACGCATCGTCCGATGAGCGTGCCCGATCTGGCGGCTTACGCGCGCGACGGCTTTCTGGTCCTGGAAGACTTTCTGCCGCCGGCCGATTGCGACGCGCTGCAGGCGCGGGCGGCGGAACTGGTCGCCGGCTTCGATCCCGGCCCGGCGCGCACGGTCTTCTCGACCCGCGACCAGGGTCGTGCCCAGGATCTCTACTTCCAGGAATCGGGCGGGGCGATCCGCTTCTTCTTCGAGGAGCAGGCGACCGACCAGCCGGTGTCGCTGGCCTTGAACAAGATCGGTCACGCACTGCACGATCTCGATCCCGTCTTCGACCGGGTCTCGCGCCAGCCACGGCTGGCCAGCCTTGCGCACGCGCTCGGCTTCGTCCGGCCCTTGCTGCTGCAATCCATGTATCTCTTCAAGCAGCCGCGGATCGGCGCAGAGGTCGACTGGCATCAGGACGCCACCTACCTGTACACGCGGCCCTCGACGGTGACGGGCTTCTGGATCGCCCTCGACGATGCCGACCAGGACAACGGTTGCCTGATGGCGCTGCCGGGCGGCCATCAGGGACCACTGCGCCAGCGGTTCCGGCGCGAGAATGGCCGGATGGTCACCCATACGCTTGACTCTATGCCGTGGCCCTCCATTGCGCCGGTGGCGCTGGAAACCCGGCGCGGCACACTGGTCGTTCTGCACGGCCTGCTGCCGCATGCCAGCGCGCCTAACCGTTCGTCCCGTGCCCGGCACGCCTATGCCTTGCATCTGATCGATGGCAGGGCCGATTATCCGATGGACAACTGGCTGCAACGGCCAGACCTGCCGCTGCGAGGTTTCACGTGATTCCCAAGATTGAACTGCACTGCCATCTCGAGGGTTCGATCGCGCCCGGGCTCGCGCGCGAGCTGGCCGTCCGTAATGGCCTCGAGCTGCCCAAGGGACTTTTCGGGCCCGACGGCCACTATGTGTGGCACGACTTCTGGAGTTTCCTCGCCGCCTACGATCGGGTCTGCACCGTGCTGCGCACGCCGCGCGATTTCGGCGACGTGATCTATTCCTACCTTGCCGGTGTGGCCGCCGAGGGGGCGGTCTACGTCGAGATGTTCTGCTCGCCCGAGCGGCCGGCGGCACTGGGCATTTCATACGCAGCATGGCTCGAGGCGCTGGCCGAGGGCATCGACCGTGCCCGGCGCGAGTTCGGCATCGTGGGCCGCATCATCGTCGTCTGCATCCGCCATCTCGGATCTGAACGCGCTCTGGCGATCGTGCGCACCATGGTCGCCGAGCCGCATCCTTACGTCGTTGGCTTCGGCATGGGCGGTGACGAGGCGAAGTTCGTGCCCGCCGATTTTACGCCGGCTTACCGGCTGGCCCACGACAAGGGCTATGGCTGCACCGTCCATGCCGGCGAGGTGGTCGGCCCGGAAAGCGTGTGGGCCGCGATCGACTCCCTGCCGGTGACCCGGATCGGCCACGGCGTGCGCTCAGTCGACGATCCCGCGCTGATGGCTGAGCTGGCGCGTCGCGGCACGGTCCTGGAAGTCTGTCCGGGCAGCAACGTTGCCTTGGGATTGTATCCTGACCGGGCTTCCCATCCGTTGCATCGCTTGATCGCCGCGGGCGTTCCCGTCACGCTCAATTCCGACGATCCGCCGTTCTTCCACACGACGCTCGGCAACGAATACGACAAGGCGGGTCTCGACGATGCGGCGTTGAGGCATGTCGCGCGAACGGCGGTCGAAGCCTCCTTCGCCGATGAGACGACCAAACGAAGATTGTTGAAGGAGATCGGCTCATGATCGCAAGGATCGCTCTGGCGCTCGGCGCCACCCTTTCCGCGCTTCTGTCGCCGGGTGCCGCGTGGGCGCAGGAGACTCCGCCGCAAAACGACATGTTGCTGGCGACCCTGTGGACCCAGCGGTCCATCGAGTTCAAGGGCAATGCGCTCACGGTCTTCGCCTTGGCCCGCATCCGCCTCGACGAAGCCCTAGCCGACAAGAACTGGACGGCGTCGCCCGCCGAGCAGAAGGCCGACTACCAGAACCTGCCGCCCGCCGTCATTCTCGACATCGATGAGACGCTGCTCGACAACTCGCGCTATCAGGTCTGGATGCTGAAGAACAACTTGACCTTCAGCACCAAGACCTGGAACCAGTTCTGTGCTGCCCGGGTGTCGACGGCGATTCCGGGAGCGCTGGAATTCGCCAAGTATGCCGATTCCAAAGGCGTGAAGATCTTCTACATCACCAACCGCGGTGCCGAGACCGAGAAGGACACCCGCGAGAACATGGCCAAGCTCGGCTTCCCGATAGGCGGCAACGTCGACACGTTTCTGATGCAGGGCGAGAAGCCGGAGTGGGGCGGCGCCAAGGGGAACCGCCGCGCCGTGGTCACCAAGGATTACAGGGTCCTGCTCAACATCGGCGACAACTTCGGCGATTTCGACGACCGCTACCGCGGCAGCGAGGCCGAGCGGGCCCAGGCGTTCGAAGCCGACATGGCCTATTGGGGCCGCCAGTGGCTGGTGATCGCCAACCCGACTTACGGCTCGTTCGACACGGCAGCCTTCGGCCATGACTTCAAGAAGCCGCGTGAGGAGCAACGCAAGGCCAAGTGGGATGTGCTGGAGGCGTGGGTGGGCCCCACGCCGTAGGCTAGATCGCCGCTTCGGTCTCGGAGTCGAACAGGTGGAGCCGCTCGGGCTTCAGCGACAGGCGTAGCTTGTCGTTGCTGCGGACCCGGGTGGTGGGCTCGACGCTGGCCACCACCGTCGCCGTGCCGACCCGCGTGTCGAGCAGGATTTCTGACCCAAGCTGTTCCACGACCTCGACGATGGCGTCGAAGCAAAGATCTGCGGGATCGGAGGCGGTTGCGATATGGACGTCCTCCGGGCGGATGCCGATGGTGACGGCGCGACCGGCCTTGGCGCGCGCGCGGGCGGCCAGTGGGCCCGGCAGGGCAAGCCGCAGGCCAGGCGCTTCCGCCACGACGGCGCCGTCGCTCTCGCTCAGCTTGGCCGGGATGAAGTTCATGGCCGGCGAGCCGATGAAGCCCGCCACGAAGAGGTTGGCCGGGGTGTTGTAGAGTTCGAGTGGTTCGCCCACCTGCTGGACCCAGCCGTCCTTCATCACCACCACGCGGTCGCCCAGCGTCATCGCCTCGACCTGGTCGTGGGTGACGTAGATCGCCGTGGTGCCCAGCCGCTCGTGCAGCTTCTTGAGTTCCACGCGCATCTGCACGCGGAGCTTGGCGTCGAGGTTGGAGAGCGGCTCGTCGAACAGGAAGACCTTCGGATCGCGCACGATGGCGCGGCCGAGCGCCACGCGCTGGCGCTGGCCGCCGGAGAGCTGGCGCGGCTTGCGTTCCAACAGGTTCTCGATGCCCAGGATCGTGGCGGCCCGCTTGATGCGGCTCTCGATCTCCGCCTTGGCGAATTTGCGCATCTTGAGGCCGAACGCCATGTTCCCGGCGACGCTCATGTGCGGGTAGAGCGCGTAATTCTGGAACACCATGGCGATGTCGCGGTCCATCGGCGGCACTTCGTTGACCACGTTGTCGTCGATCCTGATCTCGCCCGAGGTGATCGCCTCCAGGCCCGCGACCATGCGGAGCGTCGTGGTCTTGCCGCAGCCTGATGGCCCGACCAGGACGACGAATTCCTTGTCGTGGATCTCGAGGTCGACGTCCTTCACCACATGGGTGACGTCGAACATCTTGTTGAGCTTCCGGATACTGACCTCAGCCATGACGCGCTACCCCTTGACCGACCCGGTGAGGCCCGAGACGTAGTGTTCCACGAAGAATGAATAGACGATTGCCACCGGAATGGAGCCCAGCAGGGCACCGGCCATCAGCGGCCCCCAGAAGAACACGTCTCCGCGGATCAGCTCCGAGGTGACCCCGACGGGGACGGTCTTCTGATCCGGCGAGGACAGGAAGACCAGGGCGTAGATGAACTCGTTCCACGACAGGGTGAAGGCGATGATGCCCGACGACAGGATGCCGGGCACGGCGACCGGAATGATGATGTAGATCATCGCCTTCCAGCGTGAGGCACCGTCGATGCGGGCGCACTCCTCGAGTTCCTTCGGGATGGCCTTGAAGTATCCCATCATCAGCCAGGTGCAGAACGGGATCAGGAACGTCGGATAGGTCAGGATCAGCGCCCACGGGGTGTCGCCGATTTTGAAGTTCCGGATGATCTCCGCCAGCGGGATGAACAGCAGCGTCTGCGGCACCAGGTAGGTGATGAAGATCGCCGTGCCGAGGCCGCCGGCGTAAGGGAAGTTGAGGCGGGCCAGCGCATAACCCGCGAGCACGCCGCAGAACAGCGAGATCAGCGTCGACACCAGCGCGATGAACATGGTGTTGAACATCCAGCGCGCGAAGTTGGTCTCCTCGAACAGATAGAGGATGTGCTCGAACGTCGGGTTGTTGGTCCAGAACGGCATGTAGTTCGGCGCGTTCCACGGCAGGTAGAGTTCGCCGTCCGGCCGGAAGGTCGTCACGATCATCCAGTAGAACGGAAACAGCAGGACGAAGACGAACAGGATCAGCGGGATGTTGTAGAAAACCCACCGTCTCCAGAGTGCACCCTCGATCATCTCAGCGGGTCTCCAGTCTCATCGGGGGGCTCATCGGGTTTCGACCCGGCGAATGTAGAGCAGTTGCACGACCACGATGATGAACAGGAACGGGAACATCGCGAGCGATATCGCGGCGCCTTCGGCCAACAACCCGGTACCGATGCCGAGCTGGTAGGCGTAGGTCGCGAAGAGGTGGGTCGCGTTGGCCGGTCCGCCGCCGGTCATGACGTAGACCAGCTGGAAGTCGGCGAAAGTCTGGATGACCGAGAACAGCACGACCACCAGGGTGACCGGCATGAGCAGCGGCCAGGTGACGTGCCAGAAGCGCTGCCACGGGCGCGCGCCGTCGATGGCGGCAGCCTCATGAAGCTCGGGGCTGATGGTCTGCAGGCCGGCCAGCAGGGTGATGGCGAAGAACGGCACGCCGCGCCAGATGTTGATGATGATGATCGACGTCATGGCGAGGTCAGCATCGCCCAGCCAGTTGATGCGGGTGGTGATGAAGCCGAGCTGGAACAGGGTCCAGTTGATGACGCTGAAGGTGGGATCGAACATCCACTTCCAGGCGAAGGTCGAGAGCACCGTGGGGATGATGAACGGCAGCAGGATGAAAGCGCGGATGATCGCCTTGCCCCTGAAATGCCGGTTGAGCAGGATCGCCAGCCACAGTCCCAGGGCCAGCTTGAACACCGTCGTGACGCCCGTGTACCAGAACGTGTTCCACACGGTCGTGCGGAAGATGCTGTCGTTCCATATCTTGTGAAAGTTCTTCAGCCCGACGAATTCGCCGGGCTGGCCGACGCGGGTGCTGCTGAGCGACAGCATGACGCCTTCGAAGAAGGGATAGGCAATGAACAGGCCGAGCAGGACCGCGGTTGGCGTCAGCAACGCCAACGCGAGCCAGCGTTCGTCTTCAAGCTTACGCAACCGCGGGGAGAGCCGTTTGCCCTCCGCCGCCGGAAGTGATGTCACCGCCATGGACGGGTTACCCTAAACGCAGTTTCCCGGACTCAGACGTAGACCTTCTTGAGCTCGGCTTCGGCCCACTTCACCGCTTCCTCGGCGGGCATGCCCTGCACCGCCTTGGCATACATGTCGGTGACGATGTACTTCGAGAGGACTTCCTGGGCCTTGGCGTCCGGTGGCCCGGCGTTGCCGATGGCCTGGCCGAGGCGGGCCGCCACCTTGAACGGCGCCATGACCGGATCGACGTCCCACAGCTTGTCGGACTCCCACTTGACCGTGCACGGCGTTGCGAAGCCCTTCTGCGATTCGAAGAACTTCCTGTAGTTCGCCTCGGCGTGAATCCACTTGAGAAATTCCTTCGCGGCGTCCTGGTTCTTCGAATACTTCATCAGCATGTTCGACTGCAGGAGGTGGAAGCCGAACTGTCCCGCCGGACCCTTGGGCAGGGGCGCATGCAGGATGTCCTTGTTCATCGGCGTACCCTTCTCAGTCTTGTACTGATCGGGCTTGCGCAGCGTCTCGATGTAGATCGAGGCGCCGTTCAGGGTCGCCGAGATGGTCTGCGACAGGAACGCGCGGTTGTTGTTGGTGTCGTCCCAGGCGAGGCCGCCCTCGTCCATGCCGTCCTTCCACAGGCCTTGCATGAACTTGACCGACTCGACGGTCTCCTTGCTGTTGATCACCACCTTGCCGCTGGCGTCGATTTCCTTTCCACCCCAGGACCACATGTACGGATAGGTGAAGCCCGGTGCGTCGCCGAAGGTGTGGCCCAACGTCTGGCCGAATGGCCGGCCCTTGGCCTTCAGTTTCTTGGCGGCCTCTCGATAGCTGTCCCAAGTGTCGGGGAATTTGGTGATTCCCGCCTCGTCGAACCACGACTTGCGGTAGGCGATCATGCCGCCGATCACGGCCCATGGCATGCCCATGTAGACCTTGCCGTTGCTGCAGATCGCCTTTGCGTACGGGAAGATGCCGCCTTCACGCTTGCCGACTTCCTCGGCGATCGCGGAGACATCGACGACGCTGTTGGCGTAGAGATGGGTATAGCTGTTGAACGACATGATCAGGTCGGGACCGGCGCCCGACTGGATGCCGGCGGTGATGCGCGGCTGAAGGTCGTTGCCGTTCACGGTCTCGAGGTTGATCTTGATGCCCAGTGCCTTTTCGGCCTCCGGCATCATTTCCCTCTTCAAAAGCGCATCGGTGGCCGGCACGAAGTCGACCCACTTCAGCCAGTGAACCGTCCGCTGCTGGGCGAAGGCCGGCATGCGGCCGGTGGCGAGAATGCCCGCCATGCCGCCCATCGAGGCGACTGCGGCGGTTCCGGCAAGCTTGAGTACGTTGCGACGCTTCGTCTTGGCCATGATTGTCCTCCCAAGGACTGCCGCCACATTGAGCGGCTTCGTTGTATTGCCACCATCGTAGGCATCGGGAGGGTCCAGGCGCAAGCCGAATAGCGGGAGTTCGACTGGCGAATCTTTCCGGCAGGTTTTTCAAACCGGCGGAGGGCTATTCCAGGAGCGACCGCAGCATCCAGGCCGTCTGCTCGTGGACCGTCAGTCGCTGTGTCAGCAGGTCGGCCGTCGGCTCGTCGTTGGCCTTGTCGGCGAGTGGAAAGACGCCGCGTGCCGTCCGCGCCACGGCCTCGTGGCCGGTGACCAGGATGCGCACCATGTCCATCGCCTTGGGCGGCGTCGCCGGCGCGTCCTTGAGCGAGCTCAGCTTGCCGAACTGGGCGTAGGAGCCGGGCGCTGCGTGGCCCAGCGAACGGATGCGCTCGGCGATCGGGTCCACCGCATTCCACAGTTCGGTGTACTGCGTCATGAACATGGTGTGCAGCGAGGTGAACATCGGGCCGGTGACGTTCCAGTGGAAATTGTGCGTGGTCAGGTACAGCGTGTAGGTGTCGGCCAGCAGATGGCTGAGGCCAGTGGCGATCTTGCGCCGGTCTGCTTCCGTGATGCCGATGGAAATGGTCGGTGCCTGCGCGCTCTTTGCCATGTGTCCCCGGGAAGTTGTCAGTCCGTATCCTACAGCAGGGCGGGGTCGACGGTGAACAGCTCCTGGGCGCGACCGACGCCGCGGAGTGCGAAACGGCCGACCGACACCAGCCGCGCGCGTTCCGCCGGCGGCAGCGCATCCGCCAGGGCCTGCGACACCAGGACAGACCGGTCGACCGACCGGCACATCGAGGCGATGCGGCTGGTCTCGTTCACCGCGGGGCCCACGACCGTGAAGTCGAGCCGGTCGATGCTGCCGACGTTGCCGTAAAACACCTCGCCGATATGCAAGCCGACATAGACCGACGTTACCGGCCGTTCCTCGGCCTGGCGCCGTTCGTTTACGGCGCGCACCTTTTCGCGCATGTCGACCTCGGCCCGCAGCGCCTTGGCGCTGGCCTCCGCCGGATCCTCAGCGCGAAAGATCGCCAGCGTGCCGTCGCCGATCAGCTTCAGTACCTCGCCGCCGGCATCCTGGATCGCGGTGATGACGGCCTCGGCATAGTCGTTCAGCAGCGGGATCACCTCGTCCGGCGAGGCGGTATCGGTGATCCTGGTGTAGGCACTCAAGTCGGAGAACCACAGGACCGCGTCGATGCGGTCGGCGACACCGCGCGAGATGCGGCCGCTCAGCACGCGTTTGCCGGCGTCGCGTCCGAGATAGACCTCAACCAGCGTGCCGGCGACGCGCGCGAGTGCTGCGGCCTTGATGGCCAGCGCCAGTGGCGGCACCAGGCGGCGCAAGGCCACCAGGCCCGCATCGCTGAAACCCTCGGGATGGCGCGTCACCCAGGATGAGTAGACGCAATCCATCTCGCCGATGGCATTGTCGTCGGCGAAACGGTGGACGAAGACGAGGTAGTCGGTGTGGCCGGCATCCTTCATCTCCTGGACCGCCGGGAAATCGACGGGGTCGCCGAAGGCGATGCGCCGGCGCAATTCCTCCTCGCCGGTCTGCAGGAGGTGGAAGAACGGGCTGCGCTGCCACATTACGGCTCCCTCGCCCTGGTCGCTGCTGCCGTACTCGACCATGGCAGGATCGTTCGATTCGTCGTCGCGCCAGCGGAAGACGCGGCCTTCATGGACGGGATGCAGCGTGTCGATGAGGGCCATCGCGCGCGACACTTCGAGGCCGGCGGCGCGGCACTTCTCGCAGAACTCGCGCAGCAGGTCCTCTTCCGTCATGCCGGCAAGGCCGCGGCGAACCACCCAACCGGCGATACGGACGATGTCGGCGTCTTTCATGGGACCTCAGTCCCCATCAAATAACGCGGTCGCGGAAGTGACAAGCCGCCAGATGGCCCGGTGAGACCGCCTCCAGGAGCGGCGTCTCGACCGTGCAGAGATCGGCCTTCATCGGGCAGCGCGGGTTGAAATGGCAGCCCGGCGGCGGGTTCAGCGCACTGGCGATCTCGCCTTTGGCTTTTGCCCCCGCCACCGTGGCGGCGGCGCGATGGAACGGGTCCGGGATCGCGGCAATGAGCGCGCGCGTATAGGGGTGGCGCGGGTTCTCGAAAATCTCCTGCCAGCCGCCCTGCTCGACGATGCGGCCGAGATACATCACCGCAACGCGGTCGCTCACATGCTCGACCACGCCGAGGTCGTGGCTGATCATGATGTAGGCCAAGCCCATCTCGTCCTTGAGCTCGAGCAGCAGGTTGATGATCTGGGCGCGGATCGAGACGTCGAGCGCCGACACCGGCTCGTCGCAGATCACCAGCTTGGGCTTCAGGATCAGCGCGCGGGCGATGCCGATCCGCTGGCGCTGACCGCCGGAGAATTCGTGCGGATAGCGGTCGGCATGCTCCGGCCGGAGCCCGACCTTGGCCATCATGTCGATGACGCGCGCCTCGACCTCGGCCTTGTCGCCGACGCCGTGCAGGTGCAGCGGATCGGCCAGGGTGCGGCGCACGGTCTGGCGCGGGTTGAGCGAGGCGTAGGGGTCCTGGAAGACCATCTGCACCGTGCGCGCCATCGCCATGCGGTCGGGCGGTTTGTCGCCCGATATCTGCTGGCCGCCGACATGGATGCGGCCGCGCGTTGGCAGCACCAGGCCCATGATGGCGAGCGCCAGGGTGGACTTGCCGCAACCCGACTCGCCCACCAGTCCCAGGCACTCGCCGGGCTTTACGTCGAGCGTCACGCCGTCCACGGCCTTCAAGGTCTTGATGCCGCCGGCCAGCATGCTGCCGACCTTGAACTGGACGGCGAGATCGTCGAGCGAAAGCAGTGCCTCAGCCATGGTGATGGCACCTCACGACGCCATCGGCCGGCAGCGACGTCGCCTCGGGGGCGGTCGTGCGGCAGATCTCGGTGACCGCGTGGCAGCGTGGATTGAAGCGGCAGCCGGCCGGGTAGGCCTGGATCGAGGGCACGACGCCGGAGATCTCGGTCAGCCGCTGGCGGCCGCGCTTGGCGCGTTCGCCGAGGCGCGGCAGGGAATCGATCAGTCCCCGCGTATAGGGATGGCTGGGGGCGGCGAAGATGGCGTCGGCGACCTGGCTTTCGATGATGCGACCGGCGTACATCACGGCCACGCGGCGGCACATGTTGGCGACCAGCCCGAGGTCGTGGCTGATCATCAGAATCGCCGTCCCCTTGGCAGCGCAGAGCTCGGCCATCAGGTCGATGATCTCGGCCTGCACCGTGACGTCGAGCGCCGTGGTCGGCTCGTCGGCGATCAAAAGATCAGGACCGCAGGCGAGCGCAATGGCGATCATCACGCGCTGGCGCATGCCGCCGGAGAGCTGGTGCGGATAGTCCCTGATGCGCCGCTCCGGCGAGGGCACGCGGACCTGGCGCAGCGCCTCCTCGGCGCGGTCCATGGCGTCCCGCCAGTTGGCGCCCTGGTGCAGCACGAACATCTCGGCGATCTGGCGGCCGACCGGCGACAGCGGGTTGAGCGCCGTCATCGGCTCCTGGAAGATCATGGCGACGCGTTTGCCACGCAGCCGCCGCATCTCGGCCGCCGATGCGTTTTGTATCTCCTCGCCGTCGAGCACGATGCGGCCGCCGCCCAGCGACAGCGGCCGCCGCAGCAGGCCCATGACGGAGAGCGCGGTGATGCTCTTGCCGCAGCCCGATTCGCCCACCAGCCCGAACGCCTCGCCGCGGCCGATCTCGAAGGAGACGTTCTCGACGGCATTGAAGGTGACGCCGTCGCCCTGCAGGGCGATGCGCAGGTTCTCGACTTTTAGAAGCGGGCCCGTCACGCGCGCCTCGTCGTTGCCTGCGGATCGAAGATGTCGCGCAGGCCGTCACCCAGGAGATTGAGTCCCAGCACGGTGAGGAAGATCGCGAGGCCCGGGAATATCGAGACCCAGGGCGCGACGGCGATGGTCTCGCGGGCGTCCGACAGCATGCTGCCCCAGCTCGGGAAGGGCGGGCGGATGCCGAGGCCGAGGAAGGAGAGCGCGGCCTCGGCCAGGATTGTGCCGCCCATGCCCAAGGTGGCGATGACGATGATCGGCCCCAGCATGTTGGGCAGGAGCTGGGTGAACATGATGCGGAAGGGGCCGTAGCCCAGGATGCGCGCCGCCTGGACGTAGCCCTGGCTCTTCAGCGACAGCGCCTGGGCGCGCGCGATGCGGCACGAGTAGGACCAGTTGGTGAGGCCGAGCGCGATCAGCAGGCTGACCAGGCCCGGCCCCAGGATCGCCATGATGGCGAGCGCAAAGATCAGCGAGGGGATGGCCAGCATGACGTTGGTGAGGCCGTTCACGAAGTCGTCCCACCAGCCGCCCCAGTAGCCCGCCGTCAGGCCCAGGGTGACGCCGATGATGCTGTTGGCGATCTGGCTGACGACGCCGACCGTGAGCGAGATTTGCGCGCCGTAGACGACGCGGGAATAGATGTCGCGGCCCTGGGCGTCGGTGCCGAACGGGAACTCCCGGCTGGGCGGCAGCTCGGCGTTCAGGAGGTTGGCGTCCATCACCGGATCGGTGAGCGCGATCCACGGTGCCGTGACGGCGACGGCAAGGGCCACGGCGAACAGTCCGCCGCCGATCCAGGTATTGGCGCCGAGTCTCATCACTGTCAGCCGTACCGGATGCGCGGGTCGATCGCGACATAGGCGAGGTCGACCAGCGTGTTGATGACGAGGAAGAAGAGAACGAACACCAGGATGCAGCCCTGCACCGCCGGGATGTCGCGCTGGAACACCGAGTCGACCAGCAGCGAGCCGAGGCCGGGCCACGAGAACAGTTTCTCGACGACCACCGCCTGGCCCATCAGCGAGCCGAACTGCAGGCCGACGGTGGTGACCACCAGGACCAGCGCGTTGCGCATGACATGCCACGTCACGACGCGGCGCTCGCTCATGCCCTTGCTGCGGGCGGTGCGCACGAAATCGGCGTTGAGCACGTCGAGCACGGCGGCACGCGTCGTGCGCGCCAGAAGCGCCAGCGGGCTGACGCCCAGTGC
>Ga0163144_10014884_pt1 | contig 16101 bp, 10 predicted proteins | sample OliLak19BULKMAT1_FD_123175 | JGI IMG/M metagenome (GOLD analysis project Ga0163144, IMG submission 123175) | Freshwater microbial mat bacterial communities from Lake Vanda, McMurdo Dry Valleys, Antarctica - Oligotrophic Lake LV.19.BULKMAT1 | ecosystem: Environmental > Aquatic > Freshwater >... | reverse complement strand
GGCAAGGGCAAGGGCAAGGGCGAACGGCGTACGGCAACGGCAACGGCGAATGGCGTACGGCAACGGCTACTGGCGGGCGAGACGCCCGCGGTACGGGTACGGGTACGGGACGGTGTTACGGGACGAAGACGAATTCGGGGGAGTTGATCAGCGCCCAGATCATGTCTTCGGCGCGTTCCCGCCATGGCGCGGCGAGGCGCTGCGTCACCGGTTCTCCGTCGCGCGCGGCTTTCTCCAATTCCATTTTTATTTGAGTGGCTGCGGGGTCCAGATGGTTCGACCAGGAGACCACGCGGCCTCCGGCGACGAGGCCGGCTTTTGTTTTTGCGGCGCCGTTGATGATGCGGGAATCGTAGCCTTCCTGAAGGAGCCCGCGGAAGGTTTGGGCTTCAGTGGGGTTCGGAACGCGGCAGAGCAGGCGCTGGAAAACGTCGCTGACCAGCGTATCAACGGGAGCGGACTGCAGACAGAGTTCGGTCAAGGCGCTGTCGTCGGAGAGGCGCGCGATGCGGTTTCCGACAATGCCGTTGGCGATGATGGCGGGCTGCAGAACGTTGACGGCGTTTTCGCGATCGGTGATCGCGGCCTGGCGGGCCTCGCGCCAGCCGAAGCGCACGAGCACGTCGGTGATGGTCTGCGCCACGGGAAGTGAAAGCGCCGGGCGGTCGCGTTCGTTGGAGAGCGAGGTGAACTCCCAGGCGCGGCGGGGCACGCCGAAATTCTGGAAGGCCTCGATGGCCTGGCGGCCGTCGGAATCGAAGGTGAGCTCTTCGCAGCCGAGCTTTTTTCCGGCGGCGGAAAATAAAGAATCGACGAGCTGCTCAGCCGACATGCGGCGCTTGAGCGGCGCGTGGCGCGTGGCGGCGGGAGACCCGGCCGCGGGATTGACGGCGCTGCTTTGATACGCCCGCGAATTGAAAATCAGGCGCGCGATGTGTTTGACATCGTAGCCGTGCGTGGTCAGGTGGCGCGCCAAAAAAACGAGCAGTTCCGGATGAGACGGTTTGGCATTTTCCCAGTCGTCAACGGGCTCGACGATGCCCCAACCCATGAGGCGCTTCCAGACGCGGTTGGCGATGACGCCGGCGAAGCGGTCGTTTTTGGCGGAGGTGACGAGCGCGGCGAGTTGTTCGCGCGTGTCGGCGGGATTGCGCAGCACGCCGGGCGGAAGATCGTTCGCGCTGCCCGCGCCGGGGATCAATTTTTCGAAGGGCCACGTCGGCGCGACCTGCGTGCCGGGCTTGAGCGTCACGTTGACGGCGAGCTCTTTGAGTTCGGCGGGCGTGCGCGGAATGGAGCTGGTCTTGGGAACCTCGAGCGGCGCTTTTTTGAACATGGCGGCGACGCTGAAGAGGTCTTTTTGCAGGAAGTCGTGGTGCGGCGCGTCGTGGCAGCGCGCGCATTTCATCTCCGCGGCGAGGAAGGCTTTGGTCGCGATGATGGCTTTCTCGGCCATGGGCGAATCGTTCTGCGAGGCCATCGCGAAACCGGCGGGGCCGCCGCCGAATTTGCTGCCTTCCATCAGGATCAGTTCGGTGGCGAAGCGGTCCATGGGCTTGTTGTCGGCGAGCGAGTCGTGGATCCAGAAGCGGAACGGGCCGGTGTTGTTGAGTTCGGGCTTGAGCAGGCCAGGGTTTTCGGCGAGCACGTCCTGCCAGTAGCTGACCCAGTGGTCGGCCCAAGCGCTATCCGCGAGCAGGCGGTCGATCAGCTTGGCGCGTTTATCGGCTGAGGTATCCGACATGAATTGTTTGATCTGGCCAGCGCTGGGGATGAGGCCGGTGGTATCGAGCGCGACGCGGCGCAGGAAGGTCCAGTCGTCGGTGCGCGCGGGCGGATCGATTTTTGCGGCCTCCAGAGGGGCGCTGATAAAGGAGTCGATGCTGCCGGGGACCGCGAGGGGCGCGGTCTGTTTGCGGGCGAGGTCGTGGCGCATCGTCCAGTACTCGGCTTCTTTGGCCCCGTCGGTTTTGCGGCGGGCGGCGTCGGCGTCGCGGTGAATCTGTTTCTGAGAATCGGCGTGGGCGTCCCAGGCTTCATCGGTGAGAGGGATGTTCTGCTTTGGGCTGAGCAGCTTGAATATTTCGGAGCCGCTCGCGAGGCTGAGGGAGAGTTCGCCGACTTCGGGGCGCAGCTTGCCGCCGCCGACGAAAATTTCCAGCGTGAAGAGATGCGGCTTGCCATCTCCTTTAATGGTGACGAGGCGTTCGGTGTGGCCGGGCTTTAAAATGCGCGTGCCGGGTCCGACGGAAACGGTGGCGGCGGGAACTTTGCCGTGGCCGCCGCCGTCTCCTTTAGGGGCGGGGGTGGAGGCGAGGACGATGCCGTCCATGAGCAGGCGGGTCATGTTGCGCGCGCGCAGCAGCAGGCGGTGGTCGCCGGCGGGAATTTCAATCGAGGCCATGGCGCGCAACAGGAATGGATTGCTGCGGTCGGCGAGGAGGCCTTTGGCGTCGTATTTTTTCGGGAAGGCGACGAAGGCAAAGGCGGGCTCCGTGTACGTGCCGGTGATCTTTGCTTTCGGGATGGCTTCAGAATCGATCTTGGCGAAGCCTTCGAGGATCTCCACGCGCACGGCGTCTTTGGGGAGATCGAGGGGCGGCGCGATTAAAATTTGCGGCTCAACGAGGGCTTCGGGCGCGGGAAGTTTAGCCGCGACGCCATCGTCGTTGCTGCCGTCGGGATCGGCGAAGCGCGAGGCGCCGGTGTTGGAATGGTAGCGCGTTTTGATGCGTTCGGGGCTGAGGGCGGCGCGGTAGATCGCGACTTCATCAATGGACCCACTGAAGGAGGAGAGCGGCGAGCCGCCCATGGACGAGCCGATCCAGAGTTCGTCGTCGTCGACGACGGGCGCGGCGTCGCTGGCGCCGCCCATGTCCCAGCGGCCTTTGACGTCGTGGCCGTCAAGGTAGCCGCGGACCGTGTCGCTTTTTCCGAAGACGTAACTGATCGCGACGTGATGCCAGCCGGAGCGTTCGGAAAAACCGATGTCGGAGGTCCAGCGGTGCCAGTGGGATTCGTCGCTGTTCCGCGGGTTTTCGGCATCGCGGAATACGAAGCTGAGGCGCGCACTGTTTTCCTGGCCGCGCAGGCGCAGGGCATAATTCTGATTGTGCAGTTTGACGCCTTTGTTGTTGGTGCGGCCTTTGCCGACGATGTAAATGTTCTGGCCATTTTGAATCTGCTTCAGGCTGACCCAGGCTTCGAGCGTGATGGCGTCGCCGCTGTCGAAATCGAGAGGGCTTTCGGCGCCCGCATCTTTGACTCGGACGAACGCGCCTTTGCCGTCGAAGCTCGCGGCATTATTGGCGGTTTCGAAATCGGGAAGGAATTCGGGGCGCGGTCCGGCCTGGCCGAGCAGCACGGCGCCGGCCGGTTCGCCGGAGAATGTGTTGTCGGCGTTCGCGCCATTGCCGATGTTGGAGCCCTCGCCTTCGTTGAAACGCCAGTAGGCGACGGGGTCGTCGGCGAGGACGGCGCGCTCGTATTTGGGGACGATTCGTTCGGCGGCGGAGAGCGAGCAGGCTAAGAGCAGGAGGCTCAGGATGGAGAATTTTGGCATAGCATGAGTACTCCTGAAAGCGGACGGCTATTACACGACTTCAACACAGAGGCGCGGTTCCCGTTTAGTAGTTGTCATTGAACGGCACAGGTCGTACGCCGAAAAATAACAAATTCAAAAATGAACGGTGAATGATGCCCTTTGATGAGACCTGAGAAATGATGAATTACAAATGCTGTTCTGTTGGCTCGGCGCTAACTCTCTCCCTACTCCTTCCGCAAGGGGAGGGGAATACAACGGCGCACGGCTACACCCGCAAAACCGGGGACGGCCACCGTTCTTCGTTTTACGTATGCCATCCTCTTCTTTAAACTAGGCTCTTTGGCTCCTCTACTTCACTCGGGATGAAACATGGCTAGCGACATACTCAATACAGTGATCATCGGCTCCGGCCCCGCGGGTCTGACCGCCGCCATTTATGCGGCGCGCGCGAACTTGAAGCCGCTGATATTGGCCGGCAGCACGCCGGGCGGGCAACTCACCAAAACGTCGGAGGTCGAAAATTATCCCGGCTTCGCCAAAGGCATCAATGGCCCCGATTTGATGTTCGCGATGATGGATCAGGCGAAATTCTGCGGCGCGGAAATGGTCTACGAAAACGCGGAATTCATCGACACCAAAACAAAGCCGTTCACCCTGACGTACGGGGGGGGCAAGAAAATTCAGGCACACACGATCATCTTTGCGACCGGGGCGGCGCCGCGCTGGCTGGGGCTGCCCAGCGAAGCGCAATTTTCTCCGCCCAGGGGTTCGGGCGTGACGTCGTGCGCGGTGTGCGACGGCAGCTTCTACCGCAAGATGCCGGTCGTGGTCGTGGGCGGCGGCGATAGCGCGATGGAAGAAGCGAACTACCTCGCGAAGATGTGTTCGTCGGTGACGCTGATTCACCGCCGCGAGGATTTCCGCGCGTCGAAGATCATGATCGAGCGCGCGAAAGCCAGTCCGGTGATCAAGTGGGAACTTAACCAGGTCGTCGACGAGATCCTCGGCGACACCACGAAAAAAGTTCCGTCCGTCACCGGCGTGCGCCTAAAGAGCGTCAACGGGGGTTCGACCAAGGAACTGCAGGTCGCCGGCGTGTTCGTCGCCATCGGCCACATCCCCACCACGAGTGTGCTGAAGGGCCAGGTGGATCTGGACGAGGACGGTTACATCAAGAGCAACGACAGGCAGGAGACGAGCGTGGAAGGCGTGTATGCCGCCGGCGATTGCCACGACCGCCGCTACCGCCAGGCCATCACGGCCGCGGGGATGGGATGCAAAGCGGCGCTCGAAGTGGAGCGCTATTTAACCACGCACGGGATACACTAACGACCGGGTTTCGGGTCTGGGGTTTGGGGTTTCGGGTGCTCCGGATCGACAGTCTTTGCTAAACCCCAAACCCGAACCCCGAAACCTCAGACCCGGAGAAATGACGTGAGTTCCACCAAGGCCGCCAGTTCGACATCGCTCGATGAGTCTTACGCGCAGTGCATTGACGTCACGGCGAAGCAGGCGCGCAATTTCCATTTTGCGTTCAGCATTCTGCCGAAGGAACGTTACAAAGGCATCTGCGCGCTCTATGCGTTCACGCGCACGGCGGACGATCTCTCCGACGATGAAAGCGATCCGAAAAAAGCGCTCGAAAATTCCAGGGCGTGGCGCCAGGCGTTTGATAAGGCGCTGGCCGGCGACACGTCCGCGCATCCGATAATGCCGGCGGTCGCCGACACGTTCGCGCGCTACAAAATTCCGGCGGTGTACATGCACGAACTGCTCACCGGGACGGAGATGGATTCGCACAAAAACCGCTACGAAAAATGGGACGACACGTACCTATATTGCTACCGCGTCGCCTCCGTCATCGGCATGATGACCATTCACGTGTTTGGCTACACGCATCCGCGCGCGATCGAACTGGCCGAGCAAACCGGGATCGCGTTTCAGATGACCAACATCCTGCGCGATATCGTCGAAGATTCCGGCCGCAACCGCATCTACCTGCCGATGGAGGACCTGCGCCGGCATTTGATCTCCGAAGAGATCATGCTCGCGGCCAAAGACACGCCGCAGCTGCGGGAGCTGATCAAATTTGAAGTGGAACGCGCCAAAAAATATTACGCCGCCGGTCGAGAACTGCTGCCGCTGATCGAGCCCGAAAGCCGCGACGCTCTCGGCAGCCTCGTCGCGATTTACCAGCGCCTGCTGGACGAAATTGAACGCCGCAGATACGACGTCTTCACCGAACGGGTCTCGCTGAGCAAAGCCGAAAAACTGAGCCTGGCCGCGGGCCTCGCCTGGAAACGATTCTTGGGCTTCGGTTCGTAAGGCCGCAGAAGTAGACGGGGCTCTTAGCCCCGTCAGGCCGTTGGGAAAAAATCCAATGCCACTGCTTACACTCGTCATTTGTCAATCGCTTGAAAGCCTTTGCAAACTGCATTAACCTGTAAACTGACCTCGTTGAGTAACCTCGGGACGGAATCGCTTCATGAGCAGTGCATTCGGGTCGGCAGCCTCACCGCTTTCGCCGCTTTCTCCCAAGGAAGCCGCGCTGCCGCTGCTCATTCACAAAACCGGAGCCGACTCACTTGCGGTTGCCGCGTCCGATCCGCAGGCGTACCTCAAGCAAAAAATAAACGCGCTGATCGCCAACATCGAGACCGCCATCGTCGGCAAGCGCGAGACGGTCAAGCACACGCTCGTCGGATTGCTCGCGCGCGGCCACGTGCTTATCGAAGACGTTCCCGGCGTCGGCAAAACCACGCTCGCGCGGGCGTTGTCAAAATCCATCGACTGCCAGTTTCGCCGCATTCAGTTCACGCCGGATCTGCTGCCGTCGGATATCGTGGGCGTCTCGGTCTTCGAACAGAAAGAAAGCCGCTTCAAATTTCACCACGGGCCCCTCTTTGCCAACGTGATTCTCGCTGACGAAATCAACCGCACCACGCCGCGCACGCAATCCGCGCTGCTCGAAGCGATGAATGATTTTCAGGTCTCGGTGGATGGCACCACGTATGTTCTGCCCGCTCCGTTTATCGTGCTGGCCACGCAAAACCCGATCGAATATTCAGGCACGTTCTCGCTGCCCGAAGCGCAGCTCGACCGCTTCCTGCTGCGCGTCGCCATCGGCTATCCCGACCGCGACAGCGAACGCCAGGTCCTCAAGGGCCAGCGCCTCTCGCACCCGCTGGACGCGCTGAAGCCGGTGATCACCGCCGCCGAAGTGCTGCAATTGCAGGAACTCGTCCGGCAGGTCACGGTCCACGACGCGCTGGCCGATTACATTCTCGAAATCGCCTCGCGCACGCGCGAACACAAGGGGCTGACGCTCGGTGTTTCGCCGCGCGGGTGCCTGATGCTGTACCGCGCCGCGCAGGCGCTGGCCACCATTGAAGGCCGCACGTTCGTCACACCCGACGACATCAAGCGTCTCGCGCCGCCGGTGCTGGGCCACCGCATCATCGAGAAGGGCCGCGACGCCGGCGCCAGCCGCAAGGACAGCGACGGCATCCTCCGCGAAATCCTGGACGACGTGCCGGTTCCGATCTAAGAGCCTCTATCTTAAGAGATGCAAATTTTCGATTGGGATGATGTTCATTCTAATTTTTGTGAAGGGGCGACATGGAAAGCCGGGCCGAAAATTCGGCGTTCAATTTGCACTTCACGGATGGCACCTGTTACTATGCTCGCCATGAACGAATCTTGCTCCACCTGCGCGGTTCCGTTTGTCCAGGCTCAAGCGGTGGTCACACATCAGGAGGCGGTGTCGTCGCGCTACTTTCTGCTGCGGCTGCGCTGTGAAGCCATCGCGACGAGGGCCGTTCCGGGCCAGTTCGTGATGATCGCCTGCGCGCCGGACTTTCATGGCGCGAGCGAGCCGCTGTTGCCGCGGCCGCTGGCGATACTCGATGCGCGCGACGGCCAGATCGAACTTCTTTATTTCGTGAGCGGCTACGGCACGGCGGTACTGCGTCATACGGGCATGCAGCCGGGGGCGTCGGTGCGCATCATCGGACCGCTCGGGCGCGGCTTTGAACCGCTACCCCACGTGGATGTGCATCTGGCGCTGGGCGGCGGCAGCGGAGTCGCGCCGCTGGTGTTTTTCTTCAGGCGCTATGCGGAGAGCGCGAAAAACTGGCACCTGGTTCTGGCGGCGCGTTCGGCCGATCAGCTGGCGCGCGAGGATGTCGTGAAAAATCCCGGCCGCCTGCACCGCGCCACGGACGATGGCAGCGCGGGAATCCAAGGCACGGCGATCGACGCTTTGAAAGTGCTGCTGAGCGGTGAACTGAAAGGCAAGCGCGCGGCCGTCTACGCGGCCGGGCCTGAAGCGATGATGTTCGCGGCGGCGAAACTGTCGCGGCAATTTAATCTGCCCTGCGTGGTCTCGCTCGAACAGCGCATGGCCTGCGGCGTGGGTGTCTGCAGAGCGTGCATCGTTGACGGCGTGACGCCTCACAAAAAAACCGGATTGATGCGCCGCACGGTGTGCCAGGATGGGCCGGTGTTTGATATCAACGAACTGGCGGGCTGGTGAAACGTGAGGAAACTTTCGCTGGAATTTCTGGGCAGCGGCACGAGCGTCGGGGTGCCCGTGATCGGCTGCGACTGCGCGGTCTGCCGCTCGACTGACAGCCTTAATAAGCGGCTGCGCTCGTCGGTGCTGGTGCGTGGCTACGATGAGTCGGGCGGGCTGCTCACGACGGTGGTCATCGATACGGCACCCGATTTCCGGCAGCAGATGCTGCGTTCGAACGTGCGGCGCCTGGATGGCGTGATCATCTCGCATTACCATGCCGACCACGTGGTGGGCATCGACGACGTGCGGCGCTACAATCACATGCAGAATGCGGCGATCGACTGCTGGGCGCGCCCGGAGACGCTGGCGAGTTTGAAACAAAGTTTCGGCTATGTTTTTGTCGAGGATGAAAACGTGCGCTGGGGCCTGCCCTGTTTGCGCCCGCGCGCATTTCAATTTGGAGACACGTTTGAAATCGGCGCGTTGAAATTCGAAGCGCTGGAACTGGACCACCACATCATGAAAAATACAGGCTTCCGCATCCGCTGCGGGGACAGTCCGGCGCTGGCCTACTGCCTGGATGTGAAACGCATTCCCGAATTGTCGTACGAAAAATTGCGGGGCACGCATACTCTCGTGCTGGATATGCTGCGCGAGAAAATTCATCCCACGCACATGAATTTGGATGAGGCGCTTGCGGCCGTTGCGCGCATTGGAGCAGCCTGCTCGTTTTTCGCGCATATCGCTCACGAAGTTGACCACCGCACGCTGCAGGCAAAACTTCCGCACGCGATCCAGCTAGCCTACGACGGCCTATTGGTTGAGGTCGGTTGACGCGCCTTTCAGCCAGCGCTGCAGTTCGGGATCCAATGCGTAGACAGTTTGTTCATGCCTTGTCGCCATTTGGTGAGCGCGGTGCTGTTTTTGACTCGGGTGTATAACGCATCCGCCAGAACTAAAAGAGGTTTCCGCGCCGGCAGAGCTCACAGCACTTCTTTTCTGCAATGGGTTTGTGGCTTGCTCAAAGTCAATCCGTCGGAATCGAAGATGCCGCAGCATTGAACTTGAAGAGCTGAACACTGGGGGCGGAACGAACACGTTAATGCGGCACTGAACGAACACGGATGTAATCGAATGAAGTTCCGGTGAAACTATCTGTACCGTACGCGTCGCTATGCACAGGACCAGGTATCCGCCGCCAGACCGCGCTTCGCAAGAAGCGCGGTCTCTTTAATTGGCAAATTTTCGAGCAACGCCAAGAGCGCCAAGAAGGAGAGCGTCATGTCGAATAAGCGGTTCTCACCTGAACAAATCTTTGAGAAAGAGGGCGATAACGGAGAGACTCGGACGTCCCTATCAGTGCGGAGTTTGGATGGAAGTTGTACGTGTGCGTTTGTGAACAGAATGGAATAGTGTGGTGGGCTTGTGTGTTTCAGATCATTAAGTTCGGCACGCACGTGCCTTTTCGCACAAGCTTTGGACGTGAGCTGGAGTCCTGTATAGAGTGTCCTGCCGAGCCGCACGGCGGTTTGTATGAGATGGCTTGAATGACGCACGGTGCACTTTTTTTCCGATTTCGCCGATTAGAATTTGTCCGGGCCGAGACGCCCGGACTACGAGGAGACATTGAGAATGCATAAACGAGGCATGGCGCTTCGCTGGGTTCTGGCTTTGGCATTGGTTTCAGTGAGCGCGTTTCGAGTTGGGGCGGGCGAGCTGGATCTGAAGGCGCCGCTTCCGGTCGATCCCAACATTAAGATGGGGATGTTGCCGAACCAGATGAAGTACTGGATTCGCGCTCACAAGACGCCGCCGGATAAAATCGGCATGTGGATGCACATCAGCAGCGGATCGATCAATGAAGCGGACAACCAGCGCGGACTGGCGCACTACCTCGAACATCTCGCGTTCAACGGAAGCGACAATTACGCGCCGGGTACGCTGATCAAATTTTTTGAATCGATCGGCCTGCGTTTCGGACAGCATCAGAATGCCTTCACCAGTTTCGATCAGACCACCTACATCATCAGCCTGCCGAACACGAAAGGCGAGACCGTGGGCAAGGGCCTGCAATGCCTCGCCGATTTCGCGTTCCGCATGAGCCTTCTTCCAGAAGAGATCGACAAGGAACGCGGCGTGATCCTGGAAGAGATGCGATCGCGTAAGGGCGCGCAGCAGCGCATCATCGATAAGCTGCTGCCGCTGCTGGCGCCGGGTTCGCGCCTGGCCGAACGCATGCCGATCGGCAAGGAAGAGATCATCAAGACGGCGCAGAAGACGGTTTTTGCGGAGTACTACAGCAAGTGGTACCGGCCGGATAACGCGACGCTGATTGTCGTCGGGGACATCGAATCGACAGAGGCGGTTGAGAAGCTGATCGCTGAAAATTTTGGCGGCTGGAAGACGGCGGCCAATCCGGCGAAGGACGAAGACCCCGGCCTGCAGCCTTATACGACGGCGCGCGCGGCCGTCATCACCGACCCGGAATTGACGGAAGCGGACGTGAGCACGGCGCGGATCACGGCGCTGAAACAGATTGATAACGTGGGCGATTACCGCCAGCGCATGGTCGAGAGTATCGGCAACTGGATCATGAATCGCCGCTACAGCGAAATGGTGGAGAAGGGCAAAGCGCCGTTTCAGAATGCCGACGTGAGCGTCTCGCCGTTTCTGAATGTGAGCACGTACATCAGCGGGTCGGCGACGGGCAAGCCGGACCAGTGGGAATCGATGCTGCTGGCGCTGCTGACGGAGATCAAGCGGGCGCGCGAATTCGGTTTCAACGAGCAGGAATTGGAAGACGCAAAGAAGTCCACGTTGTCATCGGCGGAACAGGCCGCGCGCACGGAAGCAACGTGGGATGCGCACGCCTTTCTGTCGCGCATGAACAACGCGGTGGCTGAAGGGCGCAAGCCGATGTCCGAGGCGCAGCGCCTGGAACTGCTCAAGGCCTTGATTCCCGGTGTCAGCCTCGCGGAAGTGGCGGAGACGTTTAAGAAAAATTTCGGAGACGAAAAGCGCCTGCTGCTTGTGACGATGCCCGAAAAGGCGGGTCTGAAGGTGCCGACGGAGAAAGAAATCCTGGACGTCGCGGCGAAAGCGGAAGCGGCGACGGTCGAAGCGGTGGCGAAAAAGGAACGTCCCAAGAGTCTGCTCGAGAAGGATCCGGAATCCGGGAAAATTGAAAAGCAGGAAGAAGAAGCGGACCTGAAGATTGTGTCGGCGACGCTGAAAAACGGCGTGAAGGTTCACGTGCGCCACATGGATTTCAAGAAGGACCAGGTCTATGCGAGCATCACGGTCGGGGGCGGCAAGATTCGCGAGACCAGTGGGAATCGGGGCCTGTCGGATGCGGCGGGGCTGGCTCTTTCGCAGATCGCAACGAAGAAACTGAATTCGACCACGATCCGGGAGATGATGACCGGCATCAATATCAGCGTCGGCGGCAGCGCGTCGGAAGACGCGCTGAGCATCAGCGTCAGCGGCTCGCCGAAGGACCTGGAAGAAGGTTTGCGGCTGGCGCATCTGCTGTTCAGTGAAGGAACGATCGAAGATGCCGCACTGAAGCTGTGGAAGGAAACGATGGCGCAGGAATTGGAGAAGCAGAAGACCAGCGTGGAAGCCAAGCTGATGGAACGCGCGAGCTCGCTTCTCACGAACGACGATCCGCGCAGCCGCACGATTACGCCCGAGCAGCTCAAACTCATTTCACTTGAGAACGCGCAAGGGTGGCTGGAAGGCATTCTGAAATCGGGGCCGATTGAAGCCGCTATTGTGGGCGACATCGACCGCGATAAAGCGCTGGCGCTGGCTCAGAAATACCTGGGATCACTGCCCCCGCGTGAGCAGAAAGATTCGGATCTGCTCAACCTGCGTAAAATGAAAATAGGAAAAGGACCGTTCGAATCGACGGTGGAAGTCGAGACGATCACGCCGCGCGCGGTGGTGCTGAGCGGGTGGCGCGGCGCGGATTGGAAGGACACGAAGGATCGGCGCGTGCTGCAGATCGCGGCGCAGATTCTGACGGCGCGGCTGCGCGATGAAATCCGCGAGAAGCGCTCACTGACGTATTCGATATCCTGCATGGCTCAGCCGGCGCGCGTTTACGAGGGCACGGGAATGTTCTGCGCGTATTTCACCGCCGATCCGGACAAGGCGGCGGAAGCCATGAAGGTGACGCGCGACGTGATGGAGAAGTTCGCGGCGGACGGTCCGAGCGATGAAGAGATGGAGACGGTGCGCAAGCAATTCAAGAATTCGCTGGAGACGACGCTGAAGGAGCCGAGCTACTGGGTGGGCGTGCTGGCGGATCTAAATTACCGCGGAACGAAATTGTCGGACGTGAAAGAAGTGCAGGAGAAAATGCTGACGTACACGAAAGACGACGTGAAGAGCGTGTTGAAGAAATACGTGACTGAGGAGCACCGCCTGCAGGTGATCGCGCTGCCGAAGAAGAAGGCGGAGGCGAAGTAGGGAATATAGGCCGGTAGGTTCGACACCTTCGTTGCAATGCCGCACTGCATTAGTATTGAGATGCGCGGAAATGCGAGGTATTCTATGAGCAGGAATACGGAGTCGAGAATGAGTCTTCACGACCTGCTGAAGTCCAAGCGAAATGAAATCCTAAGTATCGCGGCGCGTCATGGCGCGCGTAATGTGCGACTATTTGGTTCGGTGGCGCGAGGCGACGCCGACGAGTATAGCGATGTGGATTTTCTGATGCAACTGGGCGATGAAATGAGTTTGATGGATCACGCGGCGCTTTTGGTTGATCTGGAAAATTTGATCGGCCGCAAGGTGGATGTTGCGCCAGAAGACAGCCTTCGTCCAAAATTTCGCGACCGGATTCTTCGCGAAGCCATTCCGATATGAGAAGCGACCGAGCTTTTCTGGAAGATATTTTCGAAGCGATTCAACGGATCGAAAAATACGCGTCGAGCGGCAGGGAATCTTACGATAATGATGAGCTGATCCAAAATTGGATGGTCTACCAAATTCAGATTATCGGTGAAGCGACCGGAAAAATTAGCGATCAGTTGAAGACGAAACATCCTGAAGTTCCATGGGCTGTGATAAAAGCCATGCGAAACGTTCTGGTTCATTTCTATTTTGGAATCAATTTAGACAAAGTGTGGAGAACGGTGATTGATGACCCGCCTATTCTTAAGCGGAAGATCGAACTGATTCTGAGCACGCATGAGGTTCCAAAGAGCATCTAGCAAATGCAAATGATTTTCTAAAGGCCTACTTCTGTTGCGGCACAACTTCCCATTTTTCTCCGAAGAAGCCGACGTCGGCGATCGCGCCGGGCCATTTGGAATTGGGCGGCGTGTTGATGTCGATCACGGCGTAGTCTGGCAGCACGGGGATCTGCCGCGCGTTGCTGACCTGCGCTGATTCGCGGAAGGTGAAGCCGCTGTTGAGCACGATGTAGCGCTTGGGATTCAGCGGATTGGGATAGATCATCACGGGTATATGATGCTGAGAACTGAATGTTTGCGCGCCGACGCTCACGTTTTTATCGTCCCATTTGATGGCTAGTTTGTCGGCGATTTGCGCGAGGATTTTATTGCTGCCTGGGTCGCCCCACAGAATTAAATTGCTGTCCGCAATGTCAGCCTCGGTGATGTCGGAATCTTTTTTCACCGGTGCGACTCCGCGGAATTGACTGCGCCACTGGGTCGCGACACGGGCCTGTTCGGCCGAGACCCACGCGCCACTCTTTTCGTTGAATGGCTTGCCTGTGGGCGTCACCAGAATAAAGCGGCTCATGAAGGCGTCATCGATCGGGCCCTGCAATCCATGGCGTTTGCGGAGGGATGTTTCGTCGACGTTCGGGACGGTGGTCCATGTTCCTCCGGCTTTCTGAAGATGGACGGTCCAGCCTTTTTCCGGAGACGCGGCCGGCGCCTCGAGCGATTGCCCGTCGACAACAAGCGTGGGACTGCCGGACCTCAGGGGTGAATTTTCGCCGGACATCGCGAGAGTCAGCGCACTGACGTTCTGCGTTTTCACGGCAACGCCGCCGACTTTGGTAATCTCGGCATCGACACGGGCGCGTTCCCAGTGTTTCTCCAAGCCGTCGATGATGACCCATTTCATTTTGTTGTAGCGCAGCATCCACGTGGTGAAACGAATCTTTGGAGGAAACGGGTCGTTGCCTTTGGCGGCCGCGGCATCCACGAAGGCGTTGATCTCTTTTTTGGATTCAGGGTGGTACTTGTGCGGGGTCTGCGGCCCGATGAGATGGGTGAGTTCGAGACCTTCTTCTTTCATCGCTTTGGCCATCGCGTCGGCGGCCTGCTTCTGCTTGTCAATTTCGCCGCTGTACGCGACGGTGGGCGTGTTGAAATGATTAACGGCGTAGTCGGTGCTGTCGTACCAGCGCCACAATTTCTGCTCGAACCACGTCGGCTTGGGCTCGCTCTGGAAGGCGCGCGTGAATTCGGCGGTTTCGGAAAAACCGGCGCCGGGCGCGATCGCGGCCCAGAGGCCGGGATGGTGAGAACCGAACTGCCAGCACGCGGCGCCGCCCATGGAGAAACCGCGCACGACGATGCGGGCGTCGTCGATGGCATAATTCTTTTTCACGTTCTCGAGCGTCTCGAACAAATCCATTTCGCCCGCGAATCTGTTGGCGTTGCAGAAACGGCCGTAGAGATGGACGACGAAGGTGTCGGCGGGGACGAATTCGCCGGCGTCTTTGTGGCGCGAGGCGAGGAATCGCACCTCGGTGAGCTTCTCGTCGCGGCCGTGAAACCAGAAATCGAGGCGGCGCTTTTTGGCGGGATCGGTCTTGAAGCTTTCAGGAATTACCAGGCCGTAAGGTTGCACGGAATGGTCGATTTTCGACATATAGCCGCGCGGAAAAATGCCGGATGCGGTGGTCCACGACGGCTTGCCTTCGCGGAGTTCTTTGGCGCGATCGAGGCCGGTCTTCAGCAGCACTTTCGCGGCGGCGATGTCCTTCACTTCCAGGAATTCTCCGAACGTGAGCGCGTAGTGGATGGCGTTGAAATAAATCTGGACGTCGGGAAGCAGATCGAGCGCCGGCTTTCCGGCCAGCTGCGCGCGCAATTTGGCGATCTCGTCATCGAGCCGTTTTGCGCCAGCGGCAAGTTCTTTCTCGTCGGCTTCGGGAACGGAGATGCCGGCGGGCGGGATACGTTTTTCGCCGGATTTTTCGGGCGTGCCGCTCCAGGCGCACGTCGCTGAGAGGAGGAGCACGATCAATGCAATCAAACGCATGTGGAAATCCTGTGTGGAATATTTTTCATTTTAACGCCAAGACGCCAAGACGCCAAGAACGACAAGAGAAAAAATTGTAAGACTTGGCGATCTTGGCATGCTTTGCGTCCTTGGCGTTCAAAGTGGGCTCGGGCTCATTCGACGACTACACCTTGATGGCGTGTCACTGCGGCGATTTCTTCTTGTCGGATTTTCGCGTCGACGGCGGCCAGTGGGCGTGGAAGGCGGTATGCGCGGCGTGGTCGTGGAGCGGCGATTCCGGCGAGGCTTTCGCCATCGCGGCGTGGGAGTAGCCGCTGAGGATCTGTTCGATCAGGACTTGGGAGGCGCTGACTGAAAAGCGCAGGCGCCAGGATTTGATCGCCAGTTGCAGGTAGCCTTCGCGCGCGACGGTGATGCGGCGGTAGGGGTGAGGGGTGGGGTCGCGCTTCAGCGTTTCGTTGGCGAGGCTCTCCAATGCGACGCCGTGGGCGTTCAAAAATGCGGACTGTACGCGTGCGAGATCGGACCAGGCGACGCTGTACGTTCCGTCGCGCTGGCCGATTATTTTTTCGGCGGCGGCAGCATCTTCCAGCCAGCCGGTGCGCGCGTCGGGAAAGGCTTCGGCATAGGGCAGATACGGCTTGATGTCGAGCACGGGCGTGCCGTCAAGAATGTCAACGCCTTCGACGTGGAGCGTGCGGCCTTTGACGCTGACGAGTTTCAGCAGCGAGAGGCCGAGCGGGTTGGGGCGGTGGGGCGAGCGCGTGGCGAAGACGCCGCGTTTGGTGCGGCCGATGCTGCGCGGCGGCAG
>Ga0163144_10014882_pt1 | contig 16102 bp, 9 predicted proteins | sample OliLak19BULKMAT1_FD_123175 | JGI IMG/M metagenome (GOLD analysis project Ga0163144, IMG submission 123175) | Freshwater microbial mat bacterial communities from Lake Vanda, McMurdo Dry Valleys, Antarctica - Oligotrophic Lake LV.19.BULKMAT1 | ecosystem: Environmental > Aquatic > Freshwater > Lake... | reverse complement strand
GCCTTTCCGCTTCGCTATCGTCGCCCTTGTGTATTTTCGGACCAAAATCATCAAAGGCACACCCCTCGTGCAACTCGTCGAATCCTTCCGCAACGCGGAGGGGCAGCCACGTCAGCGAGTCATCGCTTCCCTCGGGGACGCCGACATTCCCGAAGGCGAAAAACCCCTCATCGCCAGTGCCGTGGCGCGACGTCTCAAAGGCGACTCGAATGGGTTTGAACCCGAACTCTCCGCCGTGGCCTCCGAGTGGGTCGCCCGCATCGCGCAGCTTGCGGGACGCTCCCGCGGCACCCGTGTCTTCCATCAGAAGGAAGACCGGGTGGATGGTCACGTTTTTATCAGCGTGCTCGCTTATCACCTCTTGTGCTGGGTGCGTCGTCGCCTCGAGGAGAAGGGAGATCGGAGAGAATGGAAGACGATCCGTCGCATCCTGAGGACCCACGCACTGGTCTCGACCCGGCTGCTGTTGGCGGACGGGCGAGTTATCATCGTGCGCAAACCGAGCGTGCCGGACGCGGAACAGACCCAGATCTTCCGCATCCTCGGAGTTGATTGGAAGGCGCTCTGCCCGGCGACGAAGACGGAAATCAAACCGTGATCGATTTTGTAGTGCCTTTTGCGCGAAGATCGAGGGTCTATGGGGGTGCACGGGCTGAATAAGAAACTTGGGCTAAGTTCCACTATTTTGACCGGCACCTCGATGCCATCATAAACCGGTCACGCGATAATCTTGTCCACGACATGACCGTGCACGTCGGTGAGCCGGAAATCCCTGCCCTGGTAGCGGAAGGTGAGCTTGGTATGATCCAGACCGAGGAGGTGCAGCATCGTCGCGTGCAGATCGTGAATGTGGACCGGATCTTCGACCACATTGAATCCCAGCTCATCGGTGGCCCCGAGTGTCACACCGGGACGAATTCCTCCGCCGGCCATCCACATCGTGAATGCCTGTGGATGGTGATCGCGTCCCATGCTGCGCCCGAGGGCCGCGCTTGCTTCGACCATGGGCGTACGACCAAACTCACCACCCCAGACAACGAGCGTGTCTTCGAGGAGTCCCCGCCTCTTGAGATCCTTCACGAGGGCGACGGAGGCCTGATCCACCTCCTTTGCCTGTGCTTTCACACCGGCCTCGACCTGCGAATGATGATCCCAGCCCGAATGATACACCTGAACAAAACGTGAGCCCCGCTCGACGAGGCGTCGCGCGAGAAGGCAGTTGTTGGCGAAGGCGGACTTCGGGTCTCCCGGCTTTGCGCCGTAGAGCGCCATTGTCTCCGGTGATTCGTCGGCAAAGTTCATCAATTCCGGCGCCGCCGACTGCATCCTCCAGGCCATTTCGTAGGCGTCGATGCGGGTTTGGATTTCCGGATCGCCGGTGATGCCGAGCTCTCGCTCATTCATCAGGCGGATGAGATCGAGCGACTCGCGCTGCGCCCTGTCGTCGAAGCCGTTCGGATTCGAAACATGGAGAATCGGGTCGCCTGACTCGCGGAATGGAACACCGGCATGACTCCCTGGCAAAAAGCCCGAGCTCCACATCGCAGCTCCGCCACTCAGACTCCCACCGCTCTTGAGAACCACGAATGCGGGGAGATCATCCGCTTCGTTCCCGATGCCGTAGCTCAGCCACGAGCCCATGGCCGGTCGCCCGGGGAGGCCATGCCCCGTGTTCAGAAAGAGCTGCGCCGGTGCGTGGTTGAACTGATCAGTGCGCAGCGATTTGACGATAGCGATTTCATCAACAATGGACGCGAGATGAGGAAGACGGTCGGAGAGCTCGGCACCGCATTGCCCGTGCCTCGCGAAAGGAAACCTCGGCGCCAGCACCGCCGCATTGGGCTGGATGAAGGCATATCGTTGACCCGCGATGACGGAAGGAGGAATCGGCTTGCCGTCCAGTTCACGAAGCTTTGGCTTGTCGTCGAATAGCTCAAGCTGGCTGGGAGCCCCTGCCATGAACATAAAGATGACCCGCTTCGCCTTTGCCCCGAAATGCGGGTCGCGCGGTGAGATCGAGCTCGTTGTCGAAGCCCTCGCGAGCTGCCCGAATCCCCCCGCCATGGCGGAGGCAAGCCCGAGCCGGCCCAATCCGAATCCGCAGTCCTGAAAGAAGTGGCGGCGTGTCAGCTGTTGCAGTGATTCGTTCATGTCTCTTTTCCGGTCAGCTTTCAACCCCTCGTGACGGCTTCGTTCGAGTTCAGGATGACTCGGGCCACCATGGCCCAGGCGGCCAGTTCGGGAGTGACGCCGTCAGTTCCCTCCAAAATCAACTCGGCCTTCAGGTCTCCCGCAGCGAGGCGAGAATGCTGCGCCTCATAAAAGGCCACGAAGTCCGCCTTCTCCGCTTCACTTGGCGGACGTGTCAGGATGCGCCGGAAGAGCGCCTCGATCATCGCCCCCGACTCAACAGGGTCAGGTCCATCACTCAACCCTGTTTGCCTGGCGAGCGCTGCGGCGGCCTCTTGAAACATCGGGTCGTTCAAAAGGTTGAGAGCCTGAAGCGGGGTGTTGGTGCGATCCCTCCTCGGGAGGCAGTTTTCGCCCGTCGGTCCGTCAAAGGTGAGGTAGGCGGCAAATGGCGCGGTGCGCTTGGCAAAGGTGTAGAGGCTGCGACGGTAGCGGTCCTCGCCTTCCGAGGTCTTCCACGCCTCGTTTCCGTAGGCCATTTCAACGACGCTGGCGGCTTGGGGCGGATAAACCCCGGGTCCGCCGTGCTTCGTCGAGAGGAGACCGGCCGCCTCCATAGCACTGTCACGTATCATTTCGCCAGTAAGGCGAAAACGGGGACCGCGCTCCAGGAGGACATTTTGAGGATCCTTTTCGAGCTGGACCGAATCAACCCGGCTGTCGCGACGATAGGCATCACTCATGACAATGGTCCGGTGCAGTTTCTTGAGCGACCATCCACCTTCAACAAACTCCACCGCGAGCCAGTCGAGAAGCTCCGGGTGTGAGGGAAGTTCGGACTGGTAGCCGTAGTCACCCGAGGTGTTGACGATTCCACGCCCGAAAAAGGACTGCCAGGCACGGTTCACGGCCACCCGGGCCGCGAGGGGATTACGATCACTCACGAGCCACCTGGCGAGTCCGAGACGGTTCGCCGCATGTCCCTCAGGGATGGGCTCGAACATCGCGGGAACGGCCGGTTTGACCCCTTCCTTCGGCGAGAGATATTCGCCACGGTGATGCCGAAAAGTAATCCGCGGATTCGTCGGAGGTCGCTCCCTCATCACCAGGGTGGTCGGGAGCTCAGGAAGTTTCTTGCGCAGGCCCTCCATCTCGATCTGAACCGCCTTAAACGCAGGCGAAGTGCTCATGTAGCCAAGGCGGAGATCCTCGTCACTTGAGGTGAAAGGATCGGGAGCCTTCGAGGATGCCGCTGCGATTTTCCCGGGCTCGGCGGTGGTCGCGGAGACGCGAAATCGCCCGAGGCCGGCCACAAAGTGTCGCTCGAATAGCAGGGTCAGGTCGAGGGTCAGCTTTCCGGTGAGGGGCTTCGCGAGGGTGATGACCAACTCGTTCGCAGTGCCTTCTTGAGAGGAGGTTGACCAGCCGGTGGAACCGTCGCCATCGAAAACGTTCACTCCCTTTGAACTACCCGAGCCGACCGAAATCTTGCCGAAACTGACCGAAGCGTCAGCGAAGTCGACCTTCTCCCCGCCTGTCTGAGCCGCCACTTCACTGAGAAAGAAATCCCCTTTCCGTCCCTCATAGTAGGCCACCCCCGGTCCCCCGGCCGGCAATCGCGGATCGGGAAGCGCTTCCACGCGGATCCCGGTGATGCTATCCGTTTCCAGCCCCGAAAGATCGAGACGAACCTCATAAACGTCCCGCTTCGTGAAATCCCCGCTCGCGTAAACGGACCGGTCCTCTTCAATCTCAAGGAGAGGCAGGTTGGACTTCGCAGCCAGAGGCAACAGCGGAACCCACTTCGTCCGGGTTGCCCTTTCGGTCGCAATCCAGGCCTGATATCCCGGCTCGTCGATTGAGGCCAAGGCGGCCTTTCCTTTCTCGCGGATTTGCAGCTCGATCGCATCCCGCTTTTTTTCAATTTCCGGAGCGGGCACCTCGATCTCGGGCTCATCGGCATTGTCCATCAACGCCATCAACGCATAATAATCGGTGTGGGTGATGGGATCGAACTTGTGGGTGTGACACTGGGCACAGCCAGTCGTGAGCCCCATCCAGACACTGCCAGTCGTGGCGACCCGGTCAACCATGGCGAGGTAGCGGAACTCAAGAGGGTCGATCCCGCCTTCCTCGTTCAGCATCGTATTGCGATGGAATCCCGTCGCGACGAGCTGTTCGATGGTCGGATCGGGCAACATGTCACCGGCGAGCTGCTCGATCGTGAACTGGTCGTAGGGCATGTCCGCATTCAGGGCTCTCACCACCCAGTCCCGATAAGGCCAAATCGAGCGGGGACGGTCTTTTTCATAACCGTTGGTGTCCGAGTAGCGCGCGAGATCGAGCCAGTCCCGGGCCCAATGTTCTCCGTAGGCCGGTGAGGCAAGAAAGGTCTCGACGAGATCTTCCCAGGCTTTTTCTGGATGGGGTTGGCTCGCCGCGAGAAAAGCATCCGTCTCCTCGATCGTCGGTGGCAGTCCGCGCAAGTCCAAAGAAAGGCGCCGGATCAGCGTGTAGGGATCGGCGGGGCCATTGGCGACCAGCCCTTTGCCCGACAACTTCGCGTCAATAAAACGGTCAATGGTCCCCGTGGATTTCGCGCCTTCTCCGGATACTTCAGGCACCTCGGGTTTGACCGGTTTCACAAAGGACCAATGCTCCTCATACTTGGCACCCTGAGCGATCCATTCACGCATCAGCGCAACCTCCGCCGGAGAGAATCGTGGCTTATTGGCTTTCGCCGGAGGCATGACCTCATCGGGATCGTCCGAGAGAATGCGGGCAATCACTTCGCTGACCGCCGGGTCTCCTGGCTTGATCGCCTGATAACCACCAAGATCGCGGGTCGCCGCCTCGAACAAATGGAGACCGAGCTTGGCCTCCCGGCTTTCGTCGTCAAAGCCGTGGCACTTGAAACACCGGTCGCTAAGCAACGGACGGATATCCCTTTGAAAGCTCACCTCGGCAGCATTCCCACCGCCCACTGAAGCGAGGAAGACCAGGCCAATGGCAAAAATGGACGGAGGGCAACTCATTTCCCTACTTTCTCACAGTTGGAAGCGTCTGTCGTGGGCCGGGAAAACGTGATCAGGCTGGCTGAACCGGACATCGGCGAAGCGCAGAAAATTAGGCCGAGGACGACGGTCAAGAACTCCGAGAATGCCTTCAAAGAAACCCCCGATCTCTCCGTGGCGACCCACTGCTCAGCCGGTGAAGTCAGCATTCCTCTGGAACAGGGCATTCGCGAGAGGCATGGGGGGACCCGGGCCATTCGGGGCAGGGCGGAGTTCCAGTATATACTTGCAAGTGGGTTCTCCCTCCCTTTCCTTTCATGCAACGATATGGAAATCATCATTTCAGAAATTCCCGCCGAAGGTCTCGAAGTTGCGGGTGACTTTCCGCCGACGATTTTTGCGCTCGATTCGGAGGACATGATCCGTCCGGTCGGGCCGGTGCGTTTTGCGGCGCGGATGTTTGCTTTTGAGGATCTGATCACCTTCGACGGAAGCTTGCGGGCGGACTTCGAGTTGCTATGTGTCTGCTGCCTCGAACCGTTTCCCTATGCGGCGGAGTTTCCGGATTGGACTTCGGACCTCGATTTGGAGCCGAAACAGGCGACCTTCGATCTGGCAACAGTGGTGCGGGAGGATCTTCTGCTGCTCTTACCGGCCTCGCCGCGGTGCGATGAGTTGGTCGAGGGGCGGGTATGTCCGAAGGCAGGCCTCTTTCACGGAAGTGACGGAAGCACCGAGGATGAGGAAATCGATCCAGAGCAGCCGAGAGATGTCTGGGGAGCGCTCGATTCGTGGAAGTGAGTCACGCTCGCGCCCTCAACTTTTCCAAGAGACAGGATCAGGAGCACCACGCCAAGCGATGCGCCCGCGGGTGCCGGGGCAGATGCCCACCGCCTCTTTGAGAAAACAGAGCCAGTCGGCCCCACTCTCTTCTTCGCGCACGCGGACTTCATACACGTGTCCAAGTGGACGGACACTCTCTACGATCACGGGGGATCCTTCATCTGCGATTTCGCAACTGATCCAACGAGCCTCCTCGGGGCGACGCCAAGTGACGGCCCCCGTGAGTGGATCGATCACGCGATTGGCTGGACCAAAGCGCTCGGCACAGTATTGGTTGACCGGATGGCAATAGACCTCGGTCGGAGTGCCGGTTTGCAGAACTCTTCCCTGGTCGAGGATGGCCACGGTGGTCGCAATGGCGAGGGCGTCTTCGGGGTCGTGAGTCACCATCAAGGCGGTTTGCCCGACTTGGCGGAGAATATCGTGGATCTCGCTGCGAAGACGACGGCGCAAGGCAGGATCGAGGTGGCTGAACGGTTCGTCGAGCAGCAAGAGACGAGGCTCGGGTGCAAGAGCGCGGGCAAGAGCCAGACGTTGGCGTTCGCCACCAGAGAGTTCGTGAGGGAATCGCCTGCCGAAGTCGCTCAACCCAACCAACTCGAGGCACGCATCGATTCGTGCATCACGGGTCCGTCGGTCTTTCCCATGCAAGCCGTAGGCCACATTCCCCCGGGCGTCGAGATGGGGGAAAAGCGCGCCATCCTGAAAAACCAAGCCGAGCCGACGCTTCTCCGGCGGAACCACTGGATCCCACGCGCGAGGACCGGCGACGCGCTCGCCATGCAGAAAAATGCTTCCTCGATCAGGCGCTTCGAGACCGGCGGCGAGACGAAGCAGGGTAGTCTTCCCGCTACCGCTTTCACCAATCAAAGCATGGATTTCACCGTCTCGGATGTCGAGAAAGACTTCATCGACCGCCGGATTTTTTTGTTGCGGAAAGCGACGGGTGACGCCTTGAAAGGAAAGAAGTGGCGAGCGTTCAGTCATGGGAGCGGGGCACCATCAGCCATCGGTTCATGATCATGAGTCCGACCGCACCGGTGGCGACAATGAGGAGCGAAGGGACCGCGCAGGCCTGCAAGCGGGCTTCCGAGGCAAGGCTGAAAGCGGTCGTGGCAAGCGTCTCAAAATTGGCGGGACGCAGCACCAAGGTCAGCGGAAGCTCTTTGAGAATATCGACAAAGACAAGCATCCCGGCCGCCCAGAGCGGACCTTGCAAAAGCGGCAGGGTGACACGGCGGAAGGTGGCCAACGGTGCTTGGCCCAGCAAACGTGAGGCTTCCTCAATCGAGCGACCGAGGCGATCCATGCCCGCGCGGGCAAATTGCAAAGGGATGGCAAAGAAGCGCACGAGGTAGGCGAAGCCGATGGCCCCCAGCGTCCCGCTCAGGAGCGGCCCACCCGTCCCGTGTGAGCGATCAATTGCGCCTAACAATACCATCACGCCGACGGCGATCACGGCACCCGGGGTCGCGTAGCCCAGACCAGCCACCCGGCCGCAGAAGCGACGCAAGGGATTCTCCCGCAAACGCACCGCATAGACGAAGATCGCCCCGAGCAGGGTCGCCACCAGGGCAGTGGAACTTGCCAGGGCAAAACCACGTCCCAAGGCGGTCAAAGCCGGGAAAGAGACGCTGCGATCAGAGGTGAGATTTTCCCAGGCCCAATCACCAAGACGACCCACCGGATAGAAAAATCCGACGAGCAAGGGAGTGAGACAAAGCAGCACCGCCCCCACGGCTTCAACGCCCCTGAGACGCTTCCGCGACAAGGGAATCCCAGATGCTTCCGCCTCGACGAAGCGGGCCCGGCCCCGCAGGGCCTGTTCCAAGGTGAGAAGCCCCGCCACCACCAGCATCACGATCGCCGCCAGCCGCAAGGCCGATGTTTTGTCACCCATGCCGAACCACGTCCGAAAGATTCCTTCCGTCAGAGTCGGCACGCCGAAGAAATGCACCGCACCGTAGTCGTTGATGACCTCCATAACCACCAGGGCCGTTCCCGCCACGACTGCGGGTCGCGCCATCGGCAGGGCGACCGTCCAGAACACCCGCGAGGGCCCCTGCCCCAGGCAACGTGCCGCCTCGATGACCGTGCGGCCCTGCAGGGTGAACGCGGAGCGAGCCGCCAGATAAATATAGGGATACAAAACCCCGGACATCATCAGGATGAGCAGCCCGTAACGAACGATCAACTCGGCCCTGACAAAAGCATCAACTCCGAGATTCGTGCGAATCCATACGAGCAGAGGAATGGCCGACTCCAGTCCCTGTGAATAGACGAAAGCCCCCACATAGGTCGGAATGGCGAGCGGCAAGATCAGTAGCCAACTGAGCACCTTTCGTCCGGGAAAATCGTAGGCGGAGACCAGCCATGCCGACGGCAATCCCATCACCAAAACCAGAAGAATGACCCCCGCCGTCAGAATCAAGGTATTGCGGAGATAACCCGCCAGGACGGTCTTGACGATATGCCCCCACTCCGTGCCTTCTTTCCCGAGGTGTAGGATCACGACCGCGAGAGGCAGTAGGATCAACAGAGTGAGCAGGACCACTCCCCAGCCCCAGGCATCGCCCACCCGCAGCCCCCTGCAACTCAACCCGAGATCCGAAGATGACGAAATCGACTTCTCCTGCACCGGAGGGGAGGTATCCATGAGAGAAGTCGCCGACATGGCGGACGCCAGCGGAGTCTTCACTTACTCCCAGCCGGCCTCGTTGAAAATGCGGACCGCTTCGGCATTGAACTCACCGAGAGTGGCGAGCGCAACCGGGTCGGCTTTGAATTTGCCCCAACGTTCCTGTTGCTCGGACCAGGGGACCGTGGTGACCACGGGGTATTCGTAAGTTTTGTTGGGAATGAGCGATTGGGCTTCGTCAGAAAGAACAAACTCGATGAACTTGGTGGCCAGATCGACCTTCTTCGAGGCTTTCAAGATTCCCACGCCGCTGATGTTGACGTGAGCCCCACGTCCATCCTGATTCGGAAAGAACACCTTGATCTTGGCGGCAGCATCGCGATCCGCTTGATTCTCAGAACCCTCCAACAGGCCGACGTAGTAGGTATTCATGATCGCGACATCCCCGAGGCCTGCCGCCACAGCTTTGGCCTGATCACGATCCGATCCCTGAGGCGGACGTGCCATGTTTTCCCGGACTGCCTTGGCCCACTCGGCTGCTTTTTCGGACCCGTCAGCGGCGATAATCGTCGCGAGGAGAGATTGGTTGTAAGAACTGGTCGAGGAACGGACCAGGAGGCGCCCGCGCCACCTCGGATTGGCGAGATCTTCGTATGTCGAGAGTTCCTCGGGCTTGACGCGATCGGGCGAATACACGATCACCCGCCCGCGCTGGGTCATCGCGATCCAGTTACCATCCGCATCGCGCAGCGAGGCAGCCACGCGGTTGAGGACGTCCTGAGATAGGATCGGCTGGAGCAGTCCCGCGACGCGGGCCCGGTCGAGAGTGCCACCGTCGGCGGTCATAAAGAGGTCAGCCGGGGTATTGTCTCCTTCTTCTTTGATCCGGACCATCAACTCATCGGCGTTGGCCTTGACCACGTTGACTTTGATGCCCGTGTTTGCGGTGAACATGGCGTGCAGCTCCTCATCAAACGCATAGTGGCGCTGGGTGTAGATGGTGATTTCTTCAGCGGCCCGGACCGAGCCAAAAGAGAGCCCGCCGAGGACGAGCAAAGAGAGAAAGCGATCGCAATTCATGGGGGTGTGTGAGGTTGGGACAGTGCAGGAAACTTGAGATTGAATCTCGTTACCCTTAAAGATGAAACGGTTTTCGAGGCCCCGCAAGGCCGAATTCGCGTGCTTCGCAGGACCTGGACCAAGCAAAGCCAGCCTTAACCGAGCGGTCATCAGGTCCCCTGCCCTCCCGAACTGCACTGCGTTCCGCACGTTGCGTGGGACCGAAAACAGGGTAGTATGCCGACTTGCCCTGATCCCATGACCACACCCCCGTCCCGCGATTTCATCCGAGAGATCATCGACGCCGACATCACCGCCGGTCGTCACGACAGCACGGTGACGCGTTTCCCCCCTGAGCCGAACGGCTATCTGCACCTCGGACACGCCAAGTCGATCTGCCTGAATTTCGGTCTCGCCCTCGAATACAATGGCCGCTGCCATCTGCGCTTCGACGACACAAACCCGACCAAAGAAGATGTCGAATACGTCGAGTCGATCAAAGAGGACGTCCGCTGGCTCGGCTTCGACTGGGGAGACCATCTCTACTTCGCTTCAGACTACTTCGAGAAGCTCTTTGATTGGGCCGTGGTGATGATCAAAAACGGAACCGCCTATGTCGATGATCAAAGCGCGGAAGAGATGCGACTCTCTCGGGGCGATACCGCCAATCCCGGCACCGACAGTCCCTTCCGTGATCGCAGTGTCGAAGAAAATCTGGTCCTTTTCGAGCGGATGCGCGACGGCGAGTTCACCGACGGAGAGCGGGTCCTCCGCGCCAAGATCGACATGGCCCATCCCAACATCAATCTCCGCGATCCGGTGCTCTACCGCATCCTCCACGCCGAGCACCATCGCACGGGCGATACCTGGTGCATCTACCCGATGTATGACTACACTCATGGGCAGAGCGATGCGCTTGAGTATGTGACCCACTCACTCTGCACCCTGGAGTTCGAGCATCACCGCCCGCTCTACGAATGGTTTCTGGAGAACATCCCGGTTCCCTCGCGGCCCCGTCAGATCGAGTTTTCCCGGCTCAATCTGACCTACACCGTCATGAGCAAACGCAAACTGCTCCTGCTCGTGACCGAAAAGCATGTGACCGGCTGGGATGACCCGCGGATGCCGACGCTCTGTGGGGTGCGCCGTCGCGGCTATCCGGCGGAGGCGCTGCGAAACTTTTGCAAAACCATCGGCATCACCAAATTCCAAAGCACCAACGACTTTGCGCTTTTGGAGAATGCGGTGCGCGAGGTTCTCAATCGCGATGCCCGGCGAGTCATGGCCGTGCTCGATCCGATCAAGGTCACGGTGACGAACTATCCGGCTGAACAAGTCGAAGATTGCGAGGCGGACAACCATCCCGGAGATCCCTCCCAAGGCACCCGCAAAGTTCCTTTCTGCAGCGAACTCTACATCGAGCGCGACGACTTCATGGAAGACCCTTCCAAGGACTTTTTCCGTCTTGGTCCTGGCCGCGAGGTGCGCCTGCGTTGCGCCTACTTCCTGCGTTGCTGCGAGATCGTCAAAGATTCCGACGGCAAAGTCGTCGAATTGCTTTGCAGCTACGATCCCGATACCAAAGGCGGTGAAAATCCACCGGATGGACGCAAGGTGAAAGCGACGATCCATTGGGTCAGCGCCCGCCATGCGATCCCCGCCGAGGTGCGGCTCTATGATCGACTCTTCTCGGTCGAAAATCCCGACGGGGGCGAAGGCAGCTTCTTGGATCACATGAATCCCGGGTCACTCACCGTGATGCCGAACGCGCAGCTTGAGCCCGGACTTGCGAACGCGGAAGTGGGCACCACCGTGCAATTCGAGCGGCTCGGGTATTTTTGTCTCGATCCAGACAGTGAGCCTGGAAAGCCCGTTTACAATCGCGCCGTCAGCCTGCGGGACTCCTGGGCGAGGGCGCAGCAAGCAAAATGAGACTCAACAGGGTTGGGTGCGTGACCGAACCCTGTTCATCCTAGCAGTCTGTCGGACTCAGAGCGTCTGAGCGAGGGAATTGGGGTTCGAGTCAGAATTTTCATGAGTTTGAGGAGTTTGTGAGAACACAAATGACGAAAACGAAGGGGAATTCGGGCCGAATCCCCGATTTCCGCAGCTGGGCGGGATAAGTCCGACGGGCTGCTAGAATAACTTTCGCGTTTCCATCGTCTATATCTTCACCAACTATCCTCTGACGTTGACATCCCGTTTGCGGTAGGGAACTTTCCTCTTCAAGCCCATGGAAAGAACAGTCATCATTGGAGCCGGCGGCGTCGGCAACGTCGTCGCCCACAAGTGCGCGCAGGATGCCGCGACCTTCGGCGAAATCTGGCTGGCGAGCCGGACGCTGGCCAAAGCGGACGCCATCGCCGCGGACATCCTCGCTGCCACCGGAGTCACCGTGAAGACTGCCGCACTCGACGCCGATAACGTGGCCGAGGTGGTCGCTTTCCTCAAAGAGGTGAAACCCAAGGTCCTCCTTAACATCGCCCTCCCCTACCAGGACCTCACCCTGATGGATGCCTGCCTCGAAGCAGGAGTCCACTATCTCGACACGGCGAACTACGAGCCGCTCGACGATCCCCATTTTGAATACAAATACCAGTGGGCCTACCAGGATCGCTTCCGCGATGCCGGGTTGACCGCCATCCTTGGATCGGGCTTCGACCCCGGCGTGACGAATGCCTATTGCGCCTACGCCCTCAAGCATTGGTTCTCGGAGATCAAAACCGTCGATATCCTTGATGCCAACGCCGGAGATCACGGACTGCCCTTCGCCACCAACTTCAACCCCGAGATCAATATCCGGGAAATCACCGCGCCCGGACGATACTGGGAAAACGGCGAGTGGAAAATTGTCCCGGCTCTCTCCATCAGTCAGGACTACGACTTCCCCGAAGTCGGGACGAAACGGATCTACCTTCTCCACCACGAGGAACTCGAGAGCCTCGCCCAGAACCTTCCCGGTCTTGAGCGGATCCGTTTTTGGATGACCTTTTCCGAGAACTACATCAAGCACCTCACCGTGCTGGAGAACGTCGGCATGACCTCAATCGAACCGGTTGAATACGAAGGTCAACAAATTATTCCCTTGCAATTCCTGAAAACGCTATTACCTGATCCTACCTCATTAGGTCCGCTTACGAAAGGAAAAACCTGCATTGGTTGCCTCATCACCGGAACTCTGAAGGATGCAGGTGAAGAAACGGGTAAGATTGCCACGAAATTCATCTACAATGTTTGTGACCACCAAGCGTGCTACCAGGAAGTGAAAAGCCAAGCGATCAGTTATACCGCTGGAGTTCCCGCCATGATCGGGGCACGTCAACTTATGTCCGGAGCGTGGCTGCGTCCTGGAGTATGGAATGTCGAGCAGCTGGACCCCGATTCCTTCATGGACGATCTTAATGCCTGGGGCCTCCCATGGCACGTCCTTGATGTGAGTCAATCATTGTTACCGTAGGCGCACGCCGGGCACCATCGCCCCGCCTGCGCCTCCTCTTCGGACCGGTAAGAACCGTGCTCGCCTCGCGAAGCGTTGACACGGCCCGGCCTCACTGCTGAGACAGTGAGCCCTCGGCAAGCGCCGTCAATTTTTTGACCTCAGCTGCCGTTTTTCCCTACCTCACCCTGCCGGGGCGGCATCATGCCGTGAACCGGTCCCCCTCTCTTGATGATTCCTTACGGTCAATGAAAAGCTTCGCACCTGCGTCCCCCGCCATTCTTCACCCCTCACCTACCTACGACATAGCCACTTCAGCCAAAGACTACCCCGTCAGCGACATCGGCACCATGGCTCGCGCCTTCCGCGAGAGTGGTCTCGAAACGCCGAGTTACCTGCTCGATCACTCCGCCTATCATCACAACGGTCGCATCCTGCGTCACGTTCAGGATGAAACCGGCGCCCGTATCCTGCTGGCTCAGAAAGCCTTTGCCTGCTTCAACCTCTACCCAACCCTGCGGAACTACCTCGCAGGAACGGCGGCCAGCGGTTTGCATGAGGCTCGTCTCGGCGCGGAAGAATTCGGCGGCGAAGTGCACGTCTTCTCCCCGGCCTACAAGCCCAAGGAGATGACGGAGTTGCTCAAAATCTCCGATCACATCGTCTTCAACTCCCTCAGCCAGTGGACCCGCTACCGTGAGGAAGTCCTCGTGGCCGAGCGCCACGTATCTCCAGGATTGCGGATCAATCCTCAGTATGCCGAAGTTGTCATCGAGCTTTACAATCCCTGCTCGCCCGGCTCGCGCTTCGGAGTCATTTCCGAACTGATGAACGACGAGGATCTCGATGGGATCGAGGGCTTCCACTTCCACACCCTTTGCGAGCAAGGCTCCGACGCCCTTGAGCGCACCATGGAGCACGTCATCGCCAAATTCGGGAAATACTTCCACCGCATCAAATGGCTCAACATGGGCGGCGGTCACCTCATCACCTCTCCCGGCTATGATGTGGAGCGGCTCATCCGCGTCATCAAGGATGTTCAAGCCCGCTACCCTCATCTCCAAATCTACCTTGAGCCCGGCGAAGCCATCGCCAGCGGCGGCGGGGTGCTGGTCGGCAGTGTCATCGACATCGTGGAGAACGGCATGCAAATCGCCGTGCTCGACGTCTCCGCCACCACTCACATGCCGGACGTGCTTGAGATGCCCTACCGTCCCCGCGTGCACGGTTCCGGCGAACCCGGCGAGAAGGAATACACCTACCGCTTCGGTGGCCCGACCTGCCTCTCCGGCGACGTCATCGGCGACTACAGTTTTGACAGCCCCCTCAAGATCGGCGACCAACTCGTCTTCCACGACATGGCCCACTACACCATGGTGAAGAATACGACCTTCAACGGTGTGCCGCTCCCCAGCATCACCATTCTCCAGGAGGATGGAGACATCGAGCTGATCCGTGAGTTCGACTACCAGGACTACAAGGAGCGCCTGGGCTGAGGCCTCGCCCCATTGACGAAGTTGAATCACCAGCGATCGAGGTTCCGGAAGGGGCCTCGCTCGTTTTTTGTTCCAGAAGATTAACCCAAGATCGCAGGAGATCAGTTTGAAATCCCCTCGAGGAGCCGATCTGAGTTGGACGGTAGGGTAAGGCGAACGCCATCCCGAATCCGAACTCAGGCCGGGACGCGCTTGTTTTACGGACGGGCTCCGTGCGTTTCCGCAATGGGCCTGGCGGACCTTCGATTCCAACAAAACCACCCTCCGAAGATCGCGATCATCAGGACGAAGAGCACCGTCGATGGCTCGGGAACTGCCCTGAGAGTGATCGCATTCCCGTCGTTGTAGTTGATCCGGTAAACACCTCCCCCTATCGCTCTGTCGGTATCATCCGCCCATCCGAAGAAAGTTCCGGTCAACGAGCCAGTGTAGGTGGCTATGGTGTAGGTGTTATTCTCGGTGAATGAATTACTGAATCGATCCGTGAAAATCGCACCGGTGATGTCGAGATTCCCCGTCACGGCGATACGATCCGAGTCCATGTTCATGTCCTGAACCAGATCAACCAGCCAGGTGCTTCCGGCGGCTGAAAGACCGTTCTGGAAGGATAGGGTGCCGGTGGTTCCGGAACTGGCATCACTTCCTCCTGTGATCATCCCCCCTGCAGCAATCGTTGTCGCTCCGGCGATCGTTCCGCTGCCACCAAGAGTGGCACCGCCACTTACTCCTACAGCTCCCGTTCCCGTGGCACTTCCGGTGGTGTTGTTTGCCAATAGGCTGCCCGCCGCCACCGTCGTCCCGCCGCCATAGGTGTTCGGCTGGGTGAGGATGGTAGTCCCGCTTCCCACCTGCCTGACCGCTCCTCCTCCGCCGATGACATTTCCCAAAGTCATCGTGTCGGACCGGTTGAGATTTAAGAACGCATTGGTGGCAATCGTGACTGCCCCCGTTGCGTTGATTGATCCCGTTGTCCCTCCGGTGCCGATCTGCACCGTTCCGACGTTGATCAGGGTCGGGCCGGTATAAGTGTTTTCCGCCGAAAGAATCAGCATGCCGTCTCCCTCCTTGCGGATTCCGTTGGCAAAACTAGGCGCATTTGCAATCACTCCCCGGAGTTCCGCCGAAGTAGCTTCCGCCCCGCCGATGCCAGCCCGGACCGTGAATGTCCGGGTGCCGTTGACGCCACCGCTATTCAGGTTGATCGAATTGATTAAGATCACCTTGCTATCAGCAGAGGAGGAACCGAAAATGAAGTTGTTGCCGAAGATAAAACCGCCTTGGTTGAGCGCGATCTGGGCTCCGGCACCGCCGAAGTTCACGGTGAGGTCCCCGCCCCTCGCTGCGAATCCACCGGCGGCACTTGCCACTTGAGTGCTATTCGGAGTAGCGCCGCCGCCCACCGAACGAGTGAAGGTTCCGTTCCCTTGGAGAATACCAAAGTTACCGCTCGCACTGACGGAACTCCCCAGGAGCAGGCCACTATTGG
>Ga0163144_10014877_pt1 | contig 16104 bp, 13 predicted proteins | sample OliLak19BULKMAT1_FD_123175 | JGI IMG/M metagenome (GOLD analysis project Ga0163144, IMG submission 123175) | Freshwater microbial mat bacterial communities from Lake Vanda, McMurdo Dry Valleys, Antarctica - Oligotrophic Lake LV.19.BULKMAT1 | ecosystem: Environmental > Aquatic > Freshwater >... | reverse complement strand
TCCACGAGATAGCTTCTCGATAAAACCTGCGGGCTCTTTTTCATCAGGACGTACAGCAGATCGAATTCCTTCCTCGTGAGCCTGCCTTTCGCCACGCCGTCCACTTCCACCATGATCTGATCGACCAGGATGCGCACGTTGGCCCGCTCGAGGATCTTCTCGGTCGGGTTTTCGTGCAGGGTCCGGCGGAGAATGGCGCGAATGCGGGCGACCAGCTCCTTGGGCTCGAACGGTTTGGCCAGGTAGTCATCGGCGCCGAGCTCGAGGCCCTTCACCTTGTCCTGGACGTTGTTCTGCGCGGTCAGCATCAAAATCGGGATGTGGCGGATGGAGGGGTCCTGTCGCATGACCCGGCAAACTTCCATGCCGGGAATGTCGGGGAGGCCGAGGTCGAGAATGATGATGTCCGGTTTCTCGTCGTGCGCCATCGTGATGCCCGTGCCGCCGCGGGGGGTGGATACCACCGTGAAGCCTTCTTTCGGCAGGATGGAATCGAAAAGCATGAGAATGGCTTCGTCATCATCGATCGCGAGCACTTTTGATTTGAGCGTGTCCATCTAACGTCCTCCAAACGGGTTGGGTGTTAGGGATATATGCCCTGACCACCGCGGGAAATCAATGAGAAATTTAATGTCATCGATTTGCCTTGAGTTTGCCACTGCTTTGTCACACTCCATTTTCAGCCGAAACCGGAGGACTGGGCAGAGAGGAAAAATGGGTATAATCCCCGCCAACAACGTAGCCGATCCAACCCCGACAACGACGTCTTTGGTTGCGTGCCTCGTTAATTAGCGTCGTTATGCCGAAATGCTCGCCAAATTAAAAGAACTCTTCATTGGGAAGCCGAAGGATCCTCTGGATCCGCAGGTATTTCACAACCTCTCCCTGGTTGCCTTCTTCGCCTGGATCGGCCTTGGTGCCGACGGGCTGTCGTCGTCCTCCTATGGTCCCGAAGAGGCATTCCTGACCTTGGGCCAGTACTCTCACCTTGCGATCCTTCTGGCGATCGCGGTCGCCGCCACGGTGTTCATTCTTTCGGCCAGTTACAGCCAGATCATCGAGCTTTTTCCGGCGGGCGGCGGAGGTTACCTCGTCGCCACCCAGTTGATTGGCCCCGTCCCGGGCCTGGTGTCCGGTTGCGCCCTGCTCGTGGACTATGTCCTGACGGTGGCAATTTCGGCGGCGGCCAGCACGGCGGCGATCTTCAGTTTTTTGCCGCCTGCCTGGCTCGAATGGAGGGTAGCGGCAACGGTGGTTCTCCTGATCCTTCTGATCGCCCTCAATCTCCGCGGCATCAAAGAGTCGGTCGTCTTCCTGACTCCGATCTTCATTATTTTCCTGTTCACGCATGCGGTCGTCATTATTTATGGAATCGCCTCCCACGGAAGTGAGCTTCCCCGCCTGGTGGGGGACACTATCGTCGAGACCCGGACGGGCATCGACACGATTGGCCTGGGCGCGATGGTCTTCATCTTCCTGAAGGCCTTTTCCCTTGGCGGCGGAACCTTCACGGGAATCGAGGCCGTTTCAAACGGGCTGCAGATCCTGCGCGAGCCGCGGGTCGCCACCGGCAAGCGGACCATGCGCTACATGGCGTTCTCGCTGGCGTTCACGGCTGGCGGCATCCTCGTCTGCTACCTCCTAAACGATATTCGCCACGTGGAGGGGCAGACGCTAAACGCAACCCTGGTTCACGCCGTCGCCGACAACTGGCCGTTCGGAAAGGTCTTTTTCTACGCCACGATGATCTCCGAAGGAGCACTTCTCGTGGTCGCCGCGCAGGCGGGCTTCCTCGCCGGCCCCCGGACCATGGCCAGCATGGCCGCGGACAACTGGTTGCCCCGCCGATTCAAGAACCTCAGTGACCGCCTCGTCATTAAGGACGGCATCCTGGTCATCGGCCTGGCGGCGTTGGCCATCGTCTTCTACACGAAAGCCTCCATCCGCATCCTGGTGGTCATGTACTCCATCAACGTTTTTCTGACCTTCTCGCTCGCGCAATTCGGCATGGTCCGCCACTGGTACAAAACACCGGGTGCCGGCCGAGCCAAGCGCATGTTGATCAATCTCACCGGCCTCATCGTGACGATGGGAATCCTCGTTGTGACGGCGGTCATCAAATTCGGCGAAGGTGGCTGGGTGACCCTCATCATCACCGGCAGCCTGATCGCGTTCTGCTTCTGGGTACACAAGCACTACCTGCTGACGGGACGCGCCCTGAAGCACCTCGACGAAATTCTCACCACCCTGCCCCTGCCCGAAAAGAGCAAAGTGCCGGACAAAACCGTCCACCAGCCGGCCGCCGTGCTGCTTGTGAACGGCTACAACGGCATCGGCATCCATTCCTTCCTCGCCATTCACAAGTCGTTCCCGGGGCACTACAAGAACTTCGTCTTCGTTTCCGTCGGCGTACTCGATAGTGACCGCTTCAAAAGCGTCGAGGAGATCGAGTCTTTCAAGAAGTCCCTGGCCGGAGATCTGGAGAAGTACGTCGAGCTCGCCAATCGCCTGGGCTTCTACGCCGAGTCGCACATGTTGATGGAGACCGATGTGACGGAAGGGCTTGAAACCATTTGTGAGGACGTGGCGCGCGGGTGGCCAAAGGTCACGTTCTTCACGGGACAGCTCGTGTTCGAGCGAGAGACGATGTGGAACCGTCTCCTGCACAACCAGACGGCGTTTTCCCTGCAGCGCAAGCTTCTCTTCCGCGGTCTCGAGGTCGTGATTCTTCCGCTTCGCGTCCGCCTGTCACAGCTACCCACCTAGAACTTCCGCTTGACATAAGCGAACTGCTTATGGTATCCCTCTCTCCGTCGCAGCGTCGCGGCAATTTCAGAATATCGGCAACGAAGCCTTCTCTTGGATTCACGAAGAGAAGGCTTTTTTTGTTTAGAGCAATGAAGCTCCGTTTGCATCCCACGTCGGGTGCGTCCGGAGCCTTTTTTTTGCCCAGACAGCGTTGCTTAAAAAAATAACGGGGAGATGTATGAAAACAAGATGGAAGTACCTATCACTGCTGTTGCTCATCGCGACGGGCGTTCTCGGCTTCGCCGGCGTCCTTCGCGCCGAAGACGTTGCCGCCGCTCCTGACCTGGCCACCCAGGTCGCCGAGCTCCAGACGAAGTTGGGCGATAGCAAAATCGCCGCCGACACTGTCTGGGTGCTTATTACCGCCATGCTGGTGTTCTTCATGAATCTGGGATTCGCCATGGTCGAATCCGGGTTCGCCCGCGCGAAGAACTGCGTTAACATTCTCTCCAAGAACTTCATGGTGTTCGCCGCCTCATCGATCGCCTTCTGGGCCCTCGGTTGGGGCCTGATGTTCGGCGACGGTAACGGATTCGCGGGCCTGAGCGGTCTGTGGTTCCTGAACGGCGCCGATAACAGCCCGGCCTCCGGCGATGCCTATCAGGGCGTCTATAGCTCGATTAGTTGGGCCACGGTGCCGTTCCTCGCCAAGTTCTTCTTCCAGTTGGTGTTCGCCGGTACCGCCGCCACGATCGTGTCGGGCGCGGTCGCCGAGCGCATCAAATACGGAAGCTTCATCATCTTCTCGTTCGTCCTTGTCGGTCTCCTCTACCCGGTGACCGGCCACTGGATATGGGGCGGCGGATGGTTGGCGAAGCTTGGATTCTGGGACTTCGCTGGTTCGACCGTTGTTCACTCGGTGGGCGGTTGGGCCGCTCTCGCGGGTGTGGTCGTCCTTGGTCCGCGGTTCGGCAAGTACGGTAAAGACGGCAAGGTGAACGCCATCCCCGGTCACAACCTGACTTCGGGTACGATCGGCGTTCTGATCCTTTGGCTCGGCTGGTTTGGGTTCAATCCTGGATCAACGATGGCCGCGGTTCCCGGCGACATTGCCCGGATCTGCGTTACCACCAACATGGCCGCTGCCGCCGCCCTCCTCACCTCCACGATCGTTTCGTGGATGTTCCTCGGCAAGCCGGATCTAGGCATGTCGATCAACGGCTGCCTCGCGGGTCTCGTCGCCATCACGGCGCCTTGCGCGTGGGTGAGCGTTGGGTCCTCGTTCATCATCGGAGCCATCGCTGGCGTCATCGTGGTGTTCCTTGTTCTGATGTTCGACAAGCTGAAGCTCGACGATCCCGTCGGCGCCCTCGCTGTTCACCTGGGCAATGGCGTTTTCGGTACGATCTGCGTCGGACTTTTCGCGCAGGATCAGTTCGCTCCCGGTACGACTGGGAACGGTCTCCTGTTCGGTGGTGGAACCAAGCTTCTGATGGCCCAGTTGACGGGCGTTGGAGCGGTCGCGGTGTTCACGTTCACCGCCGCCTTCATCGCCTTCTGGGCGATCAAGGCCACCGTGGGTCTGCGCGTTACGCTTGAAGAAGAAATTGAAGGCCTCGATATCGGTGAGCACGGCCAGTCCGCTTACCCGGAATTCGTCACCAAGAAGGCCAGCCATCAAATGCTAAGTGCCATGGTGAACGCCGGTGTTCCGGTCGCGACGTCGTCTCGCATCAAACAAGGAAGTGCGGTATGAAGAAAATTGAAGCAGTCATCCGGCCCGACAGCCTGGACGAAGTGATGGGCGCTCTCGAGAGCGCCGGTTACCCCGGGATCATGGTGACCGAGATCGAAGGCCACGGTAAGCAGAAGGGCGTCAAGCAGCAGTGGCGCGGCCAGGAATACAAGGTCGACCTTCTGCCCAAGGTGAAGATCGAGGTCGTTGTCTCCGACAAGGAAGCCGACGAAATCATCATGACGATCAGCAAGGTGGCCAAGACCGGCCAGGTGGGAGACGGAAAAATCTTCCTCTCCGACATTACCGACGCGGTCCGTATCCGCACGGGAGAACGGGGCGACAGCGCTCTGAACTGATCGACGCCTCAACAGTTGTTCAAGCAGCCGGCCTCCGGGGCAACCCGGGGGCCGGTTTGTTTGTTGATATACTGCCGCCGATGAAAAAACCAAAACTCTCGCTTCGTCCCATCCGGTTTCAGAAGGCCTTCGCCAGGCACGCCGAAGGCTGTTGTCTCGTGACCATGGGAAAAACGCAGGTCCTCTGCGTCGCTTCCGTCGAAGAGGCCGTTCCGCCGCACGCCGAGAAGAAAGGCACCGGCTGGATCACCGCCGAGTACGCCATGCTGCCGCGCGCGGGCGAGACCCGCAGCCCCCGAAACAAGGTGAACGCCGGCGGGCGCGTGCAGGAGATCTCCCGGCTGGTCGGGCGATCGCTTCGGGCCGCCGTGGACCTCTCGGCCCTGGGTCCGCGCACCATCACCATCGATTGCGACGTGCTTCGCGCCGACGGCGGCACGCGAACCGCCTCGGTGAACGGCGGGTTCGTGGCGCTCATGCAGGCGCTTCAGACGCTGGTTAAAAACGGGCAGCTGCCGAAGCTTCCCCTTCGCGAGTTTGTCGGCGCCGTCTCCGTCGGCCTGTGCGACGGCCACCCGATCGTCGACATGTGCTACGAAGAAGACAAGGACGCCGGCGCCGACCTGAACCTGGTGATGACCGAGTCGGGCCGCTTCGTGGAGATCCAGGGCACCGCCGAGGGCGCGCCGTTCGCGCCGAAGGAACTTCAGCGCATGATTTCCGCCGGCGCTGCCGGCATTCGCCGCATCATCGGCGCGCAGAAGAAAATGCTGGGCCGCCGGTCGTGATGCCGGCGCTGTACGACCGGCTCGTCCTCGCCACCAACAACCGCCACAAGGTCACCGAAATCAAGGCCATCCTGCGCAAGGCGGGCCTCAAACTCACGGTCCTGACGCTGGACGATTTCCCGAAGGCGCGGCCCGTGGTGGAAAATCGCGCTACCGTGGAAGGAAACGCGCGCAAGAAGGCCGTGGAGGTCGCGCGTCGAACAGGAGTGCCCGCTCTGGCGGATGATACTGGTCTCTTTATCGATGCTCTTCGTGGCAAGCCCGGCGTCTATTCCGCCCGCTTCGCCGGCCCAGGCTGTACCTTCGAAGACAACAACGCCAAGGTCCTGCGCATGATGAAGAAAGCCGCGGGCGCCCGGCGCAGCGCCACGTTCCGTTGTATCGCCGCGCTCGCGCTTCCCAACGGCCGCGTGAAGATCGCGGAAGGAAGCGTGGCCGGGCGCATCGCCCCGGACCTGTCGGGCGCGAAAGGGTTCGGTTACGACCCCATTTTCTGGGTGAGCTCGGAGCGCAAGACCTTTGGCCAGATGACGTCGGCGCAGAAAAACCGGGTGAGCCACCGCGGCCGCGCCTTCCGGAAGGTTCCCGCGCTCTGGAAAGCCCTCGCCGGTGAACTTTGATACCATCGTTTTTACGGCCTCGGTCGTGCCGTCCCCGTAGCTCAGTTGGAAGAGCATCAGCCTTCTAAGCTGAGGGTCGCAGGTTCGATTCCTGCCGGGGACACCCTCTTGGAATTTTTGGGTATAGAACAGGCCAATCCGGTTGATTAGCCGTCTTTCCGGCAGGTTCTAATCTCTTGTGAAGCGCCTGAACCTCCGGCGCGAGTTGGGCGAGAATGGCGAGCGGCTTTTCCGTCTGAGCGGACAAGGTTCTATTGGTCAGCGTCAGCGTCCCGCCGAGACAAGCCACAATCTCCCGTTTCACCTCCAAGTCCCCGCCCTGAAAGCGATTGCGGGCCGTTTCCGCGAAAGTGAACAGGCGCTCCGCTCTGTCCATCCATGAAGCGGTCCGGTGGTTCGCATCCGCCAGCAACTCCTCCCACTTCCGTTGCTCCTCCGCCAGCCGGTCTTTCCGCTCGCGGTATTCCTCCGGCGACAATTCGCCGCCCGTCCGCATTTCAAAGAGAACGTCCTGGCGGCGTCGGCAGGTTTGAAGGTTCTTCTCGTAGGTTCCCACCATGTCCTCGCGGTCGGTCCGCTCCTTGGCGTGTTCCTCTTTCAGGTACTTCATGGCCCAAGCGTGGAACTCCGGCGGGATCGTGATTTTGTCCAGCGCCTCGCCAATCTGCTTTTCCAGCTCCACGTCGCGGACCGTCTTCTGCGAGCAGTTTGGGTCCACCTGCTTCGTGCAATGGTAGTAGGCGTAATGGTGAACGTTGCCATTCTTCTGGCGCTTGGTTTTCTTTTCCGCCGTGATGGACGCTCCGCACTCTCCGCACCGGATAAGGCCGGTGAAGGCGAAACTCTGGCGCGTCCAGCACTCTGGGCGCTTGCCGTCCAGAATCCGGCGGGCCGCGTCGAATTGCGACTTCGTAATCATCGGGTGATGTTTGCCGGGGTAGGTTTCGCCGCACCAAGTAAAAGAGCCGTGGTAGAACGGATTTCGGAAAAGGGTGCAGAACATACTCCGGCTGAGCGGAGTCCCCTTGGGCGTCCTCAGCCCCATTGCGATGGACCGTTCATAGAGCGCGTCCAGCGTACAGCGTTGATCCAGCAGCAGCTCCCAAAGGCGTTGCACAATGCCGAACCGCTGAGGGTCCGGGTAAATCGGGTCCGTATCAGGCTGGTTGTACTTGTTGCAGAGGTAGCCGATGGGCGGAGCGCCGGGCCTCCATCCGTTCGCAATTTTGGTCCGCTGCCCCCGGCGCGTGTTGGCGCTCAAGTCGAGGATGAACTGATTGGCCATTCCGAACTCCAGGCTCATCATCAGTACGTTGTCGGTCGGGAAGTAGCCGCGCTGGAAGGTCTGGATGTGCTTGATGAGGGACTGCTGGAGCATCCAGCTAATCGTTCCGCCGTCCACCGGGTTGCGGGCCAGTCGGTCCAGCTTCCAGCAGAGAATCCCGTGGGCCTTCCCGGCGTGAATGTCTCGGATCATCCTCCCGAACACGGGCCGCCCCGGAGCCTTGGCGGATTGCTCTTCCGTCAGAACCTCGACAATAGTGAAACCTTGCGCCTTGGCGACCCGCTTCAGTTCGTCGATCTGCGACTGAACGGAGGCAATCTGCCGATCCTCGCTTTCGGAGGATTTGCGGGCGTATAGAAAGTAGCGAACGCCGGACGGATTCATGTCTTACGAACCTTCTTGAGGAGCCGCTCCATCTCCGCCTTCTTGTAGAGCCGGTAATTGTTCATGGGATGGCGGTACGGGGCGAACTTGCCCTGCTTGTCCCAATTCCTGAGCGTTTGCGGCGTGACACCGAGGAATTGGGCCGCTTCGCGGATGGTGAGGTGGTCTTTCATCAGGTCCTAACCTTATAAAGGATTATAACAGAAATCAACGGCGCATCCGGCGGGCCAGCGCCTCGACGAGTTTCTCGTTTGGAACCCCGTCCAGAAGCGCGTCCTCGCCGCCCGTGGGGGAAGGTCTAAAGTTCATCCGGGCAATGATGTCCTCCACCTGATAGTCGGCCAGCTTACCGTAGCTCATGAACGTCGTCCCGATGTTCTCGTGGCCGAAGTTCTGCGAGATGGCCCGCACCTCCTCTGCTGTTCGGCAATGCTTGACGGCTTCCATCGTGGCCGTGTGCCGGAACTTGTGCGGAGAATAGTAGCGAAGACCCGCCGCCTCCGCCCGGCGCTTGAAGACGTCCCGAATGCCCTGCGTGGTGGCCCAGAAGACCGACTCCACGTCCGTCCCTTCAAAGCAAGCGTCCGTTTCGCTTCGTTGCTCCAACTTGGTCCGGGGAAACAGCGGGGCGGCGTTGTCGAACAGCTTTTGTTCTTTCAGGAAGCGGTACCAGTCCAGGACATGCTTCAGCAGTTCTTCGTCGAACTGAAAAATCATGGTGGGAATGGTCTTGGAGAACTTCGTCAGGACGCCTTTCTGCGGGTCCTGGTTAATCAGCCGCTTCTCCACGTCGAAGCATTCCAGCGGCAACGTGATGACGGCCTTATCTCGCATCCCGGTAAGAAGCGTGAAAGCGATAAGGGCGCGGTCCCGATGGTCCACCTCCGTTTTGGGAACGATGCTCCGGCAAAGGGTCTGGACGTATTCGAGGGACGGAAACTCCTGCCGGGGGGCCGTGGTGGCCATGCGGGACTTCTTCTTGTCCAGCTTGAGGTACTGAACGTCGAACGGGTTGATGCGGGACTTGTAGCCGGGCTGGCCGGACAACCAGGTGAAGAAGTCCCGGACGTGCCGGAGGATGTGGTACTGGCTGGCCAGCGAAAGCCCCGCGCCGGTCCGCCCGCCTTTGCGGGTCTCCAGCCAATCCTTGAAGCCCTTGGCGGTCTTCGTGTTGAACTTTCCAAAGTCTGCTTCCTGGACGCATTCCTCGTACTTCCACAGGGCTTGCTCGATGGCCTGAACGGTCAGTTCCGAGAAGCCCCGCGCCCCATTGAGGTAAGCGAAGTAGGCCCGTTTGATCTTCTCATTCTTGAGTTTGGCTTCCGTCGTTTTGCTGTCCATGTTCTTCATTCTCCTTTGTCAGTGATTAAGAGGGGTCTGTCGTGTCCCTTTAATCACACCGCCCCGGCCTGCGGGTCTGTCGCGGAAACAGCGCCTTTTGGAAGGGCGGAGAAGCGGTTCACCTTCCCGCCGCACGCGGCGCACGCGCCTTTCAGCGCCACGCCCACCTGCCCATGGCCCATCACCTTCCCGGTTTCAACGCGCTCCACCTGGACCGCCGTCACCACGGCTTTGCAGCGGAAGCAGTAGAACTCCCCCTCCGCCAGGGGCCGCTTCCGTTTCCGGGTCTTCTCGGTCAGGAACGCCTTCAAGTCGTGGCCCATCATCAGGTAGGGGCGAGACCCTTCCAGCACCTTGAGGCCGTCCTTGATCCACCCCTGAACGGTGCGGACGTGGGTCTCCAGAAGGTCCGAAGCGTCCTTCACGGAATAGGACCGCTTGGCCCGGATGAGGTTAAGCCGATAGGTTCGTTTCATGGTCCTCGTTGGTCCCGCCCGCTTCGCCCGTCCCATACACCGCCTTGTAGAGGCGGAGAAGCCGCCCCGCCTTCTCCAGCGCCTCGGCGTCAGAAAGGGGGACGCCGTACCGGCGAAGGTAAAGCTCTTTGAACTCAGTGATGGCTTTGGGCGACGGCATTGCACAATGATGGTGCCGTTCACCAGGCGGGGGATGTCAACAGGGAAAGGGGGCCGGAGGGCCAGTCTGGCCGGTTTCCGTCGGAGAAAGGGCCAAAAATAGTTTCAAGGGTTGCGGGAGGTTGGCAAGGTTGGGCCGTTCACCAGGCTGGTTGGTGAACGGTCTGGTGAACGGGGGACCGCCGCTTTAGCGGGGATTTGGCATAATCGCCTGCCGTAAATTACGAAGCTTTTATAGGGATTGGTCCTCTATGCCGACATTGGATTTCAAAGGGAAGTCATTCGTCTACGCCCACCATCTTTCAGTCCCCTTCCGGGAGCTGATTGTCGATCCCAAAAAGTCCCTTCCCGCCAAGGGCCAGAAGCCGTCCCTGAACGACAATCTCATCATCCACGGCGACAACCTCCACGCGCTCAAGGCCCTGCTCCCCGTCTACGCCGGGAAAGTGGACTGCATCTACATAGACCCGCCCTACAACACCGGCAACGAAGGCTGGTGCTATAACGACAACGTGCGAAGCCCGCTGATGAAGGAGTGGCTCAAGAAGTCCGCCAACCCCGTGGACAAAGAAGACCTGGAGCGCCACGACAAATGGCTCTGCATGATGTGGCCCCGGCTCAGTTTGCTCAGAGACCTTTTGGCCGAGGACGGCGTAATTTTCGTAACCCTCGACGACAACGAACAGCACCGGATGCGCTGTCTGATGGACGAGCTTTTCGTTCGGGAGGAATCCTTCTACGCTCAAATTGCTTGGCAAAAGAAATACGCAACGGCCAACGACGCGCTGGGATTCTCCCCCATGTTCGATCACATTTTGGTGTACCGAAAAGGCGCGGATTTCGTTCGTAACCTGCTGGAAAGGACCGACGAGAACGATACGCAGTATCGGCATCAGGACAAGGACGGCGTGTTCCGCGTTGATAACTACACCTGCAACAAGACAGCAGACGAGCGTCCCAACCTTTATTACTCGGTCATCAATCCGAATACCAAAGAAGAAATTTGGCCGGAGCGGAAAAGGGTGTGGGGTTACTCCAAAAAGACGCACCTCCAAAACGTGGAGGAGAATCTCATTTGGTGGGGCAAGGATGGCAAAGGGAAGGTTCCCGGTTTTAAGAGATACAAGCATCGGCTGCGAGGCGGGGGCCGCACGGTGCCGGGTACTTGGTGGCCTCATGAATTTGCAGGACACACCGACGAGGCCAAGAAAGAACTTAGGGACATCATGGCGGATTCGCCGGACGCTCTGAGTACGATCACGCCTAAGCCAATCAGGCTCATCCAGCGCATCCTTGAAATCGCAACCGATGAGAACTCTATAGTTCTGGACTCCTTCGCCGGAAGCGGCACGACGGCCCATGCAGTTCTGTCTCTCAACAGGAAAGACCAGGGCAACCGAAAATTTATCCTCGTAGAGACTGAAGACTACGCTGACAACCTGACGGCTGAACGTGTCAGGCGGGCTATCAGCGGGTACAAGTTTGAAGGGACCAAGCGGGAGGAGTTGCTTCGAGAGCCTTTGAATTGGTCCAAGCTCCAAAATGCGGATGCCCTCATCCAAAAAGCGGAGAGCATTGAGAAGTTCGAGGGCAATACCTTCGACCGAGTGAGCAAAACCGTCGAAGACGGCGCACTCGTTGTTACGGGCGAGAAGAAAATCACTGACAAAGTTGAGGGCTTGGGCGGCAGCTTCACGTTCGCGGAGCTTGGCCCGGAAATGTCTCTCGATAAGCTCCTGGCCGACGGGCTTCCGACGTTCGAGGCGCTGGCCAAGTATGTCTTCTACACGGCCACGGGACAGACCTTGGCCGACGTTCCAAAACAGACCGCCAAGAACGCCGGCCTTATCGGAGAAACCGACCCCTACCGCGTTCACCTTCTTTACCAGGCGGACAAGAAGTGGCTCCAGAGCAATGAGTCCGCCCTGACCGAAAAGCTGGTGGACGAGATGGCCGCTCTGAACACCGGCAAGAAAAAGCTTCTCGTCTTCGCCGCCGCCAAGTTCATGGGCCAGCGAGAGCTGTCCCGCCGGGGCGTGGACTTCTGCCAGTTGCCCTACGCCATCCACCGGATTCTCGGAGACTGACCGCCCATGCAGCTTAAGGACTACCAGAAGGACGTTCTTGAATCCTTAAGCCGCTATCTCCGGGAACTCGGAACCAAGCGCGAAGAGGCCGAGGAATTTGTCCGCTTCCGCGAGGGAAAAGGACAGAAGGCCGCGCTGGCGGATTACTGCCGGGAAACGTGGGACGCCCTCCAGAACGAAAAGGCCCTGCCGCTGTCGCATGACAAAGACGGAAACCCGGTCCCCCTCCCCTATGTGCCGAGAAAAGATGGTCTGGGCCGCCCGGTGCCGAACCTCTGCCTCAAGGTGCCGACCGGCGGCGGCAAGACGCTTCTCGGAACCATCGCCGTCGAGCGCATCAGCGCCGAATACTTCAAGAAGCAGACCGGCTTCGTCCTCTGGATCGTTCCTTCCGATGCCATCTACTCTCAGACGTGGAAAGCTTTCGCCAACCGGGAGCATCCCTACCGGCAAATGTTCGAGCGGGCGTCCGGGGGCCGCGTCCGGCTCCTGGAGAAGAGCGACGCCTTCACCCGGCAGGACGTGGAAGAACAGCTTTGCGTCATGCTGATGATGCTCCAGGCGGGAGCCGTCCGCAAAGAATCCAAGGATGCGCGAAAGATGTTTCAGGACAGCGGGCGATACCCTTCCTTTTTCCCCGACGTGGACGATGCTCCGGCGAATGCCGAGCTGCTCCGGCAGGTGCCGAGCCTGGATGCGAACGACTTCTCGGAACAGGGCTTCCGCGTGGGCGGCGTCACCGTCAAACAGAGCCTCGGAAACGTCCTCCGGCTGGTCCGTCCGCTCGTCGTGATCGACGAAGGCCACAAGGCGTACTCGAACACGGCGCTCGAAACGATGTCGGGCTACAATCCGCGCTTCATCCTGGAGCTGTCCGCCACGCCGAACAGCGGCAAGGAACACGTCAGCAACGTGTTGGTGAACATCACCGGAACCGCGTTGAAGGCCGAGGAGATGATTAAGCTCCCCATCAACCTTATCAACGAGAGCCGGGCGGACTGGAAGCACACCCTGTCGGCGGCCAAGGAGAAGCTGGACGACCTGAAGAAGGATGCCGCCAAGGTCCGAAGCAACGAGGGCCGCTACATTCGCCCCATCCTGCTCATCCGCGTCGAACGGACGGGCAAGGATCAGCGGGACAAGTCCACCATCCACTCCGAAGACGTGCGCGAGTTTCTTGTTCAGAAGCTGGGCGCTCAGCCGGAGCAAATCAAAGTGAAATCGGCCGAGGTGGATGAACTCGGGGACACAGATTTGAAGTCCGACCTTTGCCCGGTCCGCTACATCATCACGCGGGACGCCCTCCGCGAGGGATGGGATTGCTCTTTCGCCTACGTCCTGGCCGTTCTCTCCAAAACCACGGCGGCCACGGCCCTCACGCAAATGATTGGGCGCGTCCTGCGCCAGCCGGATGGATGCCTGACGAAGGTCTCCACGCTCAACGAGTGCTATGTCTTCACGTTCGATCAGGAAGTACAGGAAGCCGTGAACAGCGTCCGGCGCGGCCTGACAGAAGAAGGAATGGGAGACCTGGCGGCCAGCGTGCGGGCCTTCGGCCAAGGCGAGGCGGCGGCATCGCGCCGCGAGACTCTCCGCCGTCGAAAGGAATTTGAGGGCCTCAAGATTTTCCTGCCGCGCATCCTCTCCCGGCATTACGAGACCGGCGACTGGCGACCCTTCGACTATGAGCGGGATCTTCTCAGCCGCCTGGACTGGAGCCGGTTCAGCTTCACGAAACCGTTTACGCCGGACGAGAAGGAAGCGATGGAGCGGACGCTGGTGCGCGTCAGCGTCGAGAACCTCGGCAACGTGGACGACGAAGACCTGCCGAAGGCGGCGGCGATGGAGGGCCATGTCGAAGCCGAGCTGGATTCTCCGGCGCTGGTGCGGCTCCTTCTCGATGTCATTCCGAACCCGTGGCAGGGAGCGCGAATCCTCGAAGAAACGCTGAAGGAGCTGCGGAAGAAGCCCAACATTTCCGAAGAGCGGATTTTCGCCAATCGGCTCTTCCTCGTAAAAGCGATGCGCGAAAACCTGAAAGAACAGGTCCATCGGGCGTCCGAAGCCGAGTTTCGCCGGATGCTCTCCGCGAACGAAATCTCTTTCCGTCTGGAGTCCTCCGACGACAACAAACTGAACTGGAAACTGGCCGAGACGCTGGAGCTGGACCTGACGGACGAGGACAAACCGCTTCTCCGCAAAGAGGGGACGCCGTTGGAGCGGAGCCTTTTTCAGCCGGTCTACCAGAAGCAGGTCAACGGGCTGGAAAAAGACGTGGCCTGGTACCTGGACGCGGACAAGGCGGTCCGCTGGTGGCATCGCATCGCGGTCCATCAGGATTGGCATTTGCAGGGCTGGCAGCGGAGCCGGGTTTACCCGGACTTCCTCGCCTGCCTTCACGATGCGGGCGAAGGCGTTCTTCGCTTCACCGTCCTCGAAACGAAGGGACTCCATTTGAAAGGGAACGAAGACACGGCGTACAAGGAACGCCTCTTCGAGTTGCTGACGCAACACTCCCAAAGCGCCCTTTCCGTTGGTGAATTGAAGCTGGGGCTTAAACAGCAAAAGATGCGCTTCGAGTTGATGCTCGATGCGGATTGGCGGGAAAGGCTGCCGGAAGCGTGCCGGAAATCGGGAAGAGGAACATAGGGCAATGCAATTTGATTTCGAGCGAATGCCACCTCTCAACAGTTTTAAGGGTCTCAAGCGCGGTGATAGCGTGATTTCAAAGCAGTTCGGAGTTGGGAATGTCGTTTCGCAATACCAGAAAGGCGAAATAATAGTTTCGTTCTCGATGGGAGAGCGAAGGTTCTCGCTGCATGAAATCGAAATATGGAAGGTCCCTGACACTTTAGTGGCGGCACCCAAGCGCAGAGGCGTTATCAGCATTGGGGAAGAAAAAATGTCAGCGAAGAAATTTAGGAAGGCGAAGCAGCTTGAGAACAATATTAAAGCTCTTGATGAAAAGCTGGCTCGGATGGGAATCCGCGTGACGAAAAAGGAGGATTGAATGTCACGACCGTTTAGGCTGAAGGCGGTCCTCCGGCATTTTGACCTGGGGCTGTTGAGAATCTTCCTGAGGGAAAAAGGGATGAATGTTCCGCTGTCCCCGGACCTTAGAATCGAAGAAGTGGACCACATTGAGGGCTTGATCCTCGGTCTCCCCTCGAACCTCGCCGACGAAATTTCCGAGGCCCTCCGCGAGGTCAACGAGATGTCCACGGAAGACGGTCTTCTCATCCTTCTCGAAGTGGCGGACATGAACGGAATCCACCCTCAGGTCGAGATTGAGAAGCTGATGAGCCATCACGACAAGGCGCTTTTCTTCCATCTCAGACACCCCAAAATTTTTGAGAATGCCGCCCTCCTCTACCACGTCACCGACCTGAAAGCGAAGGTGGAACGGTTCCTCAGGATTCGGCACGCAGATGCCGTCATGGCCCGGAAAGACGCGCTGGCGGAGGCCCTCAAAACTTACCTGCTCAAGCGGGACGGGCGCGGGCGTGAGTGCGTGGTTAATGTCTTCCGGTACGAAGATCGGATTTGCTTCATGGCCTACCCTGAGGACTTCGCCAAGGCTCTGCTTTTGTACGAAGACAAGCGGCTGAGCAAAACGGCGATCCGCCCGACGTTTGAAATCGTGTACTTGTACTACCCGGAGACCGGGAAAGTGGAACTGAGCGCCAAGGGCTCGCCTCGCCGGCATCTGGAGCTGTTCGAGCTGTTCAACCGCGCGGTGCTAGACGACAAGTCCGAAGTTGCCGAGACGGAAAAGACCTACAGCCTGGAGCGGTTCCTGGACAAGGAATTGACGCTTCCGACCGCGCTGGAGGACCAGGTGCAGTTCGTCCGACTCCAAAAGCTCCGCCTGTATGGCCTTTATGACGCTCATAAGGTGACGCTTGAGCTGAAACAGCCCTGGGGCATCGGCGCTATGCATTCCCTGATGGACAAGCTAAACCTCCGCCCGGCTCAATACGGCGTCTCCCATGCAGAGATCAAGATGAAATTCCCCGGCAAGGGCAGCCGGGGCGGCGTCACAATCCAGTTGTCTCAGCCGGACAAATGCAACCTGAACGACTCCCCAAACCATTTGAAGGCGAAGAAATACCTTGAGCAATG
>Ga0163144_10014876_pt1 | contig 16105 bp, 7 predicted proteins | sample OliLak19BULKMAT1_FD_123175 | JGI IMG/M metagenome (GOLD analysis project Ga0163144, IMG submission 123175) | Freshwater microbial mat bacterial communities from Lake Vanda, McMurdo Dry Valleys, Antarctica - Oligotrophic Lake LV.19.BULKMAT1 | ecosystem: Environmental > Aquatic > Freshwater > Lake... | reverse complement strand
GCTTAAAAAATCAGCGTTTGTTTAACACTAAATTACCGAACCCGCTCCGTAGCGCAGGGTTTAAACCCTGCGCTACGGAGCGGGTTCGGTAATTTAGTGTTAAACAAACGCTGATTTTTTAAGCAACAAACCACGATCATCTATCCATGAAAAAACCACTACCCCTGTTTTTCCTGCTGCTGCTTTTCCCCCTCTTTCTGAAGGCCCAAACCCGCTACCCCCTCATTCCCCTGCCGGGGAAACTTGTCCCGAAAGAAGGCCAGTTTCATTTTACCAAAGCTACCCGCCTCATCTGGCCGCAGGCCGATGCGGGCCTGAAGCCGGTTGTGGAGGGCTTCGCTGCCCAACTGCGAAGCGCATCGGGCTTGCCGCTGGAGTACTTCAGTGCCAACTCCACGGCTATTCCCAAGGGCGGGCATGTATACTTCATCGAAGCGGCCCCCGGCAAAATGGGTCTCGAAGAATACCGTCTCACCATTGAACCTGACCGAATCGGTATCGTGGCGGCTTCGCCGAAAGGGTATTTTTACGCGACACAAACGCTATTGCAACTGCTGCCTGCCGAGGCATTTAGCCCGGAACTGGCGCGGAAGGTGGATTGGACGGCCCCCTGCGTGCACGTAGAAGACCAGCCCCGTTTCGGGTACCGGGGGCTGATGCTCGACGTGGGCAGGCATTTTTTTCCGGTGGCGTTCATCAAAAAATACATCGACCTGCTGGCGTTGCACAAGATGAATACCTTCCACTGGCACCTGACCGACGACCAGGGCTGGCGGATTGAGATTAAAAAATACCCGCGCCTGACCCAGGTTGGTTCCCGCCGCGATTCGACCATCATCGGTCACGCCTCACGGGGGAATGCCGCCTACACCGGCACGTACGACCACAAGCCCTACGGCGGGTTTTACACCCAGGACGAAATCCGGGAGGTGGTGCGTTATGCGCAGTCGAAATTCGTGACGATTGTGCCGGAAATCGAGATGCCCGGCCACGCCCTGGCGGCCCTTGCGGCCTACCCCGAATTGGGGGCCAATCCCGACAAACGCTATCGCGTGGCCACCACCTGGGGCGTGATGGATGATGTGTTTCTACCCCGCGAACAAACCTTTCAATTTCTCGAAAACGTGCTGACTGAAGTGATGGCACTGTTTCCGGGCGAATACATCCACATCGGTGGCGACGAGTGCCCCAAGAAAACCTGGAAAGAAAGCAGTTTTTGCCAGGACTTGATGAAAAAAGAAGGGCTGAACGACGAGCACGAATTGCAGAGTTACTTCATCCGCCGAATCGATAAATTTATCACCTCGAAGGGCCGAAAAATGATTGGCTGGGATGAAATTCTTGAAGGCGGGCTTTCGCCCAACGCTACGGTGATGAGTTGGCGGGGAATCAAAGGCGGCATCGAAGCCGCCCGGCAGAAGCACGACGTGATCATGACGCCCAGCACGTTTTTCTACCTCGATTACTACCAGGGCGACCCCAAAATCAGCCCGCTCCCGCTATCCATCGGCGGGTACCTGCCGCTACGGAAGGTGTACAGCTACGAACCCATTCCGGCTGAACTCAAGCCCGACGAAGCGAAATACATCCGGGGTGCCCAGGCCAACATCTGGTCGGAGTACATCGCCACGCCCACCCAGGCCGAATACATGACCTACCCCCGCGCCTGCGCGGTAGCCGAGGTGGTATGGTCGCCGAAGGATTGCTGTACGTTCGACGATTTCGTCGCCCGCCTGAAAGTCCACTTCAAACGCCTCGACTACCTCGGCGTAAAGTACGATGGGGAGCATGTGGAAGCGAAGTAGTGAGTAGTCAGGAGCGAGGAGTGAGTAGAAGGCATTTTTGCATTTCTACTCACTCCTCGCTCCTGACTACTCACTACTTCGCTTTCGATTATTCTTCAAAATCGGAATGACCACCCCAGCGTAAACATCGGTGCCGTAGGGCCGAATGGATTTGGTGGAACCGAAAACGCCCACCAGGTTATCGGTGCCCGCGAAAACGGGCCCAAGTCTCAGCGCCAGGCCTGGTGCAAAAGTTCCGTTGATGAATACCAGTGGAAGGGAAAGTTCAAGGAAACCCTCGGCGCTTAAGCGGGGTGTAATGGCCAGCACGGTGGGTTGCCGCACGGCAATCTCGCTGTCAGCGTGGAGATTTTTGAGGTAGGCAACGTTCACGTAAAATTCATTACCCAGCCGCCAGTCCAGATTCAGGCTAAGGGCAGTGGGCAGGCCCACCGTGAAGGAAGTCTTTGCTTCCGAAGGCTTCAAATCCAGCTTTTTTTCCAAAACAGCCACCAGTTCATCGCTGCCGCTTACATCGTCAAAGTCTTTTTCGGAAAAACGTTTGTTGGTTCGCTGCACGGAATAGCCGCGCACGTTGGCCGGGTCGTCGTAGCGGATGCTACCCGCATCGAGTAGCGCTACGCCGATTCGGAAGCGGTACTTGTCTTCTTCCACGTCGTAGGTGCCGCCAGAGGTGTAGTCGTCGATCCAGGGGCGGTACTCATACACCAGGCCCAGGTCGTAGCCCCAGCCGTGGCCGGGAATTTTACTCCCCAGGAATTTGCCAATTGTAAATCCGCCATCGAGTGGGGTTTGGGTGGAATAGCCGAATTCGGCGTCGAGGTTTTGAACCAAAAGCTGGCCCTGGTTGGGGTTAGCCGGATCGGGGGAGACCCGGTAACTCAGACCCCGGTTGATGAAATGCCCGCTGTAAAAACCAGACAGGTATTTAAGCGTAGCCCCCACTTTTAGAAAATGCTCGGATTCGAGCGGGGTGACAACCTGTGCCAGCGAGGCCCCAATTTCACCGTACAGGTTGGCGTTGACGTTGAATTTGTTATCGACGTTGGTGATATTCCAAAGGTTCGACTCGTTGAAACCCGCCCGGAGCAGGGACAGAAATTCCTGGTTCGCCCCCGTCACCTGCGCCGCCGCCCGCAGTCGGGTGGTCAGAGCCAGCGCCGTGCGGCTGCCCAGGCTCACCATCGCCGACGGTCCACGTACCTCGGCCCAGACGGTGCCGTTTTTGGGCTTACCGTCTGCTTTTTCCCGAAAATTATACGGTTGAAAATTCACACTCCCGTCGTCATTTTTCCATTCAGAAGGCACCCGGCCTGTCACGGCGCGGAGCAGCGAAAACGGCCCGTTCCAGGCCGCGTAGTTATTGTCGATGTGGAGCGTGGCCGCGCCGAGGTTGAAGTAGAATTTATGGCGCGAGTCGGCAATCGAGGCTGGGTTTAGGTAGAGTCCGTGGGTTCCGGCGGCGTTGCCGGTCGAGATACCGAAGAAATTTTGCGCCGATGCGTTCATACTCAGGAGAAGCGCCAGCAGACCAGGAAATTTTCGCATGAATAAAGGGAAGGAGTTACCAAAGTAACGGCGCAGTGATGGGATTGCTTGCGGACGAACCCAAAAAAAGCCGTCCCGATTGCGCGGGACGGCTTTCCTGAAAAAAGTAGACCAATGGCCGGTTACTTCGCCGGTTTTTTGAAAATGCTTTCGTCCACCTTGCCATTGATGATGATTTTGTTGGTGGTCATCGTCATCGCACCGGCCTGGGGATTTTCGGTTTCCATTGTGTAAGGGAATTTGAGGCCGTCCACGTCTTTAAAATCCGAGAAGACCATTTCCTGGGTTACTTCCTGGCCATTGGCTTGGGCCGTGACGCGGGTTTTAACGTTCATCAACGAGGCCGCATCAAACCAGTAATCTAATTTCTGACCCGATTTGGGGGTAAACACGACGTGGTAGGCATCCTTCCCGTTGATTTTGTCATTGCCCGCCAGTTCCACCTTCGTGCTGTCTTCCTTGTAGGTGAGGAGCGGTCCGCCGGGGTTGAGGGTACCGCCTTGTCCCTTCACCATTTCAATGGGAACATCCTGAGGTTCCCCCGTGCCACCGAGCTGCGCCGGAGCGACCATCCAGCCTTTGTCGCCGTCTAGCACCGTCAGCATCGAATTCCCCATGATGTTCATTTCGTTGCGGAATCCTTTGTTTTTTACGATGGTACGTGTGAGCGGAATTTCTCCAAACTGGGTAGCTATCGAACTTTCCGATACCAGGGTCTGGATGTTGTTGAGTTTGTCGGCCCCACCAATGGCGGCGAGGTGTTTGCCAATGATTTCATCGGCGGTTTGGGCGAAAGCGGTAGCCGAAAGGAGTACGGCCAGCGAAGCGGCCAGAAGTTTTTGGGTTTTCATTCCGAAATTAGTTTGGGTATGGTTTGTTAACGCCAAAGGTAGGCGAGTACCCGAAGTTACTCCGGTTTTTTAGATTAAAGGCCGAAAATGGATTCTGAGTGGGCGAATTTATCCCCGCGAGTCCGTTCGATGGCGGGTTATTCCTGTTGTGGAGCAATTTTGCGGGGTTAGGTGGAAAATCTACTCTAACACCACCGTACTCACGCTGCTGGCGGGGAGCAACCAGCGGTCGCTGGCTGGCCCTTCGGCGGTTTTGGTGCCATCGAGGCTGGCGGAGGTCGTAAATTGAGTTCCTTTTCCGCTGATTCCTGACACCCTTACGACTTGATCACTGGGATTTGAATTGATGAGTACAAGGATGGTTTTGCCGGACTCCTGAAAGGCCAGGGCCAGCACGTTGCTGTTCTCGCTGCTGGCTCCAATGCGCCGGGCACCTGGTCTGACGTATTTGTAAAATTGTTTGGAAACATAAAACCGTTTGCTCTTTTGCCCCGCTGTGCTCATCAGACTTTCCTTGCCGATTTCCTGGGTAGAGATCGTCCAGAACAGCCAGGCCGAGGCGTTGCCGTAGCGAAGGGCGATGTACATCGCGTTGGCGAGTTTGATGGCCCCGCCCAGGTCGTTGTCGTAGCCGGAGGTTTCAGTCATCCACAGCGGGAGGTTGTACGGTTGGCCCCAGCCAAAAATCGTCTGCCAGGTGTTGGCGTCGGCAGAGCCGGGCTGCACGCCGTCGAAAGCGTAGCCGTGAACGGCCACGAGGCCCACGTAACTACGCGCTTCGGCGTCGTTAAGGGTGGGCAGGAGCAGGCTGCTCACGGCGGGAGTGTAGCCGATGTCTTCGGGCAGGAAAATTTTCGTCGTGATGCCTTCCCGTTTGAAGCGCTGTCCGACGACTTTAATCACATCACGGAGGGCTTCTCCGTTGTACACGCAGGATTGGTAAAACTGCGAAAAACGTGGCTCGTTCTGCAAACTGATCGCGTACAGATCGATGCCTGTTTCTCGCTTCAAAATTCGGATGTACGCTACGATTAGCTCTGCAAATTCGGGGTACAGCTCTGGTTTGAGTTGGTTCGTGCTGGCGTTGGGGCTGGTGGTGTAGGCCGGAGCAGAGTTCTGATCTTTGGTGCCGTTGCCGGCCAGGTTGTTCCATTTCATCCAGCGCGGCGGACTCCAGACCGACACGATAAACCGATTCACCCCCGCGTCTTTCAGGCTTTTCATGACCTCGAAATGCCTCGCCACGGGCGCAATGCCGTCGTCGCCCGCCGTTTGCTCGGTCAGGTTGTAGCGGGTCAGGTCGGTGAGATTGGGGTCGGCGTTGTCGTTGACGGCCTCGAAATTCATCGGAATTTCTTCGCGGTGAATGCTCAGCCCCAGGTCGTCGACTACGTCTTTTACGAACTGCGGACTGGTTTTCTGGCCGGGGCGCCAGTACACATCGTTGCCGCCAAAGCCCCCGAAGCCTTCGATGGTTTGAAATTTCTGCGTAGGGTCGATTGTTACGGTGCTCGTTTGGGTACTCAAGGTCGTGCTGGCCGTGGCCGTGGCGGTGCCATCGCTAACGGTCAGGGTGACGGTGAAGGTCTTGCCCTCGTTGGCAAAGCCGTGTTTGACGACTTCGCCGCTGGCGGTTTGTCCGTCGCCAAAGGCCCAGGTGTAGGTAAGCGCATCGAGGTCGGGATCGGTGGCCGAGGCCCGGAACTCGAAGCTGAAGGGGTTGAGGCTAAACAACTGGCTCCGGAGTTCGATTCCGCCGGGTGGGCGGTTGGCGACAGCGCTGTCTTTCTTGCAGGACAGCAACATGGCCAGCAGCAGGGGGGGAAAGAGGCGGAAAAGCATGGAGGATGAAGTTTTGTTTGGGGAAAGAGTGCGTCGAAATGTGGGTTCACACGGAGCAGAGCGAACCGCTTCGACCGATCGACAAACCGCTTCACTCGACCCTTGTTATGAATACCCTGTTTTGAAAAATAGCCCAGGTACAACACGAGACCTGGGCTATCCGATTACCCTATGAAATACTCTACTCAATAGCCGGGGTTTTGTTTCACGTTCGGATTGTTATCCAACTCCGATGTGGGAATGGGGTAATACAAGTGCTTGGCCGGGTCGAAGGAAACGTCGTTGCGCAACGACGACCAGTTGTAGCCAGATAGGTTGAGCTTCCCGCCCAGGTGCCAGCGCCGCAGGTCGAGCCAGCGGTGGCCTTCTTCCCCGGCCAGTTCGAGAAAACGCTCGTTGGCGATCCAGTTGAAAATTTTGGTTTTGTCGGTTTCGGTCGTGGCGTAGTTGGCCGGAATCGTGCCTCCCGCTTTCATGGCCCGGGCGCGAGTCCGCACCTGGTTGATGAGGCCGATGGCTTCCGCCGTCGAGCCGCCCGATTCGAGCGTGGCTTCGGCTTTCAGCAGCAGCACGTCGGCCAGGCGCAGGATGCGGGGGTTGTTGACCGAGGCCACGCCTGACTGCGATTTCTGGTCGTCGGTAGCCCAGTACTTCCGCAGCAGTTTGCCAGACGAGTCTGCCGTTACGGCCCGGCGGGGGTCGCCTTTTTCAAAGGCATCGAGCAGTTTCTGGGTCGGTTGAAAATACGCTTTTCCAAACAAACTGAAATGGTTTTCGTACCAACCCCAGTAGGCGGAGGTGCTGCCCACGTTGTTGTCGAAGTCGTTGTTGAGCCAAACGTTGTCGAAGGATGGTTGCGTGGCCTGAAACTCAAACAACGACTCGCTGCCGTTTTCGGCTTTCGCGCTGAAGTTGTCCACGAAATTGGTCGTCAGCGTAGCCCCGCTGATTTTGTTGAAAGCCGCCAGCGCCGATGTAAAATCCGCCGCATTCTTTTTGATTGAAGCCCGAAACAGCAACGCTTTGCCCAGCATCCCGTTGGCGGCATTCTGGGTAATGCGGCCCCGGTTGGCATCGTCCCACTTGGCGGGCAACAGCCCGGCGGCATCGGTGAAATCCTTGATGGCCTGATCCACCAGTTCGGTGTCTTTCGAGTTGAGCGGGGTGATTTTGTCGGTCGAGGTGATGCGTTCGGTCATCAGCGGCGAGGTGCCGAAGTAGTTCCAAAGCATAAAATTGGCGTACCCCCGCAGAAACAGCGCCTCCCCCCGGAGGGCGCCCTTCTTGGTGGCGTCTTTAATCACCCCGCTTTCCTGCGTCAGCTTTTCCAGGGTGGTGTTGGCCCGGTTGATGAGCTGGTAGGCCGTGCGGTAAAATGAGTTTATGTCGCCGTTGGAGGGTTGCAGGGTGCCGAATATCTCGAAGGCATAGGTGCCCGAAGAGGTGATGTCATCGCCGGGGAGATGCCAGAACCCGTGGATGGGGTTGTTGGCTGCGTACCAGTACCAGTCGGTCAGTTTGGCGTACACTGCGATGATCGATTTTTCGAAATCGGCTTCTTCGGTGAAAAACGAGGCCTCGGTGGGGGTGAGGGGCTGCAAGTCGATGTTTTTCTCGTTGCAGCTATTCCCGATCAGCAGCGCCAGGGCGAGGCTGAGTAGGGAGGAGAGTTTGGTGAGTTTCATTTGGAAAAGTTTTCAGTTTTCAGTTTTCGGTTTTCGGTTCCGTACCTGGAGTCTGAAAACCGAAAACTGAAAACTCGAGTGGTTTAAAATGTCGCATTAAGCCCCAACGTAAACGTCCGGCCGGGAGGCACTACGCCGCCGCCCTCGTCTTCGGGGTCAAGGCCTTGCCATTTCGTAAACGTAAACACGTTGGTACCCGCCATGTACACCCGCAACCCGCGGAGAAAACCCAGGTTGGCGGCCACCTGGCTGGGAAGGTTGTAGCCAACCTGCACGTTTTTCAAGCGGGTGAAGGCGGCAGACTCGACGAAGCGGTCGGAAAAGCGATTGTTCTGGGCTGGGTCGGAACGCACGGCGCGGGGGATGGTCGAGCTGGGGTTGGTGGGTGTCCAACGGTCTTTCACGGCGGTGGATTGGTTCGATCCGGTGCTGCCCATGTTCTCGAAACTGGCCCGCTGGCCATTGTAACGCACCACGTCGCCCACGCCCTGGAAGAAAATGGACAGGTCGAAGTTTTTGTAAGTGGCTCCCAGGTTAATGCCGTAGTAAAACCCGGGAATCGTGGAACCGAGGTAGGTGCGGTCGTCGGTGTTGACCTTGCCGTCGGCCCCGGCGGTGGCAAACTTCCCGGCCTCAGCGGGCGAGGTGTTTACGTCCTGAAAATAGATGTCGCCAGGGGCGAAGTTGCCGTTGTTGTTGAGGTCTTTGGTGGCCGCTTTGTAGGCATCGATCTCGCCCTGATTCTGGAAAACGCCCCCGACTTTGTATCCCCACAGGTACGAGAGGGGTCGGCCGATGTCGACTCGCCCGCCTTCACCACCGAAAGGCGTGTCTTTGTAAAGACCAGTCACTCGGTTTTTTACCGTCGTCAGGTTACCCGAAATGGAGTAGCCAAACTCGCCAATTTTATCGTTCCAGCCTAATTGCAATTCAATGCCGGAGTTCCGCACGGAGGCAATGTTGAGCACGGGTTGGTTTTGGTTGCCTATACTGGCGGCCAGGGTCGCGCCTTGCAACAATCCGGAGGTGTTGCGAATGTAGTACTCCACGGTGGCCGCCAGGCGGCGGTTGAGAAACTGCCCATCGAAGGCAGCGCTGGTAGTCGTCACCGTTTCCCAGGATAAATCCGTGACCGGGAAATCGGGCAGACTAACGCCGTTTCTGAACGTCCCAATGGCATTGCCGTTGCCGCTACCAAAGGCGTAATCAGGCGAAATTGAGATGAGCGACAGGTAGGCAAACGAGCGAGTTTCCTGGTTACCTGCTTTGCCCCAGCCTCCGCGCAACTTGAGGTCGCTGATCCAGGGCAGCGATTCCATAAACCCTTCCTTGCTGATCCGCCAGGCCGCGGAAAGCGCCGGGAACGTGCCCCACTTGTAACCCGGCGCGAAGCGGGATGCCCCGTCGCGGCGAATGGTGGCATCGAGGTAATACCGGCTGTCGTAGTTGTAGCTCAACCGGCCCAAATATCCTTGCAGGGCGTTGATTTCGCGGAACGATGCCCCATTGGAATAAGGCGAGACGTTGTTGACTCCCCGGAAAGCTGGGTCGGTAAACAGAATCTGCGAGGAAGAAGCGCTCAAAAATTCGTAGGTGTATCGCTGATCCATGGCGTTGAGCAGCAGGTCGACGTTGTGCAAGCCGAAGTTGCGACCGTAGTTGATACTGAATTCCTTGACCAGGTTGAAATTGCGGGAGTGCCGTTCGCCGTAGCTTCCCTTCGAGGTGCCATCGCCGATGGTGTACGGGTTGCCGGGGGTTTGACTAAAGAGGTAATCATTGAAATCGCCCCAGTCGTTGCGGCGGTTGGTGAGGTAGTCGATGCTCAACGTGCCTTTGAACCGTAAACCGGGCAGCGGTTCTACCTGCACGAAGGCCGTTCCCAGGTTGCGAAGGAGGTTGTAGCGGGTGTTGCCGGTTTCCTGACGGGCAAACACGTTGGCGTTCGTTTCCGGTCCCCAGAGCAGGGTGGAATTATCGATGACGAAGGGCGGCACCGGAGGGAGGAACTGGGGTCGGGTACCCGGTTCGTACTTGCCCGTCAACTCCGGATTGGGTTTAAACTTAAACGCGCCGGAGGGAGCATAGCCGAGGTAGCCTTTGGAGTCATAAATTGGCTGCCAGGGCGAGGTTTCGGAAGCATACCGCAGGTCGGTACGGGTGTTATCCTCCACGTCGGTGTAGGTCACGCGGTAGGTGGCTCCCACACTGACGTACTTCGAGACCTTGCTGTTTAAATTTCCGGCGAAAGAGTACCGCGTCGAGTTGTTTTTGATGAGGGTACTTTCGTTGTAGGAATACCCGCCCGACACGTAGTAGGTGGTGCTTTCATTCCCACCCGAAATGCGCACACTGTAATCCTGCTGCTTGGCATTTTTTTGAAGCATGGGCGTCTGCCAGTCGGTGGTGGGTGAATTGCCGAGGTAGGCCGGGTTAGCCGGGTCGAACACCGTGGGCAGATTTTTCGCTTCGTTAGGATTGTTCGCGTAGGCTTCCCGGTAGAGCGAAACGAACTCCGGCGTACTGAGCATGTCGTACTTTTTGACCACGTTCGACACCCCCGCCGAGGCCGACACCTCGACCCGAGGAGCGCCGTTCTGGCCTTTTTTCGTGGTAATCAAAATGACCCCATTCGCCGCCCGAACCCCATAAATCGCCGCCGCCGAGGCATCCTTCAACACCGAAATGCTTTCGATGTCGTTGGGGTTGATGAGGGAGAGGACGTTGACGTTCCCCCGGATGTCGCCGACCACGCCGCCACCCGATCCGGAGCCAAATTCGGTGAGCGGTACGCCATCGACCACGTAGAGCGGCTCGGCGTTACCAAACGTGCCGACCCCCCGGATCCGCACCACTGGACGGGCGTTGGGGCTGCCGCCGGGGGTGCTGACAAACACCCCGGCCATGCGGCCCTGCATGGCGAGTTCGGGGGCTTGAGCGATACTCTTGGAAATGTCTTTGGCCCCGACTGACGACACGGCCCCGGTCAGGTCGCGCTTTTCTTTGGAGCCGTAGCCGATGACAACTACTTCGGAGAGGTCGTTGGAGGAAACCGTTAACGTGATAGTCAGAGTGGTAGCGCTGCCCACGGCCACTTCCTGCGTTTCGAAGCCCACCGAGGAGACGATGAGGCGCGAGGTGCCCGCAGGGAGGTTGAGCCGGAAATTTCCGTTGGCGTCGGTGCTGGTTCCCGTTGAAGTGCCCTTGAGCTTGACGGCAGCACCGGGAACCCCGGCACTGGTCTCGCTCGATTGTACGCGCCCGGTCAGTTGTCGATCCTGGGCCAGCAAATAACCCGGAAGCAGCAGGCAAAGCCAGGCAGCCGGGAGTGCCCTTCGAAGGCGGAAAAGGAAAGCCATAGGTTTTAGGTTTAGAGGTAAAAGATTAACAAGGAATCCAAAACAAAGTCGGCTAATCAGGCTATCGGTTTAGAGTAAACGTTACATCCACGCGATGCCCAGCACCAGCAACGATACGAGCAGCAGAAACAAAAGCAGTTCGTAGAAATAGCTTTGATCGGGAGCAGAGGCCCCCAATCGTTCGCGCAACGTCCTGCGGTAGTGTCGGAAGAGTTTGGGTAAAGACATGGGGTAAATGCCGAGGCGAAGGTAGGCCTGGCCGTTGCGGGCCGGTTGGACAATTTTTGCAAAAACTTGGACGCTGGTTACGGGCTGTCCTGCACTGATCCGCCCGGTCTTGGAGCAATCCGGCGCAGGAATTTAATTGCGCCGGTGATTGCCAGGGTTTTCTGAAAAGTGGTACCTTCCCCCATGCCTTTGTCTTGCCTTCGCATTTGGCGGCGTGCCGCTGTGATTTCGCTGCTGACGTTGGGCGGGGCGGTTCCTGGGTTGGCGCAGCCCGCCTTCGATCACCTGACCACCGCCGACGGCCTCGCCCAGAGCACGGTGTGGGAAATTACCCAGGATCGGAAGGGGTTCATTTGGATGGCGACTGCCGATGGGCTGACCCGCTACGACGGGCATACGTTCCAGGTCTGGCGCCACCAGCCCGGCCAGCCTGGCTCGCTGCCCACCAACGACATCGCAGCCCTCCACGCCGACCGCCGGGGAACCCTCTGGGTAGCTCCGCGCAACGGCGGGCTGAACCGGCTTCGCCCCGAACTCGAAACGTTTGAGCACTACCCAACTACTGTATTGGGAGAATCCATTCGCCGTGCCAGCATCGGCTGTTTCGCCGAAGGCCCCGACCACCTCTGGATAGGTACCAGTGAACACGGATTGCTGTGCTACGACTACCGCAGCAATCGGGTTCGGCGCTGGCCCGACGCCCGCCTGGGGCAGTCGGTCACGGCATTGCTCCGCGTGGGCGACTGCCTTTGGATCGGTACGGGCCGGGGTGGATTTTTCCGAATGCAACTCCAAACGGGCGAACTCACCCGCTTCGAGGTCCCATTCCCTACCGCCGCCGAACCTCACCGCATCGTTTCGGTGATCCACCGCGACCGCCGGGGCCGGTACTGGGTCGGTACCCAGGGGCAGGGCTTATTTCGCTTCGAGCCAAAAACGAGCCGCTTCACCTCCGTGTTTTTCAAACCCGGCGTGTACGAAACCGTCAACATCATCCTCGACGTGCTCGACGATCGGGCGGGCAACCTCTGGGTCATGACCGATCACGGGGCGCTAGAATACCCCAGCGGAGAAATTAGCCAACCAATCCAGTTTTTACCCGATCCTGAACAGGAAAAAAGCCTCAGTACGCACGCCCTGAAAAAAGCATTTTGCGACGCGGACGGTACCCTCTGGATTGGCACCTGGCAGGGCGGTGTAAACCTGCTTCGTGCCAGGGGCGAGGTATTTACGGCGCTCCGCCATCAGCCCTTCAACCCCCAAAGCCTGCTCACCGCCAAAGCCGCGCCCCTGGCGGCTGATGCCGCCGGCGGTCTGTGGATCGGTTCGAACAAGGGCCTCCTGGCCGTTTCACCGGACCAGAAGCGGTTTCGGCATTTTCACCAACGCAACACCGCCCTCAGGGCGGACGACATCAACGTCCTATGCCCAACGTCACAAGGCAACCTCCTGGTGAGTGCCTGGCCAGCGGGATTTAGTTTCTACGATACCCGAAAGGGACGTTTCACCCCGGTAGACGGCCTCGGAAAAAGCAAGGCAGTCTCCCACTTTGCCCAAGCCGATTCGGGACGGGTTTGGGTGGCGACCCAGGATGGAAAACTGTTTCGATTCGATGAACGAAGCAAACGCCTCCTCGCGCTGAGCCTTGAGCCGGTGCTGCGGGTTCTCGAAACCTTTAGTTTCAACGCCCTTCTTGATGATCAAGGCGGTAGCTTGTGGATCGGTACCTACAACACGGGGCTGCTGTGCTGGAACCGCCGAACCGGCCGAGTGCGGCATTTTACTGCCGACGGAAAACCGGGAAGCCTCGGTAGCAACGGCATCGTGTCGCTATTCAAGGATCAGCGCGGGCAGATTTGGGCGGGTACCAACGGGGGCGGCTTGCACCGTTACGAACCCCAAACCGGGCGGTTTTTTCGCCTGACTACCCGCAATGGCCTGGCCAACAACTACATCGCTGGTATCCTCGAAGACGAACACCACGCACTTTGGCTCTCGACCAATGGGGGCATTTCGGAGTACAATCCCCGAACCGGGGCCTTGCGCAATTACGACCAGCGCGATGGGCTGGGGGGGAAGGAATTCCTGCCGGAGGCCAGTGCCCGGCTTCCCTCGGGTGAACTGGCCTTTGGCAGTACGCAGGGGCTGGTGGTGTTTCACCCCGACCGGCTGAAGGAACCCACCCCAGCCCCCCGCGTGTACCTGACCGGGCTGCGGGTGTTCAACCGGCCCGTTCGGCCCACCGATAAGCAGGCTCCTACGCGGGTGAGTTTGCCCGATGCCACACAGCTCACGTTCCGGCCCGAACAGTCGGTGTTTACGCTTGAATTTACCGGCGTTTCCTTTCAGTCTAACCGTAACATTCGCTTCGCTTACAAACTTGAGGGGTTAGAGACCGACTGGAATCACGTGGGGGAGCAGCGCTCGGCCACGTACACCAACCTGCACGAAGGCGAATACACGTTTTTGGTGAAAGCCGCCGTGGGCAACAGCCCCTGGAGCACCCCCCGCGCCGTGCGCGTGGAGGTACTACCACCCTGGTACCGATCGTGGTATACCTACCTGCTCTACGGCCTGGCGGTGTTGGGCCTGCTGTACGCCCTGCGCCGCCTTATCCTGATGCGCGAACGCCTGAAGGCCGACGTGCGAATCAAGCAAATCGAAGCCGATACCCTCAAAACCCTCGACGACGCGAAGACGGGATTTTTCACCAATGTTTCGCACGAATTCCGCACGCCACTGACGCTGATTCTGGCCCCACTAGAAAAACTAACGGCGGATTCCAGCTTCGATGCCCGGCTCCAGCACCAGTTCCAAACCATCCAACGCAACGCCCAGCGCCTGCTCCGACTGGTGAACCAGTTGCTCGATCTCTCGAAATTAGAAAGTGGTAGTCTCGTGCCCGACGTGTCGCGCAATGACCTGGTGCAGTTCATCGGGCGCATTGTCGAGTCGTTCGAGGACTGGGCCGAAGCCAAGCGGATTACGGTACACTTTCAGGCCAACTTCGACGCCTACGAGGGCTTTTTCGACCCCGACATTGTTGAAAAAATCGTTTACAACCTACTCTCCAACGCCTTCCGGTTTACCCCCGAAGGCGGCGAAGTCCGGGTGGGGTTGACGATGTCGCCCGGCCCCGACCTGGTGAGTGGCACGCTGACTGTCGAAGACACTGGCATCGGAATTTCCGAGGAAGCACTTGGGCACATTTTCGAACGATTTTACCAGGCCAACGGACAACAGACCCGAAAAAAATCGGGAACTGGCATTGGGTTAGCCCTGACCCGTGAGTTGGTGGAATTGCACGGCGGGTCGGTGACCGTGCAAAGCACCCCGAACGTGGGCACCTGTTTCACAGTCCTATTGCCCCTGGCCGCAACTGCCTACCCGGCGGCCTGGCTCGCGCCCGATACGGAGGCGATTCCAATCCTGCCGACCTTGCTGCCGGATGCGGTGCCGGAGGGCCTGGCCGTCGCCCCCGGCAAACCGGCTCCGCTGCTGTTGTTGGTCGAAGACAACGACGAACTGCGGCAATACCTGAAGGAACATTTCTCCCGCCACTACCACGTGCTCACGGCTCCCGACGGGCAGGCCGCCCTCATCCTGGCGCGCAAGCACATTCCCGACCTGGTGATTTCCGACTGGCTCATGCCCGAAATGGATGGGGTGGAACTCTGCACCGCCCTGAAGCGGGACGAGAAAACCAGCCACGTGCCGTTTTTGCTGCTCACCTCGCGCTCGAACAACCAAAGCCAGATCAGCGCCTTCGAGGCGGGTATCGACGACTACACGACCAAGCCCTTCAACCTGAGCATCCTCGACACCAAAGCCCGGAGTCTGATTCAGAACCGGCAGGTGTTGCGCGAAAAATGGAGCCGGACTAACCTGGCCCAACCGTCGGACGTTCAGTTGCCGCCGATGGAGGAGCAGTTTGTCCAAAAAATCATCGCCCTCGTCGAAACGCACCTCGACGACCCCCATTTCGACGTGGACCAACTCGAAACCGCCCTCAACCTGAGCCGGATGCAGTTGTACCGTAAGCTTAAGAGCATCACCAACCTTTCGGCCACGGAATTTATCCGGCAGGTGCGCTTACGGCGAGCCGTGCAACTGCTCGAAAGCGGGCACTTCAACGTGTCGGAGGTAGCCTACCGGGTAGGCTTCAACGACCCGGCGTACTTCAGTCGCTGTTTTAAAAAATCGTTCGGCAAAGCGCCCCAGGAATTTATCGAGCGGCGGGAGCAAAAAGTATGGTAACGAACCCGGCCCTTTTTTTCTTTTTTCAAGAAAAACCGACGATTCTTCACAATTCCGCGCTAAATCCAACCACTTATTCGGCAAACCGCAATCTTTGCGAGCGAAAAGTTTTCAGTTTCCAGTTTTCGGTTTTCAGTTTCCAGAAAATCAGAGCCAAGCTTTTCTCGAACCAGTGACGTGCTGTCTTCGTCGACGATAAATGGAACTCCGTTCGCAATCTTGATACTGGAAACCGGAAACTCCCCTTCTGGAAACTTCTCCTGAAGCTGTTTTTGCTTGAGTTCGAGGTATCGCTCGGCAAGTTGCCGGGCGGCTTCGTTGAGGAACGCGCCGCTGCCCATGGCGGGTTCGCAGATTTTCAAGTCGAGAATCTTGTCGGCGTCGGCGGGCGTGTAGTCTTTCAGTAATTCACGCAGGGCTTCTTCAACCAAACATTTTGTCAGTACTTCGGGCGTGTAGTACGACGCGGATTGCTCGCGGTCGATGCCGTTGAGGTGCAGGATGAACGTGCCCTTGGTGTATATGCGAGG
>Ga0163144_10014875_pt1 | contig 16105 bp, 7 predicted proteins | sample OliLak19BULKMAT1_FD_123175 | JGI IMG/M metagenome (GOLD analysis project Ga0163144, IMG submission 123175) | Freshwater microbial mat bacterial communities from Lake Vanda, McMurdo Dry Valleys, Antarctica - Oligotrophic Lake LV.19.BULKMAT1 | ecosystem: Environmental > Aquatic > Freshwater > Lake... | reverse complement strand
GGTGTTGATGGGTGGCTAGGGCGGAATGTCACAGGGGTTTCAGGAGAATTACGGGGGGGGTGGGCTCGATTTTAGTGTAGGAGGCGGGTTTAATCCGGAGGAGAAGGGGGCGGATTGTTCCTTGGGTAAAGAAGTGCGGGTAAGGCGGTGCAGAGGTGGGGGGAAATGAGAGGCAAAGCAATGGCGATGGTGAACTGGATTTTTTCGAAGACGCTGAACAGTGTGTGGTTTGGCATTGTGACGATGCTTCTGATTGCGGCGTATGTGGCGGTTGGTTCCGGCCAGCCGAGGGTGAGGGAGTTTTTCGAGATGGACGAGTTGGGGTTCTTCAACGCCTGGCCTCTGAAACTTTTGATGGTGCTTTTGGTGAGCAACCTGGTGGTGGTGACGTTCGTGCGGATTCCGTTCACTCGTCCGCGGTATGGGGTGTGGATGATTCACACGGGGATCGTGACGCTGATCTTCGGGATGGCGTATTACTACCGGTTTAAGCAGGAGGGGCTGGCGTTTGTAATGAAGGATGGGGTGGCGACGCACTATTACGACAGGTGGGAGCGGGCGCTGTATGTCAGGGTGGACGGGGTGGGCACGAACGATATGGCTGTGCTGGGGACGCTGCCGCGGTTCCACTCGTACGAGCCGAACGGCCCGTCGAACTGGCGGATGGGCGGGAGCGATTTGAAGGGGATCAAGCCTGTGGTTGTGGCCCGGGCGGCGGTGGGGGCGGAGAGTGCCCCGGGTGGTGGAGTCAGGGTTTCGCCGCTGCATCAGATGATTGGGCATCCGAATGAGATCGAGATGGACGTTGTGGGGTATTGGCCGTACGCCGAGCTCGTGGTGAGTTATTTGGAGGGGACGGCGAGCGGGATTACCGGGGTGCGGGTGGTGGCGGAGGACCATCACGGGCTCGAGCAGCGGCGTATGTGGCTGGTGGCGAGTGAGGGGGCACAGGGACAGGCGGTGCTGGGTGAGCTGGAGTTGGAGCATCGGGAGGTTGTGTCGGCTGAGGCGCTGAGGGAGATGGTGGAGGCGGTGGGGAAGGTGCATGTGCTGGAGGTGTCGGCAGGGGGGGAGAGCAAGCGATTTGGGGTGGATGTGGGGGTGAAGTTTGAGTTGGGGGGGTACGGGTTTGAGGTGGAGGCGTTTGACCCGGCGTGGCGGACGATGCAGGGTGAGGTTGTGCCGCTGCTGACGGTGATGGTTACGCCGCCGAAGTCGGCTGGGTACAAGGAAGTGTTTCGTCGGCAGTTGATTCCGGGTCGTGAGAAGGTGACGGACTGGAAGCTTGGGGAAGCCGACGCCGGGCCGATGGGCAAGCGGCAGAACGAGGCGCTGGATGCGGGGCTGGTGACGCGGTACACGTTTAACGACTCGCTGAGGCTGCTCCCGCGGGAAGGGCGTGAGAAGCGGGTGTTCGTGACGACGGCTGGGGAGGGGAAGAGTATGACGGTGATCGGGACGAGCAGTGCTCGGTCGGCGCGGGTGGTGGAGCTGGAGACGGGGAAGGCGGACTTGGTTTTCGGAGAGGGGGCAGACAAAGCGGTTCTGAAGGTCGAGCGGGTGGGGGGCCTTACGCGGGGCGAGAAGGTGGTAGAGGTTCCAAAGGGGAAGCGGGACAGGGTGACCGGTGAGGTGGGGGCGGCGCAGATGGCGGCGGTGCGGGTGAAGTCGGGCGGGTGGGAGAAGATCGTGAACGTGCCGTTCTCGCAATGGGTGGTGAGCAACCCGAGCTGGAAGGCCGGGACGGTGACGCTGCCGGAGAGCGGGCGGGTGCTGCAGTTGCAACTCGGCAACCGGCAGAGGCCGATCGCGCCGGACTCCGAAGGCAGGCCCGCGTCGGTGCGGTTGGATAAGTTTGACCTCGTGAGCTATGCCGGCGGCAGCGCGACCTCGGGGATGCAGCGGGACTTCAAGAGTTCGCTAACAATCAAAGAGGGGGACGGCGTCGAGCGGAAGGCGCAGGCTCACATGAATAACCCGGTGTACTTCGGGGAAACGCCGATTTTTGGCTTGGGGGACACGTATTGGACGCTGTTTCAGGCGCAGTGGGACCCGAACGGGCAGCGGTTTACGGTATTGGGGGTGGGGAACCGGCCTGGGGTGTGGATCATGACGGCGGGATGCGTCGTGTTGACGGTGGGGTTGATGTATGCGTTTTACGCCAAGCCGCTGATTGTTCGTAGGATGAAGGAGAAGGCGATCGCGGAGGCGAAGGCGAAGGGCAAGCCGGTTCCGGCTGAGAGCGGGGGGAAGGTTAGACGGCCGGTGGTGATGGAAGGGGTGGAGGGTAGGATTTCGGTGTGAGGTTGGTAGTTGGTAGTTGGTAGTTGGTAGTTGGAACTTATGGGTGGTGTGGAATTTGAGGTGAATTATGCGGTTAGTTCATGGAATAGTGATGGTTTTGGCGGTGGTAATGGGCTTTGTTTCGGGTGCGAGGGGGGAGGCGTTTTTTTCGGCGGTGGATCTTGGGCCGATGCGGGTGGTGTCGGTGCAGGACAACCAGACGCTGAAGACGATGGAGACTTTTGCGCGGCAGCGGCTGGCGACGATCTCCGGGAGGACGTCGCTGGACGGGGCGGCGGCGTTGCCGGTGGTGTTGGACATGACGTTCAGGCCGGAGATGTACCAGGAGCGGAACATCATTCGGGTGAAGAACGTTCCGCTGCGGAAAGACTTCTCGGACTTCAAGGGGATTTCCGAGGCGGAGAAGACGCGGATTTTGGAGGAGGGGACGGTTTCCATGTCGTTCATGGACCGGGGGGACGTGCAGGAGTTTTTGGAGAACGTGCGTGGGATGGCGTCGTTCAAGAATGACGCGGTGAACGAGTTGATGAACGGGTACGGGGCGCTGAAGATGCTGACGACGCGGGGGCCGCAGTTGCCGTCGGCTGCGATCCCACCGCGGGCGGCGGGGGATCTGAACTGGAAGACGACGGACCAAATTGTCACGAACGTTCCGCGGTATGTGGAAGCGATGCGTTCGCACGGTGAGACGAACTTGCCCGCACCCATGCCGGGGTACACGGGCAGCGAGGAGCTGCTCGGTCGGATCATCGACACGCAGCGGACGCTGCAACTTGCCTGGAGGAGTCAGGACGTGGCGGGTGTGAACGGGGCGGTGGTCGAGCTTGCGGCGCTTCTGCCGCAGGTGAACCCGGCGGTGTATCCGCTGGAGATCAAGAGGCGGGTGGAGGTTTGGTACACAGCGGCGGCGAAGCTTACAATTCCGGGGGCGTTCGTTTACTTCATCGCGTTTGTGCTGTTCCTTCTCGGGGTGTACAGCGGGGTGACGGGGCTGAGGCTTTGGGCGCTGCGGTTTTTCACGCTGGCGTTTGTGATTCACACGCTGGCGATTGGGGTGCGGTGGTGGCTGGTGAGCAAGAGCGTGGGGAACTGGTTCGAGAGCATTCCGATCAAGAACCAGTTTGAGAGCGTGCTGTTTAGTTCGTGGTTCGGGTCGGCGGTGGGGTTGTCGCTGGAGCTCTGGCGTAGCCGGGGCATTTGGGGGGCGGCGGCGAGCTTTGTGGGTTGGCTGAGCCTGGTTGCGATCTTCTCGGCGCCGTTCGTGGCTGGGCGGGAGATCGGCGGCGAGATCGGAATGGCTGCGGGGGTGCTGATGAGTTACTGGCTGTACATCCACGTGACGATGGCGGTGGCGGCTTATGCGCTTATTGGGATGAGCTTCATGCTGGGCGTGTGGTGGCTTGTCAAGTATTACGGGTTTTACCGGACGGTGAGGAAGATTCCGGCGCGGCAGTTGGCCGGGGACTTGAATCGTCTTGAAGACTACGCCATGCCGGGGGGCGGGGGTGTGGCGCTTTCGATGAGGCAGACGGTGGCGGCGCTGCTGTTTTTCCCGGTGCGGGCGCGGGAGGAGTCGCGCGTGGTGGCCAAGGCCCTGCCGCACGACGTCCGCACGCGGCAGTTCATGGCGACGCTGGACTCATGCAACCTTGTGATCCTGCAGATGACATTCTGGATGCTGGGGGTGGCGGTCATCCTCGGGGCAGTATGGGCGGACCAAAGCTGGGGCCGGCCGTGGGGCTGGGACCCGAAGGAGACGTTCGCGCTGGTGACCTGGATCGTGTACCTCGTAGTGGTGCACGTCCGACTGGCGACGCAGGACAAGGCGTGGTGGACGGCGGTGCTGTCGATCGTCGGGTTTGGCGTGATGCTGTTCAACTGGATCGGGGTGAACTTCTTCCTGGTCGGGTTGCACTCGTACGCTTAACCGATGCATCTCAACGGCGCGGGCCCGGATTCGGCGATGGCGGTGCCCCCGGGGGACCCGACACGCCGGGACGGAGATCCGGGCATCCTCCGACAGTCCCAGCAACACCGCGAACGCCCCCACCGGCCCCGCGAGCCGGTTACAGGGATGGTCAGTTTCAATAGGGGTTGAACGACCTCGGACCGTCTAAGATGTTGGCGTGAGCAACAGCCAAATCTTCGTCATCGTGGTGATATCGATCGTCGCGTGGATGGTGGTGACGGTCGTGGGAAACCTGCAACGGCACTCTGAAGGAAGAGGCGAGCACGGCAAGGTGTGCCGAGGCTGTACGACAGGGAACCCCACCGTGGCAAAGTTCTGCCGCACGTGCGGGCGACCGGTGTAGACGGTGACGGATGGCGGGTTGTCGGTAGTTGCAAATTGAAAGCGAGAAATGTTCATGGGCGAAAAATGGAATGTGCGGGGCGAATCCAAAGAATCCGACGAGGGGATGCCGTGGGACAAAAAAGGGGCCGGTGGCGACGGCGGCCAATTCCGTGGCGGGGGCGGCGGCCGCAGACAGAATGGGTCCGGCGGGCTCGGCGGCGCGGGGATCTTTGGATCTCTCGCTACGCTGGCGCTCGCGGCGGCGGTCGCCTACGGCGGGTATCTCTGGTTCGTGAAGCGAGTCGTCGTGCCACAGGGCAACGTGCTGGTGCTGTTGAAGAAGGACGGGTCGAGGTCGTTGCCGGGCGATCAGGTCGTTGTGCCGGCTGCGCCGGATGCAACCAAAGACCCGGCGGGATACGACAAGTGGGCCCAAGAGTTCGCCGACGTCAATGGCATCCTCGAGCAGGTGTATCAGGAGGGGACTTACTTCGCCTTTTCCCCCTTTGACTTTGAGCGCGAGCTTCGTCCGGCGGTCACCGTGCCAGGGAACAAGGTCGGCTTGGTGGTTCGCAAGTTCGGCGCGCCGCTGGACGAGGGTCAGGTCCTCGCCGACTTCGGGCGGGGGCAACGCGGGCCGCTCCCGGAGGTGCTGCAACCGGGCACCTATCCCCAGTTCAGCAACCCCTACGCCTACGAGGTGATCACCGTCGATCCCGTTGTGATCGAACCCGGGCATCGCGGCGTGGTCACCGTCATGGCCGGACCCCGCGCCCAGAAACCCAACGAATACCTCGTCGCCGAAGGCGAGCAGGGAACCCAGCCCGTTGTCGAGCCCGAGGGCCGCCGGTTCGTCAACCTGTTTCAGAAGCGCGTGTCCCCAATTTCGATGCAAAGTCAGCAGTTCCAGATGAGCGGCGCCGATGCCATCCGCTTTCCAAGCAGCGACAGCTTTGAAATCAAGATGGAGGGATTTGTCGAGTGGAGCATCATCCCCGACAAACTGCCCCTGATTTACGTGCAGTACAGCGAAGGCGCGGGGCTGGTCGAATTTCTCGAGGAGCGCGTCATCCTGCCGTACTCGCGCAGCTTTAGTCGCCTAGTCGGCAGCCAGTACCTCGCCCGCGAATTCATCAGCGGCGACACCCGACTCAAGTTCCAGCAGGAGTTCGAGGACAAGCTCAAAGCAGCCTGCCTGGCCCAGGGAATCGAAGTCCGCCAAGCCCTCGTCCGGGACATCATCCCGCCGGATGACATCAAAGCGCCGATCAACGAACGTGAAATCGCCCGCCAGCAAATCCTCACGCTCGAACAACAAATCAACGTCGCCAAAAGCCAAGCCAACCGCACCCGGCAAACCGAACTGGCCACCCAAAACCAGAAAATCGGCGACGCCACCAAACAGGTCGTCACCATCGTCAAAGCCGCCGACCGCGAACGCGACGTCGCCATCACCCAAGCCAACCAGGCACTTGAAGTCGCCAAACTCCAACTCGACGCCGCCAGGAACCAGGCTTCGGCCATCGTCGCCCGCGGACAAGCCGAAGCCAACGTCATCCTGCTGCAAAAACGCGCCGAAGCCGAACCCCTCCGACAACAAGTCGACGCCTTCGGCAGCGGCGAAGCCTTCGCACAATACTTCTTCTATCAACGCGTCGCCCCCAGCATCCGGTCGATCCTGACCAACACCGAAGGGCCCTTCGCCGAAATCTTTAACCAACTCACCAAACCCACGGGCAGCGGCACTCGAAGCAATTCAACGACCCGGCCCCTTGTGGCCGGAGAGGTGGAACGATGAACAAGCAGGCAAAGATAATCGCTCTCGGACTTCTGTCGTTCACAGCCCTCGGCTACGGCGGGTATCTCGCCGTCAAGTGGGGCGTGATGCGCACCTACGTCGGGCACGACGAGATTCTTGTGGTCACCAATCGCTTCGGCGACAACCTCCCCTCCGACCGCCGCACGGTGAAAGAGGGAGAGGGATTCAAGGGCGTCCGCGACGAGGTCTTCGGACCCGGTCGCTACTTCTTCGATCCCTTGCAATACGAGACGGTCATCGCGAGGCAAACCGTCGTCGGCGCAGGAAACCCCAGCAAATGGGAGTGGGACGCACTGGGGAACCTCAAGGACCCCGCAAGTGCGCCGCAGGTCGGACTTTTGACCCTGCTAGAAGGCCCAACCCCCGCCAGCGGCGACGAAGTCGTGGACCCGGGATTCAAGGGCATCCAGCGAGCCGTGCTCACGCCGGGGGTGTACAAGATCAACCCCGTCAAGTTCAAGGTCGATCTGGTTCCGGCGGTCGTGGTCCCGCCGGGCAGCGTCGGTGTCGTCACGCGGCTGGTGGGTGATGTGGCCGCGGGGGAGGGCGCGAGCGTCGTAGAGACACAATCCATCGCTACCGAAAAGGCACGCGCCGGCGTCGCCACCACGCGAGCCGGCGTCGGCAGCATCGGCGCGGGATCGACAATGGCCATGCCCTTCGTCGTCGGCGCCAAACAACGCGGCATCCTCCGCGACGTGCTTCAGCCGGGAGTTTACTACCTCAATCCTAGAATGGTGAAGGTCTCCATCGTGCCCGTCGGGTACGACGCAATCACCACACGCAACACCGGCGCCGCCGGCGCTGGCGGCGCCGGCAACGACGCCATCCGCTTCTACACCAACGACGGGTACCTCGTCGAAGCCGACTTCACGGTCGTCTGGGGCCGCCGCCCCGCCGACGCCCCGGAACTCGTCCGTAACATCGGCGACATCGACCGCGTCGCCGAAATCGTCATCGAACCCGCGATGAAAGCCGCCGCCCAAAACGAAGGCGGACGGTACTCCGCCAAAGAACTCATCCAAGGCAAAACCCGCACCAAGTTCCAGGAAGAGCTCTCCGCCAGCCTCGAACGCCAGGTCCAGCCGCGCAACATCGAAGTCCTTCTCGCCCTCATCCGCAACATCACCATCAAAGACGCCTCCACCGGCAGGGACGCCACCCAAGGCCTGCTCTCCACCATCCAACAAGCCAACATCGAAGTCGAACGCGAACTCACCAACCGCCAGAAAACCCAAACCGCCGTCACCCGCGCCGGTTACGAGGAAGCCCTGAAAGCCGTCGACATCGCCAAGGAAGAAGTCGTCAGCGAGTCGCAGCAGAAGGTCGCCAACCTCCTCGCTGACGGCGCAAAGAAAGCAGCCCAAATCGGCGCGCAAACCGAAGTCGAAGTCGCCCGCATCCAAGCCGAAGTCGCCGGACTCGAAGCCCAACGCACCGAGATCCTCGGCAAGGCCGCCGCCGACGTCCTCCGACTGAAAAACGAAGCGGAAGCCAAAGGCGCTAAAATGCTCGTCGACGCCCTCGGCGGACCCGCCGCCTACAACCAGTACACCTTCGCCAAGAACTTCGACCCCAAAGACCTTCGCCTGATCTTCGCCGGGCCCGGAACCTTCTGGACCGACCTCAAAAGCTTCCAGGAAGTTGGCGGAGCGCAGGCCATGCAGGCGGCCACACGCCCCTCAAGGTGATCCCACGTCAGCCGGCTACCCTCCGACGCCAGTCCCAACCTCAGGGACAGGCGCGACTCACGACATGCTCCGACCCCTAACCCCCGCCACTCAGACTTGGTCGCGGAGGGAGGCGATGAGGCGGCCAAGGTCGAAGGCGTCGGTGTCGGCGTCGTAGTCGAAGTCGCCGAAGTTCCAGCCGGTGCCGCCGCCGGGGAGGGTCGAGGCCGTTCCCTGCAAGCCTTGGAGCAGCCGGGCGAGGTCGGTTGAGTCGATCGTGCCGCTGAGGTCGGTGTCGCCGATGCGCGTGTAACGGAGCAGGACGTCGGTGGCGGAAACGGCAACGCCCGCGAAAGACGGGAATGATGGCGAACCGGGGAAGCCTGCGTTGGAGATGATCCCCACTGTGTTAAAAGCGGTGGTCGGCTGGTAGAAGGCGAGGGAGGAACCCAAGCCGGTGGTCCCCGGGAGGCCGGCCGAGGCGGTCAACCAGTGTCTGGTCATGTCTCGAAGTGCGGCGAGGTCGCCGTTGCGGACGACGAGGGACTTGTCGGTGACGTCGAAGAAGGCGGTGTAGGCGCGGGTTCCGAGGGGAGCGGCGTTGTTGGCGAGGGTGGGGGTGGAGTTCAGGACGATGTTGGCTTGGACGGAGGCGGTGGCGTTGGATTGGAGGTCGAGGGATCGGACGGTTTGCGGGGCGGTAAAGTTGATGCGTGCGTTGGAGAAGACGGATACGCGGGTGCCTGCGCCGAGTTCGGCGTCGGCGTCGAAGATTCCGGAGGCGACGTTTAGCTGGTCGTCGGCGGCGGTTGAGCCGGCGAGGGCGAGGCGGATGGCGGCGTTGTAGGAGTTGGTCGTGCCCTCGAACCGGACAACGTCGGCGCCGGTGCTGCCGTCGATGCGGAGCGTTTGGCCGGGGGTGAAGGTCCAGTTGAAGGTGGGGGTTGCGGTGGTGTTGTTGAGGAAGACTTGGAGTGAGGCGGGGTTGGACGCGTTGGTTCGGAGTACGACCTGGTTGCCGCCGACGGGGGCGGTGGGTAGGTTCAGGACGTTGTTGGAAAACGCGATGAGCCCGGAGGCGGGGTTGCCGGCCGCGTCGGTGGCGGCGGAGAAGAGGTTGAGGGTGTAGTCGGCGGTGGGGGAGGTGAGCGTGGTGAGGTCTGAGAAGGTGTAGGCGGCGGCCGAGCCGGTGAGTGTAAGGTCGGCGGTCGGCTGGGTGACGCCCTCACGGACGAGAAAGAAGGACGACGCCGTGAGGTTGAAGACCGATTCTGGGAAGGTGATTGGAACACTCCCGACGGGGACATTTCGCGCCGCCGGGGAGATGCCGTAGGTGGCCACCGGGGCGACGTTGTCGATGAAGACGGCCGTTGCGACCGAAGCTGGCGAAACGACGTTCGACGGTGTCACGTGCACGGCGGTGAACACGTTGGAGCCATCGGGGAACACGTCCGATCCGTTGGTTGTGAGGGTCGTGCTGGTGGAAGTGGCGACGGCGGAGGCGATGGTGAGCCCGGCTCGGACAAGGCCAACGGTAAACCCGGGGATGGTGTCGGCGATGTTGAATGTGAGCGTGCCGGCGGCGGAGGAGTTGTTGCGGCGGGTGATCCGGTCGGAGTCGGAAACGCCGGTGTCCGACGCGGGGTCGAGGGTGGGGGCGGCAGGGACGGGGGGTGTGATCGAGAAGGTCGAATTGGAGACGTCGAAGAAGTAGTTGCCGACGGCTTCGATCCGGATGCGGGCCTGGCTGGTCAGTGGCAGGTCGGCTGGGAACATCAAAGGTTCCGAGCCGTCGTTGGGCGTGGCCTCGGCGAGGACGACGGGATAGGTCAAGCCGGCGTCGGTGGAGAGGGAGATTTTCACGTTGGCGGTGTTGATCCCGCTCGCGGTGGTCCCGGCGACGTTCCAGGTGATCGTCTGGTTCGAGCCGGCGGGGAGGGAGACGTTGGTGTTTGGCGAGGTGACGGCGAAGGCCGCGCCTGTGTTGACGACATTCAGCACGAGGCTGGCGGTGTTGACCCCCCCGCCACCGGCGCGGTTGTCGCGGACCATGACGGTGAAGTTCATTGTCCGGGCCACGGTGGACAGGCGTTCTCCGTTGACGACGGTGTTGGCGTTGAGGCTGGCGAGGTTCGGGACGGTGCGCGTCGGCGAAGAGCTGGGCAGGAACGCGCGGACGATTGGGCCGGAGGTGGCGGTGGTGCTGTTCAGCGCCGTTCCGCTGGCGCCGTTGCGCTGCTCCCACGAGTAGGTGAGGGTGTCGCCGTTGCCGTCCGACGCGGTGGCGGTGAGCGCGTAGGGAGTGTTTGCCGGGATGGAACGCGTGCCCTGGGTGCTTACGACGGGGGCGAAGTTTCCCGTGGCGGCGCGGGACCCGACTCCGGGGATGGTTCCGTCCACGTACGACATGATCTGGTCGAAGTTGATCGAGTGAAACATGGCGTCCGAGTTGGCTTGGATGTCAAAGCCGGGGCCGCAGATTCCCGCGTAGGCCATGATCGTCGTTCCTCCGCCGGGTTCGACCGCGAGGGACGCACTATCGCCCGCCGACCCTCCGCAGTTCGAGAACGAGTGCCTCGCGCCGAACTGATGGCCGATCTCGTGGGCGACGTAGTCGATGGTGAACGGGTCGGTGGTGGGGGCGGAAAACGAGGAGTAACCTCTGGCCTTCTGTCCGGCAATGCCGACGTTTCCGATGGAACCGGCGAGGCCGTTGTTGCTGCCGCGCGTGAGCACATGGCCGATGTCGTAGTTGGCCGAACCCACGACGGCGGGGTTGTCGAGGAGGGTTTGGTTCTGGGCGTTGGTCGTCGAGCCGTTTGTGGGACTGGTGAACGGGTCGGTGGCCGCGTTGGTGAAGACGAGCTGGTCGTTGTTGGCGATGAGCGTGAGGCGGATGGACAGGTCGCGCTCGTAAACACTGTTGAGTCGGTTGACGACGCCAACGATGGCCGACAGTCCGAGGGTCACCGTGCCGCCCTGAAACGCCGTGTACTCGCCGGTCGCGGAAATGCCGATGCGGTAGTTGCGAAGCTGGGTGCCCGACCGGCCGGTGGAACCGATGGCGGCGGGGGTGGTCGGGTCCCGGGTTTCATCTTCAGGCCGCGGGGCCAAGCCGTCACCCGGCGACGCCGTGTCGCAGGTATACCCCATGTTGTCGGGGTTGATGAAGCTGTCACGGCGGAAATAGGCGACGAAGGAAGACGTCTGGCGATGGAAGGTGGGGTCGATGTAGTACGTGCCCGAACCACCGAGGACGGTGGCGCGGAGGCCCTGGGGCGTCACGTCGAATCGGAGCACCTGCGAGGGGTCGTCGATGCCTTGGCCGGAATAGGTCTTGATGGATTTGAACTTCTGGCCGAGGGCGGCTTCAAACACCGGCGACTCGACGACCGCGAACCGGGAGAATCCGCCCGAGGGGTTGGGCAGGGAGATCGACAATGGTGCCGCGGCGGCGGGCGTGTTCTCGAGGGGGGCCTTGGTCAGACGCGACCGGAGCGACTTGAGGTCGATCCGGAACGGCGCCATCGCCGCGGCGTGAACGGTCTGGACGGAGGTGGATTTGCCGGCGGGAAGCGCATTCATCGGCTTCCAGAAGGACTCGACACCCCGCGCACGCTGGAGTTTCACGTACCGCGACTCGGCGAGGGAGGGCACGGTGTCGCGGGCTTGCTGGACGGCGAGCTGAGTCTGTTCAAACGTGCGAAAACCTGTGCAGCCGCAGTTGCAGCCGGGGGTGTGCGTTGCGCCCAATGGGGCCGTGTCGGTGGCGGAGGAGAACAGCGTGCGACTCTCGAAAACCTCAAGCGCGGACCGCCCGGCAAACGAACGAGTAGCGCGTGTAGACACTCCGCGACGCGTCGCGGGATTGCGGTTCTGCATTTCTAACACTCCCATGATCCAAAACAACCATCCAACAACCCTGCAGGGTAACATCACCTTCTTGCGACCATCCATTGATTCTCGCCATTGCCAAACGGACGTGCACCGGTTTGGTGTAGTGGGTACGGGCGACAATGGGTATCAGGATGTCACCGATCTATGGCTATACCCCAATTGGAGGGGGGGTCAAGTGAAAGCTTAAATGGGACCGGTGGAAGTGGCGAAGCGAACACTCACCAACTGAAAATTAGCAACCAATCGATATCAGGGAACGAAGTCGTTCCATAGCTCTCGAGCCAGGTGGGGCTTGGAGACGAACTGAAACTTGTCGGGGCTTGCGGCGAATTGGTCGTATATGGGCACGCCGGGGGTGAGGTCGAATTCGGGGTAAGTGCGGGGGGGTTGTGGGGGGAGGGGGGGGTGGGGGTAGGGGGGGTTGGGGCTGAAGGAAAGGTCGCCGGCGAGGGAGAGTTGGGGGAAATACGCCAAGCCGCCGCGGGCTCGGACCTCGGCGTACTCGAATCCATATTCCCGGTCGCAGCAGGCGCCGAAGGTGAGGGGGGTGGTGGGGTCGGCTGAGATGGTGGCGTGCGCCCATCCGGGTGGGACGATGACGACTTGTCCGGGTGCGGCGTGGACGGCGAAGCACGGACCGGGGTCGTTGGCTGCGCGGTGTTGCATGAAGATGACGGCGCGACCGGCCCAGATCTCGTAGATCTCGGGGGGCGACCACCCTGAGTGCCTGGAGACGCGGTGGACGTGGCCTTGCGAGCGGACGGGTTCTTCGCCGAGGCGACCGGCTGCGTAGGTGACGACGCCGAAGAGGAGCATGCGCCAGAGCAGCGCCTCTCGGTGGACGTCCATGCCGACGTCCATCGCAATGGCGTAAACCGGGTCTGGACCCTTGCAGTGGGGGTCACGGAGGGAGGGGCGAATGGCGTCGAGGCTGCGCAGCTCGGGAGTGGGACCGAACATTCCGGGGCCGTAGCGGAAACCGAGGGGGGATGAGGTGGGAGTGATGGGGAGCATGTGAGAAGTCTGAAGACTAAGTCTAAAGCTCGAAATCGGAACCCGAAGAAGCTCGCCATAGAAGTTAAACGGCGAAGTTTAAATTCCGAAATCCGAAGAAGCCCGAAGGATCGAAAAAGTGCGAGACGGGGACGCGTGGCGGGGCTTTCAGCGGTGGCGGTCTTTGTGCTCTGGTGTTTTGCCTTCGGTATTCTTTGGGTTTCGGACTTCGTGGTTGGGACGTAATCAGGTTCGCACGAACGCCTTAAGGGTGCCGCACTTCTCCCCCGAAGCCGGGGTGACGACGTACTTTCCGACGGCTGCGGGAACGATCCAGGTTTCGGCGTAGTGAACTTCGAAGGGGGCGAAGGCGTGGGTAGGGCTGGAGACGGTGGCGGACGCGCCCTCGATGAGGTTCAAGACGTTGACGCCGCCGCTGTGCTGGCCACCTGTGTCGTGAATGACGGGTTTGGTGAAAAAATGGCGGCGGGTTTCGATGAACTCGCTGGGGTGCAGGCCGGTGCGCTGCTCGGTCCAGCCGTCGCCGGGGGGGAGGTCTTCAAAGCGGTTGACGAGGTTGGCGTGCGTCCAAGCGGTGTCGCGATCGTACTGGAGGTTGGCGGCGCCGTGGCGGAGGGAGATCGGGCGCGGCTTGCCGTCGAGGTCCAGACGCGACCAGTCCCAGAGCTTGAAGGTGAAGATGTATGGCGTCGCCGAGATCTCGAGAACCATCGAGCCGCTGCCGGAGCAGTGGATCGTGCCGGCGGGGATCAGGAAGTGGTCGTGCTTCTTCGCCGGGATCATGTTGACGAACTTCCCGGCGTCCAGCGGGGCGGTGGGGTTGGATTGCGCGTTTTGAAGGGCCGAGAAAAACTCGGTCGGCGAGACGTTGTCGCGGAACCCGAGGTACACGCAGGCCCCGTCCGCGGCGTCGAGCATGTAGTACGACTCGTCCTGGGTGTAGGGCATGTTGAAGTGCTGGCGGATGTAGTCGGTGAGCGGGTGGACCTGAAGGGAGAGGTTGCCGCCGCCCATCGTGTCGAGAAAATCGAAGCGGATGGGAAACTCGTTGCCGAACCTCGCGTAAACGCCTTCGCCGAGCAGCCGGCGCGGGTGCTCGAACACGAGGTTAATACTCGGAATCTCCACACGGACGCCGCCGATGGACAAAAGCAGCGAGTTCTCCTCGGGCACGCAGTCGAAGCACCATGCGTAGTTGACGGCCGAGCGGTCGAGGTCGCAGACCTCCTTCATCCACTGTCCGCCCCAGACGCCGGGGTCGAAGAAGGGGACGACGCGGAAGGGGCGTGTGGTGGCGTGGGCCAAGCCCGCGCGAACGGCGGCGGCTGCGGCGAGCTTGGGGGTGGCGGCGGTGTGGGTGTCGAGGAAGAAATCGATGCGGGGGAAGAGTTGGCGTTTGAGGCGGTCGGCGGCGCGCCAATCGACGAAGAAGGCGCGTTTGTATTTGTACCAGTTGCCGGCGGCGTGGTTGGCGGCTGCGAGGTTGCCGATGCGCTTCTGCCGCTGGCGGAGCTGGAGCTCCCAGCGGGCCATGTCGGCGTAGACGAGGAGGTCGTCAGGGGCGGGGGGATGGAGGAGGCAGGCTCCGACGCCATAGACGATGGTGAGGGTGTTTGCGGAGATCTGCTTGCCGATGGCGGCGAGTTTCTGTGTGTCGAAGAACTGGTCGAGGGTGAGAAGCGAGAGGCGGCCGAAGACGGGGTCGTCCGTGACGTCGGGGGCGACGAGGGCCTCGATAACCGCTGGGGGAAGAAAGGCGGCGTCGGTGGTGATCAGTTGTGCGGCGGGGAACGCCGAGCGGAGCCGCGGAAGGATGTCGTCATCGATCACGCCGGGGTAGGTCTCGACGACGAGCACGCGCTTCCCGGCTGAGGCCGAGGCGAGACGGGCCAAGACTTCCGCCCAGCCGGAAACGGCTTGGCCGGCGGAATCGGGAACGTTGACGGTGGGAAATTTCTCGTAATTGGACTGGCGGGGCATGGAGAGAGATTAGCGGATGAGAGGGCGGGGGCGTAGGGGCCGTTCACCACCCGCCGGAGTCGGCTGGGGATGTGGTGGCGATGCGGTTTAAGTGTTGCGGGAAGTTTTACGGGTGTCGGGAGTGTCATGACGAAGTAGCCGGGCTCGCGGCGATTCGGTGGGACGTGCGTGCGGACGGGGCGGAGACGGTGGCGATGTGCGGGGTGTGCGGGGCGGGGTTTTCGCTACGGGAGTATCTCCACACCCGGGAGAAGTGCCCGGGGTGCGCAGCCGCGCGGAACCCGGGGTGTGTGAGGCACCGGCACTTGTACTTCAAGGGGATGGGGGTTGATTCACCACCCGCCGGGGTGCCGGCTTGAGAGGCGAAGGGCACGGAGGTGGTATGGAGCGTGGAAGGGTTGAGAAGCGGGGAATGTGCGCTTTGGCACGGCCGCGATTTTAGCATTTCGTTGGTCGCCGAGCTGCGCGACGTGGTCACGCCGAAGCGCCTCTGTGTCTCCGTGTCTCAAGCCGGTACCCCGATGGGTGGTTAATCTTCGACTCCGTCACCCCGGGCTGCCGTGGATCAGGAGGAAGACTCCGGCGACGGCGGTGAGGGTGCCGAGTAGGGCGCGGGGGGAGACGGTTTCCTTGCCGGTGAGAACTACGACGGGGATCATGAGGATCGGCACGAGGGAGACCATGGTTTGGGTGACGCTCGGGGAGACGTATTGCAGGCTGATGGTGAAGAGGGTGACGCCCAGGAACGGCCCACCGAAGGCGCCGAGGGTCATGTAGGCCATGGCGGGCGCGTTTTTGAGGGCGGCGAGGGTGTCCTTCGTGCGACCGGCGAGGACGACGACAAGGATGAACAGGGGGATTCCGGCGAGCATGCGGACTTGGCCGGTGGCGAAGGCGTTGTAGTTGCCGGGTTCGAAGGCGCGGGAAGTGAGGACGGCGCCGATGCCTTGGCCGGCGGCGCCGAGGAAGGCGAGAAGGATGCCTTGTGAGCGGAGGTTGGGGGGGAAGGGTTGGGAGGTGTTGGCGGCGAGCGGGCGGCGTTCGGCTACGACCCAGACGACGCCAGCGAGGGTGACGAGGATGCCAACGATGGGCAGTATGGAGAAGTGGAACTTTTTGAGAAGGATG
>Ga0163144_10014873_pt1 | contig 16107 bp, 14 predicted proteins | sample OliLak19BULKMAT1_FD_123175 | JGI IMG/M metagenome (GOLD analysis project Ga0163144, IMG submission 123175) | Freshwater microbial mat bacterial communities from Lake Vanda, McMurdo Dry Valleys, Antarctica - Oligotrophic Lake LV.19.BULKMAT1 | ecosystem: Environmental > Aquatic > Freshwater >... | reverse complement strand
GAACTGCGCCCTCACGGCCTCGACCGTGCTGTCCGTGGAGGCGTTGTCGAGCAGCAGCACCTCGTGACGCGAGTCGTCCAGCGCCGCGAGCGACGCTAGACACGCCAGAGTGTCCTCGCGCCGGTTCGTGTTGAGCACCACCACTGCGATGAGCGGCTGCGGCAGATCCGGCGGCATCAGCGCGTGAGCCCGCGGGCGGCCAATTCCGCCGTCGCTGCGTCGACGCGGTCCACCGCCGTTTGCTCGCGCAGCCACCCGATGAGCTCCTTCATGCCCGACTCGAAGGTCACGGTTGGACGAAAGCCCAGCAACCGCTCCGCCTTGCCGATATCGGCGAAGCAATAGCGGATGTCTCCGGCGCGGTACTGGTTGTTCACCAACGGAACGACGTCGACGCCTAGCTGCTGGATCAGTGTCTCAGCGACTTCCAGCACGGCGGTGCAGCGCCCGGTGCCGAGGTTGACGGCCTCGTAGTCGGCGGCATCCGTCGCGAGTGGTAGCAGCAGCCCCTGCACGATGTCCTGCACGTTGATGAAATCGCGCCCCTGGCGGCCGTCCTCGAAGAGGACCGGTGCCTTGCCGTTCAGGATGCGGCTAGCGAAGATCGCCGCCACACCGGTATACGGATTCGACAGGGCCTGGCGTGGACCGTACACATTGAAGAAGCGGAAAGCCACCGTGGGGATGCCATAGGCGCGGCCGACCGACAGGCACATTTCTTCTTGATCCCGTTTCGATACCGCATAGATCGACGTCGGCCGCAGTGGTTTGTCCTCGTCGGTCGGCAGAGGCGTCAAGGCATCGGCGTGCGGCGCGAACATGTCCCATTCACGCCGCAGAAGGGCGGGCTCTGCGCGCAACGCCGGATACACGACCTGGCCGCCACTCGTCCGATAGGCGCCTTCGCCGTAGATCGACATGGAGGAGGCCACAATCAACTTGCGGGGCCGGAAGTGCCCGTGCGCCAGGACCTCGAGCAGGTGCGCCGTGCCCATGGTGTTGGCGTCCATGTAGCGCGTGATCTCGTACATCGACTGGCCGACGCCCACTTCAGCGGCCAGGTGGTAGACCACCTCGCAGTCTTTCAGCGCCGTGACCCACATCGCGCGGTCGCGCACATCGCCGCGCAGCCCCTCAACCTCGGTCGGCACCCACGCGGGCCAGGACGCGTTGGCTCCATGCACTTGCGGGATCAGTGCGTCCAGGATGCGCACCTGGTGTCCGCGTGAGATGAGGGCGTCGACCAGGTGTGATCCGATGAAGCCTGCCCCGCCCGTGACCAGTACTCGCATGCGCTGACCTCCCAATCGCGGCGGATCCCATTTGCACTCGGCACCGATCGCGCCCACGAGCGATCCGGCTCTGGTCGAGCTTAGGTGAAGAGCGCACGTCGGTGCAAAGGCGCCCACCAGCGCCCTGGAAGTGTGATTGGCGGGCACCTGATGTGGCGCGCGACTCAGGTCAATGGCGATTGCCAGCGTGAGTGCTCGCCATGGCTGGTGTTCCAGTGCCCAGGGTGATGGGGACGCCAGCCGACGACGCCAGCGCGCGCGTGACGGGCACGCCGCGCGCACCGACGCGTAGCCACGCATGTGCCAGAAATGGCCCGTCTCCGACTGCGCTCACGACCATGGGTTGGCCCGTCGCCAGTCCGGGCACCTCGTCGCCAGAGACGCGCACGACGGCACCCGGAGCGACAACGACCGTCCGCTCGATTGGCGAGGGGCGCACACCATGAAACCGCGCAGTGACCCGCACGGGCGACGCGCCGGGATTGAAGAACTGCCACGCGGCCAGCCACTCGACTGGCTCGTCGTCGGCGCCTCCGTGCCGTGAGACGCCCATCCACCACTCGGCGGCCAGCGGTCCTGGCACAAGCGGGGCCGCGCTCATGGCGCCGGCCAATCCCTGACTCCAAGGCTCGTTCTCGCCCGTGGTCACGGTGGCCGCGAGTGGCCCCGGACTCGTCAGCTTCAACCCCCACGCGGCGCCCACGCCGAGGCGGGCGCGCCAGGGTTCTTCGTGGAGCCTCTGCAGATCAGACTGCCCGGGGCGGAGGGCGTATGTCTGCGCATCGGCACCGCCCGTGCTCGGGTAGGCTTGCACCCGCACGTCGCTCCCCTGTGGGTCGAGGCTGTAGCTGAAGAGCAGCTGCCACGTGTGATCGAACTGGTCACGAGGCAGCACGTCCAGGCGACGGATCCATCCCCCGCCGTAGTACCACTCGCGCGCCCGTCGGCTTTCCGAGGCACGGATCGGCGCACCGGTCTTCGAGCCGACGGTGAAGGTCGTGCCGCGCCAGCGTGCGCGGCGTGTCTGCTGGCTCACGATTGGCACATCGGACACGATTCGGGTGGCGAAGTCGTGCGACACCACGGGCGGACTGACGGGATCACCGGCGGCGAACAGCTGGCTCAGGTCAACGTTGACGACGCGCGTGGCCGGTAGGACCACGTCGTGTGTACGGGGGCGGCGGCCATTTCGGAAGAGGAACGTCAGGGTCGCGAGCCCGGTCTCCGGTGTGGGGTTCAGCAGCGAGATGGTCTCTGTCTCGATCCATCCGTTGGCGCCGCCCTGGAACCCGTCGGGGTACACCCACTCGGTGAACGTTGCGTCGGCCGGACCCAGCTGCGGCATGACCATCTCGAGCGTCTCTGGCACCGGATCCCAGGGACGATGGCCCGAGCGCACGATCTGGGGAAATACCGGCTGGTCCGCATCGAGCGCAATCCAGAACACCTCGTTCCTGGGAACCTCACGGCGCGTCATGAGATCCACGGTGATGAGCGCGTTGGGTGCGACGGCGAGTCTGAACGACGATGGCGGGCCGGTGACCCGATAGACGCTGACGGTCACCGTCGCGACGCCATGGCTGGGATTGAATACGTGCAGATGCGACGACTGGCCGGCTGCTGGCCCTTCGTCTCGGCAGCTCCCCAGTGGCGTCGGCGCGCTCGGCAGGTAGCCTTCACCGACGAACCATTGCCGTCCTGCGACGGGACGTGCAGATGCAGTTGAGGTCGAGCCGGCCTGCGGCCGAGTCATCCCCAACGAGTGGGTGGTCGCGCTCCGCCGCTGGTAAAGTATCAGCGCGATGACTCCGAGGACAGCCACGAGCAGCAGTGCTGTTGCTATAGATCTGCGATGTTCGGTCTTGGACGTCACGTCGAATCATGGCTCCGCGCCGGCCATGTTATCCGATGGCGACAGCGCCGCTCGTCCGCTCGCCGCTGCGACGGCAGGCTCACGCGCATGACAACCGCGATCGTCGGCGGCGGCATCATGGGCGTCACGCTCGGCTACTTCCTGTCTCAGGCGGGCGTCAAGGTCACCATCTACGAGGGAAGCCCCACGCTCGGTGGATTGGCTGGGCCGATCACGTTGCCCGATGGCGTCGAAGTCGATCGTTTCTATCACGCGATGCTGTCGAGCGACGACCACCTGATGGGACTGTGCGCGGAACTCGGCCTCACCGATCAGCTGCGGTTCAAACCGACCGGCACGCTGGTGTACTCCGGCGGCCGCCTCGTGTCGATGAATGGCCTGCTCGACTTTCTGCGGTTTCCGCCGCTCGGTTTCGTCGACCGCATCCGCCTGGGCCTAACCGTGCTGGCCGCCCATCGCGTGACCGATTGGCACGAGCTCGAGCACGTGCCGATGCGTGACTGGCTGGTGAGCGCTGGTGGCGAGGAAGTCTTCCGGCGGTTCTGGGGGCCGATGCTTCACGCCAAGTTCGACGGGGCGGTGGGCGACACGCCCGCCACGTGGATGTGGTCGCGGCTGGTGCGCACGCGGTCCACGCGGAAAGGCATGCGTCAGAGGGAAACCTGCGGTCATCTCATCGGCGGCTACCGGACGCTGCTCGACGCCATGGCCCGTCGGATCCGCGAGCAGGGTGGCGAGATCCGCCTGTCGACGCCGGTGTCGCGCGTCGCCATCAACGGCGGCCGGGTGCAGGGCATCGCGATTGGAGAAGATGTCGTTCCGTGCGACACGGCGGTGGTGACGATGCAGGCACCGGTGGCGGCCAGGCTCGTGCCTGAGGCGCCCGCCGCGTATCGTGAGCGGCTCACGTCGCAGCGCTACCTCGGCATCGTCTGCCCGCTGTTCGTCCTCGACCGGCCGTTGACGAACGTGTGGACGTTGAACATCGCTGACGCCGAGGCGCTCGTCACGGGCGTGATCGAAACCACCAGCTACATCGACCCGGCCTATGTCGGCGGACACCATCTGGTCTACGTGCCGAAGTACGTCGCTCCTGGTAGCCCATGGTTGACGGCACCGGCCGAGGACATCCAGCGCGCCTGGAGCGCCGCGCTCGCACGAATCGCGCCCGGCTTTGCCGACGCCACGGTTCGCCATTGTCTGGTCCATCGCGAACGCTTCGTCGAGCCCCTGCACGGCGCCGGCGCCGCCGAGCGCACGTTGCCCTTCGACGCTCCGGTGGCCGGGCTGCACCTGTGTACGACGTCGCAGATCTATCCGGCCCTGACCAACGGCGAGTCGGTGACGCGACACGCCCGCGACGCCGCTGCTCGCCTGGCGGCACGAGGAGCGGCATGAGCGCCCGTCGGCGACTTCGGCTGGCCCTGCGGGCCGGTCTGGCGGTCGTAGTGCTGTGCGCGACGGTGAATCTGACGCGCTGGCCGGTGGCCTGGTTCGACGAGGGCATCCACCTGCACGTGCCCAAGGCGCTCGTGCGACTCGGGGCTTACGCGGACTACAGCAGCGAGGGCCTCCGCCACTTCGGACCCACGCTGGCGGTCGGGCCCACGGTGATGCTGCCTGTCGCCGCCTCGTTTGCGATGTTCGGTGTCGGCCTGCTGCAGGCCCGTCTGGTGATGGCGGCGTTCTTCGTCGCGTGTGTCGCGGCGTTCTATCTGTTGGGGCGGCGCCTGGGCGGACCGGTCGTGGGTGTTGTCGCCGCCGCGTTGCTACTGGCCTCGCCAGGCCCTGCAACCGTGGAGTACGGCCGTCAGGTGCTCGGTGAGGTCCCGGGCGCGTGCTTCCTGGCGCTCGGGCTGATGGTCTGGTTTCGCGGGTGGTCGCGGCCGACGCCGGGTCGGCTCGCGATGGCTGGAGTGCTCCTGGGCCTGGCGACCGTGACCAAGCACGTCTACCTTCTGGCGCTCGGTCCGGCACTCCTGGCGGCGTGGCTCCTGGACATGGCGTACTACCGCACGCTGCCACACCGCGTGTTCCTGATGCCGGGCACGATCTGCGCGGGCATCTTCGGCCTGTGGCAGTTCACGGTGCTGGCAGGACTCAGTCCTGGAAGCCTCGCCGAGAACTGGGCACTCCTGCGCCAGACGTCAGATGGTGCTGCGTTCGTCTTCGATCCGGCGATCGCGCGGCAGTCGCTGCTCGAACTGGTCGGCCTGCGCGGGTACTTCGGGCTGCTCCTGCCGGCGGTGGTCTATACGGGGTGGCGCGCGCGCCGGAAGAACCTGCACGACCAGATGTGGGGCGTCGTGTGGCTCGTGGCCGTGGCCAACCTGTCATGGTTTGCCCTTGCCTCGAACGGTTGGCTACGGTACGCGTTTGTCGGTCTCGCGGTGTCGGCGCTGCTGGTCGCGCGCATGTGGCGCGACTTCATGCGAGCGTTGCGAACCGGCGACGTGCGCCAGCGGCGACGGACGTCCGGACTCGCCGTGGCCGTGTCGCTGTGGCTGGCCGTTGCGGTGGGTCTTCCGCTGATCAGCACCGCTACCAAGCTCCTGCGTGTGCCCCCGGCCGATGCCGTTGGCGTGGCCACGTGGCTGACGGCCGAGGTGCCCCTCGACACCATCATCGAGACCTGGGAGCCAGAGCTGGGCGTCTTGTCGGACCACCGGTATCACTACCCGCCCTCGTCGCTGCTCATTCACGCGGTTGCGCACGTGTCTCGAGGCGCCCCGCCACCAGCCACGCGTTACGCGTTTCGGGACGCGGGCGCCCCCGGCTATGTCGTCGTCGGCGCTTTCGCCTGCTGGGTGGGCCTCTATGCGGAGACCGACCTGCGAGCCGACTACCGCCCGGTGCACCGGCAAGGGGCGTACGTGGTGTGGAAGCGGACCGCCCGCGCCGAGACGACCGACAGATAGCGTAGAGTAGCGAAGTCACACGAGACTGTCATGGCCGAGGACGCTCGCACACCCGACCCTGCTCCGCCGTACGTTCATCCCACCGCCGACGTCGACGGCAGCGCCGTGATCGGCGATGGCACCCGAATCTGGCACCGCGTCCATGTCCGCGAGAACACCCGTATCGGCCGCCAGTGCACGGTCTCCAAGGACGTCTATGTCGACGCCGGCGTGGTGATTGGCGACCGCGTGAAGATCCAGAATGGCGTCTCCATCTATCACGGCGTCACGGTTGAGGACGACGTGTTTCTCGGGCCGCACATGGCGTTCACCAACGACGAGACACCGCGGGCCTTCAGTACCGACTGGAAGGTCGTGCCCACGCTGGTCAGGCGCGGGGCCTCAATAGGAGCGAATGCCACGATTGTTTGCGGCGTGACCATCGGGCCGTACTCCATGGTGGCCGCCGGTGCCACGGTCACCAATGACGTGCCGCCGCACGCCCTCGTCATCGGCAGTCCGGCGCGTGTTGTCGCCTACATCTGCAGGAACGGGCACCGGATGCGTTCGTTGGCCGAGCTCGACTACCAGTGCGCGTATCGCTGCGACCGGTGCGACGTGGATCTCCGGGTGAGCTATGCACTCGTCGACAGTCCGTCGCCGGCGGGGCGCCCGAAGCGACGGCGGGAGGACCAGGTCGAGTGACCGACGCCGCTCTGCAGGAGGCGCGCGGTGCCGTCGGCCGCCCCAGGCTGCTCACGTTCCTGGGGACCCGGCCGGAGATCACCAAGCTGTCGCCGATTCTGCCGCTGCTGGACGAGCGCGCGGCCCATACGGTCGTGCACTCGGGCCAGCACTACTCCTACGAGATGGACGCGCAGTTCTTCGAAGAACTGGGACTGCGCGCCCCCGATCACTCGTTGGCGGTTGGCTCGGCCTCTCACGGGGAGCAGACCGCGCGCATGTTGTCGCGCCTCGAACCTCTGCTGCTCGACCTGCTGCCGGACGCCGTGCTCGTGCAAGGTGATACCAACAGCACGCTGGCCGGTGCACTGTGTGCGGCGAAGCTGGGGATTCCAGTGGTGCATCTCGAGGCCGGTGCTCGCTCGTTCGATCGCCTCATGCCCGAGGAGATCAATCGCATCGTCGTTGACCACGTGTCCTCGCTGCTGCTGGCGGCCGATGACGTGGCCGGTGCCAACCTGCGTCAGGAAGGCTGTGCGGCAGATCGGATCCGCATCGTGGGGTCGACGGCGATCGACGCGGTCCTTCAGGTGCGCGATCGCCTCGACGGATCGACGGTGCTCCAGCGGTTCGGTCTCACGCCTGGTGCGTACCTGGCAGTGACGGCGCATCGAGCCAAGAGCACCGCGCCTGATGTGCTGCCGGGCCTGCTGGGGGCGCTGGGTGACATCGCCGCGCGCCAGCCGCTCGTGTGGCCCGTGCACCCGCGGACTCGCGCCGCGATGCGTGAACAGCAGCTCGTGATGCCGGCGTCGATTCTCGTGACCGAGCCCCTCGGCTATCTCGATACGTTGCGGCTGGTCCGCGATGCCCGCGCGCTCCTGACCGATTCCGGCGGGCTTCAGGAAGAAGCGGCCGTTCTCGGCACACCGACCCTGATCCTGCGGGACGAAACGGAATGGGCCTACCTGGTTGCGGCCGGTGCCCACAAACTGATCGGCAACACGCCCCAGTCGGTGCGTGATGGGGCCGCACGATGGCTGACGGCCGAGGGCCTTGCGGCCATTCGGGCCACGCCGATTCCCGTGACGCCAGGCGCCGCTCGGCGCGCCGTGGACGCCACGCTGGCATCGTTGTAACCGGTGCGATCCTGGAGCCCGACGTGCGATTGTCCGTGGTGATTCCCTGTTTCAACGAAGAGGCGAACGTTCGCGCCCTCGAGTCGCGGCTGGGCCCAGTGCTGCGCGGGCTCGCGGACCGGTTCGAGACCATCGAAGTCGTGCTCGTGGATGACGGTAGTCGCGATGGCACGTGGGCGGCCATGGCGGCCTTCGCGGCCTCGGCCGGGGACGGCCTCGAGGTGACACTGACGCGCCATGCCGCCAACGCCGGGCTGGGGCAGGCGATGCGCACGGGGCTGGCCGCTGCAACCGGCGACGTGCTGGTCACGACTGACTCGGACGCGACGTATCGCTTTGAGGATATTCCCGCGCTGCTCGACGTGCTCGGACCCGACGTCGATCTCGTCACCGCGTCGCCTTATCATCCGGATGGCGGAGTCGATAACGTCCCCTCCTTTCGACTGCTGTTCAGCCGGGGAGCGTCGCTCATCTACCGCCTCCTCGTGCGTCGCGACGTCTTCACATGGACGGCGCTCTTTCGGGTGTACCGCAGCCGGGTCGTGCGCACCGTGCCGTTTGCCTCGACCGGATTTCTTGCGGGTACCGAGCTGCTCGTGAACGCGATCGATGCGGGCTTCCGGGCCGCGGAGTTCCCGACGGTGCTGCATGCCCGGGTGCTCGGCGTTTCGAAGGCCAAGATCGCGCGGACCGTCCGCGCGCACCTCGGGTTTCAGGGCCACCTGCTGCTGCGCCGCGTGACCGGCGCCTTGCCCCCCGGGACCCCCGCAACGCCGGAGCCGCCAGGGGCATGACGCCGGGCTCCCCAGTGACGCGGCGGAACTTCCTTGCCGCGGCGGCCGTGTCGGCCGCGCTGGGGGCGGCGTGTCGCCGTTCGCCCGCACCTGATGCCGGGGCGGCGGGCGTGAGCGCCGAGTCGGGTTCGGGCATGCCAATTGCGCAGGTGCTGCTGGTCGATGCCAGGGGGGCCGGGGGATTCGGGGCCTACCTGGAGGAGCTGCTTGGCGTCGAGGGCGTCATCGGGGTGCGGCGAGTCACGGCGCAATCGGGGTCGCCTGATCTGCTCGACAGGGCGCTCGCCGCGGTGGTCTACGGGCCAGACGTGCCGGACGTGTGGACCGAGGCGCTCGACCGGTTCGCGATGCGCGGCGGCGCCGTGGCGGCCATCACGCCGGGAGTGGCATTCCTCGGGCACTTCGGCATCTCAGAGGTCGAGCCACCACCGGCACCGCCCGATGGCGTACGTCTGGTATCGACCGATGCGGCGTTGCGCTTGCACGTGGCGGCACGCGCCTGGCGCGCGATGGCCGGCGACGTCGAGGCGGCGTTCGGCGTCGGCGGTGTCACCAGTTCACCGGCCATCGTGGGTCGTCGTCACGGCGCGGGCGTGGTCTTCTTCTGGGCCTTTGATGTCGGGCACAACGTCGCGCTCATCCGCCAAGGCGACCCTCAACGCGTCAACGTGGAACGCGATGGCCTTGCGAAGATTCGCTTCACAGACCTCGCGTTCGGCTGGGTCGACCCAGACCTGCTGGACCGGGCCGACGCCGACCAGTACGTGCGCGTCCTCGTGGGCCAACTCGCTGCAGGCGGCGCCGCTCGCGGTCCCCTCCTTGCGGCGGACTTCTTTCCCGGCGCTGCCCGGACGGTCCTCATCGCCACCGGCGACGCGCACGGCGTGGGCGCCGAGGTGCTCGGCCAGGTGCTGCATCGCGTCGAGGCGGCTGGTGGCCGGCTGTCGGTGTTCTACGAACCGCCACAGGCGCCAGGCTGGCGTCGCTACGCGCGTCGCGCGCGCTGGGCCGCCAGTGCGCTGCCGCTGGTCGGGCCGGTGCTACAGAGCCGCTACGCGCCACCGTCGCCGCAGCTCGTGAACGAGTGGCGGGTCAGGGGGCACGAGTTCTCCCCGCACCCCACCGGCGACCCGGATCCTGACACCGGGCTGAGCCGAGCCTGGCAGGATTTCGATGACGACGGCTATGGGACGGCACATATGGTCGTCCGCTCTCACGAGGTGTCGTGGCACGGCTGGGTCGACACCCCCCGTGCCCAGCGTCGGCACGGGGTGCGGATGAACCTCGACGCGTACTCCGTCGGCCCGGTGATGCGACAGCGGGACGGACGCTGGTCACATGGTCACCTCGTCGGCAGCGGACTGCCAGCGCGATTTGTCGACGAGGGTGGTCAGGTGCTCGACTGCTATCAGCAGCCCACGCAGGTGGTTGATGAGCAGCTCCTCCGCGCCATGGAAGGCGCTGAGGGCCTCTCTAGCAAGGAGGCGGCCGCCGTCGTGTCCGAACAGCTGAACCGCGCACTCACCGGTGCTCCGGCCGCCCTCTGCGCCGTCTTTCACATCGATTCGTTCGTGCCCGCGGTCGGCCGGGCCGTCGAAGCGGGGGCCTTTCTCGACAGCGTGCTGCGGGCGTTTCGGAGCCGGGACGCCCCGATCATCACGGCCGGTCGATGGTTGTCGTTTCTCGACGGGCGTCGCGCCAGCGCAATAGTCTCGCGGCTCTGGGACGCCGACGCCCGGCGACTTACGTGCATCGTTCAGGTCAGTCCCCTGGCGGCTCCCGGCGTCGGACTGCTGTTGCCGGCCGTCGTCGACGGCCGGCGCGTTCATGCCGTGGCGCTCGACGGCGCCGCAGCCTCCCTCGAATCGCTCACGCGAGCCGGCCGCGAATGGGTGCGGGTTGTGGCGCCTCCGGGCGCGGCGCGCGTCGACGCGCGCTACGACTAGGGCTCAGGCGACGAACGGCGCTCAGGAGGCGCGCGGCTTCTTCACCCGCGGCGCTGGTGGCGCCACCCGCCGAGTGGCCCTGAACGGCGCCAGGGAGGAGTCGGTCGGCGGCGCTGGTGCTTCCCAATCGCTCGCGTGGATGATGGTCGTGCCGCCTGGTTCGATCTCGAGCGGGATTTCGCGGAGCCCGCACTGGGCCATGGCGCGCCGAACCGACGCCCGGGCCTCATCTGGCGCGCACAGGAGCAGACAGCCGCCGCCGCCCGCGCCGACGATCTTGCCGCCTGTGGCGCCGGCCTTGCGGCCGCGGTCGTAATATCCATCGAGTTGGCCAGACGAGACGCGGCTGCCCATCTCCTTCTTCAGTTGCCACGCCGCGTCGAGGGCCGGGCCCAGGCCAGAGGCGTCGCTGGCTGCCACGCGTGCCCGTTGGGCCTCGGCCAGCGCCACGAGCTGGTCGATCGCCTCCTTGGTGCGGGTGCGCGTGGTCATCCGGCGTTTCGCCTGGCCGAGCACCGACCCGGCCGCCCGCGTGATTCCGGTAAAGAACAGCATCAGCTGATCGACCAGCGCCCGGGCGGTTTCTGGCCGGCAATGCATCGGCTCGACGGTGACCCGCTCGTCGCTGAAGAAGCGGATGAACTGGAAGCCGCCGTGCGCCGCGATGTACTGGTCCTGCTTGCCGATGGGCTTGCCGAGCACGTCGATCTCTATCCGGCTGGCGAGCGCGGCCAGTTCGCCGGCTGGGACGAACACGCCGCGGTAGGCGAAGAGCGCGTTGAGCACCCCCACGGTCAGCACCGAGGATGACCCGAGGCCGATCCCCGACGGCAGGTCGGCGATCGTGGTGATTTCAATTCGTTTGGTGACCCCCGACACGCGCATGGCTTCGCGGATCAGCTCGTGCTGGAGGTCGCGCAACCGGGGGACGATCTCGGTGCGCGTGTAAGACACGCGAATCGAGTCGTCGAACCGGCGGTTGACGGTGACATACATGTAGCGGTTGATCGCCAGCGTGAGCACCGCGCCTGGCGCGCGGTGGTAGTACTCGCGGAAGTCGGATCCGCCGCCGAACAGGCTGACCCGGAAGGGCGTGCGCGAGATGATCATTCAGCCGTCCTCGAGGCCCACCGCGCCGAGGCCTGCGCCAGGCGTTCAGGGGTGCCGATGTCTTCGTGAAAATCCGGAATGACGAAACCGTGCATGCGTCCCACAAGGGCCGGCAGCACGTGCCGGCCGAAGTCGACGAGTCCGCCGTCGAGGGGAATCGTGTCGAAGAGGGTCGGCCGCGCCAGATAGACGCCTGCGTTGGCCAGGTCGCTCCGCGGCCGGGCCGGCTTCTCCACAAACGCCGTGATGCGCCTGGTGTCGTCGAGTTCGACGATGCCCGACGCTTTGGGAAACGCCGTGTGAAAGAGTCCCATCGTCAAGGGGTCGGTATGCCCGCGATGAAGCTCGAGCATGGGCCCCATGCGCAGGTCGCTCAGGTTGTCGGCATAGAGCACCCAGAAGTCCTCCACCTCCTCCACGAACGCGCGCTCTCGCAGCACGGTGGTCGCCGTGCCTGCAGGCGCTGTCTCCCGCACGACGGTGACCCGTGGCAGCGTCTGGGACTCGGCCGACAGGAACGCGTCGACCTCCGCGACGTGGTGAGACACGTTCATCAGGACATCGGTCACCCCCTCGCGTCTGCACAGCTCCAGCCAGTAGCGGAGCAGGGGACGGCCGGCCACGGGGGCCAGACACTTCGGAATCGTGTCGGTCATCGGACGGAGCCGATCGCCCCGTCCGCCAGCGAGCAGAAAAGCTTTCATCATCGGAAGTCGTTTATGCCCGGCTCATGGAGACAAAAAGGCGAGGTCGGCGCAGAAAATCTGCTCTTCCCATCCGTTCAACGGATTCGCTAACCTTCTGTCAGCAAAAGGGTTGCCATCTTTGGGCGCCCATGCAGTGAATGGTACGGCCGTTGCTCGACATGCGGTCACACCGGGATCCCCATTGCTGTGAGGCATCATTTGTCAGCCACAACCGACAAGGCCGTGAATCTCTCTGCGGCCGTCAGTGCCCACCGCTTCTACTATGCCGTCAAGCGGTGTTTCGATGTCAGCGTGGCCCTCGCCGTGGGGCTGCTTCTGATGCCGCTTCTCGTCGTCACCGTGCTCGCCGTCAAGATCTCCTCGCCCGGGCCGCTGCTGCACCGGCGCCGCGTGGTTGGCCGCGGCGGCAGGGAATTCGACGCGTTCAAGTTCCGGTCGATGCGCGTCGATGCCGACCGCATCATCCAGGATGACGCCGAGCTGTGGGCAGCCTTCCAGACCAATCACAAGCTGCCCCACGATCGGCGGGTCACCCCCATCGGGCGGATTTTGCGTCGCTTCAGCATCGACGAGCTGCCGCAGCTCCTCAACGTCGTTCGCGGCGAGATGTCGCTCATCGGGCCGCGCATGGTGACGGCTCCGGAGCTCGAACGTTACGGCCCACACGTGCACACCCTGCTCTCGGTGCAGCCCGGCATGACCGGGTTGTGGCAGGTGTCGGGCCGGCAGACGACCAGCTACGAGCGTCGCGTCGAGCTCGACGTGCACTATGTCACGCACTGGAGCCTGCGGCTCGACCTGCGCATCCTGGTCAAGACGCCACTGGTGGTGTTCCGCGGTGAGGGGGCCTACTGATGGCCGCATCGTCCACGCTGTTCTCAATCGACGGGTATCTGGCGGAGCTGTCGGCCGCACTGCAGGCGCTCGATCGTGCCGCGGTCGAGCGCATTGCGGCGGCGCTTGTCGACGCCCACCGCGCCGGCCGCACCGTCTTCATCTGCGGGAACGGGGGCAGCGCCGCCATTGCGACGCATTGGGCGGCTGACCTGTCGAAGCTCACCGCCCTGCCCGGCCAGCCCCGCCTGCGGGTGATGTCGCTGACCGACTCGGCGGCGACGATTACCGCCGCGGCCAACGACTTCGACTACAGCGAGATCTTCGTCGACCAGCTGCGGACCTTCATGTCGCCGGGGGACGTCGTCATTGGCATCAGCACGAGCGGACGTTCACGAAATGTACTCAGGGCCCTCGAATACACCAACCTGCATGGCGGCGTGTCCCTGGGCGTTACGGGGCAGAACGGCGACGTGTTGAAGGCTGCGGCTTCGACCACGCTCGTGATTGCCTCGACCAGTGTGCAGCGGGTCGAGGACGTGGCAGGCGTGGCAGCACACCTGGCATGCTTGCTCACCCGGGAGCGAGTGGCCGCCCTCGGGGGAAACTCGGCGCTGAGCGCATGACGCTTCTCGTGACGGGTGGGGCCGGTTACATCGGCTCGGTAGTGGTCGAGCGGGCCCTCGCACGGGGGCACCGCATCATCGTGCTCGACAACCTGCAGGAAGGGCATGCCGGAGCGGTGCCGCCCGAGTGCCGTTTGGTGCAGGCTGACTGCGGCGACCGCGCGGCGCTCGCCCGCATCTTCGGGGAGGAGCCGATCGACGCCGTCGTCCACCTCGCGGCGGAGACCACGGTGGCGACATCGGTGTCCGACCCGGCCATCTACTTCCAGAACAACACGGTGAACGGCCTGGTGCTCCTCGAGGCCATGCGCCAGTCCGATGTGATGCGCCTGGTGTTCTCGTCGACCGCCGCCACTTACGGCGAGCCGGTGACCACGCCGATCACCGAAGAGCACCCCCAGCAGCCGATCAACGCCTACGGCGAGTCGAAGCTGATGTTCGAGCGGTGCATCCGGTGGTATCACCGGGCGTATGGCCTCAAGGCGGCTTCGTTCCGCTACTTCAACGCGGCCGGTGCGACCGAGCGGCGCGGCGAGGCGCATCGTCACGAGAGTCACCTGATTCCGCTCGTCCTCGATGTGGCTGCCGGGGACCGCGCATCGGTTGACATCTACGGGTCCGACTATCCGACCCGCGATGGCACCTGCGTGCGCGACTACGTGCACGTCGCAGACATCGCGGATGCGCATCTGCTGGCGCTCGAGGCCCTCGACCGCCTGGGGCTCGACTGGTTCAATATCGGCACCGGTACCGGCCATACGGTTGCGGAAGTGGTGTCGGCGGTGGCACGGGTGACGGGTCAACCGGTGCATGCGCTCCGCCGCGAACGGCGGCCCGGCGACCCGGCCACCCTCGTCGCCAGTGCAGACCGGATCCGCCGGGTGCTCGGCTGGACCGCTCGGTACCCTCAACTCGACGAGATCATCGCCACGGCGTGGCGATGGCGGCAACGGCACCCCGCCGGCTATGGCGACTGACGTCTCGGTCGTCGTCGTCAGCTACAACACCTGCACCCTGCTTCGCGACTGCCTGCAGTCCGTGTCCGCCTCGACCCTGGCCCCCCGCGAGGTGTTCGTCGTCGACAACGCGTCGGCGGACGGCAGCCCGGAGATGGTCGGCTCCGAGTTTCCGGACGTCACGCTCATCGCGCTCGATCGCAATCTCGGTTTTGCCGGCGCGAACAACGTCGCTCTGCGCCGTTGCCGCAGCTCGCGCATCCTGCTCCTGAACCCCGACGCCACACTCGCGCCCGACGCGCTCGCCCGACTCGACGCCACCCTCGATGCATGGCCTGACGCCGCAGTGGCCGGCCCACGCATCCTCAACGCCGATGACACGCTGCAATCGTGCGGGTATCCGTTCCCGACGCTGCTGTCGGAGATCCGCCAGTCCAGGCGTGTCAACCGCCTGTGCTCGCTCGTCGCTGGTCCGTCTCGTGCACTGGTTGGCGTTGCGCCCGCCGACGCATTGGAGGTGGACTGGTGCGACGGCGCGTGTCTGCTTCTGCGGCGCGAAACCTTCGATGCGGTCGGTCTGCTCGATGAGCAGTACTTCCTGTACGGCGAAGAGCTGGACTGGTGCTTCAATGCCCGGCGCGCCGGCTGGAGCATCGTGGTCGACCCGCACGCGGTCGTGCGACACCACCGTGGCCAAAGCAGCGTCAGCACCGGCACTGCGTCGCTGTCGACCGCACTCCTGGTCGAGACCCGCCTCCGCTACTACCGCAAGAACCATTCAGTCTTCACGGCGGTGGCCGCTGCGTTCATCCTGACGGCCGGGTATCTGAAGCAGTGGCGCACGGACCCGGTCGGGGCGCGAGCCAAACTCCAGGGCGTCCGCCGCTGGCTGGCCGCGTGCACCCATCGCCCGCCCCACGCCCGCCCGCGGCTGGAGTAACCTGCAAACTCATGCGGGTGCTGTTCGTCTCTCCGTACGTGCCGTCGACGATTCGGGTGCGGCCATACCAGTGGATCAGAGCCCTCGCCGAGAACGGCTGTCGCGTGCACCTCGTCGCGCTCCAGCCCCCAGAAGACCGCGGCCTCGGCGACTCGGCGATCAGCGCGTCGTGCGAGGCCTCGGAGTTCTTCGCGCTCACCCGCGCCCGCACGCTGTGGAACGGTGCCCGCGCGGTGGCCTCGCGCCTGCCACTGCAAGCCGCCTACTCGAGGCATCCCGCTGCCGAAGCGCGCATCCGGACGCTGGCCG
>Ga0163144_10014872_pt1 | contig 16108 bp, 18 predicted proteins | sample OliLak19BULKMAT1_FD_123175 | JGI IMG/M metagenome (GOLD analysis project Ga0163144, IMG submission 123175) | Freshwater microbial mat bacterial communities from Lake Vanda, McMurdo Dry Valleys, Antarctica - Oligotrophic Lake LV.19.BULKMAT1 | ecosystem: Environmental > Aquatic > Freshwater >... | reverse complement strand
GCAGCGTCGGATCTAAGACACGCATTGTCCATTGCATGAATGGATCGGCGCTCGTACCCATGCCCGCATGCGCGCTGGCCGCCATGAGCGGCATCGAGGCGATCATCGAGACCGCACCCGCCACACCAGCCACCATGGCCTTGACGCGCAACTCGGCGTACTCGTCGTGACGAGCCTCGTCCTCCAGCTCCTGCGCTTGAGCGGCCGTGGCTCCCGGTGTCGGAAGCTCGGCGCCGTACCCGGTCGTGCGGATGCGCTCGACCAGTGCCGAAGCAGCAACCACCGATGGGTCGAACGACACTGTCGCGCTGTTCGTCATGAGGTTCACCGTCGCCTCGTGTACGCCCGGCGTCCGGTTGAGCGTGCGCTGCACGCGCCCCTGACACGCCGCGCACGTCATCCCCGTGACCGGAATTTCGATTCGGTCTGCGGTAGGCGAATCGGGCCTGCGCGGAGCGTCAGTCGCGGTGCTCATGCCCCGCACCTTTCCCCTCGGACGGCGAACCCTCGGAGAAGAAAAAATACCAGTTGATCCAGACAATGAGCGCCGCACCGGTGACAATGACACTCCAATCTATTCCGCTCATTGCGCTTGCTCCGCGTCGTACCCTGCCTCCGCCACTGCATCGATCAGGGTGCCGATCGAGGTGCGCTTCGGGTCGAAGGTTACCGTGGCCGAGCCGATGGTAACGTTCGTGACTCCCACCCCAACGATGTCAGTAAGGGCTGCCTCGACCGCGCGAACGCAGTGCTCGCAACTCATTCCCTTCACGTTCAGTGCGACCTGTTCCATGTAAGTACTCGCGATGTTGGTTATAACCAAATACCCCCTACCGGTATAGTATATAGTATACCAGTGGGGGGTATGTCAACCGTTCGCCTTGCCGGAGTTTCGTCCCTCGCTCTGAGGGGGCTACGACACCGTCATCCCCGCCGTCCTGAGCGACTCGATGACCTTCTGGCGAACCACCGAGGGACAGGGGCGATCGTTGCGCGTGGCGTGCAGCGCGGCGAGGAAGCGCTCGGCAAACTCGGTGTGTGGAAGACAGTGCGAGCACTCACGCAGGTGCTTGTGCATGACCTCCATGCGTTCGGCGGTCAGCTCTTCGTCCAGGAAATCCCAGAGCTTCTGGACGGCGGTGCGGCAGTCTATGGGGGCCATTTCGTTAGGCATCCGCTGTGTCCCGATCTCGGGGCGTGGCCGACGCGAAGCCGGCGTCGCGAGCATGAATTCTCAGTTTCTCCTGCAACTGTCGACGTCCCCGAAAGAGGCGTGACCGGATCGTTCCGATGGGCACGCCAAGTATCTCCGAGGCTGCCTCGTACGACTGGTCTTCCACGTCGACGAGTACCACGGCGGAGCGAAACGGCTCGTGCAGTTCGTCCAATGCCGTACGTAGCGCGGGCGCCAAATCGAGGCGGGCGAGCAACTGGTCGGTGCCGTCGTCCACCATTTCTACGTGCATGCGGACAGCAGCCAGCGCTTCGGCGTCGCCATCGTCCACGTCGATCTCGTGTCGCAGTTTTTCGCGCGTGCGCAGAAAGGCGTTCCGACAAATCGTGAACAGCCATCGACGCGCATCGCTGCCCGGCTGAAAGGTGTGCCACGATCGGAAGGCACGCAGAAAGGTGTCCTGTACGAGATCGTCGGCGTCGGTCGCGTTTCGACTGAGCGAGAGCGCGAAGCGATAGACATCGTCCATGTACGGCAGCGCGTCACGCGCAAACTCCGCGTCACGCACCGCATCCTTCTTCAGGGATTCTTCCATTCACCCTCATCAAGACCCGTAAGGTGGCCCCGGTTCCCCGATCGGCCACGCGCTGCAGGTTAACACCGCTCCCCTGCGGCTGCGAGCGGGGCACCAAAGCGCTGTCGGATGTGATAAATTCCGGGCGTCCATGCAAGAGCGACCTGTACCGGTAGAGCGCGACGGCGAGTCCGTTCGCCTTCCAGCCGGTGCGGTCTGCTCGAAGCGGGATTTCCTGCGTCCTTCGTCACGTCGACTCTCTGCATCACCATGAGCATCTCTCACCTGCGGCGCGACTACACTCTGGCGTCGCTCGACGCGGCGGATGTCAACGCCGATCCGATCACCCAGTTCACGCACTGGTTCGACGATGCCCAGCGCGCCGAGTTGCTGGAGCCGAACGCGATGACCCTGGCGACCTGTTCGGTCGAGGGGCGTCCCTCGGCGCGGGTGGTTCTCCTCAAGGAAGTGGACGCGCGCGGATTCGTATTCTTCACCGACTACCGGTCGCGAAAGGGAAAGGAACTGGCCGCCAACGCCTTCGGCGCGCTCGTTTTTTTGTGGAAGGAGATCGAGCGCCAAGTGCGCATTGCCGGGCTGGTGGAACGGGTGTCGCGCGAGGAGTCCGAGGCGTATTTCCGCACTCGGCCTTTAGGGAGTCGCATCGGCGCGTGGGCATCGGAGCAGAGCGCGGTCATTCCGGGTCGCGACTGGCTGGAACAGGAAGTCGCGCGCGCGAGCGCGGCATACTCCAACGACGACCCGCCGCTTCCACCGCACTGGGGCGGATTTCGCCTCGTCCCGCACGAAGTGGAGTTCTGGCAGGGGCGATCAAGCCGACTCCATGATCGCCTGCGATATCGACTCGCTGATGGACGCTGGCTCGTCGAACGACTGTCTCCCTGAGCCATCGCAGTACCACCTCGCTCATGACCTAACGCGACGCAGCGACTACCAGGCGCGCTCGGCGGCTTCCACTTCGTCCCGCAGCTTGACGTAACTCTCGTAGCGCGAGCGCGAGATTCTTCCGTCCGCCACAGCCGCCAGCACCGCGCATCCCGGCTCCACCAGATGATGGCAGTCGGAGAAGCGACAGCCGCCCAACACCTGCGCCAGTTCGGGGAAACAATCATCGATGTGCGAGGAGGAGAGTCCCCACAGTCCCACTTCTCGCAGGCCCGGGGTATCCACGACGAAACCGCCATCGGGAAGGGGATGCATAAGGGCGCCCACCGTAGTATGACGCCCCTTATTCACCGACTCGCTAATCTCGCCGACCCGCAGGTTGATGCCGGGATACAGCACGTTCATCAGCGAGGATTTGCCCACACCCGACGGTCCGGTGAGCGCCGATATCCGACCCTTGAGCGCCTCGTGCAGGTCGGGGAGCCCGCCCCTGGTCACGGTGCTGGTGTAGTGCATCGGATATCCCAGGGATTCGTACGAGGCGAAGCGCGTCCTCGCCCCCTGCTCGGAGGCCAAGTCGACCTTGTTGATCACGATGCGCGCTGCGATTCCGTTCGATTCGGCGATGACAAGAAAACGATCGAGCATTTTCTCGTTCGGTTCCGGCTTGGCCACGGCGAGCACCACCACCACTTGGTCCAGGTTGGCCGCGACAATGCGCTCGCCTCGAGCGCCCGTGGGGCTGCGCCTGGCGAGCTTGGAGCGGCGTGGAAGGATCTCCACGATGGACCACGCGTCGTTGGCGCCGTCCGGCTCCACCTCCACCGCGTCGCCCACCGCCAGCTTGGCCGTTCCGTCTTGCTTCAACCGGCCGCGCATCCCGGCTATTCGCGTAGAGCCGTCGTCAAGACGCACGTGCCATTGACCGCCCGTGCCCTGCAACACCACCCCCCGCATCACGCGTCGTCCCGCATCACGTCCCACCATTTCCTTGTTGGCGGCGATTGCCCCGACACGTCGTCGATGCAGCGCTCGAGCGCTTGACGAACCTCGGCCAGCGGCAAAGTGCCCAACGCGTCGACCGCCGCGGCGGCGTCGTTTCCCCAAGCAAGGTAGGGCGTCTCGAGGTGACCATCGACGCCTTGCTGGCCCATGCGTCGCCAGCGCAGGAAGAGAAAGTACGCCGCCACCGGACGTTCCGGTTCACCCGTGCGGTCGGTTTCGATGGCCACCGAATACGACAATCCATCCGATCCCTCGAAGGCGGCCGGTCGGGCATGCACGCGCATGTAGCCGCCGATCGTGTTGGCGTCGCCCTGCGCGTGGTCCGGCTGGAGCCACTTCCCGCTCACACCTAACGCCTCGACGACACGAGTTCTTTCACGATGCTCCCGGTCATGAAGGCGAGGTTGGCCGGACGCTCGGCCAGCCGCCGCAGGAGATACGGATACCACTGCGTGCCATATGGCACGTAGACACGCATTCGGTAGCCGTCGCGCACCAGTCGTTCCTGCAGGTCGCGCCGCACACCGTACAGCATCTGGAATTCGTAGCGGTCCGGCGCGATTCCCTGCTCCGCCGCGTAGCGCTTGGCTTCGTTGATAATGGTCTCGTCGTGCGTTGCCAGGCCTGGGTAGCGGCCGCTCGACATCAGGCGTTTCATGCAGGTCACGTAGTTGGCATCGACATCACGCTTGTCGGGAAACGCAACCGTCGGCGGCTCCTGGTAGGCACCTTTGCAGAGGCGCACGCGGCACTGCATTTCGACCGTCTTGGCCACGTCATCCAGCGTTCGGCGGAGATAACTCTGCAGCACCACACCCACGTGTTCGGAATACACCGGGAAAAGATGCTTCTCGAATAGCTGGAGCGTTCGCTCGGTGTACGGACTCCCTTCCATGTCGAGCCGGACAAAGGTTCCGTGCGCTTTCGCACGATCGAGGACTCGGCTGATGTTCTCTATGCATAGCTGGTCCGAGATGTCCTGTCCCATGGCCGTGAGTTTGACCGATACGTTGGCGTTGACACCGTCGTGCGCGATGCGGTCGAGCAGCTGCACGTACTCGTCGGCCGTCGCCATCGCCTCGGCCGCATTGCTCACGCTCTCGCCGAGCAGATCGAGCGAGGCCGAAATGTTTTGTGCGTTTAGCGCCTTGACGGCGACGATCGCGTGATCGATGGTCTCGCCCGCCACGAATCGATGCGCGAATTTTCTGGCAAGGCCATTGTGACGGACGAAGCGAAAAATGCCTTGCTGGTGAGACAGCCAGAGGAACGTCTGACGAAGCATGCGGAAATCGGAATTCTGCGAGGGAGAGGTCGGATGTCGCCAAGGGAGAAGACTGTCGCCACTCCTCAAGCTGCTCGAATATATCAACCGGCCCATGCTCTGTCAGTCACGAGAGGCGACGGGCAACCCGGGGGGTCAGCGACCGGATTCAGCGTCGGCGAGTACATCCTGGGACGCGCGCTTGAGCTTGAGGCGTCGCCCCCATTCCTCACGAAAGAGGCCTGCGAACACGAAACGACGTCCGCCGCGTGTGGCGCCGACCTGCGGCTCGTACAGGGCGCGCACCTCATCTACCGGCCGGATGATTCGCTCGACGGTCCGCTCGACTCCGTCGAACAGGAATTCCCGGTCGAGTTGGCGGAAGAGAACCCAGGCGTGCCGTCCCCGCGTCCCGTCCGCAGCCAGCCTAACGCCGACGACGAAATCTGCGTCGTACGACCCTTCCAACAGCTTGCGCCAAGCCCACAGCGAATAGTCCTCGCAATCTCCGCTGCGCACGATCTCGAAAGTAGCCGGATGCAACCAGTGATCGGGGTCGTCGAGGAGCAACGCGTCGTCGGCGTAGCGGCACTCCATGAGCCAGCGGGCGACGTCGTACGGCGTTTCGACGTTGACGCGGCTGCAACGCTCCAGATAGCGGGCGAACTCCTGCGTTGCGCCTGGCCCAAACGCGCGCAGCGGCGGCTCGAGGTCGAATCGCTGCCAGGGGTCGTGCTTCGCCGCCGCCAATCGCTCGGCGTGGGCACGGCCCGTGACGTCACGGATCCACCGTGCGAAGTTGCCGAGACTCATGCGACGTCGCCTAACGATGTACGGCCATGAACGGCCGTCATGTCGCGCGCTGCGGTCGGTGGATCGGACGCCCGATTTCGACGTGTGCATTCGCCCGTCGCAAACGGCGACTATCTGACGATGATGAGTCCCACATCACCCGCGAACTCATCCCTGATTCGCACCAGGTTCGCGGGAACATCGAGCGTCTCGCGATTGAGTCGCAGGTTGAGCCGATGGGCACCGGCCGCCACCCGGTAGTAGCCGAGCCACTCGCCGTTGGCCTGGCGAACAAGGGGAACGGCGACCCATTCGGTGAAATCGGCCATGAGCTCAACACGTGCAATGCCGGGGGCCCAAGCCCGCACCTCTCGCAGTCCCAGAGTGTCGAGCGCAGGACCAATGACGAGGGCGAGCTGTTCGGTAATGGGGAGGAAGGGGCGCTCACGCGGCACGGGCACCACCGTAGGGGGGACACGCCGCCGAAGTGAGGGAAACTTGCCGTTGGGTAGTCGCAGGGCAAATGCGGCGTACCGGCCTCCGGGGAGTCCCTGGATGAGATCGATGGGGTAGCTCCCAATGCTCGCCGTCGCCAGCGCGCCGACCCACAGGGGCCAGGTGGCGGTGATCGATCCCCACGCCGCAGTACCGCGCCTCGCCTCGCCCAAGCGGAGGCCAAACTGCGCGTCGTAGACAAATCGTCCACGCGTCCACGACACATTCGTTTCATTGTCCCCCAGCAGATCGCCGTATTGCAGCTGCATTGGAGTGGCTGTGTATGAGACAACCGTTTCTCCGACGCGCACCCACCCCCCTACGTCGCCGAGGACCGTGGTTTGCCAGGCAAATCCGTCAAAGGTGCGGGTAATGGCCGCGCCACCCCGTACCGCGTAGTTGTCGGACAGGAGATGCAGCCTCGCCGCAGAGAGGAACTGCAGGGTGGGCATGAACCCCTGCTGCGCCGTGGACGTGGTGTTGAGGGAGAGTTCGCCGCGGAGCGACTTGAACCAGGGGGCGATGACGCCGACGGTGGGAATGGGAGCCGAAAAACGCGAGCCGGTGATCGCGCCCTGCATGGACCATCGCCCATCATTGAAGAGGGAGACGAGTCCCGACGCGAAGAGCGCGCCGGTCGCCCGCTCGAGATAGGCGGTTTCGGTAAGGGTGAGCGCGCCCAAGGTGAGCCCGTTGTCATAGGACACCGCGGCAAAGCCGACGTCGCGTGTTCGCGTGGGGGCTTGGGCCCCTACCTGCGAAGCAGCGGACATCAGGAGGCACCAAAGCAGTCGCGCGGCGGGGCTTGTCGCCCCGCCGCGCACAGAGTGTCGCGAAATACGGCGTGGGGGTTGGTTACGGACGCTTCGGCTTTGGCTTTCCGCGCGGCCCGGCGGGAGCTTCGCCTGCACCCGAGACATTGTTCCCTTGTACGGCACCCACAGCTTGCGGGTTAAGCGCTGGATCGGCGGAGCGAGTGGTACCGCGTACCGAAGGTAACGCGCTCCCGGCAGCACCGCTATTGGACGATCGGGCAACGGCGATCTGCTGCGCCAATCCCTGCCCGCGGAGAGATGCCGCGGTGGACGCCGGCGTTCCGCCCGATATGTCGCGCTCGACATCCTGCCGAAGCGTGGCAAGCTGATCGTCAGTGGCCGACGCGAGCACCAGATTCACGATAACCGGTGCGATGGTGTCCACCGGAACACCACGATTGACCAGATAGCTCATGACATCGAGCGCCATGGCGTAGCGCACGCCGCTGCGGGCGGCGCGTAGACGCTCGAGTTCCTTGACCTTGATACCGTTGCGGAGGGCATGGGCGCCGGCCACGATTTCCGCGTCGGGCGAGGCGGGACCGAGTGCCTGACGCGCCTTCCGGAGATCATCGGCCCAACTCTTGACAGCGGCGACAATGGCCGAGCCGTTGGCACGTTTGCTGGCACCTTCGAGGGCGCGATCGATGAGCGTTTCGGTGGGGACACCGTCGTTTTTGGCCGTCTCGATAATGGAAGAGACCGCGTCACGAGTCCGCGAATCGAGACGAGTCGTCAAGCGCGGGTCGCCGAACTGCCGGGCGAAGCCGGTCAGTGCGATGGCGCCGACAAATAGCGCGACGTGGCGGGACAGTGCACGCATCTCGTCTATTCCCTGGACTCGACGGTGACGACCGAGTTCGCCGAGCCGGCGAAGTCACTCGAAGCCTGCGGCCGCGTGGGATCCGTAATGCGATCGGTGCCGTCCACGACGAACTGGTACTCATAGCGCCCAGGAGCGAGCGGAATGGTAATGGACCAAGCGCCCTGGTCCGAGACACGCGTCATCGGGTTGCGCGTCGCATCCCAATCGTTGAATTCGCCCACGAGCGACATGGAGGTTGCCGTCGGAACGACGATGATAAACTGTTGCTGCACCTCTGTGTTGGACGCTGCTGTTGTAAGGTTGGCCGCCGGCTGGAGCCGCATGCCACTGCTCTGGCGCGCGGCAACCTGTGACGAGTCGGACGAGCGAAGTTTGACCGCACTCATGGCGACGACACCGACGAGTGCCGCTGCCGCCGCAAGTCCACCCAACTGCGAAAGCGAGAAGGAGAAGGTTTGGCGATACCACGGGCGCCTGCTGCGATGGACCGAGATCGGGATGACGGACGGCGAGAGCGCTGCCATTACGCGCGCATCGAAGTGCGCGTCGAAAGCGACCGGTTGCCGAAGCTCCTGGGCGATCTCATCAATGAACGGGTCGTACTCGTCGTGTACCATCACCGTTGGACCTCTTTCAGGAGTGCACGCAGGCGCTCGCAGGCTCGCTTGACTCGCATTTTGAGGGCAGAGACACCGACTCCGGTGAGTTCCGCCATCTCATCATACCCTAGATCTTCGACATGTTTGAGCAGAAAAGCCTCGCGCTGATCTTCTTCGAGCATCAGTAGCGCCCGCTGAATCTCTTCTCGCCATGCCGTTGCGTCTTCCGGATGCTCCTCTGACGCGTCGAGCAATGCGATTTCATCGCGCACAAACGTCTTCTCTCGGCGCCCCCGCCTCGTGCCCGCCGTCCGACAGCGGTTGGCGAGGATTCGGAAGAGCCACGAGCCAAAGCGCTCGGGATCATCACACCTCGCCAACGACCGAAACGCCCGGAGAAAGGCATCCTGCAGCGCCTCCTCCGCGTCCTCCCGGTTCCCGAGCATTCGCATGGCGTAGCGCGCGAACTGTGCCCGGTAGCGTGAGATGAGTATGGCGTAGGCCGCGGAATCTCCGCCGAGCACCCGCGCCACGATTTCCGCGTCGCCGTCGTTCTGCAACGAAAGACCCTGCGATAGCGTCATGCGTCAACCTTCGGCAATAATGCGCCAAACTCTGCCTTGTAAGTCATTACGATATCGTTGGTTACCTTGGCGGGCCGAATCCAGTTTCGCACAAGCGTCACACGCTCGGAAGGCAAACGACACGCGGTGCTCACGACTCCCCCACGTGCGACGACCGATCAGACCGGTCGGCCACGATTGGAATAGAAGCGCTCGCCTTTGCGCGCCATGTGCACCAGCATCTCCGCCGGCGCATAGCGTCCACTGAATCGCGCGTTCAACTGCTCGAGTTCTTCCACGACACGCCCCGCACCCACGGCGTCCATGTAGCGAAACGGACCGCCACGAAAGGGGGGAAATCCGATCCCGAACACCGCTCCCACGTCGCCATCGCGCGGCGACCGAACGATGCCTTCTTCCAGGCAACGCGCCGCCTCGTTGACCATAGCGAGAATGCAGCGACGCTGCACCTCGTCGATTGTCACCTCAGCACGCCGCGCGCCACTAGGGGTAAAGGCGTACACCGTGTCGTCCACGCCGCCCTTTTTCCCGTCACCGTCGTAGAGGTAGAAACCCTTTCTGCCCTTTCGCCCGAGGCGCCCCGATTCCACCACGCGACGCAGGGTCTCTGACGGCGCTAGGCGGTCGCCGAAGGCCTCCACGAAAATCGCCCCCGACTTGCCCGCAATGTCGAGCCCCACCTCGTCGAGCAGGGTAATGGGGCCCACCGGAAATCCGAAGTCCAGCAGGGCCCGATCGACGGCATCCACTGCCGCGCCACCATCCAGCAGTCGTCCTGCTTCGTTCAGGTAGGGCGACAGAATGCGGTTGACGTAGAAGCCGGGGGCGTCGTTCACCACGATCACGGTCTTGCCGAGCTGCTTCCCGTACGCCACGGCGGTCGCCGTCACCTCTCTCGCGGTCTGCGGGGTAACGATCACCTCCAACAGCGGCATCTTGTGCACGGGAGAAAAGAAGTGCATGCCTACCACACGCTCGGGCCGAGCCGACGCTGCGGCAATTCGTGCAATGGGAATCGTGCTGGTATTGGAGGCGACAATCGCGTGCGGCGGAAGGACGGCCTCCACCTCCCGCATCACTTTGTGCTTCACGTACAGATCCTCGAAGACGGCCTCGATCACGAGGTCTACATTGCCAAAGCCGGAGTAATCGACGGTTCCGCCCGCCAGCAGCAATTGGTCGTTCATCTGGGCCCGGGTGATGCGCTTTTTGGTCACGCCATCTTTCAGCAGTTCGCGAATGGCGCCGAGCCCCTTCCCGACGCGCACCAGGTCCGCGTCCTTGAGCCTGACGAGGGTTCCCTGCTGTACGGCAATCCCGGCGATGCCGGCGCCCATGAATCCTGCGCCGAGGACGCCGATTTTTTCGACCGATCGCACGGTCACCGGCGCGTCGCCCACGCCGGAGTCCTTCTTGAGCGCCGTGGTGGCGAAAAAGAGGGAAATGAGTTCGCGTGCGATGGACGTCATCGCCATCTGGCCGAAGAGTCGCCCTTCCTCTTGGTATCCCTGCTCGCGATCGTGATAGCCGGCGGCGACGGCGGCGATGGCGGCCAACGGCGCGGGATAGTGGCCGCGCGTCTTCTTGAGCGTCATCTCGCGCGCCTGTCGCAAGACAATCGAGCGACCGACGGGAGTGTCGTCGAGAAAGAGTGCCGCCGCATCGCGCGTACGCGCGTCCGGGTTTCGCGCTCTCACGCCATCGGCGATTTCGCGCGCGCGCTGCAGCGCGATGGTTCGCAGAATGGCGGGGTGTACAAGTTCGTGCACGAGACCCGACTGCGCGGCCTTCCGGGCCCGCACGTTCTTGCCAGTCAGAATCATGTCAAGCGCCGCCCGCAGTCCAACTGTGCGCGGCAGGCGCTGAGTACCGCCAGCCCCCGGAAAAATGCCGAGCTGCACCTCGGGAAGGGCGAGAATCGTTTTGGGGTGATCGGTCGCGATTCGATAGGCACAGGCGAGCACCGCCTCGAGTCCGCCGCCGAGGCACGCGCCGTGAATCGCCGCCACCACGGGAAGGCGGAGACGCTCCAACTTCTCCAGCAAGGCGTGGCCGTCACGCGAGGCCTGCTCGGCCTGCTCGGGAGTCGTCCAGCGCAGGAACTCGTCGATGTCGGCGCCGGCAATGAAGGAGTCGGGCTTCCCCGAGATGAGAATGGCGCCCCGCACCGACGCGTCCCGCTCCAACTGTTCGAAGAGGGCGAGAAATTCGTCCTTCACACTCCCGGAAATCTTGTTCACGCTTTCGCCGGGCAGATCGAAGACGATCTCGGCGATACCATCGGTAATCGTCAGGTGCAGGGCACGCATGGTCATCGGGCCAGAGGCGAAAAGCGGGAGACGAAGATCATGCGCGCTCCACCACCATGGCGAAGCCCAACCCGCCAGCAGCGCATACGGTCATGAGTCCGAACTGTCCGCCTCGACGCGCGAGTTCATGACAGAGCGTGGTCGTGATGCGCGCGCCCGTGGCGCCGAACGGATGGCAGATGGCAACGGAGCCACCCATCAGATTCAGCTTGTCGAAGTCCACCTCACCCACCGGTACGCTGAAGCCGGCGCGTTCGGCCCACTGCTGCGATGCCAGACCGCGGATGTTCGACAGCACCTGTGCGGCGAAGGCCTCGTGCATCTCGATGAGGTCAATGTCCTTGAGGGTGAGCCCCGCCCTCCGGAGCGCCACCGGCGCCGCCAGCACCGGTGCCATGAGCAGTTGCTCCCCGGGATCCAGCGCTGCGTACGCGTAGGAACGGATGTAGCCTAAAGGCGAATAACCGAGGGCGCCCGCCTTCTCCTCGCTCATCAGGAGCACGGCCGCTGCGCCGTCGGTGAGGGGCGACGCGTTGGCCGCCGTCACGCTACCGTAGCGCTTGTCGAACACCGGCTTGAGGGCGCGGAGTTGTTCGATCGTGCTGTCGCCGCGAATGCCATTGTCGGTCGATACCACGGTCTCCATGCGGGGGGGAAGCCAGACGGGGCCGATCTCCGCCGTCAGGCGACCGTCGCGTGTTCCGGCGCTGGCATACCGATGCGAGCGAAGGGCGAAGGCATCTTGATCGTGCCTTGAGATGGCATTGATCTTCGCCATCTTTTCTGCCGACTGCCCCATCGTCTCGCCCGTGCTCGGTTCGGAAATCGCAGGCGTGATGGGGATCAGGTCGCGAGGGCGCAGTGTGGCCAACGCCTTGACGCGCCCCGCCAGCGACTTGGCGCGCGAAGCGAGCACCAACGCATTGGAAAAGCCGTGCGAGTGCAGAATGGGCACGTTGGACAGGGATTCCGACCCGCCGGCGATGACGACGTCGGCGTGGCCTAACGCGATCTGGTCGGCACCATCGGTAATGGCCTGATTGGCCGATGCGCAGGCTCGCGAAACGGTGAAGGCCTGTACCCCCTTGGACAGGTGCGGAATAAGGGAGACTTCCCGGGCGATGTTGGGCGCCAGCACCGAGTGCACCACGGTACCAAAGACGAGCGCGTCGACCGCGCCGCCGTCGAGGTTGGTGCGCTGAATGAGTTCGGCCACGCACAGCCGCCCGAGTTCGATGGCCGACAGCGACTTGAGCAGCGTGCCGGCCTTCGCGAAGGGGGTGCGGACGCCGGCGACAATCGCCACGCGGCGCCCACTTGAATAGGTTGGCATCATGAGAAAGCTAGACGCGGCGAACCTTGGGGCAACGGCAGGGCTGGAATGGCGGTCGACCGCCATGGACTGCCTAGCCGATCGGGACTTTGACCTGCTCATCGTCGGCGGCGGAATCGTGGGCTGCGGCATCGCCCGCGACGCGGCGTTGCGGGGACTGCGGGTGGCGCTTTGCGAGAAGGACGATTTCGCCAGTGGCACGTCGAGCCGTTCATCGCGACTCGTGCACGGTGGCGTCCGTTACCTGGAGCATGGCCACTTGCACCTGGTGTTCGAGTCCAGCCGCGAGCGGCGGCGACTTCTGCGTATCGCCCCGCACCTGGTGCGCCCGCTCGCCTTCACCTGGCCGGTGTACCGAGGGGCGCGGGTGGCGCACTGGAAGCTGCTGGCCGGCCTCACGTTGTACGATGCCCTCGCGCTCTTCCGCAACGTGGGAAACCATCGGCGGCTCACGAGCGACGGAGTGATGCAGCGGGAGCCGGGGCTGCTGGACGAGGGACTGGAGGGGGGGGCGATCTACTGGGATGCCGCCACCGACGACTCGCGCCTGACGCTCGCCAACGCGTTAGGCGCCGCGCGGGCGGGGGCCACGGTGCTCAACCATGCGGAGGTAGTCTCGCTCGTTACCGAGGGCGGGCACGTGAGCGGCGCGATCGTGCGAGATGCCTTTTCGTCGCGTGAGGTGCAGGTGCGCGCGCGATGCATTGTCAGCGCCGTCGGTCCGTGGACCGACACCTTGCACGCCATGGAAGGGAGCCACGACGCGCCGTCGGTGCTCGGCTCGGCCGGCGTTCACATTGCGGTGCCGCGCGAGCGCATCGGCAATCGCGAGGCGATCACGCTTGTCGCTCCGCAAGATGGCCGGGTGATGTTTGTCCTGCCCGCGCGCGAGCACGCCATCATCGGGACCACCGAGACGCCGGCTCGATCCGGCCCCGACGAGGTGCGGGCGACACGCGAGGAAGTGCGCTACCTGCTGGATGCCTGCAGCGCCTACTTCCCCAACGCGCACTTGCAGGACAGCGACGTGGTGGCGGCGTGGTCGGGCATTCGCCCCCTTGCCGCCACCTTGGCGGACGGGAACGCCGGAAGCGCGTCGCGCGAACACACCATTGCACAGAGCAGGCTTGGCGTCCTGTCGGTGACAGGAGGGAAGCTGACCACCTACCGGGCGATGGCCGAAGACGTGGTGGACCGCGCGCTGAACTCGTTAGGCGAGGCCCCGCGCAGCGGGCGCGACATCCGCGAGACCCCCTTGCCTGGGGGAGACATGGTGTCGCTGGAGGCCACCGAGCGAGCGGCGACGGACGCGGTTGGTGACGCGGCGGTGGCCGCGCGGCTGGTGCGCGCCTACGGAAGCGCGTGGCGCGACGTCTGGCGCCCGGGGCGCGGGATGCGCGAGCGCATAGACCCGGCGTTGCCGTACACCATGGCCGAGGCATCGTATGCGTTCGCCAGCGAGATGGCATGCACGTTAGGCGACGTGCTCATTCGCCGGACCCATCTCGCGTTCGAGACGCGCGACCACGGGATGCAAGCGGCGCGGCTGGTGGCCGCGTGGCTGGCGCCGCACTTGCAGTGGGACCACGCACGAGTGCAGCACGAAGTCAGACACTTCGACCGCGAAGCCGAGCGACTCTTTTCCATCGAATAGTCATCACCCTGCTAGTGCTTGGGCAGCCGAGCACGCACCGCGCCCACGAAGCGGGCGGCATCCGCAGGATGGAACTTCTCGAGAAACGACTCGCCGCCTTCCTTCATCTCGTCGAAGGAAAGGACCGGTTTCCTCTTGTAGTCGAACTCGATCGCTCCGTGCTCATAGGATACGCCACGCAGCGACGAGACCGGGAACCCGCGTGCTTTGTCGAGGACTTCACGCAGCGTGGTGCTGACCGTCGTTTCCACCGCGTTCTGAATCATGCGACCGAATCGAGACTGATCGCTGTGCGCACCGTCGGCGATCGAAGAATCGACCTCGTTCCGGACGGCATACCGCAGCGAATCGGAGAAGGCCACAAGAACCGAATCGTGTCGCAACATCATGACGAGTGCTCCGCCCTTCGTCTTCATGGAGACACTCCCGTTAGGCCCCTCGACAAACGTAGGCTTTGCACTACCAGCGGACGCGGATACATGTGCGCCATCCGAGACATGCGCCGTCAGAGGCGAGGATGCCTCAACCGAAGCTACCGACTCGGAAGGCAGCGAGATCCTGCCGCTGCTCTCGGACGATTCCCTGCTGTGACCCGAGCATGCCAGCGCCACCACAAGACACCCGACAACGACTACCGGGTTGAGACGGAACATGGATCGACTCCTCGGCGAATGCATTGCGGCGTTGAGTCCCTCCACGATCGAGACTAGCATGCGTGGATGAGACCTGCGAGGTCCGTAGGGGGCGAGGACCGCGGCGACACCCAATGCGTGGTGTTCCGCGTGGAGACCTACGCGGCCGAGCGATGGAAGGTTACAGCCGCGCGGCGGGAATAGCCCTGACCGGGGCGACGGCGCTACCGAATCTGAAAGCGCCGCGTGTAGACGAGGACCGCCCCGAATCGAGAATTGTCCATCGCATTACGGGAGGTGGCCAGGATACCGAGCTCGGTGTCGCGGAAGGCGACAATGGCTTCGATGTCGGAGCCCGACACTTGATCGACCCGAATGTTGACCGGGAGACCATCGAGAAAAATCTGTGCACATCCTCTGGCGCCGGAAAATCTGAGGCAGCCACTGGGCGGATTGATCCAGCTCAGACCGGCGAGCCGCCCGCTCCGTACAAGGTCGCCCAGGGAAAACGCGTGTTCGCGCAGTTTCTCGATTTCATCGGGGCCGAGAAAGCGCTGCATGCCGGCCAAGGTCTGGGTACCGAAGATATTTCGCACCTCCTGGCCAATCACGTCGCGAACACTTTTCTCGGCCAACTTGCCGGCGAGTACGACCGTGTCGCGGCGCGTCTCATCCTTGAGCAGTTCGAAGTTGTCGGTGACGATGGGGTAGAATCCCGCGCGCCTAACGAGCAACGCAAACTTCCCCGGTTTCGCAGCGTGTAGCGTAAACCCGCCGAACACATCGGTCGTGACAGTGTCCACAATGTTCTGTCGGCGATCGAGGAGGACTACCTTCGTCCGACCGACGGCAGACTTGCCGGGACCAACCACGACAACGCCGTCGAGCGTCTGCGCGCCCGCAGCGGATAGCGCGAGAGCGGCGAGAAACGGAACGACCGCGACGATGCGCGACAAGCGATGCACAACGGGCATGGTGTCTGTCGGAAGTGGAATGTTATTCATTCCATACCCTCCCTCGGAGGAGGTGTGCCGACAAACAGGCGGGGCAGCATCGCTCGCCGGTTCCGCGCAGCCAATCTTTGGACGCCAGCGCCGACCCTACCGATCGTCGTTGCGATGAATGGTGATGAGGGAGAGGATCTTG
>Ga0163144_10014870_pt1 | contig 16110 bp, 8 predicted proteins | sample OliLak19BULKMAT1_FD_123175 | JGI IMG/M metagenome (GOLD analysis project Ga0163144, IMG submission 123175) | Freshwater microbial mat bacterial communities from Lake Vanda, McMurdo Dry Valleys, Antarctica - Oligotrophic Lake LV.19.BULKMAT1 | ecosystem: Environmental > Aquatic > Freshwater > Lake... | reverse complement strand
TTTATAATATGATCAAATGAATATCTTTGTAATATAAATAAGGACAAATATGTCTTTAAACATAAATATTTTATATTTTATAAATTTTATAATATGTTGATATTCAAATTGGATGATGCGTTTATTGAACGATATAAATCCGTACCTCCTAATTTCGGATTTAATGGTCTGGGTTTGCTCACTTATTTCCGTACTTATTCCAGGATAAAAGAGGATGGAACCAACGAACAGTGGTTTGAAACGGTGAGAAGAGTGGTTGAGGGAGCCTATTCCCTGCAAAAACAACATATACTTAATAATGAATTGGGTTGGAACCCTAAAAAAGCGCAAAGTTCTGCCCAGGAAATGTATGACCGTATTTTTACAATGAAGTTTTTACCTCCTGGTAGAATGTTATGGGCCCTTGGAACCTCGTTGATTCATGAGAAAAAGGTAGGCCAGGCATTATTCAATTGCGCTTTTGTATCTACCGAGCATATTGGCCATTCTCTCGAAGAAGCCTTAAAACCATTTCGTTTTATGATGGATATGAGTATGGTAGGGGTAGGGGTAGGTTTTGATGTCAAAGGAGCCGGGAAAATTAAAGTATTCAAACCTATTGGAACAATAACCAAAAAAATTAGTATACCGGACACCAGGGAAGGATGGGTTGAAAGCCTGGGTGAGCTTTTGGAAAGTTATTTTTCGACATATTTTGGAATTAAGGATAGTCCCCCCGTCGAATTTAATTACAATAAAATAAGACCTGCAGGAGTCTTAATCAGAGGATTCGGTGGCATTTCCTCCGGTCCGTCACCATTGATTAAAATGCATCAGCAGGTCAAAGCTTTATTAGATGAACTAAATGACCTCGAACTAAATATTACCGTCATTGCGGATATCATGAATATGATCGGTCAATGTGTGATTGCCGGAAATGTTAGACGCACTGCTCAAATTGCCATCGGAGAAGCCGAAAATACCGAATACAGGAAACTTAAAGATTATCGCTGGAATCCGGAAACAGGATATTATGAAGGCAGTATGTCACACCGGGCGGCCTGGGGATGGGCGTCCAATAACAGTGTATTGGTAAATAACCTTACAGATTTTTCTGAGGTGGCAAAACAAACGGCTTTGAATGGTGAACCAGGTTATATTTTTATGGATAATATCCGGGCTTTTTCCAGGCTATGTGATCCTGCAGATTATAAGGATGCAAAAGCCAAAGGTACCAATCCATGCGGAGAACAGTCCCTGGAATCCTATGAATTGTGTTGTTTAGTAGAGACTTTTCCATCCAGGGCTGCATCCCAGGAGGACTTTATAAGAACTTTAAAATTTGCCTACCTCCTGGGAAAAACTGCTACATTAGTCAATACCACCTGGCAAGAAACGAACCGGGTTCAAAAACGCAACAGGAGAATTGGCACTTCTGTATCTGGAGTCACCAATTTTTTAGACGACCATCCCCTCGATGAGCTGAAAAACTGGCTGGAAAATGGCTATAAAGAAATTCAACGATGGGATGCGATTTATTCCTCTTGGTTATGCGTACCTAGGAGCATCAAGACCACCAGCGTAAAACCCAGTGGTACAGTGAGTTTGCTTGCCGGTGTGAATCCAGGCTGTCATTTTCCGGAGTTCAATTATTATATCAGAAGGGTCAGAATCTCAAATACTTCTTCTCTGGTTCCCTATATACACGAAGCAGGTTTAAAAATCGAAGTGGATCAAGTCGATAAAACATCCCTTATTGTGGAATTCCCCGTTGAGAATAAAGGCCGAAGCCTGAGTGAGGTGAGCCTATGGGAGCAAGTATGTCTGGCCGTTTTTCTGCAAAAATATTGGTCTGACAACCAGGTTTCATGTACGGTAACCTTTAAGCCTGATGAGGCAAGCGCTATTAAAACGGTGCTCGACCATTTCAGGTATGATTTGAAATCTATTAGCTTTTTGCCCAGACTGCAATTGGGTGTATATGCACAAATGCCGTATGAAGCTATCTCCAGAGAAAAATATCAGGCATTAATGAAAAATCTGAAACCCATCCATTTTGAAAGGATGAATGAAGATTCGCCTTGTGAAAAATATTGCGATAACAATACCTGTCTGGTATAATTCATGGCTTCCTTTCGAGGCGCTTAATAAAGGGTACACCCAGGTAACCAGGCCTCATACCTCGCCTGGGTTAGACCAGGTCGGATGTAAGACTTCCTTCTTAGGAATGATGTCTTAAATTAATTGTTCAATACATTTTTTCCATCTGCTTAACCAAATGGGGTTTTATGGAATGTGGTAACATAAAAGAATAGCTATTTCAAACCGTCATGTGGTTTTGTTAGATAAAAAACAATAACAAATTATTAAAAATTACCAGTCTCCATTCCAAAACGGATCCATTCAATGATTTTGTTTCAATTTTCCGTCCTGGAGGGATCATCCATTTTGAAAGCTCTTGGACACTTGGACAGCCGCCGGGCCAGGATCGGGAGACCTCTCCAGGAGATTACAACCGGAGGTTAGATCCATATTAAATTCCATATTAAGATTTTAGTAATATTTGATTTTATGACAGAAAGCAAAAGATGTTTTAAAACATACCTGGAGTAATTGAAAAACATAACTATTCTCATACAGGCAATTTAGATTTGTACCCTAACTATTTTTCTGGTATGCAACTAATTTGTCTTTCTTTAATTAATCAATCCATAAAAAAGCAGAGCCAAGCAGACCGCTATTGCTTTTACACGAATCTCCACTATCCATATCCCATCGAATTATCAAAATATTAATATAATCAAGTATGAAAACTAAATTGTACAGAATCCTTTTGCCACTGGCTTTCATTATTTTTGGCATTGGTTGTCAAAAAAATAATGTAGAAGAAGATACCGGAACAATAACCAAGGACCTTGTTGCTGATTTTAACCATACCTCTATTTGGGAATGGAACGAATTGTTTTTAAGAATTGAAAAAGATGTCGTTGCCTTCCGGCCCAATCCTGCACCGCGCGCTCTGGCTTATATGGGTTTATCGGCCTATGAAACTGTGGTCCCTGGCATGCCTGCATTTAACTCTATAGCCAGCCAATTCGATCAAGAACTCAAAATCCCATTGCTGGATGAGAATAAGAAAATATACTGGCCGCTTGCGATAAATGCAAGTTATGCCTACCTCATGAGTAATTTTTTTTTCAAAGCCGAATTTGTTCAAGGTTTTGGCCACCTGAGCAATTCAGATGCACAAAAATTAATTAAATCGCTTCAAACGGGACTGGAATCTAAGTATTCCTCGGCAATAAATGACCTGACCATTGTAAATGAATCTAAATCTTGGGGAGAAAAAGTCGCCACAGCCATTTGGAGTTGGGCCAGCACGGATGCTTATGGTCACGAGTCAAATTTAAATCCTTTGTCTAATGACCCTGTAAAAGCATTTTATTACAACTGGAGAGCTAAGAGCCAGGATTCAAATGGGAAAATAGTACCTGGGAAATGGTATCCTACAAATGATAATTCGGATGGAGGGATGTATCCATTTGGCGGCCGTTTCAGGACTTTTGCGACCAATGAAGCCCAAAAACTTTGTCCACCACCTTTGGGATATAGTGAAAATAAAACTTCGGCCTATTATGCGCAGGCTTTAGAAGTATATAGTCTTTGCAATTCTACTATGAATTATCAAGATCGGTGGGTATCCGAATTTTGGAGTGACGATATCTGGGGACAAACCTTTAGTCCTCCATCCAGGTTAATAGCTATACTGGATGAAATCATGATATTGGAAAATTGCAATCTCGAAAAAGCCGTCGAATCGGTAGCCAAACTCGGTATTTCTTTAAATGATTGTGCAGTCGCCTGCTGGTATTCTAAATATTATTACAATGTGGAACGCCCTGAAAACTATTTAAAAAGGCTGGTAGATCCTAATTGGGAACCATTGCTTCAGAATACCATCAATGGGGTGAAGGGGGTTACGCCCGCTTTTCCTGCCTATCCTTCCGGACACTCCACTTTTGCCGGTGGAGGTGCTGTGATGTTATCCCATTTATTTGGTTCAAATTTTGAATTCACCGATTTGTGTCACAAGGGGAGGGTCGAGTTCTTGGGAATTCCCAGGACTTTTAGTTCTTTCGAGGATGCCATGACCGAAAACGCCTACTCCCGGATTACCCTCGGAGTGCATTTCAGAATGGACTGTGAGGCAGGGCTGAAATTGGGCCAACAAGCAACAAGAAGAATATTAAAGTTGCAATGGAAAAAGTAATGACAAGTAACCCATGACATTTTTCTTTTAGTGCAGCTAGTCACTGCGTATTTTTAGTAAGAGCCAATATACTATCCGGGCAAAACTGGAAAATTTATTGGCTCTTTTGATTTGAGGTAATTGGGACTATTTTTCAATAATATCCTCATTTTCAGGGAGTACCTGTGTTTACAAAATGAACCGGCTGTTTAAAGAAGAATAAATGGGATGATTTTGATCAGTCGAAATACTGATATTAATCAATATTTTACTACTTGACTATTCAATACTTTTGATCAAATACTAAGTTTCTTCCATGGCAATAAGCTCGGCTCAATTTTTTTTTAATAACACATCAAAATCTATTACATCCAATTGTATGAACTGTCCAATCAGAAAGTTTTCGTTATTGGACAAACTGGATTCCCCTTCCCTAGAAAAACTCAACAGCCACAAATCATATGTAACTTATTCAAGCGGGGATCTATTATATAAAGAAGGGAATAAAATCCAGGGACTCATTTGTTTAAAATCCGGTAAAATTAAAGAATACAAAACCTCATCTACAGGAAATGAATTGATTGTATCCTTAAAAAAGCCAGTTAATTTTATAGGTTTAGCTGATCTTTTGATTCATAGCAGCCATCAATCATCTGCTATGACGCTGGAAACTTCTGAGATTTGTATTATTGAAAAGGAGGATTTTATGCAGGTATTGAATGCTAACCCCTTATTTGCTGTCCGCATTAGTGAATATTTATCCCGGGCACTCACGGAGACACAAACGCACTTTTTGTGTTTGACTCAAAAACATATGAGAGGCCGGTTAGCTTATGCCTTATTGTATCTCTATGAATTTTTTGGAACACGAATGGACGATTCATTTATCGATTTAAGATTAAAACGTTCCGATCTGGCAGCATTGACCAACCTGACTACCTCAAATGTCATTCGGACACTGGGCTCATTTGTGGAAGAGTCACTGATCCAAACAGAAGGCAGGGACATTAAGATTGTAGATATTGTCAAAATCCGTCATATCTGCGAAATTAACTAAGTTGTGCGTTTTACATTATTGGAAATAATATATAAATCACCTGCATTCCAGCGTGCAAAAGTTATATCTTCCAGGAGGAGAGCAGGTTCTACCAATTGATCAGAAGGTGAAAGGTAACGATCAATATTCAGCATGCTTCAGCAGCATGGCGTTTTAGAGGGAGGATAAAATAATGTTAGTTTTTCAGTTTTTTAAAAACCAAAGTAGCCATCACGGCATGATGGTCGGAAGCAAATTTTCCATTCCAGGAGTTTGTCAGCGTAGCATGATTGAGAACCTGGATGCGCTTGTGGTTTTTTAATAATACATAATCAATATGCCGCCCCTCCTGTTCTTTAAATTCAAAATTGTTAAACGTACTAAAGGGTCCAAAATGCAGGGTCGCGGATAAAAACTCCGTGTCGTAAAGTCGATGGGCATCCATTGAATCGAGAATGATTTTAATCGGCTCCTGAGTCGGGGTTGCATTAAAATCACCGGTAATGATGACGCGGGCGTCACCTGCGATCTCTTTTATTTTTTTCAATAACAAGACGGCGCTTTCCTTCCTAGCCATCGGGCCCAGGTGGTCAAAATGGGTATTAAAATAATAAAAGGTGGCTTTTTTATGCACCGTTTTAAACTTTGCCCAGGTGACGACGCGGTTTAAATTGGCATCCCAACCTTTGCTGGGTGTATCCGGGGTAAGACTTAACCAAAAGGTATTGGTTTCCATTAAAATAAATTTATCCTTCCGGTAAAATATCGGGGAAAACTCACCTTCTTCTTTACCATCTCCACGACCCTTGCCCACATAATCATACTCCGGTAATAATGATTCGAGGTCTTTGATCTGGCCAATGAGCGCCTCCTGCATACCACAGAGGTCGGCCTCATAGTATTTCAACATCGAGGCCAGGTTATCTTTTCTGAAATCCCAATAATTAGAACTGTCGCGTGGGTTAGCATACCGGATATTATAACTCATCACCTTAAATTGCTGAGCCATCAGCCCGCCAGTCTGATCGCCCGCCATGAACAGCAAAAGCATCAGTACCCTGAATAAATATTTGATCATTACCCTACCCATTAAAGTGAATTAAAGGTAGGTCGGAGGAATGGAAACGCTTTATTTTTTTCTTACAGAACATGGTTAACCCAGATGTTTTATTCAAAACCATTTTGATCTGTAAAAGTCGATATTTACAGTGATTAAAATACATTGAGGAAATTCTTCACTTCTAATAGGATTACCTTTCAAACAAAATTAAATTCATGCGATCTCCTATGCTCGGGTTAAGAACCCTGATTTATAAAGTGAACGATTTAGATAAAGCAAAAGCCTGGTATGCAGAAGCTTTTCAAATCAGCCCCTATTTTGATCAACCCTTTTACGTCGGTTTTAATGTCGGAGGGTTTGAACTGGGCCTGGATCCGGATGGGAGTAGAGAACAAAATAGTTTTTCAAATGCTACAGCTTATTGGGGGGTAGAGCATATCCAACAGGAATTTGAACGATTAATCGGACTCGGTGCACAATCGATCACAGCTCCCGAAAATGTAGGAGGGGAAATTGTGGTGGCGACGGTAGTCGATCCCTGGGGTAACTTGATTGGTTTAATTTATAATCCTGAGTTCAAGACCGAATCTTAAACTAGTTATTGCAGGATAGCGTAGTCAGGTCTGTGTTGTATTGTTATATGGTATTGGCTTACAAGGAGATCTTCAAGGACATATTGTGGCTGCCATTCCAGGGGTTGCTGGCCCGGTATCCATAATCAATTCCCAATTTTTGTTTACTGGTTTTACTGAATGGGACTTCGATCCCAAAACCAGCCGCTAAGCCGGTGTAGACATTTTTCTCATCAATGCCCCCTAATTCATATTTATACGCACCCCGGAGATAGAATATTTTATTAAAGGAATATTCTACACCAGCCCCAATTTCGTCCCTGGAGAAAGAGTTGGCTGTGAAATTCGCAAGAAGCGTAAGGCGGTTTCTTTTATCAAAATTAAAATCATAGGACGTACCAATGTTTAATAAGGAAGGCAACTCAAATCCTGCAGAACGCTGATCATAGGTTAGCTGATAGGGAATTTCTCCTTCGGGGTTGTCACCCTGAAAAGATAAACCCTCACCACCAAAACGCATTGGGGAACCGACATTCCGAAGCGAAATGCCAAACTTAAAATTATCTTCCGGACCATTTACGTATTGTACACCAGCATCCAGAGCAAATCCAAATGCGCTAAGGTCTGCGGTTGATTCGGATATCCCCCGCACCAAAATACCAACAGAAACTTTATTATCGAAGGTATATGCATAGCTGATGCCGAGGTTAAAAAAACTCGGAGAATAGGTTGCACCGGTACCTTCCGGCAATTGAGTGGTAGTGACCGCGATGTCCCCGAAATCAACTGCTACCAGGTTAAATCCAAATGCCCCGTTTTTACCCATTTTCTGCGCAAAGCCAAGTGCATTCATGCTGATGCCGGAACCTCGCAAATATTGGCTGTGTCCTATAAGCAATTCAGTTTTATTTATCCTGGTCAACCCTGCCGGGTTTAACCACAAAGCTTCGACTCCATAAACCATTGAAGTAGTCATCGTATGTAAACCTGCAGCGCGCGCCCAGGGATTCATTGTTAATTCATAAGCACCTGCTTCACCCTGTCTATCCGGATTGCCCGCAAACATTGTAAATCCAAATGATCCGAATAAAAATCCTATCCACAGTAATCTTCTCTTCATAGCCTGGTTCTTTTATAATCCGGTCGGATCAAATTTTCTATTGACATTAAACCATTTGATCGTCGTTTCCCCAATACCTTCTGCTTGTATGTGGACCAAATAAACTCCACTGGCAATAGGAATGCCCTTACCATTTTTCATATCCCATTCCAGATCAGGAGCATATCGGGTATTGAGTATAGCCGGGTTGGACCTGTCTTTAATCGGTACATCTTTTTCATCCCGTTTGTATTGCCGTATAAATCTTCCATCTAAAGAATAAATCGTAACCACACATTTAGCAGGAAGATTAGAAATTTTTACAATGTTTGAAAATTGTGTGCTCTCGTAACTGGAATAGGCATAATAGGGATTGGGTACCAGGTTGATTTTTTTCAATGCTGCTGGTATTTCAGCAACTTGGAGAGCCATTGCTGCCTGGCCTGTAAGATTAAACATATAAGAAGGATGTCCTTTTGCTGAATTAGTCCCTACTGCATATTGATAAGGATTTTGAACTCTCATTTTAATGGTGACTTCATTGGGAATCAGTCCATCTTTATAAGCCAATAATTTTTGCCCGGTAGGTAAAATTGGGAAACCTACCCAGGTGACATCTCTTAGTCCAGGGATCTTCCTGAGTATGCTGCCACCTGCGGTCAATCGATCCCTTAACGACCTGCATTCATCGTATTCCTGTAAGGTGACATATATAAAATGTTGTCCTCCGAGCAGTAGATTAAATAAGCTGATTTGCCCTCCCGTTTGAATGGCTTGTTGGGCAGTGGGATTCCACATCATGTCGCCGCCGATTGGATTCTGATCTTCAAATCCCTGGGGAAACAACCGGCCATCGTATACCGTATTTTCTCCAAAAAAAATATTTAATCGTTTTCCGGTTTCCACATCTATTGCATAACCTGGGAACCAGGACATGCCGACCCCATCATTGTCGGGATCCGCTTTGCCATCATTATTGGTATCCTGTTTACCCACCGAAGGGCTCTTTCTCAGGTCCATATTCCGGGTATCCAATAAAGTGGGTATACCCAATCCAACTGTCTGGGAAAAATAAAAAGGAGAAGCGGTTTCTACCACTACACAACGGCTCCACAAGTTTTTATCCGGGGTCAGGACGATATCCACATTGTTCAGGTTTTGTAATCTGAAGCCCGGGTTTTCACGCATGATACGAAATCCATCCGAAGGATCCATCCATGAAGGGGAAATATAAGGATTGACCGGATCCGTCACCCTGAAATCGGTTAAATAATAAGGTACAAAACCCCCTCCATCGCCCATGGTGGACAAAGCTGATTTTTGATCCAGTAAAAAATCTACTTCATTCTTATCGGTTTTGATATAATTCAACACCCCATTGCCATCAGGTACCATGGCCAACCATTTGGGTTTATTCAAATCTTTATAGACAATCTCGGCGCCAATAGCCCCATTGGTGCCTAAAGGATCATCACCGGCATCGATCGTCTGCCCAATGGTTACAGAAAACCCATACTTAGCGACGAGTTGTTCATTGAGTTTGTCGAGCGTGCTTTCAGACAATATGACATTAGCGGGCTCCTTGCTGTTGATCAGTTTCCAGCTCACCGGAGGATCCAACTGGTTATTGTTGGGATCGGCATCGGTAAATGTCAAAATAAACTCTCCATCCTGGACATCCAGCGGGTTGTATACTTTGATCTGAATAGGGCCTCTTCCGGGTTTATATTTAATCTTTCCATCAAACGTTTTATCCAGAATCGCTTTTTTAGTCTCATCGGTCATATCCAAAAAATTACCACCAGCTCCTGCACCATCCAACCGGGTAATCTCAGCTCCGTTACCATAAGCTGATTTGAGGTTGGTGTTTACAATTGGCCTGGGAATGGGTATGTACGTTTTGATGTTGCGTCTGCCTTCTAAATAGGATTTGCGTTGCCCAATGACATCCCGGGGATTAAACGGGGAATAGTTGTTGTATGCATAAGCTACGACAGTATAATAATATTTTTTATGATTGATCAGGGTGCGATCTTCTGTAGCAAACTGATCTTCTTTCACCTGAAAACTATGTCTTACGCCGGCATCTTCCCCTTCCACCCTGATTTCAGGAATCCATACCGGCTGTGATGAATTCGGGTCGGGAGTAGAGCGCCAATTGTAAATATTGCTGACTCCGTTTTTTATATCCACCTGGTAGATCAACCGGGCTTTATTGACGTCTTCGATGTCCGATATACCGACATCGGCACCTCGCAATTGATAGATTTTATATCCTTCAAAGCGGTACAAGCTGTCAGCAACACCTTTCGGGGCTTGAAGGTCGACTTCCTGATAACCTTCAAAAGCATTGTTGGATTTTATAGGGTCGTTGGATAAAAGGAGAATTAATTCCTGGTCCAGTTCAATAAAATCCAAATCGGGTGCATCAGGACCATCTGTGATATCAAAACAATTGTCAAATAAAGCCTGGGCAATGTCATCGGCCGAAGTCAACCGGTCGATATTAGGGCAAGGGTAATCAAAATCCGGGATCCACACCACACCGACAATCAACTCATTTACGGCACCGGGGTCCAGCCTAAACGGACCGGAAGCCTGGATGGTACGCCGGTCACCAAAATCGAGGTTAGCTGTGCACATGGACCAGCCTCTGGAATTGCTTGGGGGGTCCACAAATGCATAATCGTTGCGGGGAGCACCGATTTGGTAGGCAGTCCCACCAAATGAAAACGGGGTGCCGTCTTTCCAAGAACCGGACATATAATTAAAATATTCCTGTGCATTATCGGGATCGGTCATAGCATTTGGCCAGTTACCAATAGCCGCGTTATTATAATATGTAAAGGAAGACATTCCGATCTCTTTTCCAAATTCATCCAAAGGCCCACGGAAATAATCCACCCCCAACATGGGAACATCATTACAATAGGTATTTATCCCACCCGGACAGGAACATCCGGTCTCGCCGTCCGTGGCATCTTCATTATAAACGTAAGCCAGTGAACGACCTACATCACAGCCGATATAATCATCCGTGTGGCATCCCAAATCCGGATCCACATACATGGCAAAAAAAGTACTGTCAATACTTTGTGTTGCCCGGTTAATCAGTTTGTAACGCTGGAAGGTCATGTTATTGATTTCGTCGTTGGTAGCATAAGCAAAAGCCTGTACCTGGATCTCCATCTGGATAGGTTTACCCTGGGTCTGAGTGTGAATGCCGCCAGCGTCATTATAAATCCAAAAAGTCATTTCGTCGGGGTATTGAGGTGCATTACAACCCCTGATTTCGATAATAGGGTAGTCCCCTTTGCACGGGTTATACAACCCATCTCCATCCCGGTCAAAAAAACCGGCTAAACCCTGACTGGTATTGGGTAAATCAAATCCATGAATGTTTTTAAAATAAGGGTTTCCACGGGCTGGCCATCCCAACAAATCTTCCGGTATTTTTTTACAATCAAGCTCTGTACCCGATGTGATAGCATTGTTATAATCTTTAAGGTGCGCTGTGATGTTTTCACCCAGGACTTGAAAATGTTTGTCCCATTTAGCGCAGGTATCGATTCCTATAGTCCCTTTTTGAGGATCGAGAGGGCCTGGCCAGAAATCATTTCGATTACCGGTACGGTAGGTTTGAGCTGCGAGTTTTAAATTACCTACCGGGTCATACCCACCCAGCCACACTGCCCCTGCAAAAATCGATGAGACTTCCGGTACCCCGGACCCCGGTTGAACCTTTGGAACGACATATTTACCAATCTGTAAATCCCACCATACATCACCCCCGCCCAATAGTCTTGCCCTGACATTATTGATTTGCATATCGATGGAAGACGTGGAAGGAGCACAATCCGCTCTGGGTGCCAGACGTTGTTTGAGCTCATTTATTTTAGACGGTTTTACCGGATAATTGGGGTATGCTTTAGCAAAATTCAGGCTGACAGAAAGACAAAAAAGCAGTATTTGATATTTTGTTTGCATGTTTTTGTTCAATTAGAATTCAATAATAGCACCAAGGAAAACCCGCCTTGGAAGGGAATAAAATCCGGGATTTAATTCTGCCCATTGATAGGATGCGAGATAGGCATTGACATCTCTCCCGGTTGAAGTGACGGTATTGAGGGCTGATTTGCCATCTGCCGATGTCAGGTAACCATCATCTTCCGGTGAACCGCTTACAGGGTATACCCCATAAACATTTTTAAGATTGAGCACATTTTGTACCCTGAAATAAACATTGAGAAACATAGGAAACCGGGTATCCGGGTTGCCTATTCGAAAACTTTTATCTGCCCGCAGATCCAGGGTAAAAGACCAGGGTAATCTGGATCCATTTAAAGCTCCGGCAAAACCGGCTCCTCCTAAGGGCTGCGCTCTTTGCAACTTAGTATACGGTCTGCCACTCACCGCGTTCATTTGAAGGTTGAGCCCTGCATCGGCCAATATTTCCTTTCCGTTGATACGAGGCCCGTTATAAGCTCTTCCCGAAGCAAAGCGATAATCGATCACCGTCACCAGCCGGTGTCTCTCATCAAAATTCAATGGAAACAAACTCCTGATGTTACCACGGGTATTCAGGCCGAGCTGGGTATTGGCACCTGATCCCGTGCCATCGGCAAATTGTAAGGTATAATTTGCCTGTATCTCAATATTGCTCGTCCTGCGCATATCGTATTGAAAACTGAATCCTTTGACAGTCCCAAAATCCAGGTTCCCGTAGCCGGTATAACTGTTGACCGGTGAAGGCACATACAGATAAGTGCGGCTTTGAATCATGTCCCTCATCTCTTTATAATAGGCCGCAATTTTAAGCGCTGAGGAATTGGACAATTTTTGTTGGAAACCTACTTCATAATCAATTGTTCGTTCCGGTTTTAAATTTGGGTTGTTGGATGGGGTCCGGGAAGGATCTTCAAAATAATAATAGTCCAGGGCAGTCGCAATCGTGTTGGAAGGGGGCCGTTGAATCAGGATATCATAGTGTGCAAAAAAATTAGCCGCATCCGATATCGGGAAAGAGAAGGCCAGCCTGGGCATAAAATTTATCTGCGGTTTGTAATCGGTAAAAGATTGATTGGGGTCAAAGGATTTGAGCCTGATGTTGGAATTGGGATCTTTCAGTTTGGGGGTTACCACTTCACCTCCAAACAATACCGAGCCATCATTGGCGGGGGTTCCGTTTGGAAAATACCACTGCTCTCCTTTGCGAAATGCTTTGACATTATTAGAATTTTTGCCGGTCACATAGACGAGGTAATCATCGCCCACGGCGGATGGTTTGGTTTCGCCTATAGCGGTATAAAAATCACTGGCCTGGGTGATTTCGTAAAGGGAAAACGGGTCTTTGAGTACTTTGGTATTGGCATCGTACCGGTCTACCCTCAAGCCCAACCGGAGAATAAGGTCTTTGTAATTAAACTTATCCTGGATATAAGCTGCTGCATAGGTCGGCCGGTTAGGCGCTACTACAAAGGTCCGTCGTCCTTCTGCATCCACTGCAGTGAAAAAGTCTTCAAATTTTGTATTGGTGTTTAGTTTATTGCCGAGATAATCATAACCAAAATAATTTAATACCCCCTGGTCCGTCAATTCACTGGCAGCAAACATATCTAACCTCAAATCTTCCGGTTTGATCCCATCTACATTGACATATTCATTCAATGTCTGACCAGTCAGTTGCCGGATCCTTTTATAAAACAATAAATCATTGTCTTCTTCGATCTGGGTTTGGAATTTATCATACGTAAACGGAGTCACCAATCCGTCGAAGGACCCAATGATCTTCGTCGTATCTACTCCTTTGATATGATTGTTGGCTTGCAGTCGGGCTATGGTCCAAAGACCGTTTGGGCTCACGCCCCAACCCCTGTCCCGTCTTTGTTCATAAACAAACCCGACCTGGATATTGTGTCTTCCCTTATCTGAACCACCGGGGAATAAATCAAAACTCCCTTCTCCATTGACCGTGATAATTTCACTTTCTCCTTTGCTATAGTTATTGTATACCGAGCCGGCATTGGTATGTAACCTCCATGCTGAATTAAAATTGCCGGAAATAAAACCATTGTAAGCATAATAGTCCAGGAGATTATTGGCATCCAGTCCTTTGTTGTAAGCGGCCAGTACGGTATTTAACGTGCCTGGGGTATAACCATTGAGTTGTTGGAGATATCCCGCATGGGCAACCCCTGGCAGGGGGCCACGGCTGTAGGTTGATTCTCCTTCTACCGGTACCCAGGTGATATCAAAATTGCCAATATGTCCATAATTGAAGATTTGGTCCTTGTGGCGGAAATCCTCATTTTGGTTACTGCCTTTTTCGAAGGCGGCTTGTAAGGTATAGATGGCATTGCGGAACAACCGGTTTTCTCCTTTGGTTTTACTTCCTGTAGGGGCGGCTTGAGATTGATTAGATCCCAGGCGGTGTCTCCATTTAAACCCTGCCCGGTAATTTTGAGAGGTAGCCAGGGGATTGTTTTCATAGTTGAGCAGGTTCCAGGAGGCGGCGGGTGAAAATCGATTATGGTTATTGTTGTAAGCACCGGTAAAACTGATGTCAATTTTATTACTTAGCCGGGCATCTATCTTGCCGGTCAGGTCAATTCGCTGGCTTCTTTCATTGATTCGTTGTTTGTTCAACTCCACATCAGCGGGAGTCAGGAATTCAGCACTGGATAAAGGGACCCCATTAATCCTCCGGATCGGATCAGCTTCTATTTCCCTCAATTTGGATTCGAGTGAATAGTAGGTGCCGGTAGTAGAGGGGTTATCATCATCTTGCCGCCGGTATTGTCCACTTAATCTATAACCTAAAACGGAAACTCCTTTGTTATTTCTTAAAATTGGCCCACTCAGGTTAAAATTGAGCAGATTATAACCATAGGAATCCAGATACTGTGAAGATTCTAACTCGAGACCCCCTGAAAATTTATTGGAAGGACCTTTTGTAGTAATGGAAATCACCCCTCCGGTTACATCGCCATATCTCGCTTCAACACCTCCGGTAATGACTTGCATCTGGTCAATTTCCGTCTGGGGAATCAGGTTGGTGTTGACTCTTATCCCATCAATATAATAATTGGTGGCGTTGGACCTGGAGCCGCGTATATTCAATGCCCCGCCATTTTGTTGGGCTATCCCGGCGGTGGTCGCTGCCAATTCATTGATGTTTTTGGTAGGCAGGTTGCGGATTTGTTCAGAAGTAACGGTACCCCCCGATGTGGTATTATCTTGTTGAATCAATGGGACTTTATAATCGGTAACGACTACTTCATTGAGAATAATACCCACATTCATTTCGGCATTAAGCCTATTTGATTTTCCTGCAAATACGACGACTCGCTGAATGCGTTGGGTCTGAAAGCCTATGTAGCTGATTTCAACATCATAGGTGCCTGGGTCGATATTGGTAAAGCTGTAATTGCCGTCTTCATCGCTGGTAGTCCCGGCTTTCTGAACGCCGGATTTAAACAAAACAACAGTAGCCCCAATCAGGGTTTCTTTGTTTTCATCCATTATTTTTCCTTCCAATGAAGTCTGTGAAAATATGGGTATCAAAAAGCAACAGGTCAACACCCCCATCAATCCAAATCTCACCTTAAGCTTTGTATCAGCCAAATAGTTAAAATTCAACACAATATATAGTTGTAATTATTAAACGAAGATAGGAGATTAAACGCTGATTAAATCCAGAATTTGATTGGATTTCACCCATAATTGTTTTCTTAGAATTAGCGGCCTGAGCAGGAATTAATCAACCTTAATTTTTAGAGGTAACTATTCCAAAGATGGATGGGTTTGCAGGATTTAAAGTGAACACTTCACTGAACCTGGGGGTGTGATTTGCAAATTATCCGGTGTATTGGAGGATTATACCGAATTTCTAGCGGCATTGATGATACCGAAGGAACTCCGGATCACCAGTTTTTCATAAATCGAACGCAATTCATGGACCTGGTATTCCGGTTTGCGCAATTGCATCAGGGCATATTGCTGAATAGTACCTAATGGTTGGACGATTCGTTCCCTCATGTCGATGGATATGGCATCTGCAGGGTAATCCTCCATCAGGATCTTATGGCCTGTGAGCATCAAAACATATTTCTGTGT